>Ga0075418_10002808_pt1 | contig 19955 bp, 15 predicted proteins | sample SoiMetdeltSBSDD2_FD_81776 | JGI IMG/M metagenome (GOLD analysis project Ga0075418, IMG submission 81776) | Bulk soil microbial communities from a Populus tree surrounding site in Tennessee, USA - Soil MetaG P. deltoides SBSDD2 | ecosystem: Environmental > Terrestrial > Soil > Tree plantation...
ATCGCGTCGCTCGAGCTCGGCCTGGATCGCCGCGGTGTTCCAAGTGGCAAGCTCGCTGCGCACCTCGCGCAAACGCGCGTCACTCCACGGTGCCTCGAACAACCCATGGCGCAGGACCTGCAAGTAGAAGCCCGCACCGCCGACCACGAGCGGCAATCGACCACGTGCGCGAACCGCAGCACAGAGCGCGTTCGCATCGGCGGCAAAGCGCGCCGCGCTGTAGGTTTCTTCGAGGCCGAGAAAGTCCACCAGGTGGTGTGGGACGGCGTCGCGTTCGGCCGGTGTCGGCTTCGCCGTCCCGACGTCGAGATGGCGGTAGACCTGGCGCGAATCCGCCGAGACGATCTCGATCGGCAGCAATTTCGCGAGCTGCAGCGCCAGGTCGGACTTGCCGCTCGCGGTCGGGCCACAGAGGATGGCCGCCATCGGACGCGGGTTCGACGCCATGCTCACGTGCGACCGAAGCGCCGATCGAGGTCCTCGAGGCCGATGCGCAGCAACGTCGGCCGGCCATGCGGACAGGTGTAAGGGCGCGGGGTGGCGAAGAGCTGATCCATGAGCGCGCGCATCTCGGGCACTCCGAGCCGTTTGCCTTGCATGATGGCGGCGCGGCACGAGTAGCTCGCGAGCACCTGGTCGCGCAGCGGCAAACGATCGTGCTCGCGATTCTCCGCCAGGTCATCGAGGATCCCGAGCAGGATGGCACCTTCGTCCCAACGCGCCATCTCACCGGGGATCTCCTCCACCAACACGCTGCGCCCGCCGAACGGCCGCACCTGGAAGCCGAGCTGTTCGAACAGGTCGCGGCTCTCCTCGTAGGCGGCGTACTGGCGCACCGACAACTCGAGCGAGATCGGGAACAGCAGGCGCTGCAACGTGGGCCGCCTGCCGTCGAGTGCCGCCAGCGCGCGGTCGTAGAGGATGCGTTCGTGCGCGGCGTGTTGATCGACGATGACGACGCCGTTCTTGATCTGGATCATCACGTAGGCGTTGTGCAACTGCCAGTACAAGGCTTCGTCGCTCGCGACGTCGGGCCGGCGGGTCGGAGCTTCGAACAACAGCGACGCACCCCCGCTCTCGATCGCGGCTGTCTGCGGCGCGCCGATCGCATCCGCGGCGCCGCTCGTATCCAGTGCCCCGGTGACGCTCGAGGCCTCCCCCGGGATTGGCGATGCGGCGCTCGACGGTCCGAGCAAAACTTTGGCGATCTGCAGGCCATCGGCGTGCGAGCAGCCCTGCCCTGGCAGAGGCAGCTCCCTTCCCGTGGCGGCCTCGCCCCACGGCTTGAGAATCGACACCGCACGCTCGGGCTGCGGCAGCTGGTCGAGGTCCGTCGGCATCAGCGGGCCGACGGCGTCGCGCAGAGCGCGCACCACGACACCGTGCAAGAGCCTTTCGTCGCGGAAGCGCACTTCGGTTTTCGTCGGGTGCACGTTGACGTCGACGTGCTCGGCCGGCAGCGACAGGAACAGGATGGCCACAGGATAGCGTTCCGATTCCATCGCGTGCCGGTAGGCATGGACGATGGCGAAGGCGACGGTGCGGTCGCGTACCGGGCGACCGTTGACGAAGACGAACTGTTGCGAACGATTGCGATAACCGAAGGGCGGCTTGCCGGCCAAACCTTCGACGCGTACCGCGTCGCGCTCGGCGAAGACATCCACGAGGTGCGCTTCGGTCGGGCGGCCGAGAACCGCAGCCGCGCGTTCGCGCAACGTCGCCGCCGGTCGCAGGTCGAGGAGGTCGCGGCCATCGTCGCGCAACAGCAGCCGCAGCTGCGGGTGCGCGAGCGCATAGGTCGTGGCAAGGTCGAGGATGGCGCGCCGTTCCACCTGCGGGCTGCGCAGGAATTCACGCCGCGCGCGCACGTTGTGGAAAACCTCGGCGACGGCCACGGTGGTGCCCACCGGGGAGGCCACCGGGCGCACGGGACCGCTGCGGCCGGCATTCACCTCGAGCCGGTAGCCCACCTCGCTGCTCGGCTCGCGCGAGGTGATCGACAGCCGTGACACCGCCGCGATCGCGGCCAGCGCTTCGCCACGGAACCCGAGCGTGCCGATGCGCAACAGGTCCTCGATCACCTGAAGCTTGCTGGTGGCGTGACGCTGCACGGCCAAGGGCAGGTCCTCGGGTGCCATGCCGGTTCCGTCGTCGGAGACCTGCACGAGCCCGCGCCCGCCGTGCTCCAGCGTGATGGTGATGCGCGTGGCGCGCGCGTCGAGAGCGTTATCGATCAGCTCTTTCACCACGGCGGCGGGTCGCTCCACGACCTCGCCGGCGGCGATCTTGTTGACGGTGTTCGTGTCGAGAATGGTGATGCGACTCATGGTGTGCGCAACCATAGCACAGGCGGACTTGCCGGCGTCGCGCTCCGATCACGACAAACGCGCCACCGCCGCCTGCAGCAACAACGACGCATCGTCGCCGTCGTTGGGGTAGCTGCTGGTGCCGAGGCGGACCACGAGGCGCATCGCGGCCGAAAGCGGGAGCTTCTCGGCCAAGAGGGCGCGCACGCGCGTTTCGAGCTCGTGACCGCTGGCGTCGGCTTCGGGCGAGACGATCATCACCCGGTCGGGACCGTACCAGCCGACCAAATCGCTGCTGCGTACGTAGTCGCGCAGCAACCCGTCGATCTGTGCCGCCATCCGGTCGCGTTCGTCCGCTACGAGGCGATCGAGACCCTGCACGTGCAGCAAGGCGATGCCGAGCTGGCGCTGGTGGCGCTGCGCGCGCGCGATTTCGCGGTGCAGCTCCTCACGCAGACGCTTGCTTTCGATGTCGAGCACCGGCAATTGCTCCGGCGGCGCCGGAGCCACAATCTCCGACGAAATGGAAGGCTGAAGCGCCGTCTCGGCGGCGAGCGCCGGCCGCTCCGGCGTCGCCGGCTGCAGCCAGAGTGCCGCCGCCACGCTTCCCAGGCTCTCCAACAGATCGCGATCGAAGGGCGAGAATGCGGTGCCCTCGAGCGGGTCGTGTGGCAGCTTGTCGTAGACATTGAGCACGGCGACGATGCGATCCTGCTGCTGAATCGGCACCGAGACGAAAGATCGCGTGCGCGGTGCCTGATCGAGTCGTTCGGAGGCCACGGACTGGGTGGTGCGCAGATCGGCGTGGCGGTTCTGCAGCGTGCTTTCCGTGATGCGGGCATCCACTGTTCGCCACGATTCGGCGCTCGTGTCGGGGATGCCGTGTGTGATCGGCCGCGAATAGGTGCGGCGGGCCTCGTCCACGTGACGCAACATGGCGCGTTCGGCGCCCAAGAGCAGGGCGGCCTCGCGCACCAGATACGGGTCGAGCGCCCCCTGCGCCGCGGCCTCCTGCAGCTGCGGCATGACGCGGGTCAAGCGCGCGCTGCGGCCGAGGCGTGCTTCGAGCTGGCGTTGTCGGATGCGCGCTTCGACGTAGAGCGCGAGTTGGCCGACCACGGACGGGCCATGAAGGGTGAATGCTTCCGCCGTCGCCAAGCGGGTGAAGACGACACGGAGCACCCCCACCGGCACCGTTCCGACGAGCGGGACGTACACGCTCGAGCGCAGCGGGTCTGTGCCCACCGGCGACAGCGCGCGTTCCACCGCGGCCGCGATGAGATCGGTCCCCGGTGCGAACGAGCTCGATTCCTGTTCTGCGACATGCACCCACTCGCGCTGCAGGAATGCGCGCGATGCCAACGCCCGGCTCGCGGGCGATGCAGGCGTGGTACCGGCGTGCGACGCGAGCTGCAGCCATTCGCCTTCGTCGGTCGCCATGTACATGTTCGCGGACTCGGCATCGAAGAGTCGGCAGATCTCGCGGGTCAAGGTCATGAACGCCGTGGCCGGATCGGGAGTCTTCGCTCCGAGGTCCGCCAACGTGGCCATGAAGGTGGCTTGTGGCGGAGTCGTGATGGGGATCGAGCGCCGCGCATGTTCGAGCAACGCGGCCATCCGCGGTGCGGCCTGACTCAGATCCTCCAGGTCCTCGTTGTCGAAGCGGCGACCCGGCACGGTCGACGACACATTGAGCACGCCGACGAGCACACCGTTCGACGTGAGTAACGGCACACACACCGCCGAGCTCACCGCGCCCCGCTGTGTCGACACACGCCCGGCCTGCTCCCCGTGCAGCAGCTGCGCGGTGCGCATGACAGCGGCGAGACCGGAGATCGGCTCCCCCAAGGGGTGCCGCGCATGGCGCATCACGTCCTCGGACAGGCCGCGGGCGGCGAGCAGGTAGAGCTCCTCGGTCTGGGCGGCAACGAGTTGCAGCGAGCCACCCGTGGCGCCGATCGCGCGCATGCACGCTTCGAGCATCCACTCGCCGAGCTCGTCCAGCGCCTCGAGACGCGCGCAAGATTGCTCGAGCTCGGCGAGGCGGGTCGTGAGCGCGACGGCATCACCTGGGGGCGCCGCGGCCGCACTCACCGCACCACCCCAACGCCGGCGTGCCTCGGCACCACCGATCAATTCCGCGCGCAGACCGCTGCACCAGTCGATCGCCGCCTGGTAAGCCAGACGCTGTGTGGGGAGCACGATGATCTCGGCATTCGCCAGACAGTCGCGCGTGGCGGTGTCGGCACCCGCGCGCACGCCGGAGATCTCTGCCAGAGCCAGACCGGGAGCGGTCGGATCGGGGTCGTACACCGCGACCAGATGCACACGATCTTGCCGCTGCAGTTCGGCGAAGATTTCGACGTCCGCCTCGCGCGCGCCGAGCAGCGCCACGCGTGGCTTGGAATCGCTGTCGGCCATGGCGTCCTCGAGGTGCATGGAATGCGGCTACACCCTTGTCACCATGGATGATCCAAAAGCAATCCATGCGCCAGCCAAACCTGCGTCGCCCGCCTCGCTCCTGGAGGCGTGGTGCGAGGAGCACGGCAGTTGGGGAATCGAGCTTGCGGGATTCGATTCGAGCGCTGCTCGAAGTCAAGCGCGGGATGAACGAGATGGCAGGAACTTACAGCAATCGACGCAGCGTGAGCAGGAATTCCTGCGCCACGTCTGGCGACATGGTCTCGGGATTCGAGCGTCGCAGCAAATCCGCCACGTGGCGCTCGAGGGCGGTGAAGAGGTCGATCTGCGCCGCCGGCTCGGCGGGCGTCGAGTGGCCGAGCTGCTGCTCCATCGCCTCATGCTCGGTCAGCAGCACCCGTGCCCGTTCGATCACCGGCTTGGGCAACCCCGCGAGCTTCGCCACCTGGATGCCGTAGCTCTTGTCGGCGCGCCCGCGTTCGACCTTGTGCAGGAAGACGATCTCGTCCTGCCATTCCTTCACTGCGACGGTGAGATTGCGCAGGCGCGGCAGTGTGTCCTCCAGCACCGTGAGCTCGTGATAATGGGTGGCGAACAGCGTCCGCGGCCGCGCCGGGCCGAGCCCGTGCAAGTATTCCAACACTGCCCAGGCCAGGCTCATCCCATCGTGCGTGCTGGTGCCGCGGCCGACCTCGTCGAGGATGACGAGGCTGTCGTCGGTGCAGGCGTTCAAGATCTTGGCGGTCTCCGTCATCTCGACGAGAAACGTGCTCTGCCCGCGCGCCAGGTTGTCCGACGCGCCGACGCGGGTGAAGATGCGATCGACGCGCCCGATGTCGGCGCTCGTCGCGGGCACGAAGCTGCCCGCATAGGCCATCAGCACGATGAGCGCCACTTGGCGCAGAAAAGTCGACTTGCCGCCCATGTTCGGGCCGGTGATGAGCAGAATCTGCGCCGCATCGCGACCGAGCTCGACATCATTGGGAACGAACGGAACCGGCAGCAGCGCCTCGACCACCGGGTGCCGTCCCTGGAGCGCGCGAATGCCGTCGCTATCGTGCAGGATCGGCCGCACGTAATCGCGCTTGCGCGCCACGTGGGCGAAGGCGGTGAGCACGTCCAACGTCGCGAGCGCCTGGGCACTGCGCTCGACGCGCGCAGCATGCGAGGCCAGACGCGCGCGCAGCGCGGCGAACAGACGCGTTTCGATGCGGATGCGCTCGTCCTCGGCGCGCAGCACCATCTGCTCCTTGTCCTTGAGCTCCGGCGTGATGTAGCGCTGCGCATTCACCAGGGTTTGCTTCGGATCGTAATGCGACGGCACTCTGTCCGCCTGGCCGCGCGGCACCTCGAGGTAGTAGCCGAACACCTTGTTGTAGCCGACCTTGAGCTTGCCGATGCCGGTGGCGGCGCGTTCGCTCGTCTGCAGGGCGGCGATCCACTCGCGTGCCGAGCGCGTCGAGTCGAGGAGCGCATCGAGCTCGTCCGACACGCCGGGACGAATGACGCCGCCCTCGCGCAGGTGGGGCGGCGGTTCGTCGACGAGTGTGTGGCGCACGTCGTCGGTCAAGTCGGCGAGCGGATCGAGCTCCTGGCGGAGGCTCGCGATCAAAGTACCCGGGACGGACTGCAACCGCTCCAAGAGACTCGGAATGCGTCCGGCGCTGTCGGCGAACGCCACCAGGTCGCGTGGCGCTGCCCGGTCCGCGGCGATGCGGCCGAACAGGCGCTCCATGTCGCCCACCTGCGCCAGGATCCCTCGCAGCTCCCCCAGCGGCTCGACATGAGTGCTGCCCCAGCTCACCGCTTCGTGGCGGGCTTCGGCTTGCGCGCGGTCGCGCAGCGGCGCGCGCAGCCAGCGCCGCAACATGCGCGAACCCATCGCGGTGCCGCACGCGTCCAAGTGGTGGACGAGAGTCACCGAGGCATCTTGACCGCGTCCGGAGCGGAAAACCTCCAAGTTCGCCAAGGTGTCTTCATCGAGGAACATCTCTTCGGTGGATCGAATCACCTGCAGGCGGGTGACGGCATCGATGCGTCCATGCTTGAGCCGGCTGCCGTACTCGAGCAGGGCGCCGGCGGCGCGCACGCCCTCGGAAAGGTCCTGGCAATCGAGTCCGTCGAGCGCCGCCACGGCGAAATGACCGAGGAGGGCTTGGCGCGCCAAGCGTGGAGTGAACAACGCGTCCTCGACGTGCGCGACGGGCAGGGTCTCGAATCTGCGGGTGAGCGCGGCTTCGAATGAGCTGCCCATGCAGCTCTGCGGCAGGAACAGCTCGCGCGGCGCATACCGCGCCACGACATCGAAGCATTCCCCCGCCGGGCGTTCTCCGAGGCCGAACTCGCCGGTGGAGAAATCGAGGAAAGCGAACCCCATGGGCTTGGCTGCGTCGGCGTCGCTCGACGCTGCCAGACACATGGCGTAATGACCGTCCCGTTCGGCCAACAATCCCGGGGTGAGCGCCGTTCCTGGCGTCAGCACCTCGGTGACCGCGCGTTTCACCAGACCCTTGGCGAGAGCCGGATCCTCCATTTGCTCGCACACGGCGACTTTGTAGCCGGCGCGCAGCAGGCGCGCGATGTAGCCGTCGACGCTGTGGAAGGGCACACCCGCGAGCGGCACCGGCGCGGCCGAGGCTCGATCCCGAGTCGTGAGCGCGATGCCGAGAACCCGGCTGGTGATCTCGGCGTCGCCGTGGAACGTTTCGTAGAAGTCGCCCATCCGGAACAGCAGAATGGCGTCCGGATGCTGGCGCTTGATGTCCAGATACTGCGCCATCATTGGAGTGGGCTTGATCGCGGTCGGCGGGTCGCTGCCCGACGGCAGGCTCATGGCGACTCCGGCCGCACCAGTCGCCATTCCATCTTGCGTGGCTCCAACCGTTCGCGCGCGTAGGCGAACGCGACATCGGCGCTTTCGAACGGTCCGATGCTGACGCGGAAGAAGGTCCGTGTGCCCTGCCGCACCTCGTCGATGCGCACGGGGGTCAACTCGGGTGGCAGCCCGTCGCGCATTCGCTGCGCGTTGGCGCGCGTTCCGAAGGCACCGAGCTGCAGCAAGATCAGCGGCCGTCCTGGAGTCTCCGTCGCGGGCGGTCGCGCCGTCACCGCCTCCGGCGTCGATGGTGCGCTTTGGCGCAAGGCGGCAAGTGTCGGCTCGACCAGAATGGCTTCGGGTGCATGTGGGAAACGTTGCAGGAGCGTGGCGGCCGTCGCACGTGCCGCCTCCGTCTGCCCGAGCTGGGCTTCGCACTCGGCCTTCCACAGCAGCGCCGTGGCGCGAAAATCGCCACCGGCCGCCAGCGGGTCGAGCGCGCGCAGCGCTGCGGCGGCATCGCCTGCCGCGCGCGTGGCCCAAGCATGCCGAAGCGTGGCCGCCGGTGTGCGCAAGCTCGCGAGCACCGTCGCCGCGCGCTGTGGTTCCTCGAGCGCCACCCAACTGCTGCCGACGAGAAAACGCGCTTCATTGTCGGCATGGGGCTCGAGCCGTGAACGCACGCTAGAGTAGTTGCCGCGCGCGAAATCGAGCCGCGCCAGCTCGAGGTCGGCGCGCCGTGTCGTCTCCCCGCCTGGCGCGGCTTGCTGCGCTTCGCGCAGGAAGCGCCGGGATTCCTTGTGATCGGTGGTGAGCTCGCTCAGCAGCAGGAATGCCTCTGCCTTGGGTTCGCCGTCGAGCTGCGACAAGCTCGCCTCGATGCGCGCACGCGCGGCGTCATACTGCAACCGACGCTGCAGGTCGCGTGCTTCGTCGAGCACTTGCGCCCCGGCCGTGAATGGCAATACGGCGCAGCAAATCGTCGCGGCCAAGCCTCCCAGCGACTGGAGTCTCCTCTTGCGTCCTCTGTAATTCATCCCTTGTGCGCCCCTCGTGACTGCAAGCGCTCGACATGATTGTCGACGATCTGGCGCGCTTCGAGCGTCTTCCCCTGCTCGAGCAACAGGTGCGCCAAGAGCTGAAACGCTCGCGGCGATTCGGGCGCGAGATCCAGTGCGGCGCGCAGCAGGCGTTCGGCCTCGTCGGTCTGCCCCTTCTTCGTCGCCAACCGCGCCGCGGCGAGCAGCGCTTGCTGATCGCGCGGGCGCTTCTCGAGAATCTGTGCGTACACGCGCTCCATGTCGCCGAACTTCCCCAGGTCGAAGTACACCTTTTCCAGCCGTTCGAACAGATCCGGGATGTCCCCCCCGGCACTGAACGCGAGTTTCTGCCAATAGTAAAGGGCGCTGTCGTGATCGCCCTCCTCATAGGCGAGATCGCCCATGCCGAGAAGGGCTTGCTCGCCATTGCCGTTCTCCTTCAGCGCCTCCTGGTACATCCGCTTGGCCTCGGCGCGCTGGTCCTGCTGGCGGCAGCGGTCGCCGATCGCGGCGAGGAAGCGGGCGACCTCGGCGCGCTCGGTGATGCTGGTCCCCCGGCTGCCGCGAATGGCCTTCTCGGCCGTGGCGAAGTCGCCAACCTGCAGCGCCTCGTCGGCGATCTCGCGCTGCAGCGCCGGGTCGCGGCCGTCGACGGCCAGCTCCTGCAGGGCCTGCAGTGCTTCGCGGCGGCGGCCCAGAGCGCGCAGATCCTCGACCAGGCAGCGCTGCACGGTGCTGCGCTCCTCCGCCGTCAGGTCTTGCCGCACGGTGAGGGTCTGGTGGATCTGCAAGGCGGTGGCGAAGTTGCCGCGGCGGCGCAGCAGGCTGCCGAGCTTGATATAGACGTCGGCGCTGGTGTTCCCGGCTTGTGCGGCGCGGCGCAAGCTGTCGAGCGCCCCGTCCCAATCGTCGTGCAGGATGTAGTTGAGCGCGCTGGCGTAGTGGTCGGGTTGGGCCGGGCTTCGCCGCGGACCGCGGCTGATGACGTAGAGGAACCCACCCGAGATCAGCACCAAACCGAGCCAGAAGACGACGGACGCCTCAGCGGACACGACAGACCTCCGCGGCGTCAGCGTTCCGCCGCGCGCGAACTCGCGGTTTCCTTGGCGTCGAGCCCGGCCAGCGGAAGGTTGCGCAAGGCCGTGAGCTCGTCGTCGAGCCGAAGGTTGTCGCGTCGCAAGCGCCGAATCTCACTGCGCAGCGAGAACTCGCGGAACACCATGAGGACGAACACCAGCCCAGCGCCACAGAGCATGGAGCAGAACAAGACGACGTTGAGTGCCAGGTTCTGATAGGTGCGCGTGAACAACGTCAGCGCAGTGTGGTGCTCGACGTTGACGATCGCGAGCGCGAGCACCGAGGCGACGATGACGAAGACGAGCAGACTTCGCACCAACCACACGAGAGGTCCACCTCCTGGCTACGTCCCGCCGGTCTCTGCGCCGGGCCACCGAATGGATTCATGGACTGCGGCCGCGGCGGCACCAGGTCGAAGCGGAGACGGGCACCGGCCCGTCTCCGCTCGAGCGCAGCGGGGATCAGAGGTCGTCGTCATCCATGTCGTCGGCAGCGACCAATTCGGCTTCCCCATCGCGGCCGTTCGAAGACTCGATCTCCGACAGCGGCTTCTTGGTGCCGAACTTGGCGTTGAACGCCGCCAGATCCTCGGCGGTGGCGTCCTCCATGTAGGCGCGAACCGACAACACGATGCGCCGGTTCGCCGGATCCATCTTGATCACCTTGAGCGGGATGCGGTCGCCGACACCGAAGTACTCGGCCGGCTTCTTGATGTCGTCGGGCAGCAGGTGCGAAACCGGCACGAACCCCTCGACACCGGCACGCAGCTCGACGACGACGCCTCGGTCGAGCAGGCGTTCCGTCGTGCCCTCGATCACCGTGCCGACGACGTACTCGCGCGCCAAGTCATCCCACGGATCCTCCATGGTCTGCTTGATGCCGAGGCTGATGCGCCGGCTCTCACGGTTGACCTCGAGCACCTTCACCGGCACGACGTCGCCCTTCTTCACCACTTCGCTCGGATGGCGCACTCGTTTCGTCCACGACATGTCCGAAATGTGCACCAAGCCGTCGATACCGTCTTCGATCTCGACGAAGGCCCCGAAGTTGGTGAGGTTGCGCACCTTGCCCTCGAGGACGGCGCCCGGCGGATACTTTTCTGCCAGCGTATCCCACGGATCGGGTTCGGTTTGCTTCAAACCGAGGGAGATCTTCTCGTTCTCCGGGTCGATCTTGAGGACCATGACCTCGATGTCGTTGCCGACGTTGACGATCTTCGACGGATGACGCACGTGCTTCGTCCACGACATCTCGGAAATGTGGATCAGCCCCTCGACACCACGCTCGAGCTCGACGAACGCACCGTAATCGGTGATCGACACCACCTTGCCCTTGACCCGTGTGCCGACGGGGTACTTCTCCGTCACTTCCTTCCACGGGTAGGGCTGCAGCTGCTTCAATCCCAACGAGATGCGCTCGCGCTCGCGATCGAAATCGAGCACCTTCACCTCGAGCTCCTGGCCGATGTTGACGACCTCGCTCGGGTGCGCGACGCGTCCCCAGGACAGATCCGTCAGATGCAACAGGCCGTCGATGCCGCCCAAGTCGACGAAGGCACCGAAGTCGGTGATGTTCTTCACCGTGCCCTTGCGGATCTGACCCTTCTCCAGGTCGGAGATGATCTTCGACTTCTGCTTGGAGCGCTCTTCCTCGAGCACCACCCGGCGCGACACCACGATGTTGCGCCGGCGCTTGTTGAGCTTGATGATGCGGAACTCCAGCTCCTGCCCGATCAATGCGTCCAGGTTGGGAACCTGGCGCAGCGCCACTTGCGAACCGGGCAGAAACGCATCCACGCCGTACAGCTTGACCACCAGGCCGCCCTTGATGCGGCGGTCGACTGTTCCCTGCACGGTGTCGGTGCTGTCGTAGGCCGCCTTGATGCGGTCCCACACCTTGAGGAAATCGGCGCGGGTCTTGGACAGGACGATGAGGCCGTCCTGGTTCTCCATCTTTTCGAGATAGACTTCGAACTGATTGCCGACGACGAGCGCCGTCGGATCATCGAACTCGGCGATGGGAATGGCGCCTTCGCTCTTGAAGCCGATGTCCATGAGCACCTCGACCGGACCAATGCCGACGATGGTGCCCTTGACGATCTCGCCTTCGCCGAAGTCGCGCAGCGTCTCGTCGTATTCGAGAACCTGCTGCAGGAAAGCTTCGCGCGTCAGCGCTGCTGCGTCGGGATCGTCGAACTCGAAGTTGAACGGCTTCACCTGCGCTGCCGGTGTGCGCTTCTTTGGCTTGCGTTCTTCTTCCTCGTCGTCGAAGGAACGCCGGCCGTGACCCGAGCTGCGCCCGCGCCAGCCGCCGCCACCGCCACCGCCGCCGCGACCCTCGTCCCGAGGACCGCGACGACTCGAGGTCGCCGTTGCCGATCTGGACCCTGCACCCCGCGACCCTGCCGATTCACCTCCCTCCGGCGCGCGCTCGGCGCGCCTGGATTCCTCGTTGCGGAGCGTGTTGCTCTCGTCCAGCATGAACCGGATTCCTCCTTATTCACAAAGACTTCCCCGATATTGGGGGACAATCGCGCTACCCTACCAACATGTGCCCGGAACCGCAAGACCCGAAGGCGGTCTGGAATCGGGTGCGTCCCGAGGCGACGTGGCCCTGGCCTTCCGCCCGGATGCTTCGCCTTGATCCCGGTGTCTTTTCCGCCCGTTCCGCGGCCACCCAATTTGGGCACGAGCACAGCAGCCCATCCTGGCCGTTCGCGCCATTGGTTCGCCGGAGCCTTCCCCGCGGCGCAGCCGACATGCCCCTGTCGAGTCCAATCCAACGCGTCGCAAGCCGCGTCCCCGGAGGGAAGTGTTTCAGCTCTGCAACGCCGGATCGACTTTGGATCGTCAGCGGACTCTTGCATTGAATCCTTCGAAGCTCGTCTCACTTGACACTCCCCCGGCATGCACAGAGAACCCGGGTGTTACCGATGGTTTCCACGCCATTTTCGCTCCTGAAGCGGTTCTGCCGGGCGGGCGCCAATCGTCCTCCCGGTGACACACGAATGTCTCAGGCAGGGGTGAGTCGCGGGCCGCATCCGCTGCTTGGAGCCATCCACTCGCAAGGAGACCTCCCATGTCGATCCGAAAGGGTTGGCGGCGTGCGCTGATGGTCCCGCTGTTCATCGTCCTTGCCGGAAGCGCGGTCGCCGAGGAACTCGATCCGCTGGCACTCACCAAGTACATCGACCCGCTCCCGATCCCGGGAGTCGCACCGATGGCCGGGCCGGATTTCTACGAGATCGGTGCCAACCGGATCGAGAAGCAGCTCCACAGCCAACTACCCGACCTGGTCCGCTAAGCTCCGTGTCGCAAACGCGGCACGTGCAGAATTCACCTCGGGTCACGGCTCGGGTGCGACCCGATCGGCGAACTCGCCGGGCAGATCGAGCCCGTCGAGTGGCTTGGACGCGGCGGATCGGAGCATGAGTCCGGCGATGCGCTGCATCGCCGCGTTGCCGAGCTGCGTATAGCCAACGGCATCGTCGGGGACGTCGCCGAGGGTGAATGGCTCCCCCACCCAGATCTCGAGCGGGTGCCGGCGCAAGCCGCGCGGCCGCCGATCTTGGGTCCCGCGCACGAATACCGGCACGATCGGACGCCCGGCGCGGCGCGCGACGTAACCGAAGCCCCAGCGTGGCGTGCCGAGCCGGCCGGGGCGCTGGCGGGTGCCTTCGGGGAACATGATGACGCTTTCGCCGGCACGGAGCAGGGCCACCGCGTGGTCGAGTGCGACGTAATCGGCCGTGCCGCGTTGGATCGGAAACGCGTTGAAGCTGCGAAGGATCCAGCCAACCAGCGGACGTCGGAACAGCTCGCGCTTGGCGACGAAGCTGACCTCGAACGGGAGCGCCGTCCCCACGATCGGCGGGTCGAGCACCGAGATGTGGTTGCACGCGACCAGCACGCTGCCGCGCAGGCGCGCCGCGGGATGAATCGTGCGCCGCATCCCGCACCAGGTCCAGATCACGGCGTGGATTGCCACGCGCGCAAAACGAAATTGCAGCCGCTTCAAGTGTCGATAGTTCGGCTGCTCCCAGTCCTCGGCCACGATCGGGAATGCGGGCACGCTCTGCTGCACCCGGCGCAGCGCCAGCGCCACGACGGCATCGATTTGTTGCTCGATCGTGAGGGATGTCGTGTCGACTTCGACGGCGTCGGTCGCGCGCACGAGCGGTGCAGTCGCGCGCGTCGAATCGGCACGATCGCGCGCTTCGATCTCGCTCTCGACCAGCGCCGGAGCGCGCGCTTCGCCTCGGGCTGCCTCTTCGCGCTGCCGCCGCGTGGCCCGCATCGCCACGTCGGCGGTGAGGAACACTTTGACATCGGCGCGCGGCAGGACGACGGTGCCGATGTCGCGACCCTCCATCACCGTGCCGCCGGCCGCGGCCAAGCGCTGCTGCAAGCCGAGCATGGCCTCCCGCACCGCGGCATGCGCGCTCACCTGCGACACGACACCGCTGACTGCGGGCGCGCGAATCGCTTCGCTCACGTCCTCGGTTCCCAGATGCACTCGCGTGCCGTCGGGCGTGCACTCGACGCGCAGCCCGGCGGCCGACACCAAGCGCACCAATGCCGCACCGTCGGCGAGATCGCACCCAGCGCGCTGTGCCGCCAGAGTCATGGCGCGATACAGCGCTCCGGTGTCGAGGTGGCGAAGGCCGAGCCGTTGCGCCACGCCGCGCGCCGTCGTGCTCTTGCCCGAGCCGGCCGGGCCGTCGATGGCGATGACGAGGCGACGGAGCGCGTCCGCATTGGCAGCGATGCGCCGAGCGAGCGACTCGCGCTCGCTGGCCTGGAAGGCGAAACGCGCCGTCTCTGGCGCGCTCACGGCGACTTCCCTGCCGCGTCGGAGTGGTCGAGCGTACGTCCGAGCGCCCGCGCCAATGGTTGCAGCTCCAGCATCATGCGATCGAAACGATCCGGTGTGAGCGACTGCTGGCCGTCGCTGAAAGCCTGGGCCGGTTGCGCGTGCACTTCGATCATGAGGCCGTCGGCACCGGCGGCGATGGCGGCGCGCGCCATCGGCGTCACGTAACGCCAGTCGCCCGTGCCATGGCTGGGATCGACGATGATCGGCAGGTGACTCAAGGTATGGATCACCGGCACGGCGCAAATGTCGAGGGTGTTGCGTGTCAAGGTGTCGAAGGTGCGGATGCCGCGCTCGCACAGCACCACTTTGTCGTTGCCTTCGGTGAGAATGTACTCGGCGCAGAGCAAGTATTCCTCGATCGTCGTCATCATGCCGCGCTTGATCAGCACCGGCTTGCGACTCTGGCCGACCTCGCGCAACAAGTCGAAGTTCTGCACGTTGCGCGCGCCGATCTGGAGGATGTCGGCGAAACGCGACACCAGCTCCACGTGCCGCGTGTCCATCACCTCGGTGACGACCGCGAGCCCGGTGGCGGTGCTGGCTTGACGCAGCAGCTCGAGCCCTTCGCGCCCGAGACCTTGGAAGGAATACGGCGAGCTGCGGGGCTTGAAGGCGCCGCCACGCAGGATCGAAGCGCCGGCCGCTTTCACCCGCCGCGCCACCTCGAACAACCCATCGTGCGTTTCGACCGAGCAAGGACCCGCCATCACCACGACGCGGTCGCCACCGATGGCGAGATCGCCGACGGTGACCACCGAATTCTCCTGGCAGAACTCTCGGCTCGCCTGCTTGTACGGCCGGGTGAAAGGCAGGATGCTGGCCACGCCCGGCAGGCGTTCGACGTGCCGGTCCGCGAGCAAACCGGCATCCCCGACGACGCCGATCACGACGCCGTCCGGCCCGTGCGAACGCCGAAAGCGGCAACGCAGCTGTTGCAGCAGGCGCTCCACACGCTCGATCTGACGCGCGCTGGCGTTGGGGCGGAAGACGATGCGCACGGACTCCCCTCTCACGCCGATGGTTCGGCGCTGGGCTTCGGCTCATCCAACACCGCGAGCAACGCACCGCGCTCGGCGTCGTCGAGAGCGCGCAGTTCGCCGGCGGCGAGATTGCCGAGCCGGAGCGGACCGACACGAGACCGGTGCAGGTGCAGCAAGGGAACGCCGAGCGCCTGCAGCATGCGCCGGATCTGGCGCTTGCGGCCCTCGTGCAGGACCAGGCGCAACAATGCGCCCGTTGCGTCAGCCTCTTGCGTCACCGCGCAAGGTGCGGACGGACCATCCTCCAGCTCGATCCCAGTGCGCAAACGCTCGAGCTCGGCCGGCGTGAGCACGCGGGCGATGCGCGCTTCGTATTCTTTCTCGATGCCCCAGGAAGGATGCGTCAGCTTGAATGCCAAGGCACCATCGTCGCTCAGGAGCAGCAAGCCGGTGGTGTCGCGGTCGAGCCGTCCGATGGGGAACAGCCGTGGTGAAAGTCCGTGGGCGCGCGCTACGTCGAGCACCGTGCGGCGGCCCTGCGGATCGCGCACCGTGCTGATGGCGCCGCGCGGCTTGTGCAGCATCCACACGCCGCCGTCTTGCCGCCGCACCTCCTCGCCGTCGACAGAGACCCGGTCGGTGGGCGCGACTTGGAGTGCGAGATGCGCGGGCTGCCCATTGACGCGCACGCGGCCGCTCGTGATCAGCTGTTCACAGCCGCGCCGACTGCCCAGACCGCACGCCGCCAGATAACGGTTCAAACGCATGTGCAGGCTTCAGCCAGCCTCCGACTCCGTCGTCGCTTCCGCGTCGCCTTCGGGTTCCGCGCCAAGCGGGGGCGTTGTGGTGGTGCGACGCTCCCCCTTCACACGCGCCGTCAGAGCATCGATGGCATCGGCATGCTGGCGCAGCTCGACGTCGAGGTCCTCGAGCGACGGCAAATCGGGCGCCGGGGCTGTCTCCTCGATCCTCGCAGCAGCATGGGCGGTGTCGTCGGCCGGCGGCGCCGCTTGCGACAGCTCGCGCAACTCGTCTTCTTCCTGGCGTCGTGCCTCGTCCTCGCGCGCGGCCAGCATCGCCTCGAGCTCCTCGAGGCTCGGAAGATCGCGCAGCGAGTCCAGCCCGAGATACTGCAGGAACTCGGACGATGTCGCATAGAGCAACGGGCGACCGACGCTGTCGGCGCGGCCGGCGATGCGCACGAGATTGCGTTCGAGCAGAGTTTCGACGACACCGCCGCTGCTCACGCCGCGAATGGCGTCGATCTCGGGCCGCGTCGTCGGCTGCTTGTAGGCGATGATGGCCAGCGCCTCGAGCGCCGGCTTGGTGAGCCGCACGCGGCGTTTGCCGACGAACAAGCGGCGCACGACGTCGGCGTACTCCGGTTTGGTGACGAGCTGCAGGCCGCCCGCGACACGCTGCACGCGCAGCGCGCGCTCCGCCGTTTCTTGTTCGGCTTCGAGGGCTGCGAGCGCCTGGGCCACCTCGTCGCGCGGCACATCCGGCAGGACCTCGTGGATCCGCGCCAAGGTCAGCGGTTGGTCGGTGGCGAACAACAGCGCCTCGATGCAAGCCTTCACATTCATCGCTCTTCCTCCGGCTGTACGGCCGGCGGCACGGCCGGCAGGGTGTCTGCGGCGCGGGCATCGGCGGCGAAGATCCACAGGTCACTGAAATTCTCGGCCTGATGCGTGCGCAAGGTCCGGGCCTTGATGAGCTCGAGCAGCGCCATGAAGGTGACGATGACCTCGAGGCGGCTCTTGGCGTGGACGAAAATATCGGCGAAACGCAGGCGCCCCTGGCTGCGCAGACACTCCTGCAGCCACGCCGTCTTGTCCTCCAACGACTCGGATTCCAGCACGATCTCGTGGGTGACGACCGACTCGAACCGGCTCAGCACCCCGTGCAGCGCCTTCATCAGCTGCGGCAGGTCGACGGCGAAGATCTCTTCGTCACCATGCGCCTTGGCGTCCTCGAGCAGCGCGGCGTCGAAGGGCCGGGCGAAGGTGGCCAGGCTGGCGGCTTCGTGGCCCTCGAGCGCGCGGGCGGCTTCCTTGAACTTCTTGTACTCGAGCAGACGCTGCACCAGCTCGGCGCGCGGGTCCTCGTCGCGCTCTTCGCCGGGACGCTGGACGGGCAGCAGCATCCGCGCCTTGATGCGCAACAACGTCGCCGCCATCACCAGGAAGTCGCCGGCGATGTCGAGATCCAGCCGCTCCATCCTTTCGATGTGCTGCAAGTACTGAGCGGTGATGCGCGAGATGGGGATGTCGTAGATGTCCATTTCCTCGCGCTGGATGAGATAGAGCAACAGGTCGAGCGGTCCCTCGAACTGTTCGAGCTTGACGACGTAGGTCATGCGTCCCCTGCCTCCACGGTGTGCGAACCTCCCAAACCCATGACCGCGCGGACTTCGCGCATCGTGGCGCGTGCCCGTTCGCGGGCGCGCTCGTTGCCCTGGCGCAGCACTGTTTCGACGCGCTCCGGATCGTCTTCCAATTGCGCGCGTCGCTCGCGCGCAGAGGCGAAGGTCGTGGCGATGGCGGCCGCGGCCTCCATCTTGCAGTCGAAGCAGCTGCGCACCTTGGCGCCGGCCCGGCATTCGGCGGCGATCGTGTCGATCGCAGCGGGCGGCGTGAACTTCTGATGGTAGACGAAGACAGTGCAGGCTTCGGGGTGTCCCGGGTCGTCCTGTCGCACTCGCTGCGGGTCGATGGCGGTACGGCGCAGGCGCTGCTGGATGACGTCCGGCGGATCGGTGAAGCCGATGGCGTTGCCGAGCGACTTGCTCATGCGCTGGCCGTCGATGCCCGGGAAGCGCGCGAAGGCGGTGAGCTTGGTCTCCGGGATGGGGAACACCGGGCCGAAGGTGTTGTTGAAGCGGCGGGCGATCTCGCGCGTCATCTCGACGTGCGGCGCCTGATCCTCCCCCACCGGAACCAGGTCGCCCTTGTACAATAGGATGTCGGCGGCTTGCAGCACCGGGTAGCCGAGGTGGCCGTAGGTCACGGTGTCTTCCAGGCCCAGGTCGCGCACCTGGTCCTTGACGGCGGGATTGCGCTCGAGACGCGCCAACGTGACCAGCATCGAGAAGATGAGGTGCAGCTCGGCGTGCTCCGGCACCTGCGACTGCACGAAGATCGGGGCGCGCTCCGGATCGAGACCTGCCGCCAACCAATCGATCACCATCTCGCGCGTGTTGAGCGCGATCGACCGCGTGTCGAGGTCGGTGGTGAGGGCGTGCATGTCGGCGACCATGAAGAACGACTCGTATTCGGTCTGATAGCGCAGCCAATTCTCCAAGGCACCGGTGTAGTTGCCGAGATGCAGCCGGCCAGTGGGGCGCATGCCGCTGAGCACGGTGGACACGGTTTCTTCCTCCCCTGCGCGAACGGACCATGCTAACACAGGGTGCTTCCGGGTTCGAACTTGGAACCTGTGTCAGGCGCGGGGATGGAACGTGCGGTAGACCTCGTGCAGGTATTGGCGGTCGACGAGCGTGTAGATCTGGGTCGTGCCGATGTCGGCGTGGCCGAGGAGCTCTTGCACGACGCGCAGGTCGGCGCCGCCTTCCAGCAGATGGGTGGCGAAGGAATGGCGCAGGGTATGCGGCGTGAGGTGGCGCACGAGTCCCGCCGTGCTCGCGTGCTTGCGCAACATCTTCCAGAAGCCCATGCGCGACAGTGTGCCGCCGCGCGCGTTGACGAGGAAGGTCGGCGCGATGCGTCCGCGCAGCAGCCGCGGCCGGCCATCGCCGAGCCAGCGCTCGGCGGCGGCGATCGCGGCGCGGCCGACCGGCACCAGGCGTTCCTTGGCACCTTTGCCGAAGACGCGCACGAGCCGCGCCCTGCAATCGAGACTTTCGAGTGCCAAAGTGCAGATCTCCGATACGCGCAACCCCGCGGCGTAGACGAGCTCGAGCGCGGCGCGGTCGCGCTGGCCGAGCACGTTTTCCGCCGAGGGCGCGGCGCACAGGCGTTCGATCTCGGCGACGGTGAGCACGGAGGGCAGGCGCAGGCCACGGCGCGGTCCGCGCAGGCCTTCGAGCGCGGAGTCCGCCACCAGCCCCTCGAGCACCAAGAAGCGATGGAAGCCGCGCAGTGCGGCCAATCGCCGCGCTCGAGTCGCCGGCCCCATCCCGTCCTGCGTCTGGCTGGCGAGATAGGCGTGCACGTGTTCGCGTGCGATGGCGCTCGCGCTTCGCACCCCGTGCGACGCGAGCACATGCAGGTACGTGTCGAGATCCCGGCCGTAGGCATCGAGCGTGGTGGCAGCGAGGCCGCGCTCCACCAGGAGATGCACCAGATAGCGCTCGCGCGCACGCTGCAGCTCGTCGAGCGTCGAGGCGGCGGGGCGTGTCATCCGCTCTCCGTTTCGGCGTCGAGGTCGAACTCGCGCGCCAGCAGATCGCCGGTGCTGGCGTCGTCGTCGGGCATTCGGG
>Ga0075418_10002810_pt1 | contig 19938 bp, 18 predicted proteins | sample SoiMetdeltSBSDD2_FD_81776 | JGI IMG/M metagenome (GOLD analysis project Ga0075418, IMG submission 81776) | Bulk soil microbial communities from a Populus tree surrounding site in Tennessee, USA - Soil MetaG P. deltoides SBSDD2 | ecosystem: Environmental > Terrestrial > Soil > Tree plantation...
CCCAGCTGGATGTTGCGGTCGAAACCCGCCAGGATGGCGACGACGGAAATGAGCGTCATTACCGCCACGATGATGCCGAGCACCGCGAGGCCCGAGCGCATCTTGTGGGCGCGCAAGGTGTCGAGCGCCATCCACAGGTTCTCGCGCACGTCGTGGACCACGCGGACCTTGAGCCTGTCGCTCCACACCATGGTCACTCCGCTCGCAAGGCAACGACCGGGTCGAGCTTGGCCGCCTTCCGCGCCGGGTAGATGCCGAAGAAAAGCCCCACGCCGCTAGACATGAGCAAGGAAACCACGATCGCCCCCATCGGCGTATGCATGGGGACCGGGGTCACGGCGCCGACGAACTGCGTCAGTCCGATCGCCGCCAGCACGCCCACGAGACCACCAACCGAGGAGAGTACGATCGCCTCGACGAGGAACTGCAGGAGGATGTCGCGCCTTCGAGCGCCGAGGGATTTGCGGATGCCGATCTCGTGGGTGCGCTCGGTCACCGAGGCCAGCATGATGTTCATGATCACGATACCACCGACGACGAGGAATACCGAGGTGATCGCCACTGCCACCGCCGCCAGGCCGCCGAAGATCTGATCCCACAGATTCGTCAAGGAATCGCTGGCGATGATGCCGAAGGTGTCTTTCGCCTCGGGCTTGAGGCCGCGCCGCGCACGCATGAGCACCCGCGCCTGATCCATGGCCCTCGCCATGGTCTCCGGGGCAGTGCACTTGACGCCGATGTTCAGATCCCCGGCGTGGGGCGACAGCGAGGTCCAGAGTTTCATGTAGGTGCTGAGGGGCACGCAAACGTAGTTGTCCTGACTCTGGCCGAGAGTCGAGCCGTTCTTCTGGCCGACGCCGACGACCTGGAAGGGCTTGCCGTCCACATGGATCGTCTTCCCGAGCGGGTCGACATTGGGAAAAACCTGTTCGACGATGTCGGTGCCGATGAACGCCACCATGGAGCGGTGCTCCTCGTCCCCCGCGGTGATGTAACGCCCGGCGGCTACCTTCTGATCGGCGCTCACGAACACCATGCTGGCGGTGACGCCGCGCACATTGACGTCCTCGAGGCTCTGCCGCCCGGCGCGCGCGTCCCGGTTCCCGAACTCGACCGCCCCCACTTCCTCGGCGAGGCTGAGCCGCTCGCGCAGAAAGGCGAAGTCCTCGCGGGAGATCGTCTTGTTGTGCCGGGTGGCCTCGAGGTAGTCCTTGGCGTTCGTGATGATGGGGAAGCGCGTCACGTAGAAGACGTTGGCGCCCAGGTTGGCGACACGCTCGGCGACATAGGTGTTCATCCCCTCGATGATGGAGATGACGCCGATGAGCGTGGTCACGGAAATAATGACGCCGAGCAAGGTGAGGAACGAGCGCAGCTTGTGGGACCAGAGCGTTTCTAGAGCGATGCGGGCCGGCTCGCGCCAGAACAGACGGCGTGAGGCGACGAAGGTCGTCGCCCGTCGCAGCCAACCACGTTGTGTGGCTCCGGACATGGTTTCCCTCGGGCCGCCGGCCGCCAAGGACCTCAGGACGGGCGATTCTCCTCGGCCTTGGCCTTGCGTACGCGGGTCAGGTGCTTCAGCTCACGAAGCACCTTGTAGCTTCCGGTCACGATCTCGTCGCCCTCTTGCAGCCCGTCGGTGATCTCGATGTCGGTGACGCCGGTGATGCCGGTCTTGACCGGATGGAAGCGGGCGCGTCCGCCCTGGAACACGAACACACCCTGGATCTCCTTCTTGCTGCCGCGGCTGCCGGCCGTTGCGGCCGCCGGGGGCGGGGCATCGCTCATGGTGCTCGCGAGCGCCACGCTATCCTGTGGTTGGGCTGCGGTGGTTTGCGCTGCGGCTCCACCCTTGGACGCGGTCTCCTTGCCTCCTTCGTCTTTCTCCTTGCCCTTGCGACCGGCCTTTTCCGCCGCGTCGATATCGGACTGGCGGCGGATGGTCAAGGCTTGGATCGGGATGCTGAGCGCCTTGTTCCTCGTGGCCGTCGTGATCTTCGCCGTGGAGGAGAGACCGGGCCGCACCGAGGTGGGCGGCTTCTCCAACGTGATGACCACCTTGAAGTCCTTGGCTTCCTGGCTGCCGGTGGTGATCTGCGAGGTGGATTGACCGGTCGACCGCAGCAGCGCGGTGGTGCCGATCTCGGTCACGGTGCCGTGGAAGGTGCTGTCCGGATAGGCGTCGATGCTGACCTCGGCCGGTTGCCCGGGTTTGACGTTGATCACGTCGGATTCGTCCACGCGCACTTCCGCCGTCACCGTGGACAGGTCGGCGACGGTCATCAGGTAGCTCCCTGGGCTGTTCTGGATCCCCGGCACCATCTGCTCACCCACGTGCACCGGGAGGCTGGTCACGACGCCATCGATGGGCGAGCTGTAGATGGTCTTCTGCAGATCGTCCTCGGAGCGGCTGAGACCGGCCTGGGCCTCGAGCAGGAGCGAGTTGCTGCGATCCAGCTCCGCATCTCCCTGGCGGACGCGCGCCTCGGCGACGTCCACGCCGGCCCGCGCGCTCTCGTAGCTGCTCTTGCGTATGTCGTGCTCGGACTGCGCGATCAGGCCCTTGCCGAAGAGCTGCTCGGCGCGCTCCCAGTCGAGCTTGGCGCGGTCGAAGTCCGCCTGCGCGCGCGCCAGCTCGGCCGCCCCGGTGCGCTGGTTGGCCTCGGCCGCCGCCACCGCCGCCGCCGCCGACCTCACCAGAGCGCGCTGTCCCGCCACACCGGCGGTGGGCTGCACCGCTTCCATCCGCAGGAGCACATCCCCGGTCTTGACGGCCTGACCCTCCGTCACCTCGATGGCCACGATCTTCCCGAAGTTTTGCGAGGTGATGTTCACGTACAGGCGGGGCCGCACTTCCCCGGAGGCGGTGACGGTGGAGGTGAGATCCTGCCGCGCCACCTTGCCGATTTGCACGGGGATGACCTTGGCGCGTTGCTTCTGGACGATGGAGCTCCCGATCATCAATAACAGGAGGGCGGCGCCGATCCCGAACAAGATCTTGCGCCGGCGCGTCAGCTTTACCACGGAATTCTCCTCGGAGGAGGGCAGTCACACCGGCCTCCGGGCCGCCGGAGGCGGGGACTCGACAGACGGACGTAGCGCATCTGCCGGATTGTAGCCGACCGCCGGGGCGGGCGAAAGAACCCCTCCTAGGGCTCGGCGGCGGCCGTAAGGAGAATACGCAAGGCGGCGGCTTGGGGTTCGCGCGTCCTCGCCCAGCATGCACTCTGCGACGGGGGCGTCCCGGAGCGACTAGCGCGCTGTGCGTCTCCCGCGCCCTGTCGTCGTGTGCGGTGGCAGGTGCGGCCCTGTCGTGGTGGAATGTCCCCTACTCCTGGAATGGTACGGCCGTTGCGGCGAGACGCGACGAACCAGGGGGGGGAGCCATGACGACGACACACTCGGAGTTCGAGAACAGCACGCTCCACGCCGGGCAGCGCCAGGACAGCACCTTGGAAATCCAGGTCCCTGACGGGAGCGCCGTGCGCTCACCCGGTCAGGTGCACCTGCTCTTCGAAGAAGCGCGTGCTTGTTGGCGCACGCGGCGCGAAGCGGAGGCGTTCGGGCTGATGCAGAAAGTCCTCTCGCAGGATCCAGAGAATCCGGAAGCTCTCTCCTTCTTCGGCCTGTGCCTGGCGAAGCTGTACGGCGAGCACGCACGGGCCCTCGACATCTGCACGGCGGCGGTGGCCCGCTCTCCGGAAAGCGCCGAGGTGCGCACCAATCTCGGCCGCGTGCAGCTCCTCGCCGGTGCCAATGGGGCTGCGCACCGCAGCTTCGTCCTGGCCTACCGGCAGGATCCGGGCAACCCCGCGATCGCGGCGGAGCTGGCGTCCATGGGCGTGCGACGACCTACTGCCCTGCCGTTCCTGGAGCGCTCGCACTGGTGCAACCGCATCCTCGGCCGCGCGCGACACGGCTTCGAGCAAATCGTCGCGGCTGTTCGAAACCGCTCTTCCCCCACCTGAGCTCGAGCCACCGCCGTCCCGGAGATCCGTTCTGCTCTACCGTCCATTGGACCGCCGGCGGCAGTCGAGGCAGACCCAGGGCACGCTCAGCTCCAACTGGCCATGGCGGCGCGCCCAGTCGTTGAGCTCGTACTCGACGCGGTCGAACACGGCGTCCACGTCCTCGGGCGCGAGGAGCTGGACCCAGCTCTCCAGGAAGGCGAGCCGGATGAGGAAGTGCTGCAGCATCGTCGTCCCATCCAGGAAGCGGAGCACGAAGACATCCTGGTGCGCTGCCTCGAGAGCGAAGCCCGCGGCATCGAGGACGCGCTCGAGGTGATCCAGCGGTTTGCGCTTCTCGTGGATGTGCTCCCGCATGCGCACCACGTGGTCGACCCTTCCGAGCTCGTTCAACACCGCCTCGAGCGTCGAGTAGAACTCGATCATCGTGCCAGGGAGGTTCATGGTGAGGACCATCTGGGCGCCCGGCTTCGCCACGCGCGCCAGCTCGGCGTAGGTACGTGCCTCGTCGTCGACGTTGTTCGTGCCGTTGTTGGAGACCAGGAGATCGAAGCACGCACTGCCGAAAGGCAGGGTCTCGGCGCGGCTGGACACGAGGTGGAGATTGGAGACGCGCCAGAACCGTTGCTTCGCCCGCGCCCGCTGCAGAGCCGCGCGCCAAGGATCCAGCCCGAAGACACGACTCGACGTACCCAGGCGCTGGGACAGCTCCAGGCCGGGAAAGCCGCACCCGGTTCCCACATCCAGGGCGAGCAGCCCGCGGCGGAGCCGCACGACTTCCAGGAGTTTCAAGCCGAACGGCGCCGACCACAGCGCCAGATCGTCGAGGACCGCGATCAAATCGGGAGCGGACGGATCGAACTCTGTGCTCAAGCGAAAGGGCATCGAAAGACCCCGGCACGGTGGTACTGGTTCGTGGTGACGGGCGCTGCATCGTACTACTTCTTCTGCGCGATTTGGATGAGATTGCCGCAGGTGTCGTCGAGGACGGCGGTGGTGACCGGCCCCAGGTCCACGGGCGGCTGGGTGAAGTGGACTCCCGCGGAGCGGAGCCGCTCGTACTCGGCGTGCACGCTCTCGACGGCGAACGAGGTGAACGGGATCCCATCGTCGACCAGGGCCCGCTTGAAGGGCCCCACCGCCGGGTGGCCGTCCGGCTCGAGCAACAGTTCGGGACCACCGGCATCGCCGGGAGCCACGACGGTCAGCCACCGCGAGGCGCCGAGTGGGATCTCGGTCTTCTTCACGAAGCCGAGGACTTCGGTGTAGAAGCGAAGCGCCTTTTCCTGGTCATCTACGAAGACGCTCGTGATTACGATCTTCATGGTTTCGCTCCTTTCTTCGGGACAGGCCTGAGCCAGCGGTCGACGATCGCCCGCAGCGGGCCTGTGTCGAGATAGTGGAACTTGTATCGGCCCTGCCGCTTCGTGGTCACGAGACCCGCTGCTTCCAGCACGTCCAGGTGCTGCGAGACCGCCTGCCGCGTCAGCTCCAGGCCGTGTTTCATGGTCAAGCGCGTGCAGAGCTCGAAGAGCGATTGACCGTCCCTCGCGGTGAGTGCGTCGAGAATGGCCCGTCGCGCCGGCGCCGCGACCGCCTCGAAGACGTCGGTCATACTGGGATCATAGGCAAGTTGGCACTTGCCTGTCAAGGGCCGGGCGACTGGGTGCGAGCCCGCTTGGGCGCGGTCCGGCCATGTCACCCGGCCCGCGCGGGCTCACGAGGGGCGAGCGCCTGTGCAAATACATAAGAAAACGGCCATTGGAAATCCGCCGGTAGTCCGGTTGCGTCCCCGGGAGGCTGTGGCGAGGGGAGCTTGGACTCCCTCGCGGACTTCCGGTAGGCTCGGCGCTCGTGCGCACATGTGCAGTCCCAACGTGTGGTTCCGGGCCCCGGGCCGTGCGCGTCCGTGGGGCACGCCGAGAGGTTTCCACGTGCGCCACGCCGCGCGGACGCTGCCGGGATCGATCGCCATCGCGTTGCTGGTCCTCGTCGCTTATCTCCCAGCACTCCGGGCGGGATACCTCTGGGACGATGAGCAGTACGTGGTACACAACTCCAACCTCGTACGTCCCGACGGCATGCGAAGGGTCTGGTTCGAACCGCAGCGGACGGTGCAATACTATCCGATGGTGCACACCGTCCTGCGGGCGGAGTACCGGTTGTGGCGTTTACGCCCCTTCGGTTATCACCTGGTCAACGTGCTGCTGCACGCCCTGAACTCCATCCTGCTCTGGAGGATTCTGCGGCACCTGGCGGTGCCGGTGCCGTGGCTCATCGCGTGCATCTTCGGGCTGCATCCGGTGCATGTGGAGTCCGTGGCCTGGATCAGCGAGATCAAGAATCTGCTTTCCGGGCTCTTCTACCTTCTCTCCGGGTGGGCTTACCTGTGCTTTCACGCCGCGCGGGCGAGTGCGCCCGCCGCGTCGACCCGCGCCACCCCAACGACCCGCGCTGCCACCACGACCCGCGCCGCGATTGCGAACCGCGCGGGGGCGGCGACCCGTGCCGCCGCCACGACGCACGCCGCCTTCCGGGCGGGGACGTTCCACGCTCTGTCGTTGGGGCTGTTCCTTCTCGCGCTTCTTAGCAAGACGACCGCCGTGACGCTGCCGGCGGTGCTCCTCGTCCTGGTGTGGTGGAAGTCCTCCGCGCTCCGGCCCCGCGATGTGCTGCCGTTGCTGCCGATGTTTCTGCTGGCCATCGCCTGCGGAGGTTTCGTTTGGTGGCTCGAGACGCACCACGTGGGTTCGGAAAAGGTGGTGGCGCTGTCGACGTGGGAAAGGCTCTTGGTGCCGGGGCGGGCGGTTTGGTTCTATGCGAGCAAGCTCTGGTGGCCGGCCGATCTCACCTTCATCTATCCCCGCTGGACCATGCACCCGGGGATGCCGTGGCTGTACGTTTTCCCGCTCGGGGTCGTCGCGGTCATCGGGCTGCTCTATTCCGGGCGCCAGCGGTGGGGGAAGGGGCCGCTCGCCGCCGTCCTCTACTTCCTCCTGAACTTGGCCCTGGTGTCGGGAGCCGTGCGCTTCTACTTCATCCTCTATTCCTTCGTCGGCGACCACTTCCAGTACCTCGCCTCGATCGGGATCATCGCGCTCACCGTGGCAGCGGTGGCGCGTTGCGTCGTCGGTACGGAGTCCCGCGCCGTGCAGGCGATCGCGAAACGTGCGCTTCCGGCCGTGCTGATCGTGGTTCTGGCCGTGTTGACCGGGAGTCGTGCGCAAGCCTACCGGAGCGAAGAGACGCTTTGGCGGCACACGATCGTCAAGAACCCGGCGGCTTGGATCGCGCACAACAATCTCGGGGTCGTGCTCATGCGCCAGGGGCGGAAGGCGGAGGCGCGCGAGCTCTTCACCGCCGCCTTGAACCTGAATGCGGACATCGCCGAGGCGCATATGAACCTGGGTGTGTTGGCGCAGGAGCAGGGGGACGTGCAACGCGCCATCGACGAGTATCGCCAAGCCGTCGCCCTCAAACCGATCCTGGTCGACGCGCACTACGATCTGGGCGTCCTCCTGATGCGGCGCGGCGAGATGGAGGAAGCATCGCGACACTTCATGGCGGCCCTGCAGTACAAGCCGACGATGGCGGACGCGCAGATGAGGCTCGGCGACATCGTCGCGGCGCAAGGGCAACTCGACCAGGCGGTGGAAAGATACCGGGCGGCGCTGGCGATCGATCCCGCCAATGCGAGCCTCCACTACAGGCTCGGTTGGGTGTTGGCCAACCGGGGATCGTATGCCGAGGCACGCGGCGCTCTCGCTACCGCGGTGCGACTGAATCCGGCGGACGCGGATGGCCAAGCCCTTTTCGGCCTGGTGTTGGAGAACCTGGGGGATACCCGCGGCGCCCTCGAAAGCTACCGCAAGGCGCTAAAACTGAAGCCCGGCACCGACCTGGCGCAGGAAGGTGTAAAGAGATTGGCAGGGCCGAATTGACCCGCGCTCCGGCCCCGGAGCGAAGCCGGCGCACGCCGCGGACTCTTCCGCGGCGACGACTTGGACGTGCAAACGACGGCGCACCGGGACGACCTGAGACTACCTTGGTCATCCTGGCACCCCGGCCCGAGCTTGGGAGCCGAGCCGGACATGCCGCGCCCCTCCTTTTCGACGTCCCCGGTCGTTCCGCCGCGAACGGCGCGTCGGCTTCACGGCTTCTACACATCTTTTACAAAACGTCCCGGGAAACGCGCTGCCACAGGCTCCCTCAGGTTGCAAAGATCTCAGGGCGACTGGCTTGGTAGCTTCCAGGAGACCCAGACGATCACGTTGAAACGACATCGCTTCGGTGGGTCGGCCTTCAGTTGGTGAGAATTGCTCTTGGGGTCAGTTGGACCCTTTGAGCTGATTTCAAACTGAATCGGCCGGCCCACCGAAGTGATGTCGTCACGGCTTATTGGCCCGCCGCACCGTAAGTTAGCCTCCATGACCTCCCCATCGCTTGTCAGTCCACGGGAGTCTCCGGGAGCGGGGTTCCGTGGAAAAGTCGGGAAGAATCCGGGAAGACCGCCAGCCACCATGGGTGGGAGGGACGGGTTGGGAGGTGTAAATCGGTGGCCGTTGCTGACCGTCATGACGCTGACCGATGGGGCGCCCGCTTGCTGGTGTATGCAGTTGAGGAACTCGAAAGAGGCCTTCCGCTGCCACCGCGACTCAAGCTTCTTGAGCGATACCCGGATTGGCTGGAGATACTCGAGCGCGCCCTCGCAGACAAGGATGGCGGCGACATCTGGGCAGCGGTCGGACGTGCGATCGACGCGACCCCGCAGCCTGAGCGATTCCGCAGCGCACTGAGTTGGGCCTGGCGTGGGCGCAGAGATGGGGACGCCGGGGTCCTCGGGAGCCTAAGTCGCGGACGCGCCAAGCCCGTGCCGACCTTGAGCACCGCGCCTGGCCTCGCTAAGGCCGAAAAACCCAGTGCTAGCGGAGGAGCATCTTCCGATGGTTTGGGCCTCTCGGGGGAGGTCCACGTGGGCACGGGGTGCTACTACACCCTCGAGAAGGGCGATAAGATCAAGGCCATCTCCTCATTCATCATCACGCCGACGATGCGCGTCGCAGTCGAGGGCAGCGAGGTCATCTTCGGACGCGCCACAACGGTCAAGGGCATCGGAATCAACCTTCAGCTTCCTCTCAAGGCTTTCCAGTCGAAAAAGGATCTCCTGCGTCATCTCCCCTCGGCGGATCTCCAGTGGACGGGGACCGACAACAATGTCCAGGGGCTCTTACGCGACCTTGCCGGGCACCAGGTGCCCCGGCGTCCGGGCTCGACCGTGCTCGGTTACTACAAGGGCAGCGAGGGCCAGCTGTGGATCTGCCCGAGGGGCGCCATTACCAAGGAAGGCTTCGCCGAGGCGTCGCCCGTCATCTATCTCCCATTTGGGGGATCGCTCGACGCTCGGGTACGCTACCAGGTTGCTGACGACTCCACCTTCAATGCCATTTGCCACAAGGTGTTCGAGTTTTTGCCGCGGGTGAATGTGCCTGCGGCTGTTGTTCCTGTGCTCGGGTGGTTCTTCGCGTCGCCTCTGAAGCCCCTCTTCATGCAGCGTGTCGGATCCTTCCCGGTGCTGTTCCTCTGGGGCACGCAGGGCTCCGGCAAGAGCTCACTCGTGAGCGATGTGTTCTGGCCGATCTTCGGGATCCGCCACGCGGAGCCATACAGCGCCACGGAGACCGAGTTCGCGCTGCTGAAAATCCTGAGCTCCACTAACTCGATCCCGATCTTCATCGACGAGTACAAGCCCTTCGACATGCCGCGACACCGGCTGAACACCCTGCACCGTTATCTCCGGCGGCTCTTCCGGGGCGAGACCGAGGAGCGCGGCCGAGCGGATCAGACCGTGACCACGTACCATCTTCAGGCCCCGCTCTGTGTGGCAGGCGAAACCCGGCCCACCGAGGCTGCTCTCCTTGAGCGCATCCTGCCCGTCATGTTGGACAAGACGGTCTTGGAGGAGAAGGAGGACTGCCGCTCAGCGTTCCGGGAGCTCAAGGCGCTCAACCTTTCGCTCTTATCGCCGCGCTACATCCAGTTCTGCCTCAGCAGAGAGTTCGACGCGGACCTGGAGGTGGCGCGCAAGCTCACCAGCGAGCTTGTGGGCGAGCGCAAGGTCCCCATCCGGGTCACCGAGAACATCACCGCCATGCTCCTCGGCGTGCACCTGTTCCGGCAGTTCGCGCAGGCCTGCGGCTACTCGGGGCTACCTGCCGACCTCGAAGAACTGAAGGGGGTCGATGCCATCCTCGCCGACCTCCTGGAGACAGAACACGGCGTCAAGAATGCCCTAGACCAGTTCCTCGAGACTCTCCAGGTGATGGCAATCCAGGGCGAGCTCCGGCACCGCACGCACTACGTTTTCAAGGACGACGTCCTTTGCGTCCACCTCGAGTCCGCCTATGATCTCTTCCGCCTGCACTGCCGCCGGATCGACTACGAGAGCGAGCTCGTTGGACTCAAGATCCTTCGACGGCTCCTCCACGAGAACCGCCGCCAGGGCGGGTACGTGGTCGCCGAGAGCGAGCGGGTCTACTTCGACGTCAATGCCCAGCGCCGCTGGGCATGCTGGATCGACCCGGTCAAGGCGCCGTTCCTGGATCCAGATAGCTTCCCACGGGGAGAGATTTCCTAAGACGCCCGACCATCGCGGAGCAGCTAAACGCGCATATACGTCATCTGTGCCCCAACCCGAGCTGCAGCAACGGGTTGGATGAACGCAAGATGAACGGAGAAGCGCGTTTCGCCGGCGATCTGAGGGCACTTTTGACGGCGGTCGTTCCGGATCACTGACGCCCACTCCCATGCGCGGTGAGGGTAAATGAGCACCTTGAGCACCTTGAAATATCTTGAGTAATTTGCGATGCGGAACCCGAGGACGGGGCCTCCGAGGGCGTCGGCGAACGGCACCACGCCCGAAACTCCTGGCGCTGGCGATTTCGATTGCCTGATGGCCTGCCCGAGCACTTGGCGACCTCGCACAGCCGCCCCGGTATCGTAACGACCCGCTCGAGGAGCGAGCTGGGAAGGCCCCTGATACTCGCCAGGGTTTGAGCCGCCGGCTCGCTCGCCGAGGAGGATCAGGTTGGAGAGGACAGGGAACGGGACGGGCGGGACAGGACGGGACGGCAGTCTTGTCCCGCGATTCTCCACGCCCTGACTGGCCCCGGGCCTCATGGGACAGACGGGACGTGATTCTTTAAGTAGGTCTACGTGACGACACCGGGCCGACAAGAAGGAGAAACCGATCCCGCATGTGCCTCTACTGCGGAAAATCCGTCCCGACCGTCCCGTCGAGCGTAAATCCTTGAAGTTGCTTGCGAAAGTGTGGGACAGGTTCGCGTCCCGGGGCCGTCCCGGAGGACGAAGTGCTGTCCCATTCGAGCCCCAGGCCGTCGACGAACATGTCGGATCGCCCAGCCGGTCAGTACCAGGAGTGGCCGCGTCTCGCGAGCCTTCCAAGGTTGAGCTCAATGCGCTCATTCATGCGCCGAATCCGAACTCACCGCGCGGCGTCGTGATCGAGCACTGCTGTTATTCCTTGCTCGCACCGGAGCCAGGGTTTCGGAAGCGCTCGGTGTCGAGGCAGCGGACCTCTCGTTGGATGGAGCGCGCTCGCAAGTCATGCTCCGCGGCAAGGGACGCAAGCAACGCATGGTTCCCTTGGCCAGGGACGTCAGCGCAGCGATCGACAACTTGCTGCGCGAGCGGGGTGTAGGCCGGCACGAGCACGTGGCGGTGTTCGCCGGCGCCCACGCACAGCGCCTGACGCGCTTCGGCGCTGTTCATGTCGTGCGGCGTGCCGTCGCCGCAGCATCCAAGCAGATGCCTGATCTCGCGAGCAAGCGGATCTCGCCGCACACCTTCAGGCACTCTTTCGCAATGCTCCTGTTGCAGTCGGGCGTGGACCTTCTGACGATCCAGGCGTGGCTCGGTCATGCGCAGGTCGCCACCACTATCGCTACGCGGCAGCGGATGTCGAGATGATGCGCCGCGCCCTGGACAAGGCGGGCATCCGACCCGACGGGGCGCGGCTCTACCGGCCGAAGGATTCGGTGCTGAGTCTGCTCGAGGGTTTGTAGATCTTATGTGGCGGCGGCCACAAGCAAATCGACACGCCGGCAACAGCTTGGCTGAGTGCTTGTGGCTGACCGCTGCATATTCACGCTCGACACATAACAATGGGTCCTCCTGAATGATTTGGCGTGTCGCTGCTGCCAAACCATCAAAGCCTCGGCGTAGATCAACCGGCTCCGCAGCCAGGTAGATCCGCACCGTCGACGGCAGCGTCAGCACGACCAGGACTCCACCGCGCGAACGACATCCTCGAGCAGCGCTGCATCGAAGTCCCGGCGGATCACCACGCGACGACCGTCGCGCAGCACGAGCTCCACGCCGCCCGTGACCGTCGCTCTCTCACGACTCGGCGGGCGAACCAGCTTCACAGGGTGGAATTGGATCGTCGCCTGCTTCCCCAACAGCCGCCGCCAGCGCATCAGCCGCCACGCGACCAGCCCGTGCCGGCTCGCGAAACGGCTTAGGGAGTCGCCACTTTCATGCCAGACGGACAGCACTAGCTCGGCGTCCCGAGCCGTCCACCGCCGTCGCTTCAGAACCGTAAGCGGTGATTCTTAGGAGCATTTCCAGATTCCCTCCGACGGCGTAGAAGAGGACTGACGCGAGTCGGTCCTTTTTGAGTGGATCGGAGGAGAAAAATGGAAGCGAAGACGAATGGCCGAGTGCAGCGGAGTGCTTCGGAATGGCAGCAGATCCTGAATCGGTTCGCGGAGAGCGGCCGGAGCCGTGCGGCCTTTTGCCGGGCCGAGGGGATCTCGCCGGCGACGTTCGACGTCTGGCAGCGGAAGCTGGGGGCGAAGCAGGCCGCGAGGAAGGCGGCGCGGGAATTCGTCGAGGTGACGCCGGTGTCGTCTCCGGGTTTGGGTGGTTGGCTGGTGGAGATCGAGCTGCCGGGAGACGTGGCCAGGCGGGCTCTGTGGCGCGCGCACGAGAATCGCGGTGCCGCAGGTATCGCCAGAACTGCCGAATGACGGCGAGGTCCTGTGCGGTGCTGATCGCCTGGCGCTCCGGTCGACTGGCGAGCCAGTCCAGGATGGCAGCGTCGAGTCGCCAGGAACGGTGATGGCTCACATAGAGGGAAAGGAATCGGTCGAAGCTCCGCAGGGTGAACTCTGCCCGCCGGTATAGAAAACCACGCTTGCGCTTGAATTCCAGAAACGCAGCCAGACGCGAGGCCAGCGGACTTCTGAGTGCGATCACCATCGCGGCACCGGGAGTGCGACGATCCGCAGGCGCTTGAACGCCACACGGATGTAGACCGAGGTCGAGGAAGGCCGTCTATGTCCCAGAATATCGCTCACAACCTGGGGGCGCGCGCCACCTTCGATCTGCCGAGTCGCGTGGCTGTGCCGGAAGATGTGCGCTCCGAGGGTGTCAGCGACCACTCCGGCCCGTCGTGCATACTCACGAACCCGGTGTCGAATGGCACCGCTCGTAAGGCCGGGGTGTGGCAGGGCTTTGGTCACGAAGAGCTGATCTCCGAAGGCATGGCGGGGTCGGCCCCTCTGGAGGTACTCGGCAAGCGCCTTCGCTACGCCGTGCATCAATGGCAGCTCGACGCAGACCCTCGTCTTGGGTCTGCAGACCTGGAGAACCTTCGATCTCCAGTCGATGTCACGAGCCCGCAGGCGGATCACCTCGCCGGCTCCCAAGCCATACGTAGCCATCAGCAGAAGCATCGCGTAATCACGTCGGCCCATCGGGTCATCACGCGGGATGCAGCGCAGGATGCGTTGGATATCGGCCCAAGGCAGTGCCCGAGGAGGACGATCGAGGGCGACGAGCCGAGGCGCGACCACGCAGCAGGCAAGATCGCGGTGCAGGCGGCCGGTCACCTGCACGAAGCGAAGGAAGCACCGTAAAGAACTGCAGTTGCCAGCTACGGTCCTTCTTGCGAGTCGCGCCGAGATGCGATCGACAAAGGCGTCGATGTCGAATGGTCGAGCTGTCGCGATGCTCTTGCGCCGTGACTGGAGGACGCCCAAGAACTCCGAGGCCACCGCGAGATCCCGCTGAAGGGTCCCGGACGCCACCCCGCGATGTGCCCTTCGATAGGCGCAATATGCGGCGAGAAGGCTCGGCAACTGCCGGGGCGGCGATGGCGGCCGCCATGGCGGAAGCGGTCTACCCAGTCTGCCGAGTGCGCTTGCCCAGGCGTGGAGCGCTTGAATAGCCAAATGCTGCGTGACGGCGGCCACGTGACCATGTCGGCGCGGCCCCACGTAGGCATGGCAGAACGTTCTTGCGCCCGAGTGTGTGAGCTGCACGTCTTCGATGAGATCATTCTCCCGGCAGTACGCGCGGAATCGACGGACCCACTGGAGGTAAATGCCAAGGGTGCCCGGGCGGATGTTGCTTTGCCGCCAGACCTCCAGCACGCACTTCTCGTCGTCGTCCCGCGCAGTGAGTGTGGGATACCGACCGCGCATGCCATGTATACGCACGCGCCTGGAACTCAGTTCGGTCTCGTGGAGCTCGGCCGTGCCTTATCCGGAGTGGCGGCCAGCTCGAGGGTCTTCGCACTCCCCGGAATCCTGGTCAACGAGGCGCTGCTCCGGATAACAGCTGACTCCAGATAATGCGCCTTATGCCGAGCTCGGCATAAGGCGCATCTGAGGCGGTACTTCGTGGATGCCGAACGTGTGGAGCCGGAGCTCTCCACGAAGGCGCTCGACATGATCCGCGAACTCTATGACCACGAGGCCGCGATCCGCAAGCAGGAACTCGAGGAGGAGGCGAAGCTCGAGTATCGTGCCCTACACTGCAAGTCCGATCGTCGACGTCTTCTTCCACTGGCTCGGCGAGGCCTCCGAGAAGCACCTCCTGCTCCCCACGAGCCCCTTCACCAAGGCCGCGAGCTACGCTCTCGAGCGCGAGAAGGGGCTCCGGGTTTTCCTCGAGGACCCGCGCGTACCACTCGACACGAATCATCTCGAGCGCGAGGTCCGTCCCATCGCCCTCGGTCGCCGGAATTATCTCTTTTGCTGGACCGAGGTCGGAGCCAAGTACGTCGGGATCATCCAGAGCTTGCTCCGCACCTGCCGCCTGCAGGGCGTCGATCCGTACACCTATCTCGTCGACGTCCTCCAGCGCGTCGAGAGGCACCCGGCACGCGAAATCCATCTCCTCACGCCACGGCTCTGGAAGCAGCACTTCGCCGACCATCCGCTACGATCGCACATCGACGCCAGAATTCAATAGCTCCGGCCTTCCACCGCTTACTCAGAACCTGGGCGAATGTCGGATGGCTTGCCTTGTGCGTCATCCCGCACCACCTCCTGGCGCGGAACGATCGCCGATCAGGGCAGGATCAGAAACCTGGGATCACCGATTGCTTACGAGGCGCAAGACCAAGGAGGCGATGGCAGAGAAGTGAGCGGAGGCCCGGCGTCGCTCCGCTCCGACCCGGACCGAGACCAGCACCCACGCCCAGGAGCGTGTTCACGATGACCGGAATGGGTGTTCGCCATCACCGGAATGCGCACTCAGCAGTACGCCCGAATTGGTGGGTGCCGAACTCTCATGAGAACTGGTACAGAAAACGGGGGCACGTCAATGTCGCCCGCTGGCTGCCGCCGGCCCGCATCGTCCACCCTTGGCCCGATCAGCGCTTGGACGCTCGTCCCCAAGGCAAGAGCCCAGTGCGGTAGCGCTGCACGCTGGGATCTGTGCGGGGGGCGGTCCGAGCCGATAACGGTGAAGGACCGTCCCTACCGCGACCCGTATTCTGCAACGCAGAGGACTCTACCTTATCTAACGAGCACAAACTTCGCGCACGCCACCCGGTTAGTCCTTGTGAAAAGCCTGGCAAAGTACACGCCTGATGCAACCGACCGGCCGTCAGATTGACGACCATCCCAGACGATCGAGTGTCGCCCCGGCCCTACATTCTTAGATTCCAGAACAGTCACAAGTCGACCACGTACATCATAAGCACCGAGCGTGATATGGTCAGTCTCCGCAATCTCGAAAAGAATCGTTGGCCGGCCCGTCCCGCTGTCACGGACACTGAGAGCGCACGCCGCTGGAACAACGCGCCCCACGACCTCCCGCTCAGCCACGTCCGTGGTAGTCGAACCGTCCACTGCATTCGAAACGTCCGAGATACCCTCCGCGTTGTAGGCAGCTACGAGATAGGAGACGTAAAGGCCATGTGGCGCGCTCGTATCTTCGTAGGAAGTCAAGGTCGTTGAGCCGATGTACTCATGGTGATTCGCCTCGCAAGATGGTGCCGGCTGGTATAGGGAACGATAGACGTGATAGCCGCTTACTGGTTCGGGTCCTGTTGGAGCGGTCCAGTTCAGATTGACGGTGGACCCACCCAAGTGCTCCGCCGTGAGTCCCGTCGGGACTTCAGGCGGATGGGGGATCAAGAAGCTAGCCATCGACCAAGCGGATGCTCTAACACGCTCCCCCGTAACCGTGAGGAGGTAGAAGTACTCCCGCCAATAAGGACAACTCGTGTCGAGGTACGCGTATGTCGTAATGCCGGAACTGGGAATTGCGGCAATTTGGTTGAAAGGCCCCCAGCAGGAATCGCTACGCCAGAGTACGTACGTCACCGAGCGTTCAGGGTCAGATTCTTGCCATGCCAGTTGTATACCGCTGCCGGGTGCCTGTTCGGCTGTAAATGAGGTACCCACACTCGTCGGCCCGACGGCAAGGTTGATACCAGCCATGTAGGAGTCGCTCTCGGTGATCAAGGCTGATGGAAGGAATGCCCCCGTGTCTCTGCAAAGGTCCGTCGCCATAGCGCTCATAACAGAGTATGGCTCGCCCAATGTCGCAGGATAGTGATTCAATTGAAGTACGGTTAAATGTCGGTTGGAACATTCAAGATCCTCACAGTACCACGGGTTTCTCATGCTGTAACCTCCAATATGCGAAAACTTGCTTGCAATCGCATCCGCCAGCTGTTCAGACGATATGTAGCCGAAAGGGTCGGCAAGCGTAGCTTGACTACACCACTCTGTGAAACCATTAGATGGAATCGTACCATCTTCAAGGCAGCCGTTGTGGTGTACCGAGACGAACGCTTTCGGGAAGGTTGCGTTGGACATAGCGGCACGCTGACTCCACGTTGGGCAGTCGTCCTCGCTGGTTCTTGTGATGGTCACCCCCTCAAAGCCGCAGACGTTTCTCAGGTACCAGTAAACTCGGTAACCGACCTTCCAGTTCATTTTGGCTTCCATGCAGGCGCTTTGGCCGAGGCAGTTCGACCCGGCGCCCTGGGAACAATCGGCGTTCGTATTGTGCCCGGGGTCAATTAGGACTCGGGCTCCACCGGCAAGGCTTGCTGAGGGTCGGGGAACGCGCACGGCCGCAGCGACACAGATAAATGTGCCAACTCCCAGAACCGAGGCGAGTAGTCTAGTTGAATTCCAGCGTGCCGACATACACGACCCCCTGCAGATCCGCGTACGCTATGTACGATCCCACCCTCGACAGTTTTGGATCGAGCCCCTCAGGTACGTTCACGACCGTGAGTTGCCACGCGTTTGAAATCTCAACAAGAGTCAGCCTTGAACTGACGATGTCATATTCGTCCTCAAGGGTCTCGTGTCCAGCCACAAACGCCCCACCTGGCGAAACGGAGGTTCCCTCGAAGTGGAAGGGCGCGTGAGATGACCCCAAGGTAACTTGGGGGGTTCCCTGGCTGTCTACAACAAGGGTCGTGCTTCGGCCCCCGTTGGGTTGAAAGGCACTCACCAGAAGCCGCTCCGCGTCTGGGAATCCGTCTTGCGGTATGATACTGTGACCGACAAGCGGCGTGAGGAGGGCTTCCACCGGTGAAAGCTGGGTGTTGAACCTGCATGGGACACGGTCTTTAACTAAGCTGGGCTTGGGCACGGAAAAATCCCGAACGAAGATTGTTATGGTTCGAACGGAGAATGGTCCCGGGTTCTCCGCTTGCCATGCGGATGGTGGAGCGAACTGCCGACGCGTTGGCCCGAGATATTCCCAACAGTAGATATTGCCATCGCCCGCCCAGACGAAGTGCACAAAGTCGACCTTCGAAGCGAGAATCGCCGGTGTCTCAACCGCGTTGGCTCGAACCACCACTAGTGATGCGAGCCCATCAGAGGTCTCACCAGTGCGCACTACAAGCCATCGGCCATCTGGTGACCACCTATACGCCGTCGCAGAACCTTGATACACACGGTTGGGGGTTAATCCAGGCGCCGTAGCGTCGTAGACATAGACCCCGTCGCTGCCGAACAGTGCAATCCAGGGCTGACTTGGCGACCATGGGTCTACCCAATAGTGATGGGCTGGGAGAGCGGTCTCTGAGATAACGAGGGCCTGACTAGGGGGCCCCGGAGCAGCGACACTGTTAACCGAGGCTGTAAAGACGGGGGAATCAGCTTCAGTTGATTTCAGCGAAGTTTTCGATGTTGTAAGCGAGCATGGTGGCGCCACGTTCAGAATCATGCACGTCTTGGAGAACTCAGGGTCATCACAGAGCGTGAAGAGCGCACACTGATACCCAGGATTTCTGGGCGTGCTGTGTCGCTTCACGAAAAGATGGTTGGGTCCACCAGTGAAGTTGATGACCGTGATGGTGCCCATCGAAGCCTGCCCGCCGGTTGGTTCTCGGCACGCGTCAAAGGCGATGCTGACACCGGATCCGTCATTTGGATCCTGCGGGTACAAGTCGAGGGCGTTCCCGATCACCACGGGCGCGGAGGGTGGTGTGTAGTTGAAGCTCCACCCGGTCGGATTCTCTACTTCGATCCGGAATTCTGCCCCACTGATTCCGCTGGCCGACGCTCCTTGGAGCTTGGCGATCACGTATAAAGTTGTTCCGGAGAGGGGTGGAACCGTTGTGCACGGGGTGGTTCCTGCAGCGTCCGCGTATATCCCGATGTAGCCATCGCCTTGGGCGCGTAAGGGCCCCGCACCAAGTCCGATCACCGTGAGCAGCACGAGCCCGAGTATGCGTGGTCTAAGCATGCGACTTCCCCTGGGCTGCGTCTCCGGCATGGAGGGGGCGGGAAGCCAGGCGCCCTTCATGACTCGCTTCAGCTCGGAGACCCGGAAGCCTACCAGGGATTGAGCGAAACCGCAAGAGGGGTACTGCGGGAGCATTCTGAAGAGTTCGAGCGTAGTCTACTCTGCACCACGAGCGTCCAGGCCGCAGTCTAAGCTCGTCATGCAAAACTTGCATATGTCAATGCTACGATGTGGTGCTGTTGGCGTTGCCTCCTGCGCTGGGGTCCGTAAGTGCAACAATCCCAGCGCTCGAGGACGTGGCGGGCGCCGCTTTCACGGTCGAGTACAAGCGCCGGATCTTGCAGGAGGCGGACGCTTGCAGGAAGCCTGGGGAGCTCGGTGCCTTGCTGCGGCGGGAGGGGTTGTATTCGTCGCACCTGGCGGCGTGGCGGACTGCGCGTGCTCGTGGCGAGTTGTCGGGCCTCGGGTCAAAGCGGCCGAAGGCCAAGCTCCCACACCCCGATGCCAAGCGGATCATACAGCTCGAGGGTGACAACCGGCGTCTTCGTGCCCGCGCCGAGAGGGCCGAGGCGTTGGTGGAACTCCAAAAGTTGCAGCGCTCCTGGGGAACGAATTGCCACCGAGCAACGAGGAGAGCTGATGCAGGTGGTCGGGGATCTCGGTCCTCAGCATGGTGTAGCGCCCACGTGCCGAGCGCTGGGCGTATCGCAGGCGACGTATTACCGGACTCTGCGACCGAAGCCGACACCGCAGGTACGGGCCGTACCCCGGGCGCTCACTGCGGAGGAACGGGGACGAGTGCTCGAGATCCTGCACGAGGATCGATTCATGGACCTGGCGCCGGCGGAGGTGTACGCGACGCTTCTGGACGAGTCTGAGTACCTGTGCTCGGAGCGGACGATGTACCGGATCCTGGCATCGAACCGTGAGGTACGCGAAC
>Ga0075418_10002812_pt1 | contig 19932 bp, 14 predicted proteins | sample SoiMetdeltSBSDD2_FD_81776 | JGI IMG/M metagenome (GOLD analysis project Ga0075418, IMG submission 81776) | Bulk soil microbial communities from a Populus tree surrounding site in Tennessee, USA - Soil MetaG P. deltoides SBSDD2 | ecosystem: Environmental > Terrestrial > Soil > Tree plantation...
ACAGGAACGGCCGATCGTCGATCCCGAGCACGATGTCGTTACGCTGCAGACCGAGGCGGTTCGTGAAGCCGTCGCCCAGGCGGATGCCGAGCACGCGTCGCGGCAACGCAGCGACGCCGATGCGCGGAGGCGAAGGCTCGGGGTGCACCGTCGGTGCGACCGTGATCGCGAGCTCCTGCGTGCCGCGGCGCACGAGCACGACGACCGGCTCGCTGGCCGTGCCGTCGAGCGGCTTGAGTGCTGGACCGAACGTCTCGCCGAGCACGGCCACGCCGTTGATCGACAGCAGCGTGTCGCCGGTTTGCAGGCCCGCGCGCTGCGCCGCACCGCCCTCGACGACCAGCAGCGTCGGGGCCTGCGGCGCCATGGACGGACGGATGCCGAGTTCGTAGAGCCCGCGTTCGGCGTCGAAGTGGGCGGTCGCCGTGACGAGGCGCTCGCCGCCATCGACCCCGCGCACGAGCAGCTGCACGGGACGGTTGCCGTGCAGCGCCACCTCGACGGCGAGGTTCTCGAACGAGTACATCGACTTGCCCGCGACGGCCAGCACACGTTCGCCGCGCGCGAGGCCGGCCTCCCAGGCCGCACCGCCGAATTCCACGGTGCCGACGACCGGCGCGAGGAACGACACGCCCGCGTGGAACACGAGCGGGAACACGATCAGCGCGAACAGCGTGTTCATGAGCACGCCGCCCGACCAGAAGAGTGCGCGCTGGCCCAGCGTCTTGCTGTGCAGCGATACCTGACTCGGGTAACGCTGGTCGGAGGGATCCTGCCCGGCGACCATCACGTAGCCGCCGAACGGCACGAGCGACAACCGGAAGTCGGTGCCCTTCCAGGGCACGCCGCACAGGCGGGGGCCGAAGCCGAGCGAGAACACCTCGACGCGCACCCCGGCGGCGCGCGCGGCCAGGAAGTGGCCGAGCTCGTGGATGAAGATCAGGAGGCCGATGCCCAGAGCGGCCAGGAAGATGCTGCCTAGTTCCATCAGGATGTCCGCTTCATGAGCCTACCCGCATCGCGTGCAGACGCTCGGCCCAACGCCGTGCTTCCGCATCGGCATCCAGGACGTCCTGGAGCGAGTGGATCGGTCGGACCGGGCGTTCGCGCAGGATGCGCGCCGAAGTCTGCGTGATCGTCGGAAACGGCACTTGTCCCGCCAGGAAGGCAGCCGTGGCGACTTCGTCTGCGGCGTTCAGCGCGGCGCCGGCATCGCCGCCCAGCCGCAACACGTCGTAGGCGAGAGCCACGGCCGGAAAGCGGTCCCGTTCCAACGCGGCGAACTCGAGCGTGCGCCAGCGTTGCGGATCGAACGGCTGGAACGCGAAGGGAAGCCGTTCGGGGTAGCCGAGACAGAACAGGATCGGCACGCGCATGTCGGGCAAGCCGCACTGCGCGAGCATCGACCCGTCGACGAACTCGACCATCGAATGCACGATGCTCTGCGGGTGCACGACGACCTCGATGGCGCTCGGCGGCACGCCGAACAACCAGTGGGCTTCGATGACCTCGAAGGCCTTGTTCATCATCGTGGCGCTGCCGATCGTGATCCGCTTTCCCATGGACCACGTCGGGTGCTTCAGCGCCTCGGCCGGCGTGATGTCCGCGAACGTCTGCAGCGGCCGCATGCGGAAGGGGCCACCCGAACCCGTGAGCCAGAGGCGCCGCACGGCGCGCAGAGGTTCGCCGTCGAGGCACTGGAACAGAGCACAGTGTTCGCTGTCCACGGGCAGGATGCGGGCCCCGCTGCGCCCTGCGAGCGCCATCAGATACTCGCCCGCGACGACCAGGGACTCCTTGTTCGCGAGCGCGAGCGTGCGGCCCGTGCGCAAGGTCCACTCCGATGCCTGCAGCCCGGCGGCCCCCGTGATCGCGTTGAGCACCGTGTCCGGTGCCGTGGCCTCGAGCGCTTCGAGCAGGCCGCCGCTGCCAGCGAAGAAGCGCGTGCCCCCCGGCAGGGCCGGCGCAGCGTCGCATCCCGTGAGGCACGCGGCCGCGGGCCGGTGCCGGTGTGCGGCGGCGGCCAGCGCCTCTACCGAGGTGTGGGCCGCGAGCAACCCGACTTCGAACCGATCGCCGTGGTCGCCGAGGATGCTGAGGGCCTGCTGGCCCACCGAGCCCGTACAACCGAGGATCGCTACACGCCGTCTCGACACCACCCCGATCATCGGCGTTGCCGGGTGGCGAATGCAACGGCCACCGGAAGGTTGCCGGGCCGCGGCCGCGGCCCGATGATGCGATTCGATGCTCCGCGGACGTGCCGCGAGCATCTCTTCAGCTACCGGCGGTGCTGCCACCGCCACGATCGGAGTCTCACGTGAGCGAAGCCCCTTCGGCCTACCGGCGCGCGGGTGTCGACATCGACAAGAAGTACGCGGCCGTGGCCGGCGCGTCCGCGGCGATCCGTTCCACCTTCACCAAGGGCGTCGTCGGCGACGTGGGCATGTTCGGCGGCCTGTTCGATCCGGCAGCGGCCGGAGCCGCTGGCCAACTGCTCGTGGCATCGACCGATGGCGTGGGCACGAAGGTCATGATCGCGCGCCAGCGCGGCACGCTGGGCAGTGTCGGCGAGGACCTCGTGAACCACTGCGTCAACGACATCCTCGTGCAGGGGGCGCGCCCGTTGTTCTTCCTCGACTACATCGCGATGTCGCCGATGCAGCCACAGCTCGTGCAGCAGATCATCGACGGCCTGGCCAAGGCCTGCCGCGAGAACGGCTGCGCGCTGATCGGCGGCGAGACGGCCGAGATGCCGGGCGTCTACCGCGAGGGCGAAGTCGATGTCGCGGGCACCATCGTCGGTTGCGTGCCGCGCGAGCAGCTGCTCGACGGTTCGAGGGTGCGGATCGGTGACCAGCTGCTCGGGCTGCGCAGCTCCGGCTTGCACACGAACGGCTACTCGCTCGCGCGGCGCGTGCTGCTGACCGACGCCGGGCTCCAACTCGGCGACCGGCCCGACGAGCTCGGCGGCACGACGGTCGGCGATGCGCTGCTCGCGGTGCACCGCAGTTACCTGCGCACTTGCTTGCCGCTCGTGCAGGCTGGCCGCCTGACCGCGATGGCGCACATCACGGGCGGAGGTCTGCCGGACAACGTGCCGCGCGTGCTGCCCCAGGGCATGGGCGCGCGGATCGACACGAGAGCCATTCCGAAGCTGCCGATCTGCGACCTGATCGTGCAGCGTGGAAAGGTCGAACGGGCCGAGGCCTACCGCGTGCTCAACATGGGCGTCGGCATGGTCCTGTTCGTGCGCCCCGAGCATCGCGACGTCGTGGTGACGCAATTGCGCGAGCTCGGCGAGGCGGCGTTCCCGCTCGGCGAAGTGATCCCGGGCGAGCAGAAAGTCGAGCTGTCGTCGTGATGCGGAGCGGCTCGCCCGAGGGGCGACCCGCTCGACGATCTCTGCGGCGACGCTACGCGGGGAAACAACAACGGCGAAACACGCAGCCAGCCCCGCTGCGTCGCCGCGGGGCCGCAAACTCGCGGGGGCGAAGTGGTGGGGAAGGCGCCGCTGCGCTAATCTGGTGCCACTACGGCTGCCGCTGCCGCCTCGGCGGCCATATCCGTTCTGCTACCCGAGGATGCGTTGATGTCGATTCTGGCTTCGTTGGCCGTACTCGCCCTGCTGCCCCAAGCACCGCCAAGCAATGGGCAGGGCGGAACTGAGCAGGACGGCCGTCCCCCGTTGTTGACACCGGCCGAGCAACTCCTGCTGCGGGACAAGATGGCGGAGTTCATCAAGGCCGACGACGCCTGGGACCGCGCCACCGCGGTCAAGGACCGCGAGAAGACGGGCAAGAAGCGCGAGACGGCGAAGGAGGCGTGCGAGAAGGAGTGGGACAAGATGGAGAAGCGCGGCCACAACCTGCTCGCTTCGATGGCCGATCTGCGCGCGATCTTCGAGAATTGTTTCTTGCTCGAGCGACCGGAGAAGGAGCCCGGCAGCCTGCGCAAGGACAAGGCGTTCGGCGTCGAGTACAGCTACTTCCTGCCGAAGAGCTACAAGGCAGACAAGCCGATGCGCACCGTGATCGTGCTGCCCGGCACCGCTGCTGCAGGTGCTCCCGCCTGGGCCAAGCCAGCCGATTATTTCGCTGCGGTGTGGGACAAGACGACCGCGCTGAACGACACGATCTTCCAGATCTGTCACGTTCCCGCAGGACTCGAACTCGATCCCGTGCCGGACTTCAGTCGCGAAGGCCAGGGGGACGAGGAACAGCGCCGCATCGACGCGGTGTGGAGCGGCTTCGGGCCGGTCGTGAACGCATACAACGTCGATCGCCCGCGGGTCTTTCTCGACTGTGGGCGCGCCACGTGCGGTTTCGGCGTGCGGTTCGTTTCGATCTTCCCCGATCGGTTCGCGGGGTTGATCCTGCGGCAGCCCATCGACGTGGCCGGCATCCGCCTGGGCAGCCTTCTCGGCATCCCGGTGCTGATGCTGCAGACGGCGGCCACGGCAGGGGACGTCGCCGCGCTGAAGGGCAGACTCGAGGCCGTCACACCCGACTCGGTCACAGTGGTGGAGGCTACCGACGACTATCCGCACAAGGGTGCCAGCGGGGCGATCGAAGCGTGGATGCAGAAGCAGCAACGCAAGATGACCCCGAAGAAGATCGTCATCGAGTCGAACCACGACCGCCACAACCGCTCCTACTGGGCCGACATGGATCGCGTCGAGCCGCTGAGCACTGCGGGGCCCGACGACAAGCCCCGGCTCGAGGTCGAAGCGGATCGGGCGACCAACCGCATCACCGTGAAGACGCAGGGCGTCGACAGCTTCTTCTTGTATCTGAACGACGACCTCATCGACCTGGACAAGGAGTTCACGGTCGTCATCAACGACAAGGCCTCGACCGAGAAGCGGACCCGGAATTTCCCCGAGATGCGGAAGCGCTTGGTGGTGCGCCGCGACTGGGAATACATCTTCCCCGTGGACTACCACGCCACCGTGCCCAAGGAAGAACCGGCGAAGCCCAAGGAAGAACCGGCGAAGGCCGATCCGAAGAAGTGAGTGCGCCTCCGGGTCACGCTGCCCCCGCGTCCGCACACGCGCGCGCGCTGGCTGCGTCGGGCCTCGCCGGCTTCGCCTGCATGGCGGGGGAGCTGACGGCTGTTCGCGTGTTGGCGCCGCACTTCGGCGACAGTGCGTCGGTGTGGACCAACGTCATCGGCGTGATCCTCGCGGCGCTGGCCGGCGGCGCTTGGTGCGGTGGGCGGCTCGCCGCGCGCGACGGCGCCAACAAGCTGCCGACCCGCCTCATGATCATCGCTGGGTTGATGTTCGGCATCGTGCCGTTCGTGGCTCATCCGCTCGGCAGATGGCTCTTGCCGGCGGAGCTGCCGCTCGACGCGGCCATGCCGGCGATCGTGCGCGGCTCGTTCGTCGCGACGGCTGTCCTGTTCGGGCTGCCGATGTTCCTGCTCGGCACCCTGGCGCCGCTGCTCGTCGCCGGACTCGCGAAGGCTGGCGTCCCGGTCGGTCGCGCCGCGGGGGGAATCAGTGCCGCCGGCACGCTGGGCAGCCTCGCGGGCACGTTTGCTGCGACACACTGGCTCGTCCCCGGGTACGGCTGCCGCATCGCGATGACGATCGCCGGCGCGCTGCTCGTGCTCGCCGGACTGCTCGTGGCAACGCGCCACGCCGCTCGAGTCACGGCCGCACTTGCGCTCGTGGCAGCCAGTCTCGCGGTCGCAGGCCATGGTGGGCCGTTGCGTTCGCCGCCGCCCGGGCGCGAACTGCTGGCCGAAGTCGAGAGTCGCTATCAGTTCCTGCAGGTGCAGCGTGAGCACACGGCTGGCAGCCCGGATCGCACGCTGCTCGTGATCAACGAGGGCCTCGATTCGTTCCACTCGCTGGCGGTCGACGGCTCGGCGTTCACGGGCGGCGCCTACTACGATTGGCACGCCGTCGCGCCGCTGCTCGTCGAGCCAGGCCGGAGGCCTTCGGGGCTGCGCGCCTTGTCGATCGGCGACGCCGCGGGCTCGCTGCGTGCGATCTACTACGCCGTGCATCCGGGGGCGACCGTGGACGCGGTCGACATCGACGCCGAGTGCATGGCACTCGGCGACCGCTTCTTTCCGGGCCCGAAAGCGGGCGGGACCCGAAGCGTCCTCGATGGACGCGTGTTCCTCGAGCGGGCCAGACAGCAATGGCATGTCATCCACGTCGACGCGTACGCGCATCAGGTCTACGTGCCGGCCCATCTCGCGAGTCGCGAGTTCTTCGCGGCGGTACGCGAGCGCCTGTTGCCGGGCGGCGTCGTCGCCTGCAACGTCGGCGCGTTGCATCCCGAGGACCCCGTTCTGCGCGCCATCGGCCACACGATGGCTTCCGTGCTCGGCAACGCGATGGCGTTGCACGTGCCGAATTCGCGCAACTTCCTGCTCGTCGGCCGCAACGGCGGTGCGATCGAGCCAGGAGCGCTGGCTGGGTTCACCTTCGGCGAGGAGCGCTTGCCCGAGGCCGACGCAGCGCATTGGCGGCATCTCATCGCAACGGCCGCCACGCCGAAGTTCTGGTCCAGGATCGATGACGGCGGCGTGGTGCTCGAGGACGACCGGCCTGTGCTCGACCGGCTCCTGCTCGCGAGCTACGTGGACCGCGCGGACCCCGGCGCGCTCGTGGAATGCCGCGGTACGCAGGACGCGACCGGTGCCGAGATGGCCGCCTACTCTGCGGGCGTGGCCAGGGACTGGACCGCCGTCCTGGCGGCAGTGGCGAGCAGCAGGAACGAGACCGCCAGCCTGCGCGAGTTGGCGGGCGACGCTCGATGGTCACTGCGGCAGCTCCGTTCGGCGCGCGCGGAATACGAAGCCGCGACGGCGGCGACCTCCGATCCGGCGGCCAGTGAGCGCCTGCGCGGCAAGCGAGCCAGCGTGGCCCAGGACCTGGCGCCGATCACGCGGGCAGAGGAAGTTGCCGAGCGCAACGGCGCGCTGCGGGCCTGGCTGTGCGTCCTCGTGCTCGTTCTGGGCCTTGCGTGCCTGCGGCGCTGTTACTGAGCACGGCGAAGCCCGGTGAAAAACACCGCGGGCGCGCCAGGCCGAAGCCGGGGCGCGCCCGCGTGGGAGGTGCCGCCGCGTCGCGGCGTTCGCAGGGTTACTCGAACGCCGCAGCGGCGTCCGGTGGTTGTTTCGCCCTGGACATGTCGCCGCGTCGCGGCGTTCGCAGCATTACAGGATGTCGAGGATGCCCGTGTTGCGGTTGGTCAGGGTCTCGACCGAGGCACGGTAGTTCATGTTCGTGCCGATCTTCGAGTTCCAGGGCAGGGGCTCCTTGTCGGCGACGCCGCCGAGCGCCACTGCGGCGAATGCGCGCGACAGATCGCCGAGCTTCTCGTCGAACAACATCTTCTTGAGCGGCGACACGGTGCGAGCGTCGCCGATGAAGCCGAGCGCCGATGCGACGGCCGACAGCTTCGCCAGGTTGGGCTCACCTTCCGTGAGGTGCTTCAGCAATTGCTCGGCCACGCTCTTGTCGCCGAGCTTGCCCAGCGCGATCGCACACTGCTGGAGCAGGTCGGTGCGACGGATGGACTGATCCACGAGGTTGCGGATGTCCGCGAGCGAACGCCCGTCGTTCATCAGGGCGAGGCCGATGGCCAGGTAGCCCGCCATCTGTTCCTTGGCAGGGTTCTCGCGCATGCGTTCGCGCATCACGTCTGCGGCCTCGATGGTCTGGCTGAGACCGAGCGAGATGGCCAGGGCACCCGTGAGGCTCGGCTCGGTGGTCGCCTTGAGGGACGTGAACAGCGCCTCGTTGACGAGCGAGAGGTCTTCCGCCTGCGCGGCGGCGTTGCCCTTCTTCCTCTGGTCGAGGACGAAGAACGAGTAGACACCGAGCGAAAGCGCGCACCACGGCTTCTGCTGGTTCTTTTGGCCGGTGCGGAGTTCCTCGAGCAGCGCCTTGAGGTTCTCGGAGCCGCCGATGAAGCCCAGGCTCAGCACGGAGAAGTTGCGGGTCTGCGCGTCCTTGTGCTTGTGCCACTGGTCGAGCAGCAGCTTGCTGTACTTGGCGTCCGGGCACTTCTTCTCGTCCTTGTCGGTGTAAGGCCGGGCCAGCTGACCCAGCGCGAGTGCACACGACTGGTAGATCGTGTCGTTGGAGCGCTTGACCCCCTTGGCGATGGGCTTCTCGAGCATCTCGTCATGGAAGAGCTCCTTGTAGTAGTCGGACTTCGGATGATCGCGGCCGATGAGCTTCGCGATCGCAGTCGGGCAGTGAGCCTGGATGAGCTGTTCGCCAGCGCCGAGGGGCTCCTTGTAGTAGTCCTCGAGACACTTCAGCGCTTCATCCATCAGAGCCCTCTCGGCGTCCGATGAGCCACCGATGTTGAGGAGGCCGATGGCGTTGATCGCGGCAACCTTGATGTTGCGGTTGCTCATCTTCTTGTCGTTGACGAGCTTCTTCATCGGGTCGAACGCCGCTGCCTTGAGCTCCACCTTCGTGTGGTGGTAGGCCATGAGCCCGAGCCCGTAGGTCGCGAACGAACGCGTGCGATCGTCGACGGAGCCGCCGGCAGCAGCCTTGCCGGACTCGTCGTCGAGCGCGAGCCCGATCAGCATCGGCATCTCCTTCTCTTCGGCGATCGCCGCGATGCCGATCGAGAGGGCCGCGGTCTCGCGGATCTCCTGGTCCGGCTTCTTGAGCCGCGGAGTGAAGACATCGATGAGATTGAACTCGGGCGGGTGGTTGATGCCGATCTTCGCCATCGCGACCATGCAGGACGAGGTGATGTCGCGCTGCTCGGTCGAGTCGATCGCCTTCTTGAGCGCCGGCAGGATCTCGTTCTTGATCTGCTCTTCGGTCGGCTTCAGTGAGTCCTTGGCGTCGTTGCGCCGCGTGCCACCGAGGTAGAAGTCATCGCTACCCGTCTGTGGGCCACCGCTCTGCACGGCATCCTTCAAGCGGATGAAGGGGTCCTTGTTGAACTCCCACCAGAAATCCCAGCTGGTGAGGTCGTCGTCGATCTGCACACCGCGCCCACCCGTGGTCGGGCCGCGTCCGCCGGCAGGTCCCGAAGGGCCACCGGTGCTCGGGCCAGAGGGGCCGCCCGTCGCCGGACCAGAAGGGGCGGGCGCGCTGGGGCCGGCAGGGCCGCCCGTGGTCGGGCCAGAAGGTCCACCCGACTTGCCGCCGCCGCCGGGGCTCGGAGGCACGACGTCGCCCGGGCCGCGATACGAACCGCCGTGGGCGCTGGCGGTTTCGGGCAGCAGGGCAACGAGGCCTGCGCAGCAGAGTCCGGAAAGCACGAACTTCTTCATGAGATCTCCTGATCTAGTGGGACGGGAGTGCGCCAGTGGCGCTTGGATACGTGTTTGGGCAGGTATGGCCCAGGGCCGGGGAAGGTGAGTCTAGCCGGGCCCGCCGTCCTCTTGCAAAAGGGGGGCCACCGGGTGCGAGTCACTTCGATAGCGTGCCTCGGCCCAGCGCGTTACGAATCGGAAACGACTAGGGACGCGAGGCGAGCAGACGCAGCAGCCCGCGATGCACTCGCGGGGACGCGGCGACGGTCGGCCTGTGACCAGGGCGGAAGCTAGCCACGGGAAAGACGGCGTTGCCGGCCCAGTCCGTGAACCGGCCGCCGGCCTCTTCGACGACGAGCCCCGCGGCTGCGATGTCCCAGATCCTGCCCTGTTCCTGGACGTTGCCATCGAGTCGCCCGACGGCGACGTCGGCCAGCTGGGTCACGGAGCTGCCGAAGGTCCGGATGCGGCCGCCGCGAGACTGCAGTCGGGCCAGGAACTCGAGGTGCTGCTGGCCGCGATGCCACTGGCACCCGATCATCGCCCCGTCGTCGAGTCGCCCCGCAGGTATCTGCAATCGCCTGCCGTTGCGCACGGCACCCGCGCCGTGCACGGCGACGTAGAGCGCGTTCTCGGGCGCACAGTGCAAGCAAGCCAGCATCGGCTGGCCCTGCCACAACAGCGCGACCGAGACCGCGAAGTGTGGCAAGCCGCGCGAGAAGTTGCTCGTGCCGTCGATCGGGTCGACGACCCACAGCCAGTCGCGACCGAGACGACTCGGTTCCGACTCCTCGCCGAGGAAGCCGGCCTCCGGCCAGACCCGGCGCAGCGCTCGCCGCAGTTCCGCTTCGGTGCGAAGGTCGATCCTGGTCACGAAGTCGCCGGCTGCCTTGCGCCGCAGGTCGGACGGTTGCAGCTGGTGCTGGGCGCGCGCGACGCGTGAGGCCGCCCCGAGCACCGTCGCTCCCGTCGCGGTGCGCAGCCGCTGCACCACACGACGAGCCGAGGTCAGTTCCACGCGTGCCATGTGCAGCATCAGTCTGCCGGCGATTGCATTGGCTGGCGAATGGAATCCGAGCCGCAAAAAGGCTCGTGCAGCGGCCATCCGCCGCGCGTACAAGCAAACGCCGACATGGTCACCCGGTCGAGTCCAGCAGGGTGTGTGCACGAGGTCTTGCTGGCGACCTGGCTGCTCGGCGCGTGTGCAGCAGCGTCCGATGCTGCGCAACGCAACGTGAGCTTCCCACACCAAGGCGAGACCGACATGCCCAAGGCACCCTCCACGGCTCCTCATGCCGAGACCGTTCCGATCGCTGCCAGCCTCGATTTCGTGCACGGAGCGGCCGCGCTCGGCGCCGCCGAGCCAGGGGCCTTCGAGCGTTCGCTTCGGCAGGAGCTCGCCACGGCCGAGGACCCCACCGCGAGTGCCCTCGAACTGGCGGGACTCCTGGCGGCCAAGGAGCGGCACGACGAGGCGCTCGCCGTCGTGCAGCAGGCGGAGACGCGGTCCCAGGATCCGAGTCTGCGCGTGGCGCGGGCCGGGTTGCAGCGTGATCTCGGCCGGCGGCATCTGGCATTGGCCGAGCTCGAGGCGCTCGTGCGCGAGCGCGGTGCCCGAGCGCTGCACCCGGGCCTCTTGTTCGAAGTCGCAGAGTTGAACTGGCTCGAGGGCAACGGCGGGCAGGCACTGGCCAACCTGCGCGATATCGGCCAGCTCCACGGCGACGACCCCTGGTGCCTCGAGCACCAGCCGCAGCTGCGTGAGCTCGCCGCCGAGATCCAGCGCGGCAGGGGACCGCAGCGCGTGCGCGTCGTGGACCTGCTCGGCATCCTGCGCGGGGCGCCAAACGCGAGCACGCGGATTGCCGTGCTCGAACAACTCTCGAGAACAGCCTCGGGCGACGAGGATGCCACCGCGGAGCTGCTTGCGCGTGCCGTTGAGATCGCGAGCGCCGACGCTGCGCCAGTGGTCCGCGCGCGCGCGGTGCAGCTCGCCCGGCCTTCGGCCGAAACAGCCGCGGAGGTCTGTGAAACGGCGCTGGCCGACGAAGCGACGATCGTGCGTCAGTTCGCGGCGGTGCGCGCCGTGGAATTGCTCGGTCCGGCGAGCGCCTACCTGCTGCTCGATTGCCTCGCGAAGGAGCAGGATCCCGCGACCTTCGCTGCGCTGCACGAAGCGCTCAAACGGCTCGGGAAGAAGGCGCCGCAGCTGCCCGTCGGCGGCGGTGAGACCGCCGAAGGCCGTCAGAAGATCGTGGCAGCATGGAGGGAGCAATGGCCGCGCTGATCCTCGTCGCGGGCGGGGCTGGCTACATCGGCTCGCACACCGCATTGGCTCTGCGCGAGGCCGGCTTTCGCACGCTGTGTCTCGACAACTTCTGCGCAGGCCACCGGCAAGCGCTGCTCGGCGGCGACTGCGTCGAAGTGGACATGCTGCAGCCCGAACCGCTTGCCGCCGTGTTCAAGGCGCATCGGATCGAGGCGGTCGTGCACTTCGCGGCTCACTGTTACGTCGGCGAGTCCGTGCAGGATCCCGGCCGCTACTACCGGAACAACGTCGGCGGCACGCTGAACCTGCTGCAGGCGATGCAGCGGGCCGGCGTCTCACGCATCGTCTTCAGCTCGACGTGTGCCACCTACGGCCAGCCGGACAAGGTGCCGATCGTCGAGACCTGCCCGCAGCTGCCGATCAACCCGTATGGCCACACGAAGCTCGTCTGCGAGTACATGCTGCGCGACTTCGCCGTGGCCCACGGCCTGGCCAGCGTGGCCTTGCGCTACTTCAACGCGGCCGGCGCCGATCCGGCCGGCCGCCTCGGGGAAGACCATCGTCCCGAGACCCACTTGATCCCACTCGCGTTGGCTGCCGCGGCCGGGCGGCGCGACCCGCTCAAGGTCTTCGGCAACGACTATCCGACGCCCGATGGCACCTGCATCCGGGACTACATTCACGTGACCGACCTCGCGAGCGCGCACGTGCTGGCGCTGCAGAGCCTGCTCGCGGGTGCATCGGGCTTTCGCGCGTTCAACCTCGGCAACGCCGCGGGCACCTCGGTGGCCGAGGTCGTTCGCGCGTGTGGCAAGGTGACCGGACACGAGGTGCCGCACACGATCGCGCCGCGCCGGCCCGGCGATCCTCCGGTCCTCGTCGGCAGCACCGAACGTATCGAACGGGAACTCGGTTGGCGCCCGCGCTTCTCCGACATCGAAACGATCGTCAGGACCGCCTGGGCCTGGCATCAACGTCACCCGAACGGATATGCCAACTGACTGCACGCGCGGCGCGGTCCGCTCGCATCCCGGTTGTCCCTGGCCCAGTACCCTGCTGCTCGGTGTCCTGCTGCTCGGCGCCGCCTGCTCGGTCGCCGACAACCTGTCCTACGGCGAGATCGTCGACGAGCTCGACGGCATCGTGCGCATCGAAGGCACGGGGACCGAGCGGCGCGTGGCCTACGCCGACCGCGCGCCGACGTCGGCCTGGTACATGCGGTGGTTCCTGCTCGTGCCGATCCGACCCGTGCTCGGGTTCGTGTTCGGTGCCACGCAGGACGGCCCGATCGAGAACCCGGCGGGCCACGTACGCGAGCTGATCCGCGAACTGCCCGACGAAACCGGGGGCGACCTGTTGGCCTGCGCCAATGCGGCGACTCGGCTGGCCTGGATCGCCGAGGTGGAGGGCAACGGGCAGAGCCGGATCGTGGCCATCGACGGCCTGGCCGGCGTCGTGCAACAGCTGCACATCGACTTGTTCGCGGGTCCCCTGGACCGCATCGGTGCGCCCGCCGACACGGAACGCCTCGCCTCGGCCCACGCGAACATCGAGACGGGTCGCCCCGAAGCGCGAGGGCCCACGCCCTGGGACGATCAGCGCCTCGAGCCCTACATCGCTGCGCTCGCGACGGTCGCCGCGGACCCGCTCGAAGAATGGCAGCAACGCCTGCACCTGCTCGAGACCCTGATCAAGCTCTACCGCGACGAACGCGACCCACGCGTGATTCCCGCGGCAGCGACCGCGCTGCGCACTGCGATCGGACACTGCGTGCGAGGCGTTCTGCTGCGCACGATCCAGGGACGCGATCAGCTGCTCGTCGAGCTGCGGCTCTGCGCGATGGAGCAGATCAGGCGGCTCGGCGGGCCACGCACCGTTCCGCTGATGCTCGCCGTGATGGCCGCGAGTCCGACCCAACGAGCCCGCAATGAATCGCGATACGATCCGAACTACCTCGTCCAGCTGCGACTGATCCACTACTGCGGGCAGCTGCAGGGCGAGCTGGCCACGACCGAGGTGACGCTGCCGGGGCGCAAGGAGTGGGATTCCGTGGCGCCGGTGGACTTCCTGGCCAACACCGTGTTGACGGAACAGACCTACTACTCGAAGCTGCGAACGCCGGCGCTCGTGGCCCTCACCTGGAGTCTGCGGCGGCCTCGGTTCGACCCCGATCCGGGCTGGGTGAGCGTGTGGCGGCAGCAGCGGCAAGCCGGCTCGTGAGTCTTCCGATGCTCGTCCTTCCGATGCAGGTGAGTCGTCCGATGCAGGGGGCCCGCGACGACCGAGCCAGCGAGGCAGCCCGATGCTGACCAGGTGGATCGACGTTGCCATCGCCTACGACGGCAGTCAGCTGCGCGCGCATTGGATCTTGTCGCAGTGCGGGCTCGTCGGGGATGCGCTCGTGGCGTTTCGCGGCCCCTGCCGCGTCACCGCGGCAGAGATGGCCGATCTCGCGGATCTCGACGGGCCCGGGATCGCGGGCGCCGACCTGGTCCACTTCGTCTGGGAGAGCTTCGCCGAACCCGGTCTCCTGTTGGCGGTGCACCGACAACGGTTGCTCGCGGCGCAGGCGTGCGAACTGTTGCGCGAGCTTGCTCCGGACAGCATCGTGCGCCGCGACGGCGACGACCTGTGGGTCGGCACCGGAAAGCTCTCGATCTCGATCGCCACTGTGACGCCCGTCAGCGCCTTGATCCATTTCGCCGTCAATGCCGAGCAGGGTGGTGCCCCCGTGCCGACGGCCAGCCTCGCCGAACTCGGGGTCGATCCGGTCTTGTTCGGGAAGAGCCTGCTCGAACGCGTTGCCGCCGAGCAACAGTCGATCGCGGCGGCGCGAGCCAAGGTGCGCCCGAAGGGTGAGTGGCGTTGAACAAGCGTCTCGTGAGCCTGGTCAAGCTGCTGCTCGTCGCCGGCTTGATGGTGTTCGTCTTCCGCCAGGTGCCCTTCGAGGACCGACTCGTCTACCGGCAGGGCAACACCGTCGTCGAGGAGAAGATCATCGACATCGAGGGGTCGTGGCAGGCCGATCCGCTCGCGTTCCGGATTCCAGGCGAAGCGGCCAGTCGCACGGCCGATCTCGGTCCGCAGCCCGATGGGCGACAGCTCGATGTCGCACCGGGCTTCCTGACCTACTGGCACAACCTCGACGTGGGTCTCTTCGCGCTCGGCGCCTTCTGCTACTTCTTGACCGCACTCATCGCGGGCGCACGCTGGTGGTGGCTGCTGCGCGTGAACGGCACCGACGTCTCGATGGCCGAGACGCTGCGCTTCACGTGGATCGGCATCTTCTTCAACAACGTGGTGCCCGGCGCAACCGGCGGCGACCTCGTCAAGGCGCTCTACATCATGAAGCGGTGCCCGGGTCACCGCGTGCAGGTGCTCGTCTCGGTGATCGTCGATCGTGTGCTCGGGCTGGCTTCGCTGGCGCTGCTCGGCGGCATCGCTGTGCTGTTTGCCCTCGATCACTATGGCGAGATCGCGCTCGCGATCTGGGGCGTGATCGGCATCGTGAGCCTGCTCGGGATCATCGCGTTCAGCCGGCGTCTGCGACATCTCGTGCGGCTGAGCTGGTTGCTCGGCCGCTTGCCGCACAAGATCGGGAACCTGCTGCGGCTCGTCGACCAGGCCGTATTCTTGTATCGCAACCACAAGCTGGTCATCGCTGCGAGCCTGTTCGCGGGGATCGGCAACCACATCCTCTCGGTCGTCAGCGTCGTCTGCATCGGCGATGCACTCGGCGTCGGTCTGCCGACCTTCGACTACTTCGTGCTGATCCCGGGCATCAATATCCTGACCGCGGTGCCGATCGGACCGAATGGCTGGGGCGTCGGCGAGTGGTCCTACAAGTATCTGTTCAGCACGTATGGCGCGCGTCACCTGACCGGTCCCATGGCTGCGGAGGCGATGGGCACGCGCGGCGTCGCGTTGTCGGTGCTCTATCGCCTGCACGTCACGATGTGGTCGTTGCTCGGCGGGCTGTTCATCTTTTTCGAACGGAACCGCGTCACGCGCGCCGAGATCGAAGCCGAGGTGGAGCGCGAGGAGCGCGAGGACGACGTGGAACGGCGTGCCGCACGCGGCTAACGTGGCTGCCCATGTCGCTGCTCGTCGTAGGTTCCACCGCGTTCGACACCGTGGAGACTCCCCACGGCACGGCCACCGACTGTCTCGGCGGTTCCGGGACCTATTTCAGTCTCGCGGCGCGCCTGTTCACGACGGTCCGGCTCGTGAGCGTGGTCGGCGCCGACTTCCCGGGCGAACACCGGAAGCTGCTCCAGGATCGCGGCATCGACCTGACCGGCGTGGAGTCGAAGCCGGGCAAGACCTTCCGCTGGCACGGCCGCTACTCGTCCGACATGAACTCGCGCGAGACGCTCGACGTGCAGCTCAACACGTTTGGCGACTTCCAGCCGAAGATCCCGCCTGGCTTCCGCAAGACGCCGTTCGTGTTCCTCGCGAACGGCGCACCGACCACACAGCGCTCCGTGCTCGAACAGATGGACGCACCGCGTTTCTGCGTCGCGGACACGATGGACCTCTGGATCGAGCATCAGCGCGCCGGGCTGCTCGACCTGTTGGCCCGCATCGACGGGCTCATCGTCAACGACGACGAGGTGAAGCAACTCACGGGCAAGGCCAACCTGATCCAGGCCGGTCGCAAGGCGCTCGAGCTCGGCCCGAAGCTCGTGATCGTCAAGAAGGGCGAGCACGGCTGTTTCCTGTTCTCGAACTTCTTCCACTGCGCGCTGCCCGCCTATCCGACGGAGTCCGTCGTCGACCCGACCGGAGCTGGCGACAGTTTTGCCGGCGGTTTCATGGGGCATCTCGCGAACTGCGATTCGGTCAGCGTCTGGAACATGAAGCGGGCGCTCGCCTACGGCACCGTGACGGCGAGCCTCACGGTCGAAGGCTTCGGCGTCGACCGCATTGCGAGCGCCGATCGCGAGACCATTGAGCGCCGCTATCAGGAACTGCAGTCGTTCATCGCCAGCGTGTGAGCCCCCAGCTGCCTCACTGCAGCTGCACGAGCATCGGCGTGCTGAGCTGGAATCCTGCTGGCTGCAGCGCGATGCCTTGGACGATGAGGTTGAAGCCCGTGAACCCGCCCGGGTTCGGATTCGGAATCGTCACGGTGCCATAGCCGTAGGTGTCCGTGAGCGCGGTGCCCAGCGAGAACAACCCGTTGGTCAAGAACACGTCGCTCCAGCTGTCGGTCGTGAAGGGCAGCGGCACGAACGCGGTCGGCACCGACAGCGGAAACGTGCCCGCCGCCGCTGGCCCGAGCGACAAGAACAGGACTGCTAGCGTCAGGGGCGAACCGAACACGTCGACGTCCCAGTTCGGCTGCGTGCTCGCGAGCGGCAGGCTGCCGAAGCCGTTCTGGTCGACGAGCAGCGGCTGATACGCGACGACGTCGCACACCGTGAATCCCATCAGCGTCGGCTGGAAGTTCGCATAGTCGAACTGCACGCCGAGCCACGAGCCGTTGGCCGGTATGCCGAGCGTCGTGCTGCCGCACAGCGTGCCGTTCAGCGTCGCGACGGAGCCGTTGTTGGCGGTCGAGAAGATCGTGCCCGCGTAGGAACCAGCGTCGCTCGCGAACAGCAGGTTCGGCTCCGGGTTGTAGAGGCCCTGGCTGTCGGGGTAGGTCGGCGTGAACGTGCCGCCGGCCGGATCGAAGGCGAGCCCGACGATCTTGCCGAACACGCCGGCGACGGTGATTGCGGTGCCGTCGCGGTTCATCGCGCCGGAGTTCAGCACCATCTGGCGCACATGCAGTGCGCCGCCGGGGCCGCCGGCCGCCTCGTTGATCAAGAGCCGCGCCGAGTTCGGCGCCAGCGCCGCGACGTTGCCGTTGGCGTCGTAGGTGATGCTCGCCGCGGGGATCTTGAGGATCGCGCCGTCGTTCGCGTTCTGGGGCACCGGCCCGTTGCCGTTCACCCAGTGGCTGCCGTCGACCGGAGAGTAGTAGAGATCGCCGTTGCCGGCCTGCAGCAGGCAACCAGCACCGATCGTCGCCGCACCGGACTGCAAGCCGACGGCGACGACGAGCTGCGCCTGGGTCATGAAGAACTCGACGTTGCCGTTGGGCAGCAGTCGCACGTAGTCGCCGGGCAGCAGCGTCTGCGTCGTCGTGCCGCCGTTGGTCAGCACTTCGATCTGCAGCGCGCCCGGCGATGCGGCGCCGGTAGCCGCAGCGTTGCGGCGCACGGTGAAGTACACCTTGTCCCACGTCACCGAAGCCCGATCCGCGGCCTTCACGAAGATGCCGCCGATGTTGATGGCCTGGAAGTAGGTCTTCCAGTTGGCGAACTTCGTGTAGATGCCGTCGTTGTTGCCGTCGCCGAGATAACACTGCATCGCGGTCGTCGGCAGCAGCGTGCGGGCCGTCGAGCCAGTCGGCAGCGGCAGCACGTGAGACAGGTCGAACTCTTCGAGGCGCGTGATCGCCCCACCGGGGCGCTCGTTCACGGCGTCGGTGCTGACGAACGGAAAGCGGCCGGTGAAGAGGATCGTCTGGAGCTGTGCAGGACCGGCGGAAGCCAACGCACAGGAGACGAAGAGACAGCGCAGGGTGGTGGTCATGGGGCAGATCCGAGAGAGATGAGGAAAGGTTAGAGGATCGCGCGTCTCGTGCCACCCCCCGCTGCCCGGGGGAAGACGCCACCCCGTGACACGTGCCCGACCAGGCGGCATGCTGCGCGGTCATGTTCCACGGCTTGACTGCTCTTGCGTTCACCGGTTGCCTTCTCGCGCAGAGCCCGTCGTTCGACGTCGCCGTCGGCGTCTTCCCGTTCCTGGTCGGCAACATGGACCCGCGCATCCCGGAGATCGTCGGGAACTGCCAGACCTACGGCATCGACACGCTCTACGTGAGCTCGTTCCGCGCCACGGGGCCGAGCACGGGGGATCTCTGGATCACCGACAGCGCCGTCGATTGGAATCCCGCATGGGGCCCCGTGCGACCTGGCGGCGCGGGCATCAACCTCCAGAACCTGATCGCCGCTTGCCACGCCGCGAACGTGCGCGTCGTCGCCGTGCTCAAGTGCTTCGCCGACACCGTGCAGCCCGACAACGCCGCGCATTGCCAGTATCTGCTGGACGTCGTCGACTACTTCGTCGACGCGTGGTTGCCGAACGGCCAGCCCGTCTACGACCTCGACGGCATCGCGTTGGACTACGTGCGCTACGTCGGCGGCACGAGCGTCGTCGCCGCGAACGTGACGAACTTCGTCGCCGCCGTGCGCCAGCACATCGGCAGTCTGTCGTTGCACGCCTACCTGATCGCGAACCGCTACTCGTTCGACGGCCCGACCTACGACGGCGTCTTCAATTCGTACGCGGCGACGATGAACTCGCTCGTGACGCAGTTCGGCCAGAACTGGGAGCATCTCGCGCCCTACGTCGACGTGTTCATGCCGATGGCCTACACGGCGAACGGCTCGATCTACAACAGCTACGCGCTGCACCAGGCCTACGTGCGCAAGACCGCCGAGTATGCGCGCACGGCCTGCACGAACGCGGGTCTGCCGGGGCGCCGGGTCTGCCCGACGATCAGGACCTACACTGGGGGCGGCGAGACGACGACGGACCTCACGATCGAAGCCTCGATCACGGGTGCCCTGCTCGGCAGCGGCAACGGCTACCAGGCCTTCCGCTATCAGTTCCTCGTCAACAACCCGACGTGGTGGACGAAGATGGCCCAGTTCGCGGTGCCCGGGTGCAACTGGCCGCGGCCGGCGTTCACGACGTCGTCGCCGACCCTGACCTCGTCGTTCGATCCGAGCCAGACCACCGATCTCGACCAGCCTGCTGCCACGCTCGACGTTCGTTTCGACTTCGAGAACGACCGCATGTTCGACACACCGTGGCAACCCAGTGCGACCGCTGCCGATCTCGCGCGCCATCCCGGGCAATGGGTCGCCGCGATGCAGGCCAGGGACAACACGGGGCACGTGAGCACGACGCGCCGCCGTTTCGTCGCGGGCTCGGCGGTGACGCTGTCGCCGCCGTATCTGAGCACGACCACGGGCGGCTCGGTCCAGGTCCAGCTCGACGTCGGTGCCGCGGGAGCCGGCAACTGGTATCTCGCGATTGCTTCGATCACCGGCACGACGCCCGGCTTCGAGTGGTATCCGGGCTTCCCCGTCGCGTTGAACATCGATGCGGTCACACAACTGCTCGCCAGTGCGCCGAGCGGGGGGATCCTGAACAATGGCTTCGGCCAGTTCGATCCGTTGGGTCGCGCGACCGCGGTCTTCACGCTGCCACCCGTGATCCTGCAGTGGCTCGCTGGCCTGCCGGTCTACTGGAGCTTCCTCAGCGTGACCCCCGGCGGTCTGCCTGCTTGTGTCGGCGACACGAGGACGATGTTGCTCACGCTGTAGTCGCGCGCGGCACTGCTGCGCGTGCATCGT
>Ga0075418_10002813_pt1 | contig 19931 bp, 12 predicted proteins | sample SoiMetdeltSBSDD2_FD_81776 | JGI IMG/M metagenome (GOLD analysis project Ga0075418, IMG submission 81776) | Bulk soil microbial communities from a Populus tree surrounding site in Tennessee, USA - Soil MetaG P. deltoides SBSDD2 | ecosystem: Environmental > Terrestrial > Soil > Tree plantation...
CGCACTCCTTCTAAGCCTGGGCGCGCCCTTCTGGTACAGCCTGCTCGGACGCCTGTTGCAGCTGCGGTCGGTCCTCGCCGTCAAGGACGATGTGCAACGCGCGGAGCGGCAGTTGAGAGAATCGGACGGCGGCGGTAAAAGCAGGACGCCCACGAACGCCACGCCGTGAGCCGTGAGAGGAAACGGCAGACCGGCAGCCCGCAGTGGACGCCGCCGCTGAGATCGGTCGCGCGTCCACTCCGGGATTGATCGGTCACCAGTAATCAGGGACGAATCCTGATCACCTCACCTGTGCCACTGAAGATGCTGTTGTTCGTGACGTAGAGTGCACCGTCTTTTCCGACGGCCACCCCACCAGGCGCCGTAAGCGCTCCCGGCACGAGCTCGGTCCTGGTGCCATCGGGAGCGATCCGAATCAGCGCGCCGGTCCAGTCGTTCCCCTGGAATGCTGCGAGCAGACCGTTCTTTGCGATCTCGACCACAAACAGGCTGCCGTCTGGTCCGACGGTCAGGTCGACGATGTGTGTGAATCCGCTGGCGAACACCGTTGGCGTGCCGCCATCGACGGGGACCTTGTAGATATTGGCCGCGCCCACGGGAAACGGGAATCCGGTCAGTTGTCCAACGTAGTAGTTGCCATCAGGCCCGAGGGCCACTGACGTTGGAACGGCGTCCATCGGGATCTGCGTTCCCGGCGGAAGGCCCAGGAAAGGCGGCGCGAGCACGAGCCGGTTGGGAAAGGTCCCAAGCGCAGAGATTGCGCCGTTGTCGCGAACCTGCAGCAGGGCGTTCGCACCGGCGTCCGCCACGATCTGCTTGCCCTGGAGCGCGAGAATGCCGTAAGGGTTCGAGTCCACTTCGTCGCCGGCGGGGTTGTGATCCGCTTCGGCCTGACCGAGATCACCGAGCAGCCGCCATTTGCCGTCCGGCGTTGCGCGGCCCAGGCGCGCCAGTTTCGCGCCCTCCGGTCCGAAGACGCCCTGTCGCGTGTCCGGGTCGCCGCCGAAACCAATCGTGAACAGCAGGTTGCCGCGGCCGTGCAACGACAGATCGTTCGGGCCGATAGCGAACATCTGTCCCTCTTCGGTCGCGAGGGAGGGCAGGCCGGTCACGACATCGGTCGTATTGCCGGTGCGCGGATCGTAGCGGCTGATCGTGCCGCTGTTGCCACAGCAGCGAATACCTTCGGGGCCCGGACCGCAGGGGCCGTCACCGCCCCTTCCGGCCTGGGCTATATACAGCGCACCTTCCGGTCCGAATGCCAGACCTCTCGGATTGTCGAGGCCTGAAACGACGACTTGCCAGGTAGTGACGGCGGCAGTGGTCGACGGTCGAGTAAAAGCGAGAACAACAGCACACACCAATAGTGCAAAAGGTCTTGTGGGTTTCATGAGTCTCCTGAAGTCCGGGAAGCAGAATCGAGAACGTTCATTGTCTCCGATCCGGGCGGCCTTCCGATCTCGGCAATACCTGCGCATGGCCAAGAGATCGCTTCGCTGACAGACGCTGATTCGAGCGGTCCCACGCTGCCGTGCACGCGCCGCGCCGGCACTGGCCGTCCACGTCCGGCTTCCGCGGTCCGGAAAATCGTCGCGGCTCATACCCTCGCTTCGCTCGACGACGCGGCGAGTAGGGATGCGCTTGGGCGACACATGTCAGGCGGAATTATTGCCGGTGGGATTTGAGATCGACGCGGATCACAGAGACCGAACTCGCCGCGAGGAATCGCCGCGCCGATTTTCCTGCTGCGCAGCGCGTGGCCCGCTCCAGACGGCCGCGGCCGTCCAGCACCGCCACGACGCGGGAGGGCAGCGCCCAGCGATGTCGGGCACGGTTTACCTCAGACCCTCTAAGTGGCTGACAATTGGTCTCCATATCGGCCCGTCACTTGCCCCGACCTCGCTCAAACCCTGAGCATTCCAAAGTCGAGCTCCGCGCTCGTGTTATCGTCGGCAATGAGTCCGATTTCGATGAGAGCGTGCCGAAGGGCAGCAAGCGGATCCTTATCATGTGGTGCGGTCTCCTGCGCGTCTCGTTTTCCTTCCATCGCCACTACATCGCCATTGCGCTAGCGGTCGTCGCTGCGGCTTGCAGCGAACGCACCGCCACTCAGACCACTGGCCCGGGCCCGGTGACGAGGTGCCAGACGGCCATTACGGGTCTGCCCTCGTCGCTCGGATCATCCGCTGCCCGTTTGACCGCGACCGTATCCACAAATCGGGAATGTCAGTGGACGATTGAGAGCGACGCATCGTGGGTGCGCGTCAGCCCGGACTCGGGACAGGGTGAGGCTTCCATCAGCGTCGTCGTGGCCGAAAACCCCGCCGCGATCGATCGGTCTGCCGCCCTCGTCGTAAACGGGAGTCGGGTGGCGGTTTCTCAGCAGGCAGCGGCGTGCCGATTCGCGCTCGCCAATTCGTCTTCGCGGGTCCCGGCCGAGGGCGGTCCTTTCAACGTTGCGGTCTCCACGATCCCGGGCTGCAAGTGGAGGGCATCCAGCGACGTGTCCTGGTTGCGGGTCGTCAGCTCAGAACTGACCGGCAGTGGCGACGTCTCGTTCGTCGCCGACGTGAACACGAGCGGCGAACGGAGCGCAACGCTGACGATCGCGGGTTTGCCCTTCGTCGTTCAGCAAACGGCGCCGACGACGGGTCCCGCGCCGACGCCAGGCCCGACACCAGGTCCAACGCCGTCGCCACCCCCCACGCCAACGCCACCTCCGGCGCCACGCCCGCCGGCGCCGCTGACCCTGGTGAGCGAACCGAGCTCGATGCCCGTCGGCTACTTGGGTGAGCGATTCCCGGGGGTCCGGGTGCGTGCGCGAGGCGGCGTGGGGCCGTATCAAATTAGCGGTGCCAACCTTCTCGGTTGGCCCAGTTCACTCGACTACAAGGTGGACGCTGTGGCGGGGACCGCCGACTGGCACGGCACGGTGACGCGCGTCGGCGAGTTCCCCGTACGAATGGTTGTGGAAGATTCGGCGGGAGCCCGCGCCGAGCTCATGCTCACGTTTGTGTTCAAGCCACCGCCAGCTGCGTCGCTGACACTGATCACCGAACCGGGCACGATGCCGATCGGCTACCTGGGCCAGCGGTTCCCCGGCCTCAGGGTGCGTACGCAGGGAGGGACGAAACCGTATCGGATTACCGGAACGAACCTTCTCGGTTGGCCCAGTTCGCTCGACTACAAGGTGGACGCGGAGGCTGGAACCGCCGACTGGCACGGCACGGTGACACGCACGGGCGAGTTTCCGGTGCGGATGACGGTGGAGGACTCCGCGGGCGCCCGCAGCGAGCTGATGCTCACTTTCGTATTCAAGCCAGCGCCAACACTCGATCGAGATCGCTGATCAGGCACCAGCCCCCAAGCATCCGATCCTCTCCCGTAACTCGACGCTGAGATCGACACCGATCATCATCGTGTACCGGAATCTCGCGATCGCGTCCGTCTAGTCCTGCACGCCCGAGACCGGGGAAGCTCGTGCTCGCGGTGCGGCTGAAGACCACCGGGTAAACCGACCAGCGGTTGAACAGACGGAGCGAAGGCCGATGCGAAGCGCCACGATCTTGAGCCAGGGTGTCAGCGTCCGTGCGATCAGCGGGACCCACGTCGTCTTTCTCGCGTTCAATCTGACGGATGCGGCACGGGCCAAATGCCTCGGGTTCGCGATCAAGCGCATCGACGCGACAGAAGGCGAAGAGTACTGGCTTCAGGGGTTGAAGACCTTCGAGTCGGTCGAGCCGGCACCAGGTCCCGGCGTTCCGGTGAGTACTCGCCTGCATCCGCTGCAGGGATTTCAGTGGGCGGACTACACGGCAAAGCCCGATCACACCTATACGTACGAGGTCAGTGCGATGTACGGCGCGCCCAAGGCGCTCGAGCCGGGCGGCACGGTGGCGGTGAAGATCAGGACCGAGCGGTCGAACGGGGACGCCGTGCATCATGTGCACTTCAATCGAGGCGCGGTAGCGTCGCAGGAGTACGCGCGCCGCTTTCAGAATCGGCGGCCGGACGATTTCCCCGACGGATCTGCCTACCGCTGGCTGAGTCGCGGCCTGGAGGAGGCACTGATCGCATTCATCGGCCGCGCGACCTCGAAGGACTACGCCTTGCGCGCCGCCATCTACGAGTTCCAGTGGCCGGCGGTGCTCGCTGCGTTCAAGACAGCCGGCAAGAAGGCGAACGTCAAGATCATCTACGACGCGGTTCCGGGCAAGACAGGCCCGAAGAAGAAGAACAACGCAGCCATCAAGAAGGCCGGCCTCGGCAAGCAGTGCATCCCTCGAACGAAGGGCAAGTTGATGCACAACAAGTTCATCGTCTTGCTGAAGAAGAACAAGCCAATCGCCGTGTGGACGGGCTCGACGAACGTCACCGTCAACGGGATCTTCGGTCACCTGAACGTCGGCCACGAAATTGCCGATCCGGATGTAGCCGAGCGCTACCTGGCGTACTGGAAGGTGCTGTCCAAGGATCCGACGACTGCCGAGTTGAAGGACTGGGCCGAAGAAAACGATCCATTGCCGGATGAGGACTCGGCGGCGACCAAGGGTACCCGGGTGATCTTCTCGCCGCATCGCGGCCTGCAGGCGCTGCGCTGGTATGCGCAGCTCGCTCGGCGCGATTCGTTGCCGGTGTTCATCACGCTTGCGTTCGGCATGAACCAGGTGCTGCAGGCGGTCTACAAGCAGAAGGACGACATCCTCCGTGTCGCCCTGCTGGAGAAGCCGGGCAACGGCGCGGGATTGAAGCAGGGGCGCATCGACATCCGCAACATCCGCAGCCTGCCGAACGTGCTCGTCGCCATGGGCAATTACGTGACCGCCAACAATTTCGATCGGTGGTTGAAGGAGATCGATCGCGTCACCGCCGAGGTCAACGTCCGCTGGGTGCACACCAAGTTCCTGATGGTCGATCCGCTCGGGCCCAAGCCGGTGCTGATCACGGGGTCGGCCAACTTCAGCGACGCGAGCACCGACACCAACGACGAGAACCTCGTGGTGATCAAGGGCGACAAACGCGTCGCCGACATCTACTTCACGGGGTTCCTCCGCATCTACACCCACCACGCATTCCGCGAGTCGCTCAGCTTCAAGCAAAAGCCGGGAGAGGAGTGGAAACCGAACTACCTCGAGGAATCTCCGAAGTGGCAGAAGCCGTATTTCACGAAGGGTAACGAGCACTACCTGCGCCGCCTGTATTACATGGGCGTGTGATCGCCCTGCTTGCCAAAATCCGACGTTTCAAGAAGTGATAGTCGAGCCGTTCGCCTCGCCGCATTGAGTACACTTCCGTGAGCTGTTCCGACGGGCCGTAGACGCGCGACCGGTGGGCGTGTCAAGAATTACTGTTATGCGCAGGCGTCTTCGATTCCTGGTTCTCCCGGGCGTGTTGGTCGTGTGCGTCGCGACCGGCCACGTACCGCTGGTTGCCACTCTCCAGACCAGGGATACCGTTTCAATCAGGGCGCATCAGCAGACTGTCTCACTCTATGGGCGCCGCGGAGGGCAGCCCATCATCGTCAGCAGCGGAGACGGCGGCTGGATTCATCTCGGTCCTCGCGTCGCGGAATTCCTGGCGTCGCAGGGTTTCTTCGTCGTTGGCTTTGACGCCAGGGCGTATCTCGAAAGCTTCACGTCGGGGCACGTCACGCTGAAACCCGCGGATGAGCCGGGTGACTACAAGGTGCTCGCCGACTGGGCCGCGCACGGCGCATCGCGGAAGCCGATTCTGATCGGTGTCTCGGAGGGCGCCGGACTGTCGGTGCTGGCGGCCACGGATCCCGCAACGAAGACGGCGATCGCCGGCGTGATCGGGTTGGGGCTGCCGAACACCAACGAGCTGGGCTGGCGCTGGAAGGACGCGATGATTTATGTGACGCACGGCGTGCCGAACGAGCCGACGTTCAGCACCGCGGCGCTGGTCGATCGTGTGAGCCCGCTCCCGCTCGCCGCGATCCATTCGACGCGCGACGAGTTCGTGCCGCTACCGGAGATCCAGCGTGTGATTGCGGCGGCCAAAGAACCCAAGCGGCTGTGGATCATCGACGCCGCCGACCATCGCTTCAGCGACAACATGACGGAGCTCGAACGCCGGCTGCTCGAAGCGATCGCCTGGGTCACGAGCAAGAGTCCGCACTGAGCGTCTCGTGCTCGCCCGTCTCCGGCACGCGCTCCCGTTCGTCGTTGGGCTGGTGCTCTTCCTGGCGGCGCTGGAAGTGCTGCGGATCGAGCTGCGCGCGGTCTCGTGGCACGAGATCACCGCCGACGTGGTGCGAACGCCGGGCCGGCAGCTCACGGCCGCGATCGTTCTCACGATCCTCAACTACGCCACGCTCACCGGCTACGACCTGCTCGCATTCGCCTACATCCGCAAGCCGCTGCCCCGCGGCCAGATCGCGTGGGCGTCGTTTTTGGCCTATGCGATTGCCAACAACGTCGGCTTCGCCATGCTGTCGGGCGCGTCCGTCCGCTTCCGCTTCTACACACGCTGGGGCGTCACCGCCGAAGAGCTCTCGCGCATCGTCTTTTCGTACTCGGTGACGTTCTGGCTCGGGTTGCTCCTGCTCGGAGGCTCGAGTCTCGTGCTCAGCCCTCTGCCGAGCGCCGACGAACTCCCCGGTCACCAGATGCTCTTGGTCGCGGGACTGGTGTTGATGTTGGTAGCGCCGGCGTACGTCGTTGCCACGATCCTCCGACGAAAGCCGCTCCGCGTCCGCGATTTCGAGCTGCCACTGCCGCCGGTCCGCATCGCCGTCGCCCAGGTCGCGATTTCCGCGGTCGACTGGGCACTTGCCGGCGCGGTCCTCTACGTCCTGCTGCCGCCCTCGCCGCTGTCGTTCCTCCAGTTCGTGGGCATCTTCCTCGTCGCCATCCTGCTCGGTATGGTCAGCCATGTTCCGGGCGGTGTTGGTGTCTTCGAGGGGCTCATGGTCGTGCTCCTCAGGCCCTATCTCTCGTCCGGCCAACTGCTGCCTTCGCTCGTTGTTTTTCGAGCTGTCTATTACCTGCTCCCGCTAGCCATCGCGCTGGTCGGCCTGTTGGTGGATGAGCTCTGGCAGCGTCGCGAGGACATGGCTCGGGCCGGCGCGGTCATTGGACAGGCGACCGAGCGGATCACGCCGTCGGTGCTCGCGATCTTCACCTTCCTGTCCGGAGTCGTGCTGCTCTTCTCGGGGGCTACCCCGGCGGCCACCGGGCGGCTGGAGCTTCTCGACAAGTTCCTGCCACTCGGCGTGATCGAGGTCTCGCATTTTCTGGGCAGTGTGGCCGGGGCCGCATTGTTGATTCTCTCGCAGGGCCTGACCCGTCGGCTCGATGCGGCGTACTACCTGACGTCGATCGTGATGGTGACCGGGATGGTCACGTCACTGCTCAAGGGTTTCGACTACGAAGAAGCGATCCTGCTTCTCCTCGTGCTGGTCGTGCTCTGGCGGGCGCGCCCGGCCTTTGATCGGCGCGCCGCCTTCTTCGACACGCGATTCTCGGCCGCCTGGATCGCGGCGCTGGCCGGCGCCTTGATCGCATCCGTATGGCTGGGATTCTTTGCCTTCAAGCACGTGGACTACTCCGACCAGCTGTGGTGGCAGTTCGAGCTGCGAGGCGAGGCGTCGCGGTTTCTTCGCGCCTCGGTCGGCGCCGCCCTGGCGCTGCTGTTGTTCGCGCTCGCGCGCCTGGTCGGCCATGCGCCGCACGACGCTCCGGTGCCGACCGACGCCGACCTGGTCGACGCGGGCAGAGCGATCGCGGCGCAGCGGGCGACGTCTCCGTTCCTGGTCTACCTGCGGGACAAGGCGATCCTGTTCAACGACAGCCGGACGGTGTTCGTCATGTACGGCGTGCGGGGCCGGACCTGGGTCGCCTTGGGCGATCCGGTCGGACCCGAAGCCGAGCTGTCCAGCCTGGTCCGCACGTTTCTCGAGCGGTGCGACGATTTCGGGGGCGTGCCCGTCTTTTATGAAATAGGGAAGCTTCACCTGCACTTGTATGCGGACTTCGGATTGACGTTCGTGAAACTCGGAGAGGAGGCGAAGGTCAACCTGACTACGTTCACGCTCGAAGGAAGTCACGCGTCCAGGTATCGTCAGGCGATAAAACGCCTGGAGAAAGATGGCGGTTCGTTCCGGATCATCGAGCCGGCGGACGTTCCCGGCGTGATGACGCAGCTGCGGACCGTCTCGGACGACTGGCTCGCCGCGAAGGCGAGCGCGGAGAAAGGCTTCTCGCTGGGGTTCTTCGACGAGTCGTATCTGACCCGGTTTCCGGCCGGCGTGATCGAGCGCAACGGCCGTATCGAGGCCTTTGCCAATATCTGGCGCGGCCCGGGTGGCGAGGAGGTCTCAATCGATCTGATGCGATACCACCGTGACGCCCCGAAGGGAGTGATGGAAGCGTTGTTCGTGCACCTGCTGATCTGGGGTCGCGACCATGGCTACCAGAAGTTCGCGCTCGGCATGGCGCCGCTCTCCGGCTTCCAGGATTCGCCCGTTGCCTCCCTCTGGAACCGGCTCGGGTCCTTCGTCTACGAGCACGGGGATGCGGTCTACAACTTCCAGGGGCTCCGCGCCTACAAGGAGAAGTTCAACCCGGTGTGGGAGCCCCGCTACCTTGCTTATCCCGGCGGACTTCGGCTGCCCCGGATCCTGGCTGACGTCTCCGCGCTGGTAGCCGGCGGCTATCGTCACATCTTCAGGAAATGACCCCGCCACGGGACGAGGGCGTCCCCTCACCGACTCCGCGGTTATCCGCCCGCCGCCGTGCCCTGGCCGAAGGTGTAACGTCGGCCCTCATCGTTTACGTCGTCGCCGGCGCCAGCGAGGAAGTGTTGATCAGGATGCTGCGGCCGACCGAAGGGGAGCTGACCTGGATCAGCGACGCGGTCATCGCCGCGGCCTTCGGCATCGCGGTCTACCTCTGGAGATATCTCCGCGCCACCCGGCTCGAGCTGAGCGAGCGCGAGCGCGCCGCGCTCGTGCTGCAGACACAGCTGTCGCTGGCGGCGAGCATGCAGCGCCGGTTGCTGCCGCCCGCGCCGTCCCCCGGTAACGGCTTCGAGTGGGCCGCGGTGCAGATCCCCGCGGGCCGCATCGGCGGCGACTTCTATGACTTTGTCGAGCAGGCGCCTGGCGTGTGGATGGTGCTCATCGCGGACGTCTCGGGCAAAGGCGTGCCTGCAGCCATGGCACTCGGACTGTTGCGTTCGATTTTCCGCACGCTCGCTCGAGAACTGGCCAGCCCGGCGCAGCTCGTCGGCCGTTTGTCGTCGGCGCTCTTCGAGGAATGGTCGGGGGAGCCTTACGTGACCTGCATCGTTGCCCGCGTTGATACTTCTGCGCGGACCCTCACCTGCACCAACGCGGGTCATCCGGCCGGGATCGTGCTGCGTGATTCGGCCACGCAACTGCTCCAGGCGGGAGGCCCTCCAGCCGGGTTAATCCCTGATGTCCGTTATCTCGAGGACGCGCTCGAGCTGCGAAATGGCGACCGCTGTCTGTTCGTGACCGATGGCATAACCGAGGCGCTCGATGAGGGGACCGCACGTCCGATCTCGGTCGTTGCCTCGACCGCGAGCGGCAGGTTCCCGTCGGTGAGGGCGATGTGCGACGCGATCATGAACCGGTCGATGCTGGGAGAAGGCCCGTCAGGTGTCGAGGCGTGGAGCGACGATCGAACGGTGGTCGCAGTCGTCGTGGCCAGCCCGTAATCGCCTCACTCGCGGCCTGCGCCCGATTCGAGCGATCCAAGTCGCGCGTTGATCGATTCCAGGGTCCGTTTCTGTTCTTCGACCATCATGAGCAACCGCAGCCACTCCTGCTCGCGAAGCAAATCCAGCTTCGCGTGGACCGCGGTGATCTCCATTTCGGCTCGGACGTTCACCTCGTAATCCGTCTTCGCATCCGATCGGTCCCTGGCGGCCTGCCGATTCTGGCTCATCATGATCACGGGCGCCTGCAGCGCGGCGAGGCACGACAACATCAGGTTCAGGAGGATGTAGGGATAAGGATCCAACGGGCGCGCCATGTCCTCGTTGAGCGCCATCCACGAGACCATGAAGATCGCGAAGATCCCGATGAACGTCCAGCTCCCGCCAAACGAAGCCACTCGATCCGCGAGTCGTTCGCCGAACGTCGCCTGCGCATCGAATGCCACATTCGGGTCGCGGCTCCACCGTTCGCGATTCAGCAGCCGGCTCAGGATGGTCCGCTCGAAGTTGCCCAGGTGCAGCAGGTGGTCCGTCAAGTTGGCTGCGGGCACGCTGATGTTGCCCCCTACGGCGCTCTGGGCGGCGGGCATGATCTGGCGCAGCATCCGCACCCCCGCCAGCAGCACGACGGCTCCGACCAGCGACACCAGGATCCGCGCCGCCGTCGTCTCCGGCGTCGCCACGTCGAATCGCCGGAACACCCATCCTCCTACCAGCGCCCCGAACCACCCGGTCAGGAGATCGCCGAGTAACCCGAAGTCGCGACGGCTCCTCATCACGATCCTCGCCAGGCCGCCCGCGAGGAGACCGGTGGCCGTCCACGTCAATAGCTGCAACATCTTTTTCCTCCCAAAGATTTCCGGCGGTTCGGGGGCTCGGGGGTTCGGGATTCGAAACCCCGGTAATCATAGGCAACCCGGCCGCGGAGATGAGCTTCGATCGGCCTGACTGGGAGCGACCCGCGAGCCCCGAGCCCCCGAACCGCCGGCCGTGAACAAGCCGTAGACACTCTACGTCTAAGGCCGTAGACTCTCTACAACCATGACCAAGCCCGCCGATGAACGCCGCCGCCTGGATTTGCTCCAGGGCACTCTCGACATGCTCATCCTGCGGACCCTCCAGTGGGGGCCGCAACACGGCCACGGGATCGGCCAGGCGATCCGCCAGCAGTCCGACGACCTGCTGAAGGTCGAGACGGGCTCCCTTTATCCGGCGCTGCATCGTCTCGAGAAGCGCGGCTGGCTGAAATCCGAGTGGGACATCAGCGAGGCCAACCAGCGCGCCAAGTACTACCGGCTGACCCCCGCGGGAAAGGCTCAGCTGTCGCGTGAGGCGGATCGGTGGTCGCAGCTGGTCCACGCGATCGGCCGCATCATGAACGCGGCGCCACGGGAGGAATAGCCGTGCGACCCGATCAGCGGGAGCTCGACGAGGAAATACGCGGCCACCTGGCGATCAGCATCAAGGAGCGGATCGACCGCGGCGAGGATCCCGAAGCGGCGAGGCTGGCAGCGCTCAGGGAGTTTGGCTACGTCCCGGCGGTTCGCGACTCGATGCATCGCGTCTGGTACAGCCGCGGCTTCGATGCGGTCACCGCGCTCCTCCAGGAGATGCGGATTGGGATCCGATCGCTGCGCCGCGCCCCTGGCCTGGCTGTCACGGTGATCGTCACGCTCGCGCTGGGCATCGGCGCCAACGCCGCGATTTTCAGCGTGGTCCGCGGCGTTCTGCTCCGTCCGCTCGTCAATCGTGGCGCCGATCAGCTGGTGTATATCCGGCAGAGCGCCCCGGGCCTGGGCGCGGCGAACACGACGTTCTCGGTACCCGAGATCGATGACTTCAAGTCCCGGGTCACGACCATCGGCGCGTTCGGCGATTTCTCGACGATCGATTTCACGCTCGTCGGCTTCGGCGAGCCGCGGGTGGTGCGGGCCGGCGTCGTCGGAGGATCGTACTTCGATGTCATGGGCCTGCGTCCTGTCCTCGGCCGGCTGCTCGCCCCGTCCGACGACGGGCCGAACGCGGCACCGGTTGCGATCCTGACCTACCGATTCTGGAGTAGCGCGCTCAACAGCGATCCGACAGTGGTCGGCAAGACCGTCCGGCTGAGCTCTCGGCCGGCCACGATCGTCGGCGTCCTCGAGCCGTCGGTGCCCTATCCCGCCGACACCGAGATCATCGCGAACGTGGTCGCGAGTCCCCATCACCTCGGGGCCACGATGGTCACCGGGCGCACCCACCGCATGACCGAATTGTTCGGGCGTCTGAGGCCTGGCACCACACTCGAGGACGCGCGCGCCGAATTGACTGCCGTCCATGCCGCGATGGTGAAGGATCATCCTGACGCATACTCGCCGAAGGCCGATGTCAGGCTGAGCGTCACGCCGCTGCGCGATCAGATCGCGTCGCCGGCGCGCACCATCCTGCTCGTGCTGCTCGGCGCTGCGGCGATCGTCTTCATCATCGCCTGCTCGAACGTCGCCAACCTGATCCTCGCTCGCTCGGTGCGCCGAGAGGGTGAACTGGCCGTGCGCTCCGCACTCGGCGCGAGCTACGGCGCCCTTCGGCGAACGCTGCTCGGGGAAAGCCTGGTGCTGTGCGGAGCCGGCGCCGTTCTCGGCGTGGTACTCGCGGGTCCACTCGTGAGCCTGATCGCCCGCTTCGCGTCGCGCTTCTCCGTGCGCGCCCTCGAAGTGACGGTCGACACCACCGTGTTGTGGGTTGGCGCCGGCCTGGCGATGACCGCGGCCGTGCTGCTCGCGTATGTCCCACGGCTGCCGTCGTCTTTTGCCCCCACCGGGCTGGGGCTGACGAACGGCAGCATCCGCATTACCCCGGCAACCAATCGCCGCCTGCGTGGATTTGCGATGACGCAGATCGCGTTCTCGTTCGTGCTCCTGGCCGCCGCCGGCACGCTGCTGGCGGCGCTTCTGGCGCTGCAAGGTGCGAGGACCGGTTACGACATGAAGCAGGTGCTCGCGATCGATCTGCCGACGATCGGGGCGATCGGCGTGCGGGACGCGAAGGAGATGGCCTTCTACCAGGAAATGACCCGGCGAATCGACGAGGTGCCGGGGGTCACCGGGGTCGTCCTCGGCAGCTTCGTACCCTGGCGCGACGCCGGCAGTTTTCCGAGCTTCCAGTTTCGCGTCGACGGGTACACCCCGGAGAATGGCGAAGAGAATCCACACGCACGCTTTCGCATCATCGGGCCTGGCTTCTTCTCGGTGCTCGGTGTGCCCGTTCTCGCCGGCCGTGACTTCACCGACGAGGATCGCGCCGGCAACGAACCGGTGGTGATCGTGAGCCAGAGCATCGCGCAGCGATTGTTCCCGGATGGCAACGCGCTCAATCGGAAATTCTGGTGGACCGAGGCGCTCTTCGGAAAGCCGCAGCCGCGCCGGATCGTCGGCGTCGTCGAAGACGTGGACGACGAGAACGTGGTCCCCGGCCCGGCCTTCACGGTGTATCAGCCTGTCCTGCAGTTGCGGGCGGCAGGACGCCTGTTCGTCCACGTCACCGGCGATCCCTATGCGGTCGTACCCTCCGTGATGCAGGTCATTCACGCGATGTCGGCGGAGCAGGCGGTCGAGCGGGTCGCGACGCTCGAAGACGTGCGGGCCGAGGTCCTGGCACCAGAGCGGCTGAATGCGTTGGTCCTTGCCGGATTCGCCGGCATTGCCCTGCTGATTGCCGTCGTGGGTGTCGCCGGCGTGCTGGCGTTTTCAGTGAGCGCACGCACCCGCGAGTTCGGTATCCGCCTGGCGGTTGGCTCGACACCCCGTCGTCTGCTGTGGAGCGTGCTCTCGGAGGGCGCGCTCATCGTGTCGATCGGAATCGGCGCCGGTGTCGCCGGCGCGTATGCGTTTGCCGGCGTGGCCGAGACTTACATCGAAAGCATGCGCACACCAGGCGTGCTGACAGTGCTTGGTGCCGCAGGGATTCTCGTTGGCGCCGCGCTGGTGGCCTCGCTGACCCCCGCTGCGCGCGCATCGCACGTGGACGTGCTTCAGGCACTCAGGGCGGAGTGAGGCGTGATGGAACCACAGTCACCTCCGACGAACCTTCCGAAACCGCTCCGATTGTGGCCCGGCGTTGTCGCTGCCGCGATGATCGTCGTGCTCAGGATCCTGATGCCGGCAATTTTTCCCGAGACCGGGTTCGCCGGCATGATGGCGGCGCTCGCGGGCACGCTGGCGATCATCGTGTGGTGGCTGTTCTTCAGCCGTGCGCCGTGGCCCGAGCGGATCGGCGCAATCGTCGTGATGGTGGCGGCAGTGTTCGCGACGCGCCCCTTCCTCCACCGTTCGATCACGAACGGAATGATGGGTTTCATGTTTCCGATTTACGCCGTCCCCGTGCTGGTGGGTCCGGCATTCGTCGCCTCAGTGGTGGCGGCCCGGCGATCTTCCAGCGGGGTTCGGCGGGTCTCGATGGTCGTAGCGATCTTCCTCGCGTGCGGCGTCTGGACGCTGATTCGGACCGACGGCCTCAATAGCACCGGTGCGCAGCTGGCGTGGCGCTGGACGAAGACCGCCGAGGAACGGCTGCTGGCCCAGGGTGCTGACGAACCAGGGGAGCCGCCGTCAGTCGTCGCACCGCCCGCGGCATCCACTCCCGCGCTCGCGGTTCCGTCGCCGGCGGACAAGGTACCCACGGCTCCTGCGGTTGCGACGGGGAAGACAGACAGGCCGGCGACCGCCGCCGCCACCCGCGCGGTCGCGGATCCGGACCCGGAGACGGCTGCGGTCCGGCCAGAATGGCCAGGATTCCGCGGACCGAAGCGCGACGGGGTCATCCACGGCGTGCAGATAAAGACGGACTGGTCATCGTCGCCGCCGGTCGAGATGTGGCGGCGGCCCATCGGACCGGGCTGGTCGTCCTTCGCAGTTCAGGGAGACTTTCTCTACACCCAGGAACAACGTGGAGAAGAGGAGATCGTTGCCTGCTACAGGGTGTCCACAGGCGCGCCGGTGTGGCGGCACCGCGATCCGGTACGGTTCTGGGAATCGAATGGGGGCCCCGGTCCGCGCGGAACGCCGACGCTCAGTGGCGGCCGCGTCTACACGTTTGGCGCAACCGGTATCCTGAACGCGCTCGACGCACGCACCGGCGCGGTGGTCTGGTCGCGGAACGTGTCGGCGGAGACGAGCCGGAAGGTGCCGGACTGGGGCTTCGCCAGTTCTCCGCTCGTCGTGGACGATGTCGTCATCGTTGCGGCGTCGGGGACACTCGCCGGTTACGACGTTGCGACCGGCAGGCAGCGCTGGGTCGGTCCGCGCCAGTTCGGCAGCTACAGCTCTCCGCATCGCGCGACCATCGATGGCGTGCCGCAGGTCCTGCTCCTGAGCGGGTCAGGCGCGATCAGCCTTGCGCCGGCGAGCGGCAGCCAGCTCTGGCAGCACAACTGGGAGGCCGGCGGCACGACCATCGTCCAGCCGGCGCTGACCGACGATGGAAACATCGTGATCAACGGCATCGCTGCGACCGGCGGTGCGGGGACGCGCCGCCTTGCCGTGTCGCACAAGGCGGAGGGGTGGAACGTCGAAGAGCGCTGGACATCGAACGGGCTCAAGCCGTACTTCAACGATTTCGTCATTCACAAGGGGCACGCCTACGGCTTCGACGGCAATATTCTGGCGTCCATCAACCTCGAGGATGGCGTGCGGAAGTGGAAGGGCGGCCGCTACGGCAATGGACAGCTCGTGGTGCTGGCCGATCAGGACGTGCTGCTGGTGCTGTCCGACGAAGGCGAGCTGGCACTGGTGAGCGCGACGCCGGACCAGTTCAAGGAGCTCGCACGCTTCAAGGCCATCGAGGGAAAGACCTGGAACCACCCGGCAGTCGTCGGCGATGTCCTGCTGGTCCGCAACGGCGAAGAGATGGCCGCATTCCGTCTGCCGCTCGATCGCCGTTGACGCCGCGCGGGGGCTGGGGTCAGATCTTGTATTTCAACGTTGGGATGTTGAAATACAAGATCTGACCCTGAGAGGTTGCACCCATGCTCACGACCGAGCAGTTGCAGGCCATCATGCCGCTGTTGCCCGCGGCGAAGCGGGCCACCCTGTTCCCCTTCCTGACCGCTGCAGTCAACGAGTTCGGCATCGATCAACCCGCGCGGACCGCGGCGTTTCTCGCCCAGCTCGCCCATGAATCCGCGCAATTCAGGTTCATGGAGGAAATCTGGGGCCCGACCGCCGCCCAGCGCCGCTACGAACCTCCGGGCAAGCTCGCCGGCGATCTCGGAAACACCGATGCGGGTGACGGCCGGAGATTCAAAGGACGGGGACCCATCCAGATCACCGGCCGCGCGAACTACCGCCGCTTTGGCGATCTGCTCGGCCTCGATCTGGTGTCGGGTCCCGAACAGGCCGCTTTGCCGGACGTGGCGTTCAGGATCGCGGGCTTGTATTGGTCGAAGAAGGGACTCAACGAGCTGGCCGATCGCGTGACCGCCGAGGCGTTCCGCGAGATTACGAGGCGCATCAACGGCGGCTTCAACGGTCTGGCCGAGCGGGAGCGGTTTTACGAGACGGCGAAAGCGGTGCTGAGTGTCGTCGGGCCTGGCGGAGTGTCGTTCGACATCGAGGAAGAGCTGGATACAGTCGAGCCTGTCTTCGAGCGGGGGCTCGAGGGGATGCGCGTCGAGGCCGCAGCCGCTCCGCCACGCAGAAAGACTGCAAAGAGAAAAGGCCCGAAGCGGGTCGCAAAGAAAGCGGACAGGAAGAAGACTGCCTCGAAACGCAGCGCCAGGCGCGTCGCCAAAAAGCGCGCGGTGAAGAAGGCTGTTCGCAAGGGTCGAGCGCGAAAGGGCGCCCGAAAGCGAGCGGCGAAGAGACGCTAGGCGTGCGCCGCGCGTTGACGAGATGCGACCACTCCGTGTAAAAGCGGCCGATGCGGACTCAGCGTGCGCAGCAAATCGCGTCGGGCGTAGTCGTCATCCTCGCCGCCCTCGTCTTTGATCGGCGGATCGACCTTTCGCGACCCCTTGCGCTTCACGCGCAGGGCCGCGCCAGCGCCATTCAGAGCGCCGGTGGCGGAGCAGGACCGCTCGCCGCGCCCGATGCGAAGGATCCCGCGAACGCAAAGGCCGATCTCTCCCCAAGGCCGCCGGTCCGCGCCCTGACCCCCGACGAGCAGGCGAAGCAGTTCTGGCTTCCCGCCGGATATCGGATGGAGCCGGTCTTGTCCGATCCGCTGATCGACTCGCCAGGTCAGGTGACATTCGACGGCAACGGCCGCATGTTCCTGCTCGAGCTCCGCGGCTACGAGCAGACGCCGGACGGCATCGACGCGCTGGTGCCCACCGGCAGGATCTCCACGCACGAAGACCGCGACGGCGACGGCACGTTCGAGCACCACACCGTGTTCGTCGACCGCCTCCTGTTCCCGCGTTTCGCGATGCCGTTCGGCGCCGACGCGATCCTGACGAGCGAAACGAACCGGGACGAGGTGTGGAAGTACACGGACACCAACAAGGACGGCGTGGCTGACAAGAAGGAACTGTTCACGACCGGCTTCGGCCGCGGCGGCAGCATGGAGGCGCAGCCCTCGAACCTGATGTGGGCGATGGACAACTGGCTTTACAGCACGGTGAACTCGTTCCGGCTGCGCTGGACTCCCGCGGGCGTCATCAGGGAAGCGACCGGACCGAGCTCGTCGCAGTGGGGCGTCACGCAGGACAACAACGGCAAGGTCTGGTTCCAGCACGGCGCGAGCGGTCTTCCCGGCTACTTTCAGTTCCCGATTCACTACGGCAACTTCGCCACGTCCGATCAGTTCGAGCCGGACCTGGAAATGGTCTGGCCGGCTCCCCACATGATTGGCGACGTCCAGGCGGGAATGCCGGGGACGCGCTGGCCCGACGGAACGGTGGTCTACGGAACTGCTGCTGCCGGCAACGCCATTTATCGAGGTCACCGGCTGCCGCAGGACCTGGTCGGCGACTATTTGCATGGAGAGGTCGTGGCCCGGTCGGTGCGCCGGCTGCGGCCCGTCCGGGCCGAAGGCCTGACGCAGCTCCGGAACGTCTACCCGCGGCGCGAATTCATCCGATCGCTCGATCCGCTGTTCCGCCCGGTCGGCCTGGCGAACGCTCCCGACGGCACGATCTACATCGCCGATATGTACCGCGGCGTGATCGAGGGAGCGCCGTGGGCGAAAGAAGGCACCTACCTCTGGGAGAAGATCAAGCAGTATCAGCTGAACAAAGTCCTGGGTCACGGACGCGTATGGCGCCTCACTTACGAGGGTATGACCCCGGATCGGACGAAGCCGCGCATGCTGCAGGAGACCGCGGCACAGCTCGTCCAGCACCTGTCACACGCGAATGGATGGTGGCGCGACACCGCGCAGCAGTTGCTCGTCCTGAAGCAGGACAAGGCCGTCGCGCCGGCCCTGAAAACGCTCGTCCGGACGTCGAAGAACGAGCTGGCGCGCTTTCACGCGCTGTGGACGCTCGAGGGACTCGGCAGCCTGGACGCCCCGCTCGTACGCGAATTACTCAACGATGCGGCTCCCGCCATGCGAATACAGGCGTTGCGGGTGAGCGAATCCCTGTACAAGGCCGGTGAGGTGTCGCTCGCGGCCGACCTCGGCGCCATCGCGACGAAAGATCGCGACACCGACGTCGTCATCCAGGCGATGCTGACGCTCAATCACCTGAAAGCACCCGGCGCGGCGGACACCATCGCATCGGCACGAGATGCGCTCAAGAACAAAGGAACAGCCTGGATAGCCGAGCGCATCCTGACGCCGCCCGCGGCCGCCGCTGGTCGAGGCGTGAATCTCCCGCCCGACGAACGAGCGTCGGTCGAGCGCGGCGGGACGGCGTACGCCGAGAGCTGCTTCGCGTGTCACGGTGAGGACGGGCGGGGTGCCCCCATGCCCGGCGGTCGCGGGTTGCGAGCCCCGGCACTGGCAGGATCAGCGCGCGTGCTCGGTCATCGCGACTACGTGGCGAAGGTGATTCTTCATGGCCTGTCGGGGCCGCTCGACGGCCGCAGCTACGCCGAGGTGATGCCGCCGATGCACGCGAGCACGGACCGCTGGATCGCCGACGTCTCCAGCTTCATCAGGAACGCCTTCGGCAACTCGGCGACGGTGATCTCCGAGGCAGACGTCGCACGCGTGCGAAAGGAGACCGGCGCCCGCGCGAGTATGTGGACGGTCGACGAGCTCGAGCGCACGCTGCCGCGCCCGTTGATTCCGGATGCGGCATGGCGGGCCGCGGCGAGCCACAACACCGGCGGCGCTGCCGGAGCGTTCGACTACACGCGGTGGTCAACCAACGCCCCGCAGGAAGCAGGCATGTGGTTCCGCATCGAGCTCCCGCAGCCCACGTCACTGACGGAGCTGCAGTTCGATTCGCCGCCGCAAGGCGGCGGCCGTTCCGGCGCGGCGCCGGCTGCAACATCACCCCGGAGTTATCGCGTTGACGTGTCGAGCGATGGCAGCTCGTGGACCGAGGTCGCACAAGGGCAGGGTGGCGCGCGGACCACGACGATTGTCTTCGCGCCGGTGAGCGCGCGGATGGTGCGGATCACGCAGACCGCCGATGCGAAGGACGCACCGTCGTGGTCGATGGAGCGCCTTCGGCTGTTCCAGCCGGCGGGCGGAGCGACCGCCAGGGAGAAGTGATCTCCTGAATGGCGCGTGGCCAGGATGCCTGTGCAGACGTCCCATTCCGGATTCGGATCCACACGATGGGCCCTATGAAGGAATCCAGCGGAGTCTTCACCTGCTAGTCGTGCGGCCGTGAGCACGCGCTTTTCTGACCGAGCATGCTTTTCAGGAAACACCAGGCGACCAGTTGTGAGTGATCTGCACGGGTCGAGCGCTCATGCGGCGCGATCGACGCGTGCGGGGGCTCGCCGCCGCCTGCGTCCAGTCGATACGCCGAGCTGTGTGGCTGATTTTTCAAGCAGCGCTTGAATGTCCAGGGCGAGATCCTTGGCGCCATATCCATCGACGACCTGCGTCATGGCGAGGCGGTCGCCCAAGCGCAGACCCTGCTGATCGCGCGACAACGTCCGCGCCTCGAGAAAGACCGCGACGACATTGGCACCCGGTAAGAGAAAGATGACGTTGCGTGACGCAGAGTCGCGAGCCGAGCCAGGCCGGCCAGTCTCGAGGCTCACGACTGTCAGACCGAGCAGGAATTTCCCGAGACTGCGCCCGCAGACCGCATCGCGCAGCAGGATGCAGGCCGCCCCAATTGCAAGAAACGC
>Ga0075418_10002815_pt1 | contig 19925 bp, 15 predicted proteins | sample SoiMetdeltSBSDD2_FD_81776 | JGI IMG/M metagenome (GOLD analysis project Ga0075418, IMG submission 81776) | Bulk soil microbial communities from a Populus tree surrounding site in Tennessee, USA - Soil MetaG P. deltoides SBSDD2 | ecosystem: Environmental > Terrestrial > Soil > Tree plantation...
CGCGCCGCATCAGTTTCTGCAGCACGTCGTTGTGCGCCTGCGGCCAGACCGGTCCGCGGCGCACACGCCAGAAGTCGATGATGTCGCCAACCAGATAGATGGTGTCGGCCTCAACGTGCTTCATGAACTCGAGCAGCGCTTCAGCCTGCGAGGTGCGCGTGCCGAGGTGTACATCTGAAATGAACAGTGCCCGGACGTGGGTGTGGATGTGGGGGCTGGGGAGGTCGGCGTCGGTCGTTTCTCGCATGACCCGCTAGAAAGCGGATTCGGGTTGCAGGGGTGTGACAGGCGGGGTCGTGGGGACACAGGCATGCGAGCCGTGCCCTGGAGAGGCAAGAATTTTCCGATTCCATCGCAGGTGACAAGGGAAGCGCGCCGCCGCCTCGCCTTCCATTGGAAAAATCTTTCGACGCGGCCCGGTCGCGGGCAACATGCCGCGCCGCCCGTGATGGGCGGCCAAGGCAAGGCCGGAGATCAGGCTGCGGTCTGGTCGCTGGTGTTTCTGGCTTCGGTCGACCCGGCGAGCAGCGCTTCGACCTGATCGGCCGGCACCGGCCGACTAAACAGGAAGCCCTGCATCTCCGTGCAGCCTTCGGCTTTGACGATCTCCAGCTGCTCGTCGGTTTCCACGCCCTCGGCGGTCGTGACCATGCCGAGGCCTTGGGCCATGGCGGTTACGGCGCGCACGATGTTGAGCGAGCCCACCCCATCGGTGATGTCCTTCACAAACGAGCGGTCGATCTTGATCTTGTCGAAGGGGAAGCACTGCAGGTAGTTGAGCGAGGAATATCCAGTGCCGAAGTCGTCCATGGCGATGCGCACGCCGAGGTCGCGCAGCTGGAACAGTGTCGTCAGCGTCGCCTCGCTGTCACCCATCAATACCGCCTCCGTAATCTCGAGCTCCAGGCGCTCGGGCGGCAGGCCGGCGGCTGCGATGGCGTCGGCGACCGTGTCGATCAGGTTTGCCTTGCGGAATTGTGCCGGCGACAAGTTGACCGCGACCGTCAAGGGCTCGGCCCACTTGGCAGCGGTGGCGCAAGCCTCACGCAAGACCCATTCGCCGAGCGGGACGATGAAGCCGATCTCCTCGGCAAGCGGGATGAACATGGCCGGCAGCACCATCCCCCTGTCGGGATGCCGCCAGCGGACCAGCGCCTCCAGTCCGGTGATCTCGTTACTGCGCAGGTTGACGATCGGCTGGTAGTAAAGCTCGAACTCGCCCGCCACCAACGCCTTACGCAGATCGGTCTCCAGGATGCGACGCGCCTGCATCTGCTCGTCCATCTCGGACTCGAAGAAGGCATAGGTGCTGCGGCCTTCGGCCTTGGCACGGTACAGCGCAAGGTCGGCGTTGCGCATCAGCTCGGCCGAGTCCAGCCCGTTGTCCGGACCGATGGCGATGCCGATACTGGTGCCGATCACCACCTGCTGGCCATCGATGTCGTAGGGCCGACTCAACGCGTCGATGGTGCGTCGGGCCAGATGGGTTGCGTCTTCCGGCCGACCAAGGGTGGTCTGCAGGATCGCGAACTCGTCCCCGCCCATGCGGGCAATTGTGTCCGTATCGCGCACCAGTGCGCGCAGACGGTCGGCGACCTGGCACAGCAGCTTGTCGCCGACGGGATGGCCAAGGGTGTCGTTGACGGTCTTAAAATAGTCGAGATCGAGCAGGTGGCAGGCAATCAGGTCGCCGCGTGCGGCAAGGCCCAAGGCCTGCTCGAGCCGCTCATTGAGCAGGGCGCGGTTGGGCAAGCCGGTCAATGTATCGTGCTTGGCCATGTGCACGATCTGGGCTTCCGAACGCAGCTGCTCGGTGATGTCCTGGTGGGTCGCCACCGTGCCTCCACCGGGCATGGGCTGGGCCGCCACGGCGATACGCCGGCCATCGTTCAGATTGTTGATGTAGCGGACCGGTCCCTCGGCCGCACCGGTGCGCGAGATGGCACTCAGGATGGCTTCTGCTGTCTCACGCGTGATTTTCCCATTCTCGACGTGGTGCAGCACCACCTCGGACAGCAGCTTACCCGGCCTCACCTGGTCGGGGCGCAGGCCGTACAGCTCGACGTAGCGACTGTTGTAGATCAGGACCCGCTGCTCTGCGTCGTACATGATAAGGCCCTGCACCATGTTGTTGAGGGCTGTGTCGAGCCGGAGGTTCTGCGTTCTCAGTCTCTCCTCCTGCGCCTTGAGCAATTCGTGCTGCTCCTCAAGCCGGGCATTGAGTCTTTCCCGCTCGGTTACGTCGTCGTGCGTCACGACCAGCCCGCCATCGGCCATCATCCGGCGTGCGACACTGATGACGCGGCCATCTGCCAGCACCTGGGTACGGGAGGCGATGTCGCCGGTGTTGCTGACCCAGCCGGTCACGAAGCTGTCGGCATCGGCTACGGCATACTGGCCGTTGTCGAGACGCGCCTGGAAGATGTCGCGATCCAACGTGCCGGGCTTCACCTGTTCCCTTGTCAGACCATACATCTCGGAGTAGCGGCGATTGGAGACGATCAGCCGGTGCTCGGCGTCGAACATGGCGAGGCCCTGCAGCATGTTGTTGAGGGCCGCGTCGAGCTGCAGGTTCTGCGTTCTGAGCTGCTCCTGCTGCACGCTGAGCAACTCGTGCTGGTTCTGCAGCTGGCTGTTGAGCTGTTCCCGTTCGGTCACGTCGCTGACGCTGACGACCCAGCCGCCCTCCAAACGCGGATTGAACAGCACCGACAGGATCAGATCGGGTTTGGGCCGAGTGATCATCTGGTGGACCGCCTTGCGGGCCACCATCTGCCTGATCTCCTGCAAAACGTCATCGACCGTTCGTCCAGGGGAGTGCCCGCGCGCAATGCGCACCTCGACGATCTCGCGCAGCGTCATGCCGGGCCTGACCGCCTCCGGCGGCAGCCCGTAGACCTCCGCGTAGCGCTGGTTGGTGACGACGACACGCTCCCTGGCGTCGAACATGGCAATGCCGTGCCGCATGGTGGCGAGGGCCGCATCGAGGTCTGCGTTGCGCGCCTTGAGCTCGTGCTCGCGTTGCTGGAGCAGCTCATTCTGCTGCTCCAGCTGCGCGGCTAGCTTCTGGCGCTCGGTGATGTCCTCATGGATCGAAACCACCCAGCCCGATGACATCGGTCGCCGCGTCGCCTGGATGACGCGACCATCTCTGAGGACGTCGATCCTGGTAGCGTCCTGCTGCCGGTCGAGCCGGTCGCGTACGAAGGCGTCGGCATCAAGGGGGGTTTGCACGCCGCTGGAAAAGCGCTGCTTGAGGATCTCGGTGAGTGTCGTGCCGGGATGAGTGAGCTCTGAGGGGATGTTGTAAATGTCGGCATAACGCCGATTGCAGACCACCAGCTTCTGCTCGGCGTCGAACATGCACAAGCCGTGCGACATGTTGCTCAATGCCAGGTCGAATAGCAGGTTCTGTCTGCGCAGCTCCTCCTTGCCCTGGTGCAGGTCGTCGCGCTGTCGCTGCAGCTCGTCACGCACTTGCCTCTGCGCCATGGCGTTGATGACCGCGGCCCCGAAGGCCGACAGCATGATCAGCATGGCCCCGGCGGCCACCGCCAGCGCCATGGTGGTGTCATCAATCCTGCTTGGAACCACGACAGCGGTTGGATCGTACTCCACGCTCACGGCGCCCATGGCCGTGAAGTGCATGAAACAGATGGCGAGTGTCAGCAGCGTCGGCGCCACCCACACGGCGCGGCGCCGCGGCAGGCGCCGGAATGCCTGCATGGCCGCCGCAGCCAGGATGATGCCGCCCAGCACGGCCGCGGCGCACACGCCGAGATTCCACTGCAACGTGCCGGGCACGACCAGGGCAGACATGCCAACGAAGTGCATGGCAGAGACGCCCGCACCGATGATCGAGCCGCCAAGCAGGGCGTAGCGGTCGCCGGGTCGGGCGGCCACCCCAAAACCCACACTCGTTACGATCGCGGCGATGAAAAGCGACAAAACCGTCGCCAAGGGCGTGTAGGCGGTCGGTACGCCCGGGTTGTAGGCCAGCATGGCGACGAAATGGGTGGCCCAGATGCCGGCACCGGCGCTGATCCCGGTCAGCGCCAGCCAACCGAGGCGGCGCATCTCATTATCGGCTTGACCCCCGCCGGCAGCAACGTGCGAATAGATGTGGAACGACGTCACCGATGCGACAGCGCAGATGACGGCTGCCAACAGGACAAACCGCCAATCGTGCTGATTTGCGAGGCAGTAATAAACGCTGTACACTTTGTCGGCTACCCAGATTTTGGGGAATTGCTACCAGCAGTTGCTCAAGAGGACGTTAAGCACGACGCGGGCGCTGCGGATTGCTCGCCAGGGCCGCAAAGTGGGCGTTGCAGGCTGATGGCTTGGGGTCAATGATTCCCTGGATATCCGCGCCGACGCGACTTAAGTCAGGGCCATGCCACCCAGGACTACGCGGGAAGTTCCCCTTGCCGTCGACGCGCGGCAGGCGGCCAAAGGCACGGAGCCCGCGGTCAGCGGCCCGGCAGCGATCGCCCGCTATCTAAGGACCCTGCCCGGTTCGCCGGGGGTCTACCGCATGCTCGATGCCGCCGGCAACGTCATCTATGTCGGCAAGGCGCGCAGCCTGAAGGCGCGCGTTACCAGCTATGCCCGGGGCGGCCAACACACCAACCGCATCGCCCGCATGATTGCGGCGACAACGGCCATGGAGTTCGTGACAGTCCGCACCGAGGCCGAGGCGTTGCTGCTCGAGGCCAACCTCATCAAGCGCTTCCGGCCACGTTTCAACGTGCTGCTGCGCGACGACAAGTCATTTCCCTACATCCTGATCGCCCGCGATCACAAGGCGCCACAGATCCTCAAGCACCGCGGTGCCCGCAATCGCCAGGGCGACTACTTCGGCCCGTTCGCCTCGGCCGGCGCCGTCAACCGCACCATCAACATGCTGGAGCGTGCTTTCCTGCTGCGCTCCTGCTCGGACCCCGTGTTCGAGAGCCGCACGCGGCCTTGCCTGCTGTTCCAGATCAAGCGTTGCTCGGCACCCTGCACCGGCGAGATCGGCCTGGAGGAGTATGGCGCGCTGGTCGAGGAGGCGACGCGCTTCCTAAAGGGCGAGAGCCAGAACGCCCGCCAGATGTATCAGCGCCTGATGCAAGAGGCGGCGGAGAGCCTCGACTACGAGCAGGCCGCGAAGTTCCGCAACCGCCTGTGGGCGCTGGCCCACGTCACCGCCGACCAGGCCATCAATCCGGAAGGCATCGAGGAGGCCGACGTGTTCGCCGCCTACCAGGAGGGGGGGCAGACCTGCATCCAGGTGTTCTTCTTCCGGGCCGGCCAGAACTGGGGCAACCGCGCCTATTTCCCGCGTGCCGATCGCACGTTGCCGATCGCAGAGGTGCTGGAGAGCTTCATCGCCCAGTTCTATGACGACAAGCCGGTGCCGCGCCTAATCCTGCTGTCGCACGATCTGCCCGGTGTTGCGTTGTTGAGCGAGGCGCTGTCGACCAAGGCCGAGCGCAAGGTGGAGGTGCGGGCTCCAAAGCGGGGCGGCAAGACCGGTATCGTCGAGCACGCCACGCAGAACGCCCGCGAGGCGCTGGGACGCCGGCTGGCCGAAAGCTCCTCGCAGCGCATCCTGCTGGAGGGGCTGCGCGAGCGTTTCGAGCTGGCAACCACGCCGCGCCGCATCGAGGTGTTCGACAACAGCCACATTCAGGGCAGCAACGCGGTCGGCGCCATGATCGTGGCCGGCGCCGAAGGCTTCATGAAAAGCCACTACCGCAAGTTCAATATCAAGTCGGCCGATCTCACTCCCGGCGACGACTACGCCATGATGCGCGAGGTATTGACGCGACGCTTCCGCAGGCTGGCATCGGAGGATGTCAGCCCCTCCGGGCCTGACACTGCAGAGGAACCGCCAGGCAATGGTGCCGGACCCGAAGGATTTGCCGCCGTTTCACGCATCGAGGCGCCAAGGCCACCCTCGCTGCAGGAGCGTGGGGCCGATGCACTGGCGTTCGGTATGCTGCGCGCCGATACCGACGAGCCGGAGGACACCGGTTCCGACGACGGCCTCGCCGAGGAGTTCCCGGACCGGCCCGATGTTGTGCTGATCGATGGCGGACGCGGACAGCTGGGCGTGGCGCAGGAGGTGCTGCGTGAGCTCGGCATCGCCGACGTGGCACTGATCGGCGTCGCCAAGGGCCCGGATCGCGACGCCGGCCGCGAACATTTCCACAGGCCCGAACATGACAAATCGATGATGCTCGAGGCGCGCGACCCGGTGCTCTACTTCGTGCAGCGACTGCGGGATGAGGCCCACCGCTTCGCCATCGGCACCCACCGGGCAAAGCGCAGCAAGGGCATCGGTGCCAATCCGCTCGATGAGATCGCAGGCATCGGCCCCTCGCGTAAACGCGCCCTCCTCAAGCATTTCGGCTCGGCCAAGGCCGTCTCGCGCGCCGGCACCGAGGATCTGCAGGCGGTCGAAGGTATCAGCGCTCAGATGGCCCAGGCCATTTACGATTTCTTCCATGAGCGCAGGGAATGAAATGAATGAAACGTGATCAGCCTGCCGGGCAGACGTCCCGCTTATGCATAATTGGGCGCAGCGCTGGCCATTGACGGTCCAGGGCCCGAAATGCTCTTGTCCGCCCGATGGAACACGCCATGACCAGTCCGCGGGCTGCCAGCCTGCCTAACGTGCTGACCTATGCGCGTATTCTCGCCGTTCCCGCCGTCGTCGCCTGCCTATACGTCATCCCCGGCGAGACCGGCCGGTGGTGGGCGCTCGTCATATATCTGGGTGCCTGCTTTACCGACTGGCTGGATGGCTACCTCGCGCGCGCCTGGCAGCAGCAGTCGACGTTGGGGCGGATGCTGGATCCGATCGCCGACAAGCTGCTGGTCGGTGCCACGCTGCTCATGCTGACGCACGACAACACCATCGACGGTGTGCAGGTGTGGGCGGCGGTGATCATCCTGTGCCGCGAAATCCTGGTGTCGGGGCTGCGCGAGTTCCTGGCCGAGCTGAACGTCAAGGTGCATGTAACGCAGCTCGCCAAGTGGAAGACGACCTTGCAGATGATCGCGCTCGGCGTGCTGCTGGCGGGTCCCGCCGGCGACCAGATCATGCCGGGCGTCACGTCGACCGGTTTGGTGCTGCTGTGGGTTTCCGCGCTGCTGACGCTGTGGACCGGCTTCGATTACCTGAAGGCCGCCGTTCGGGCAGCCATGCACCGCTGAGGCACTCGAGCACGCCGCCACCACGCCGGGACGTGCTAAGGCATGAAAGTTCGCGAGGTTGTCGATCGCGTGCAAGCAGATGGCTGGCGCCTGGTGCAGCCAGAGGTAGCCATGGGCAGTTCAAGCAAGCCCAGCCCGGTGACCCTTGCCGGCAAGCCCTCGCATGACTTGAAGCCCGGCACACCGAACAGCATATTGAGGCAGGCTGGTCTGAAGGAGACAGGCTGAATGCGTTATGCAGTGGTCATCGAGAAGAGCGATCACCACGGTTTGGCCTATGTGCCTGACCTCCCCGGGTGTGTGGCAACGGGCCGAATGGGCGCGGACGCGCTGACACCGACGCTTCGCGCTCAATACCCGTAGACCAAGTATGGCTGTGAAGATCCTTTACTTCGCCTGGGTGCGCGAGAAAGTCGGCAAGGCCGAGGAGAGCCTCGACGTGCCGGCCGGCGTCGAGACGGCCCAGCAGCTGATGGAGTGGCTCAAGGATCGCGGGCCAGAGTATGCGGACGCCTTCGCCCGCGCCAATGTGATCCGCGTCGCGCTCGACCGCGCCCATGTCAGGCCGACCGCCAGCATCGCCGGCGCCCGCGAGATCGCGTTTTTCCCCCCGGTGACGGGAGGTTGAGGACATGGCCGTGCGCGTGCAGGCCGAGGACTTCGACGTCGGCGTCGAGATCCGCCACCTGATGCAGGGCCGCACCGACGTCGGCGCCATCGTCACTTTCACCGGCACGGTGCGCGGCGAAAGCGGCGGTAGGCCGATCACGCGCATGACGCTCGAGCACTACCCCGGCATGACCGAAGCCGAGTTGGAGCGGGTCGAGAACGAGGCCAATGCCCGCTGGCCGCTGCAGGCGAGCCTCATCGTGCATCGCATCGGCGCCCTGGCGCCCGGTGACAACATCGTGCTGGTGGTGACGGCCTCGGCTCATCGCCAAGCCGCCTTTGCCGCCGCTGAGTTCCTGATGGACTACCTGAAGAACCGCGCCCCCTTCTGGAAAAAGGAGGAGACGCCCGATGCCACTGTCACCTGGGTCGAGGCCCGCCAGAGCGATGACGTGGCGGCGAGGCGGTGGGAGGCTCCCGACGAAGGTTCAACCTGATCGCTTCGGCGTCGGCGACAAATACTTCAGCGACAGCATCCCGAGCAAAACGCGCAAGGTTCTTACCGAGCTCGACTTGGAGTTGGCAATCGAGTGCTACAGCGTTGATCGCTTTTGCGACGAAGCGGGCGTCGACAGGCCTGCGACAGCACGTCCAGCTTGTCCTCGAGGGCGGGACAAGCGCCGCCGAGCCCGCCTTTGGCACAGAGGAGGAGCCGGACGGCGCCGTCGCGTGGGTCGACGCCCGCGAGGGTGACGACGCAGCTGGAGCGGTGGCAACGTTAGCTCGCAGGCATTTGGCTTGCGCGTTGCTCGATGTCTGGTGCAACGTCCTTGTCAGTTGCACAGTCGGCCGCGCGCGCGACGCGGGCGCCATGCAGCCGAGACATCGGGGTCCCTACGGTCACGTGACCGCAGTTCAGAATTGGATTACTGCATGTCGCGGGAAGAGTCATTGGTTGCGGTCTTACGTCCGTTCCGCGGCGCCATCATCCTCGCGATGATCGTCGCTTTTTGTCCGGCTGCAAGCTTGGCCCAGTCCGACACCTCGATCCAGGGGGCGGCCAAGAACGACGACGCCACCAAAAGGACGCCATCCGCCAAGCCGGCGGCGACCGCGGTCGAGGAGGTGGCCTACAAAGGCAATGTCGTGCGCGCCCTTCACGACGCGGCCAACTCCAAGCTCGCCATAGAGGTCAATGGCAAGGTCGTCAGCACGGTCGACGATGTTGCCCAGTTCAAGAAGCCCATCTTCCTGCCCGGCTCGACGCTGTCGCTCGCTACCATCTCGACAAAAAATCCGGCCCAGGACTGCTCCACGCAAATCCTCGTGGCGATCCCCATGGGCACGGCAGCAAGCGCCGAGGTCACCTCTCAATTCGGCGGTTGCAACATGGCCAACCGAGAGGTGCGTCTGAAGCGCGGCAATTGGGAGTTCTGGGCCTTCTTCGCCTATCGGGAAGACAGTGCTCGCGTGAGCGTCGCCGTACCCAGTGACGGCAAGCTGGTGATAACGGAGCAGCCGGCCAAGCCCTGCCTGTTCGCAAAGAGCAGCGGCAATGATGCCTGCTCCGAAGAATACATTGCTGCCGGCCTTGGATCAGCGGAGCGCGGTGTGCAATCGAGCGAGGAGCGCGCCGGCAACCGGCGCATGGCGAGCTTTATGAACCGAGGTGCCGGCACTTTCAGCCTCGAGTTGGACGGGCGTCCCTACAAGACATTCACGAACCTCAAGGCGCTCAGTGTTGATGCCGCCGTCGCCATCGGCGCGTCCACACTGTTCAGCGTGTGGCTGCAGCCCGCGAACGAGGCTTGCGGCTACCGCATGCTGCTGCGTATGCCCGACATCGCAGGAGAGCCCGAGACGGTCCTGGATCGCGTGGGCGTCTGCCGTGGCAAGGGCCTGTCCCATGCCCGCAGGAAACCCGATGGCACGATCTTGAGCTGGGCGAGAATCATCTGGCGCGACAACGATCCCATGCTTGACGTCGTTGCCTGGAGCGGCGGGGATGTTACGCTCAAGGCTGAGCGCTACGACGCGTGCCTCGCTGGCACGAGCGTCACGAACGAGTGCATCGATCGCGTTCTGCCGCCCGAACTCAAGGGCACGGCGACGGCGCCAGCCCAGACGCCGAAAGCGCCGAGCGGGGCCGGCTCACCTGCATCGAAGGGTCAGGGTCTCACGCAGGCGATAATCAAAGCCTTCAAGCTGTTGGGCGAAGGCAAGTACGACGTTGCGCTGGCCGACTTCGATAGGGTGCTGATCGCCGACCCGAATAGCGCGTGGGCCTATACGGGACGCGGCTATGGGCTCGCGCTGATGGGCAGGCTCGACAATGCCCTGACCGATCTCGACCGTGCGGTGCAGCTCAATCCGCGCCTGGCCCATGCCTACTGCTATCGCGGCTATACGTTCGTGTTGCGCAACGAGCCCGAGCGGGCGCTGGCCCAGCTCGACCGCGCTCTCGAGCTCGACCCCAAGCTGGCTGACGCCCACGCCTATCGCGGGGCAGCCTACTTCGCCAAGAAGGATTTCGAGGCGGCGCTTGCCAGTACCGACCGGGCGCTGGCATTGGTACCAAAACACGTCGGAGCCCGGCGCGTGAGGGGCCACATACACGCAGCCAGGAAGGAGCATCACAAGTCGCTCGACGACTTCAGCGCCGTGGTCGCCGCGGTGCCCGCCGATATCATAAGCCACGTCGGCCGCGGGCAGGCGCTCGAGGCACTGGGACGCGCCGAGGAGGCGATAGTCGCCTATGACGCGGTGTCTGGGCTGAAGGCGACCACCTACGCCCAGGTCGCGGCGCAGACATTGGCAAGAACCCGGCTCAAAGCTTTGGGAAAGGACACCGCTCCGTGTCCCAAGGGAAGCACTTGCCTGTGAGGCTTGCGCAGCTTCAGGTGCTGAGCGCTTCTAGCTTGTCCTTGGAGACGGGGGCGAGACTGACCGACTCGCCGCAGCCGCAAGAGCCGGTCTGGTTCGGGTTTGAGAACACGAACTGCGACGACAGCTTGTCGGTCACGTAGTCCATCTCGGTGCCGAGCAGGTACATCACCGCCTTCGGATCGATCAGCACGCGGGCGCCATCGTGCTCCACCACCTCGTCGAACGTCTTCTGCTCGCCGGCCCATTCCATGGTGTATTCCATGCCTGCGCAGCCACCCTTTTTGATGCCAATGCGCAGGCCGGCCGTGCCGCTGCCCTTGTCGGCCAGGATGGCCTTGATGCGCGCCGCGGCGCGATCGGTCAGCTTCATCACCTGCGGTTTTGGTCTCGGCGTGCTCATGCCGGCATCTCTGGTTGTAGGTCCGGTGGACTGGTAGGCCGAATATAAGGCGTTCGCCGGCAAAAACGAAGCCCCGCTAGCCTTGCCTGAACGGTTCTCAACGCCGATTAAGCCAGGCCGGGCGCCTCAAGTCGCGCAGAATTTCGATAGCTGCATTGCGGCCTGGCACCCCCGTCACACCGCCGCCCGGGTGGGCGCCGGAGCCACACAGATAGAGGCCTGGCAGCGGCATGCGGTAGGCGGCATAGCCGAGCACCGGGCGGGCGCTGAACAGCTGGTCGAGGCTCAGCTGGCCGTGGAAGATGTCGCCGTCGAGCAGGCCAAAGCGCCGCTCCAGGTCCAGCGGCGACAGCACCTGCCGACCCAGCACGCTGGCCTTGAAGTTGGGGGCGTGCGCGGTAACCGTATCGATGACGACATCGGCAAATTCGTCCTTGGCCGTGTCCCAGCTGCGACCATCCGGCAGCTGCGGCGCGACGTGCTGCACGAACAGGCTCGCCACATGTCGGCCCTCCGGTGCCAGCGAGGGATCGAGCGTCGAGGGGATCAGCATCTCCACCACCGGCTGCCGCGCCCAGCCGTAGGTGCGGGCATCGAGATAGGCCCGCTCCAGGTAGCCAAGCGTCGGCCCGATGACGATGCCCGAGCCGTGATGGTCCTGCGGCTGTTTGCCCGGACGGCACACGAAATCCGGCAGCTGCGACAGCGCCACGTTCATGCGAAAGGTGCCCGAGCCGGACTTTATGGCGGTGAAGCGCTGGTGCACTTCGCGCTCGATGGCGCCCTGAGGTACCAGGTCGCGGAACAGCAGCTTGGGTCCGACATTGGCCGCCACGACCCGCGCCGCGATGCGTTCGCCGGACTTGAGGCGCACGCCGGTCGTCTTGCCGCCTTCGATGATCACACCGGCGACGCCGGCGTTGGTGCGAATACGGGCACCGCGCGCTGCAGCCGCGGCGGCCATCGCCTGGGTGATGGCGCCCATGCCGCCGACAGCATGTCCCCACACACCCGACTTGCCATTCACCTCACCGAAGCAATGGTGCAACAGCACATAGGCCGTCCCCGGCGTGTACGGGCTGGCATAGGCGCCGACGATGCCGTCGAAGGCGAAGGCGCCCTTCACGACCTCGCTTTCGAACCAGAGGCCGAGATAGTCCGCCGCGCTCTTGGTGAAGAGATCGAGGAGCAGCCGCTTGTCCTCAAGCGACAGCCCCAGCAACTGCCGGCCGAGCCCTGCGTTGCCGATCAGCTCCAGGATGCCGCCGCCAGCATTGGGCGGCCGCCTCAACACCAGCTCGCGCAGAAGCGATGCGGCCCGTTCCAGAGCTGCGTCGTAGGCCGGCAGCCGCTCCGCATCCCGCGCCGAGAAGGCGCAGATCGCCCTCTGCCGGTTGGCGAGACCATAGGGCATCAGCAGATAGCGCTGGGCATCGACCGGCCAGAAGTTGGCGGCCGGCCGCTCGATAATGGTGAGGCCATGCGCGGGCAGATCGAGGTCGCGGATCACCGTCGGGTTGAGCAGGCTCACCGTGTAGGCGGCCACGGAGTTGCGGAAGCCCGGATGGAACTCCTCCGTCAGCGCCGCCCCGCCGACCACCGCGTTCTTCTCGAGCACGACCACGCTAAGCCCAGCGCCGGCCAGATAGGCGGCGCAGGCCAGGCCATTGTGGCCGCCACCGATAATGGCAACATCCATGGGCGTGTGCTGCATGGCCCATATGTGTGCCGAATCGCCAGCGTGGGCAAATGTCCATTCGATCGGTGCAGGAACATTGTGTGGCCGCGTCCCGAAATGCTACGACGCCAGAATAGAAATTGGCGGAGATCGCAATGCCCAAGCCCGACCTTCTGATGACTGGCCCGATGATGCCCCTGATTGCCGACGGGCTCGACAAGGTGTTCACCGTGCATCGGCTGCACGAGGCCAGCGACCGCGAAGCGTTGCTGAAAAAGGTGGCACCATCGATCTGTGCGATCTGCACCGGCGGGCACACGGGGGTAAAGACCGACGACGCCCTCATGGCCCGCTTTCCGGACCTCAAGGTCGTCGGCAATTTCGGTGTCGGCTACGACTCCGTCGACGTGGCCGCGGCCGCCAAGCGTGGCGTGATCGTCACCAACACCCCTGACGTACTAACCGAAGAGGTGGCCGACACCACGCTCGGCATCCTGCTCGGGACAGTGCGCGAATTCTACCAGGCGGAGAAGTGGCTGCGCGACGGCCGCTGGGCCAAGGAGGGCGACTATCGCCTGACGCCCGCGTCGCTGCGCGATCGCTCAGTCGGCATCGTCGGCCTGGGCCGCATCGGCAAGGCCATCGGGCGGCGCTGCGAGTCATTCGGACTTCCGATCAGCTATTTTGGCCGCAATAGGCAGGCCGACGTCAGCTATCGCTACTATCCCGACCTGCTGTCGATGGCGCGCGACGTCGACACCTTGATCGTCATCACGCCCGGTGGCGCCGGCACTGCCAAGCTGATCAATGCCGCCGTGCTGCAGGCGCTCGGACCACGCGGCATTCTCATCAACGTCTCGCGCGGCTCGGTGGTGGATGAGGAAGCGCTGATCGCGGCGCTGAAGAACCGTACCATCCTGGCGGCCGGTCTCGATGTCTATATGGGCGAGCCCAAGATCAATCCAGCCTTCCTCACGCTCGACAACATCACCCTGCTGCCGCACGTGGGCTCGGCGTCGCTGCATACCCGTGACGCCATGGGCCAGCTGGTGGTCGACAACCTGGCCGCCTACGTCGAGCGCAAGCCGCCAAAGACGCCGGTGCCGGAGACACCCTTCACGGGCTGGTAAGGCCCAAGCAAAGCTGCAGCTTTGCCCGAAGGCTTGGACTCTTTGCTGACCTTGTGCTGCTTGCAGATCACAGTCTCGGCCGCCCCTCCCGGATAGGCTCGCTGGAATAGGACGAGGTCGCCTCGTCCTCGTACCAGTCGCGACCGGGGGAGGGTGGCGCTATGCGCCAGCGCTTGCTTGCAATTCTTATGCTGGCCGTGACATCGAGTGGTGGCTGGGCCCAGTGCGTCGATCCGTCGACCCTGGTTGGCTCCACGGTCAACATCGGCAGGAATTTTGACGAGGAAGAGCGGCGTTCGGAGCCCAACGTGCACGGCATACGGGGAACGGCCTGGTTCCTCTCAGCCCGCTTGGTCGTGACTGCAGCGCATGTGGCCGAGGCCATGCACCTGTCGGCGCAGGACTGGAAAGAGATCGAGGTCCAGGAGCGCGGCAGCAAAGCTGCGCTCCCCGCCCGCATCCTGCGCGTTGCAGGCTCACACCGCGAGAAGATTGCAGTACTTGAATTGAGCAGGCCGCTGGCTGGGGCGACTATCCTTCGCAACAGGATGGGACCGCTTGTCCCGGACGAACCTCTTGCCAGCCTCGCCTACCCTGGAAGTGAGCTGCGCTTCGCGGGCGGCCGCTTCGTGCAATACGGTGACGACGCCAAATTCGCCGGCATGGCGCTCCTCGAAATGCATGACGGCAACGACCGTCTCGTGCTCGATCACGGAGCCTCGGGTGCACCCATCGTCGATTGCCAAGGGCGAGTAGTGGCTGTGGTCAGCACGTTGATCACGCAAACCATTCGTTTTGCGTCCAGCCCGATGCGTGTCTCGACCGCCTGGCAGACGCCCAACGTGGTTTCCATACCGATTGAGGTGCTGGAGGACTTTTCCTGGCCGGAGTGACCATCGTCATTCGCCGGCGCACGGCGCCGAGCAATCGGCTCAGGGTTTGCAGCCCGTGGCTTTTAGGGTTTGTTCCGAGCGCAGCCTTCGCAGGCGAGGCCTACAACATTGCTCCAGACCGCTGAGGCTATCGCCTTCGTCGCGAGGCGAACGCGAGGGCTTCGCGAGCCGTCATTTTGCCCGAGCAACACGCCTGGCGGCGACACGCTGCCAACCGGCGAAGGCCTGAAGCGACGTGACCTGCTGCTATGCGGAGGGTCGCTGCTGGCCGCGTCGGCCGTCGCGACGACACTGTCGGGAACGGCACAGGCGCAGGCTCAGCAACGGCCTCAGGCGCCTGCGCAACGGCCGAGCCAGAAGCCACCGAACATTGTGTTCATCATGGGCGATGACATCGGCTGGTTCAACATCGGCGCCTATCACCGTGGCATGATGTCTGGCAAGACGCCAAACCTCGACAAGCTGGCGAGCCAGGGCATGCTGTTCACGGACTACTACGCGGAAGCCAGCTGCACCGCGGGCAGGGCCGCCTTCATCACTGGCGAGATCCCGCTGCGCACGGGCCTCACCACCGTTGGCCAGGCAGGCGCCGATGTCGGCTTGCCGGCACAGGCCTGCACGATCGCGACGGCCCTGAAGGCGCAGGGATATGCCACCGGGCAATTCGGCAAGAACCACCTCGGCGACCTGAACAAGTACCTGCCGACGCTGCACGGCTTCGACGAGTTCTTCGGCTACTTGTATCACCTCGACGCCATGTCGGACCCCTACTGGTACTCATTCCCGAGGGATCCCGGCTTCAACGCCAAGTACGGGCCGCGCAACCTGGTGCACACCTGGGCCACCGACAACGACGACCAGACCGTGATGCCGCGCTGGGGCAAGATCGGCAAGCAGCGCATCGTCGACGAGGGGCCGCTGGCTCCCTACCCCGACATGACCAACGTGCCCAACATGACGCAGGGCTTCCAGGCCGCCAAATACAACATGACAACTTTCGACGAGGTGCTGGTCGAGAATTCCAAGCGCTTCATGGACAAAGCTAAGAGCGACGGCAAACCGTTCTTTCTCTGGCACAACACCACGCGCATGCACGTGTGGACGTTCCTTGCTCCCCAGTACGCGGCGCTGATGAACAGCGAGACGAACTTCGGCCTGGAGGAGGCCGGCATGAAGCAGATGGATGATGCCGTCGGTGCGATCATGAAGCACCTAGAGGATATCGGCGAGGCCGACAACACCATCCTCATCTTCAGCACCGACAACGGCGCGGAGGTATTCACCTGGCCGGACGGCGGCATGACGCCGTTCAAGGGCACAAAGGGCACCGCCTACGAAGGCGGCTTCCGCGCTCCGTGCATTGTGCGCTGGCCGGGCAAGGTGAAACCCGGCAGCGTGCAGAACGGCATCTTCTCCGCCTTGGACTGGTTCCCAACGCTGGTTGCGGCCGCAGGCAACCCGAGTGTCACCGACCAGCTGCTCAAGGGCGTCAAGCTCGGCGACCGCACCTACAAGAACCACCTCGACGGCTACGACCAGACCGACCTGCTGCAGGACAAGGGGCCGTCGCGTCGCGAAGAGTTCTTCTACTTTGCCGGACCGCACCTGGGGGCCCTGCGGATCAATGATTTCAAGTTCCAGTTCCTGCGCCAGCCGCAAGGCTGGCCCGGCGCCAAAATCACAACGGACATGCCGGGCATGGTCAACATCCGGCAGGACCCGTTCGAGCGAACGCCGTCGATCAACTCCGAGAGCCTGAACAATCTGGGCGGGGGCTACATGAACGATTTCTATGCCCGCGAGTTCTGGCGCTTCGTGCTCGTCCAGGAAAAGGTGGCGCAGCTCGCCAAGACGGCCATCGACTTCCCGCCAATGCAGGATCCCGCCTCCTTCAACCTCGAGGCGGTGAAGCAGCAAATCGAGGCCGCGGTCAAGAACAAGCCTGGGCAGTAAGAGCAAGGCTGGGCCGTAAGAGACTGGCGGCCGCCGCCGACGCATGCGGCGGCCGACGATCTGCTCCATCCTACATCAGCGAGCGTAGATAGGCCTCCGCCGTGCGCTTCGCGTTGTGTACGGCCCAGCCCAGCGGCGTGCCGTTCCACAGCCTGTCACGTGTGTCGAGCTTGGCACCGCGCGCCACCAGCAGCTCCAACATCGGCAGGTCGTCGTTGATGGCCGCCTGATGCAGGGGCGTGGAATGCTTGTGCACCGGCAGCAGGCTGTTGACATCGGCGCCGGCATCGAGGCAGAGGCGCGCCGCCTCCAGCTGCCAGTTGATGACGGCGAGGCCCAGAGCCGTCTGGCGATCCTCCGCAGAGGCTCGGGGCAGCAGCGCCGCCAGTTCCTCGTTGCGGCCAAGCGCGGCGGCGATCGGCGCCGTCAGCACCAAGCCGTAGTCGAGCAGAGCTTGCACCGGCGCGTGCTGACGGTGGGCCAGCGCCACCACGAGCGCCCACGCTGACACGTTAGCCCCGGCCGCCAGCAGGGTCGCCAGCACCTCGGCCTGGTGGCCGCCCATGCTCTCATCGCTGTTGCTGATCACCAGCTCCAGCGTGCCGTCAAGGTCGGCCTGCGCAACGCCCCGATCGATCATCGCCTGGGTGATGGCGACGATGTTGGCCGGCACCTTGTGCATCATGATCGGATTGTTGGCGATGAACCAGAACAGCTTGGGATCGCGGAAGTAGTCCCTTGGATAGCAGTCGGGCTCGATGGCGCGCATGTGCAGCAACCCGGGGTGCTGATCCAGCAGGTGGCCCAAGCCATCGACGTCACCGTTGCGAATGGCAGCCACGGCGGTGCGGAAGTTGGGATCGCGCATCACCGGCCGATCGAGCAGCTCGACGATGGCATCGCGATCCGGCGCGCTTCCGGCCCGTGCATAGTCCAGCGCCGTCTTGTGGCGCCGGTCACCCATCCACGACAGAGCGCCGCCGCGGATCAAGGTCTCGACCAGCTCCAACGGGCCGACGCGCGCAGCAGCGTGCAACGGTGTCGCCCGGTCTTCGCACTGCTGCAGCGGCGATGCCCCCGCCTCCAGCAGCAGCCGGACGATGGCGATGCGCTGATCGGCCGGCTTGTCGCTTGCGCAAGCCTGCCACAACGGGGTGTTGACCTCGTCGTTGTGACCGTTGACCGGCACACCCTGCGCCAGCAGCGTGCGGACCTCGGCTGCGTCGGCGCGGGCCGCGGCCAACGACAACGAGCTGATAGCCTCGGTACCTGCCGACGTATCGGCAGCGCGCATCAGGCCAGACCAGGTACGATGGCCGTATTCAGCGGCGAGGCGGCGTTGGGCGGCGGTGAGACGCAGGCCCTCGGCCTTGGCCAATCGCTTGGCCTGCTTGCGCAGATTTTCCTGAGAGGGATTGGTCGGTAGACGGCCCTTCGGCCCTGGCGGGGTAGTGGACATGGCAAACCCTTTCCGCGTAGGCCCGGTGTCCGCTGGACGGGCAGGAAAAGGGTCAGACAACGCAAATGTTCAGATGGCGGGCTTGGCCCTTTCCGCGGACAGGTGGCCACCATGATGGCCAGTCCGGAGGTTATGCGTTCACCCGTCGAGGTTCAAGGCCAAGGAAGGGCCAGCGGTTACGCTCGGGGCATCAACCCCAGGCGCATTTAACCTGCTGACAGGTCTTGCGCGTGCCGTCGATGGAGCACGCCGTGCGAACGAACCTGCACACCCGGCACGAATAGGAGGACAGGCAGCCGCGGTAGCTGCCGTTGCGGGCATAGTTGCAGGTACGAATGGTCTGGCAATCGCGCTGCGATGCGCCCGGGGGCACCAACTGAGCCGATGCCGCACTGGCTAGCATTGCCAGCGAGCCGCAGGCCAGCAGTGCAAACAGCGAAATGCGCGCGATTTTCATCACGATCGCCCCGGGACCGAGTTCCAAGGGCTAGGTTGAAGAAGATCAGGCGTTCCTGCAACGCCTCACAGTGTTCAAGGTGCAGCATCGGTGTGCGGCTGTGCCTTGGCGGCCACGCATCCGCTACATCATTGCCCGGCGCGGCATGCACAACCGCGGCCGCCACAATTGGCCGCGAACCTACTCCGCGGCCACCTTTTTCGGCTGGACGGCCGCAGTGTAGTCGTTGATCAGCGTCTCGGAGATCTTGCCGGGCTGGTACTTATGCTCGGCAATCTCGGACACTGGCGTCACCTCGGCGGCCGTGCCGACGATGAAGCACTCGGAGAAGCCACCGAGCTCGTCCGGCATAATGGTCCGCTCAACCACCTGTAGCCCCCGTTTCTTGGCCAGCCCGATCACCGTGCGCCGCGTGATGCCGTCAAGGAAGCAGTCCGGTGTCGGGGTATGCAGCGTGCCATCCTTGATAAGGAAGATGTTAGCACCGGTGCACTCGGCCACACGTCCGCGCCAGTCGTACATCAGCGCGTCGGCATAGCCCATGCGTTCGGCACGGTGCTTCTCAAGGGTGCAGATCATGTACAGGCCGGCCGCCTTGGTCTTGGCCGGCGCCGTCGCGGGGTCGGGACGACGGTACTGCGCGATCGTCAGGCGGATGCCTTGCAGGCGCTGCTCCATGGGGAAGTAGGACCCCCAGTCCCAAGCGGCGATCGCAAGGTGGATCTTGGTGGTCTGGGCCGAGACCCCCATCATTTCGCTGCCGCGCCAAGCAATCGGGCGCACATAGCAGTCGACGAGCTTGTTGGCCTTGACTACGTCGCGGCAGGCCTGATCGATCTCGGCGATGCTGTAGGGGATGGTCATGTCCAGCGTCTTGCCACCCTCAACGAGGCGCTGGGAATGCTGCGTCAGCTCGAAGATCTCGCCGCCGTAGGCCCGCTCTCCCTCGAACACGGCGCTGGCGTAGTGTAGGCCGTGGCTCAGCACGTGCACATCGGCCTCGCGCCAAGGCACCAGCTTGCCGTCGTACCAGATGAAGCCGTCGCGATCGTGGTAGGGGGCCGTACTTGCCATGCCGAAGATCCTCCCGGGATGGAGGCCAAGTGTCCGGCGGCCGAAATGCCCAATTTTAGGGCTTTGTAGCTGCTCGCACCGCCCGCTGCCGACGACATCTCAGCCTGAAAAAGTCTTGCCAGACCTAACAATCGGGGTCAAATAAGTCAACATGGCTGACATAAATTCCGAGCTTCTGAG
>Ga0075418_10002816_pt1 | contig 19920 bp, 9 predicted proteins | sample SoiMetdeltSBSDD2_FD_81776 | JGI IMG/M metagenome (GOLD analysis project Ga0075418, IMG submission 81776) | Bulk soil microbial communities from a Populus tree surrounding site in Tennessee, USA - Soil MetaG P. deltoides SBSDD2 | ecosystem: Environmental > Terrestrial > Soil > Tree plantation...
ACCTCCCTGCGCCAGGTGGATGGCGGACTCGTGCGCGCGGCGGAAGCCGCTCAAGTCGCCCTCGAGCAAGCAGAGTCGCGCTTCGAGCGCCGCGAGCATCGCGGCAGGCTGCTTCGACGCCGAAAGCCCGGGTTGGAGCTGCAACTCATCCCGCGCTTCTGCGAGCCGGGCGCGCGCGCGAGGCGCTGCGCCAGATCGGAGAGCTAGATCTACCAGCAGCATCGAGCAGTGGAATGACGACGGCCCCTGCGCCGACTTTCGGAAGGCGGTGCGCGCCGACTCGAGCTGCCGTTCGGCTTCCACGTGATCGCCGAGCTCCATCCGCGCCGCCGCGAGGATCATTTGCTCGAGGAGCCCGGCATGGTCCGACCTTTCCGGCCACGTGCTGGCGCGCCGGACGGCTTCGGCCGCCGATGGCTCCCCGCAGAGAGCATCAAGCAACGCACGCCGCGCCTCCACCGCTCGACCGAGGCTATCGTCAGAGGGAAGCGAGGCGAGATCCCCGAGGATGCGGCGAGCTTCCCCCCACCGCCCCGCCTGCATCTCGTTTTCGAGCAGGTAGACGCGACCGTAGGCCGAGAAAAGCGGTTCGGGCAGCGCATCCGCGCGGCGGATGCACTCTTCCCAGGTGGCGCGCGAGTCCTCGAGCAGAAGCCGCTGCACGAGCCCACGCGAGTGGAGGAGGTAGAGGCGAGCCCGGTCCGACCGCGCCGCAAGTGGCAGACTCTCAGCGCGCCGCAGCGTGGACTCGGCGCTGGTGAAATCTCCGAGACGCGCTTGGATCGTCGCCACGTTGCAATGCACGCTGAAAAGCGCCGTCGCATCGCCCAGACGCTCCGCCAGAGACTCCGCGCGCCGGTAGACACGCAGAGCCTCGTCGAGGCGGTTCGCCTGATGCCAGGCGACGCCCAGGAGGTTCAAGATGAGTGCCGCGCTCGACGCCGACTCGGCCTCGTCGGCGAGCCGCAGCGCGAGCGAAAGCTCATCCGCCGCGCGCTCGTACTCGAACCGCCGCAGGTGCACGTTGCCGAGCGTCGTGTGCATCTGGAACGCGTGAAACCGCTTCGTCTCCCGGTCGAGACGCGACGCTGCGGCCGAATCGAGCACTTCGAGACCCTGGCGGGCAATGCGAACCGATGCCTCCGGGTCCCCGGAAAAGAGCTCGAGGCCGGCCAGCTCCCGAAGGATCCGCAAGCGCTCGTCGGCGTCGCGACCGGACAGGGACGCGAGCGCCTCTTCGAAGCGGCTTCGAGCCTCGGCGCTGGCGCCGCGGCGCTGAAGCGCCCCGCCGAGCTTGCGGAGGAGCCGCGGGCGGATCCCTCGGCGCAGCCCGCGGACGGCAAGGGCTTTCCGGTGCGCCTCCTCGGCCGCGTCGAAGCGGCCACATTTGTCCTCGAGATCCCCCAACAGCTCGAGGAGCTCGCCATCGGGCCGCGCGGCGGCAGCGCGGTGAAGGAGCGACGTCGCCTCGTCGAGGCGCCCCGCTTCCCGAAGCTTCTGCACGGCGCTGCGGGCGGCAGGGATCCCGAGCTTCGCATCCTCCGCCTGCAGCAGCTGGTGGGCCGCTTCGACCGGCTCGCCGCAGCGCTGGAGCAGTGTCCGGCCAAGCGCAACTCTCGCGGCGCGCACCGCATCCGCGCCGCAGCGCTCGAGACACGCCGTCGCGGCATCCGCCTGCAAGTAGCAGACGTCGGAGGAGCCTCCTGCAAGGCCCAAGCCCTCGAGGACCCGTCGCGAGGCCGCGAGATCCTTTCCTCCGAGACCCGAGAGGACCGTGAGACGATCACGCGCGACCGGATGATCGAGGAGGCTCAGGACGAGGCAGAGCTTTCGGGCCGCGCCGTCGAGCTCGGCGATCCGGTCGCGAAGAGCTTTGCTCGAACGCGGCGGCTGCGCATCCGCGTTGAGTCCTTCGCGCAGCCGGTGAGCGAGGAGGCCAGCATGACCACCCGTCGCTTCGAGCAGCCGCTTGGCTTCGGCGCGGTCCGCTCCGGGTCGGACGCTCTCGAGCGCGGCGGCGACGTCGGCAAGCTGGAGCGGCTCGAGGCGCAGCGTGCGGCCCGCCGGGCCCGAGGTATTCTGCTCCGCGCTCTTGGCTGGCGCCGGAGGGAGCGAGGTGGCGACGATGGCGAGGCGAGCGGTGTCCACGCCGGATGCGGAGTCCGCCTCCAGGCGCGCGATGAAGTTGCGGAGCTGCGCGTCGGCCCGATGGATATCCTCCACGAGCAGGATCAGCGGGTCGCGCGCACGTTGCGCGAGCAGCTCGAGGGCTTCGTGGCAGAGCCGCGATTGCACCTGGTGCAGGTCCGCGCGTTCGAGCTCGCGGCGCATCGCGGCGTCCGCCGACTGTCCGATGGCGGTGAGAAGGAAGCGAAAGCTCGCTTTCTCCTCGGGCGACGGGGGGTCGAGTATGAGGGCTTTCTCGAGAATTGAGCGGAGCCCGTGCTCGTCGCGACCGCCGTGGCACGCCACGGGCAGCACGCGAGCGCCCGCCAGCAGCAGCTCCGTGGTCACGACGTCGAGAAAGCGGGACTTTCCCGCGCCGGCTTCCCCTTCGATCGTGAGCACTCTCGGCGAGCCGCCGCGCTCGAGGCCGGTGAGCCACTCGAAAAACTGGTCGAGCTCTCGGCGCCGGCCCACGAACAGGGGCTCGGCTTCGGTGGCCATGGGTGGGGACGCCGGCGAGCCGGCCGCCTCGCGGAGCGCGCGAGCCACGTCGGCCGCCGATGCGAACCGATGCCGAGGAGATTTCGCCAGCAGCTTGAGCGCGATGCGCTCTACGCTCTCCGGCATGCCGCGCGGCAGCGCCGGGAGGTCATGGCGATGGCGGTGCGCCGCCTCGTCCACGCTCTTCCCTCGGATCGGATACTTGCCGCTGAAAGCCCAAACGAGAGTGACGCCGAGCGCGTAGAGATCGGCGCCGCGGTCGACGCGCCCTCCATCGAACACCTCGGGCGCCATGAAGCTCATCGTTCCTATCGCTGCGACCGTACCAGCCCGGCCCGCCGCACCGCCCAGGCCCAGGTCAATGAGCTTGACGCCGGCGTCTGCGACGATCACGTTCGAAGGCTTCAAGTCTCCGTGGAGGACGCCTCTGCGGTGCAAGTACTCGAGCGCATCGGCGACCTGGGCTAGCGTCTCGAGCAGCTGCTCGGGCTGGCCCGCCCCGGCCTCCTTTCTCAGCGCCGGTCCGAGCTTCGCGAGATCCTTCCCCTCCACGTGCTCGAGTGTGATGTACCGCTGCTTCCCCCCGGGCAGACGCCCTGCGTCGAGAGCCCTGGCGATCCCCGGGTGGCGAAGCTCGCGGAGGATGCGGAACTCCCTCGCGGCCTGCTCTACGGCGACCTCGGGCCGCAGAACTTTCAGCGCAACGCGCCGGCCGCCGTCGAAGCGGTCTTCGGCCAGGAACACTGCGCTTGTGGCGCCGCGCCCCAGCGGCTTCAAGACACGGTACCTGCCGCGGGACTCCGAAGGAGGTCGATACGCACCGCGCGAGCCTCGGGACGAGCTTCGGGAAGGTGGGAGGCGTCGTATGGCTCGATCGCCCTTCACGAGGGGACGCGCCTCGAAGTCGTCGTTGGTCAGTACTGCCCGCAGCTCAAGGAGTCCTCCGTCGCGTCTCGGCTGAGGACCGCGGAGGAGAGGTCGATCGCAGCGGCGCCGCCGTAGAGGAAGCTCAGAATCGAGATGGGGTCGCTGACGTCGATGCTGCCGTCATCGTTCGCGTCCGCAGCGTCTTCGCAGGGCAAAGGCTCGGTCGCGCCCAAAAAAAGATGCGTGACGATCACGATGGGGTCGGAGACGTCGATCTGGCGGTCGATATTGGCATCCCCTCGACGAAAGATGCCCACGTCGCCGATGAGCGGCAGAATCGAAACGTAGCCGTCGGATAGCGCGGGCGCGGCTTCATCGTCCTCGAACTCGTCGTCGGCAGTGAAAGGCTTCCCGTGCTTGCGGACCGAATTGTAGACTTGGCCGTTCTTACCGCGGAACTTGCTCTCGAAGCGCGCCGATTCGGGCCGTGCGAAGCTCACCGGGCTTTCTCCCGGCGACGCATCCGGCAGCACGCGGACTTTGAGCAGGAGGACGTTGGTTGGCCCGACGGGAAGCGAGAGCTCCTCGCGCGCTTCGAAATCGAGCACGAGGGCTGCCTGCGCCCACCCCTCCGCCGCGTCCGCAAACCAGATGAACTCGGAGTGAGCCTCGGGGTGCTGTTCCAGCAGGGCGGCGACCTCGGGCGATAGCACGACGTCCACGAGCTCGAGCCTCGCAGGATCGAGCTCGATGCTCACCGCGACGAGGGAGAGGCGGTCGGATCCGTCAATCGTGACGGGCACGTCCAGAATGTCCCCCGGATGCGCTTCGATCATCGGCAGCGTGAAGCTGACGGTCAGCGGGGGTGGGAGCTCGGGCTCCGGAGGCGCGGGTGGTTCGCCCTGGCCGTCCTCTTCACCTCCCGGTCCACCCTCGGGCGGGTCGGCCCATACGCTCTGCGAATCGGCGAGCAGCAAGCTCACCACGCCGATTATGACCCCTCGGAGAATTGGCAAGAGGACGTTCACCGAAAACTCCAGTGACTCCAATCGACTGCAACGAACCTTCAAACCCTGCGCGGTGCCCGGCCGCCGCGCTTCACTCGAGCTCTCTAACCATACCTGCTCGGGCCCCGCGGAACAAGCCCGCGCAACCCTCCCAGGATGTGCAATAATTTCAGGTATAGATAGGGCCCGGCGTCGGATTGCTCCTTCGCCGGGCCCCCTTGCAACGTGGTCTAAGGGAAAACCCTCGGCAGCCTGCCGGCTGGAGTCCGGCTATTCCCAGCAGATCGAGGGGTCGGCCGTGCGGTCTTGGCCCAACGCATCCGGACCCGGCGCCGGCGGCGGATTTCCCCCGGCGAAGAGCCAGACGAGACTGAAGATCGCATCCGCAAGGTCGGCAGAGCCGTCGTCGTTGGCGTCCAGGCGGTCCAGGCAGTCGACAGCGAAAGCGTTGCCCGTGCCGAGGAACAGGCCATTCAGCGTGTTGATCGCGTCGGCGATGTCGACGATTCCGTCGCGGTTCGAGTCTCCGCGCCGGAACGCGCGCGGGGGAGCCAGCTCGGCCATCTCGAACCAGTCGTCGATGCCGCCGAGGACGGTGGCGCACTTCGCCTCGAAGTCCCGCGAGAGGAAGTCGCAATCCGGAGCCGCGCCACCGAGGCTCGTGCACTGCGCTTTCAGCTCCGCGGCGCGCTCGGCGCAGATGGATTCGCTGGGCGACGCGGCCACCGCGCCTCCCCCTCCTTCTTCGCCGCCGTCGTCGCCATCCTCGCAATGCGCGGTGCACCGCTCGAGGAATGCGGCCACTTCGGCAGCGCACTCCTCTTCGGTCCCACCCTTCTCGGCGCACGCAGCCGCGAGCGCCTCGCTCGCCTTGGCGCATCGCTCGTCACAGGTCGGTGGCGTAGGCGGTTCATGGTCGCAGCCGTTCGAGCAACGTGCCAGCGTCTCGCTGGCCCTCGCTTCGCACTCCGCGGGATCAACCCCCGCCTCGGTGCATCGCGCGAGCTGCTCTCTCGCGATCTGGGCGCAACGCTCTTCGCAGGGGAGAGGATGCTCCGCGTTGCAGCGCGTGAGGCAAGCGTCGAGGAGCGCGTCGGCGCTCGTGCGGCACTCTTCCTCCGTCCCACCGCCCGCGACGCACTCCGCGAACGCGGCATCGGCAGCTCTCTGGCAGCGCTCATCGCACGTGGGCGGCTCCGGCCGCTCGCAGTGCTCCTGGCAGCTCGCGAGGAACTCGGCGGCCTGCGCATCGCACTCCTCCGCCGTGCCCCCGCCTGCCACGCACGCCTCGCGCACAGCCTGAGCGGCCTTGTCGCATCGCTCTTCGCAAGAGAGCGGCGCCGGAGGCGGCTCCTTGCAGCCCCCACCGCACCGTTCGACGAACGCCGCGACCTGGGCTTCGCACTCTTCCGCCTCGATGCCGCGGGCCTCGCAGGCGCGGCGCAGTCCATCGCCCGCTCGCTCGCAGCGGCTCCGGCAGTCCGGTGGGAAGGGATTCTCGCAAGCGCGGAGACACTCATCCCTGGCCGTCCGACCCGCCAATGCGCAATCTTCCTCGGTTCCCCCTGCCGCGGCGCATTCCTCCTGCGCCGTCCTTCCCGCCTCGGCGCACTCGGCAGCGCAGCCCGGGCTGGGCTCGGGCCGATCGCAGGCCATGAGGCAGCGCTCCAGCGCGGCCGTCGACTGCGCATCGCATTCCTCCTCCGTCCCGCCCCCCGCCGCGCAAGCCGCCTTGACGGCTTCGGCGACCCGGGCGCAGCGATCCTCGCACGTCGGACGCTCCGGGGGCGGCGTGGCCGCGCAGCGGTCGGTGCATGCGGTCGCGAACTCGGCGGCTCGCGCTGCACATTCCTCCTCCGTTCCTCCCATGCGTTCGCAAGCCGCCTGAATCGCCGCGGCGGCTGCCTGGCAGCGCTCTTCGCACGTGGCCGGCGGTGGAGGCAAGGCTTCGCAGCGTGCGAGGAATTCATCGACTTTCGCCTGGCATTCCTCGTCGGTGCCGCCGCCTCGCAGGCATTGCTCGCGGACGCGTTCCGCGGCGACGCTACAGTCCAGTCGATCCGGCTCCTGCGCGGGAACCAGCGTGGCTACCAGAAGCCAGAGCGGGAGTGATCTGAGATGAGAAATCATGACAAGGACTCCTCCAGGAAGTACGTACAGTCCAACACTGTTAAGTGTCCGAAGTGCAAACCGCGGGCCTTCGATCGCTTTTCACGGGCCCGCGATGCCGGCTGGGGTTATGACGATGCTCCCCCGGCGTAAGAGAACTCGCCTTTACAGCATCGAAACGAGTACGTGATGGATTCCATCACGGAGTCTTTAAATCCCTCCGCTCGAGACCTCAGGTCAACACTTCGGCGGAAGGCACGCTCCGGACGGCGCGGCGAGCCAGGTTGGCGCTGTCGGAGCCCTCGGCCGTGATCCAGACCCCCTCCCGAGATTCCAGGGCGGACTCGAGGCGCAGCGCATCCGCCCGGGAAAAGCCAGCCGCTTCGAGGACCGCCGCGAGGTGGGGAGGCGGGGCGCCGGGGCGAGGATGGGCGCGGTTCTCGAAAATGGACCCAACGGTCCAGTAGCCGTCGACCAGATAGCGGCGGCGGCTCTCGAGGTGCCGGGCCAGGGCGGACCGGGCTCTGGCGCGGGCCGCAGCGATCTGGTTCGCGTTCATTTCGCCCGAGGGCACGAGCTTCTCATCCACTTCGCGCCCCCGCGCGATGAGGTTGATGGCCCGGGGGTCCACTCCATCCCCGAGGAGGGCCTCGAACACACGCTCGGCACACTGGACGTTCGGACAGAAGACCCCGAGGGCATCCGGGGCTCCGCCGGCGGATACTGGCTCGACCATGGGGCGTCTCCCTATCGTTACGGTTCGGTCGCCGTTCGCTTCCCCGCAAGAGTCTTGCACATTGTAGCGCACGGTGCGGCCGGTGCGCGGAGACCCTTGGGGCGGCCGGCGTGCTGGAGCTCGAGCGGCGGTGCGAAAAGATTCCGAGTAAGATTTGGCGTTCCGGCCCGCTTCTGCAGTTGTGGGGGGAGAGTCTGGCGCTCGCAAGGCCCAGCGGAACCCCGCGGACAGTCCAACGTCCTGTGCGTGAGACATGGCCTACGCGGACAGATTCTCGAAAATCCTGCAAGCGACCCGCCTCGACCCGTCCTCGGGCGAGGTCTCGGCGTTGTTGCGCGGCCTCCAGGCCAACATTCTCGAGGGCCACGGCCGTAGCCATGCGCTCCACATCTTCCTGCGCTTCGCTGCGAAAAGAGAGCTCGCCGCGAGAGTCTTCCTGCAGTCACTCGCGGCCCGAGTGGTGACGACGGCGGAGCAGCAGCGCCTCGAAGCTCAGCTCTGGCGCCAGTCGGGGGGGAAGCTTAGCGGAGGGACGGTGGGAAGCGTCCTCCTCAGCTTCGGCGGCTACCGGAAGCTCGGCTTGCCGGATGCCCTCGCCCCGGACGATCCGTGTTTCCGCGCCGGGATGGCCGAGCGAGGCGGGATCCTCAACGATCCTGCCCGCGAGGGCTGGGAGCCACCCTACCGCAACGTTCCCGACGCCATGGTGCTACTTGCGGACGACGACGCGGATCGGCTGGCTCGGCTCGGGACCGAGGCCCTTCGCGGCCTGGAACAGTGCGGCGAGCTCGTCCACGTGGAGGCTGGCACGATGCTGATCGACGCCTCCGGCAGGAAAGTCGAGCACTTTGGCTACAAGGATGGGCTCAGCCAGCCACTTTTCTTCAAGGAAGAGTTGCTCGGCGACGGCGCCCGTTTGTACGACGCCACGGCACCGCTCGGCATAGCCTGCATCGTGGACCCTCTCGGCGACAGCCCGCTCAGCCTGGGGAGCTACGTCGTCTACCGAAAACTCGCGCAGGACGTCCGCCGGTTCCGGCGGGATGTCGCGGCGTTTGCAAATGCACTCGGGCTCGCCGGAACGCGGGAAGGGCTGGCCCGCGCCGGCGCGCTGTTTCTCGGCAGGTTTACGGACGGCACGCCCATCGCCTTGCATGAGGCGGCGCTGGGCGACCGTGGCGCCACCAACGATTTCGATGCATCGAGCGACCCGCCGGGAGATCGCTGCCCGAAGGCGGCGCACACCCGGCGAATGAACCCGCGGGAGGCGAAAGCGCAGAGCACGCAGTCGGGCCGTCCGGCAGAGCGTCCTGCGAGGATCGTGCGGCGCGGGATTCCCTACGGCCCCGTGCTGCCGTTGCACGACCTCACTGCGCAACTGGAATCGAGCAGGGCGGCGCGGGAAACCGGCCGGAGCGCCGACGAAGTGGCCGGGGAGTCGGAGCGAGGCCTGCTCTTCCTCGGCTACCAGGCCGACATCAGCGCTCAGTTCGAGACTCTGCAGCGCCGAGCGAACGGCGCCGATGGCAGTCCGTTCGATCCCGTGGCAGGGCAGGTGGCGGCGGGGAAAGAGCCGATAGCCCAGGACTGGCCCAAGCGCTGGGGCGAGTCCGGTGGCGCGAAAGCGTCCTTCGCCGCGGGAGGATGGGTCTCCTTGCGCGGCGGAGGCTACTTTTTCGCTCCGAGCATCGCGTTCCTCCGGAGCATCGGCAACCTCGTTGTGCCAGGAGCCTACGGTGCCTGAACCCAAAGCGAAAATCGGTCGTCGCGCGGGAAGAATCCTGCCGCCGCCGCCTCGGGAAGAGATTTCTCTGCCGTGGGAAGCGATCCAGCTCGGCAAGGACCTCTATGCGGCCGGCTACCGCGCCGGATATCGAGCAGGCCTCCGCGCCGCTCGAGCGCGGGAGGCGCGCGCGGCTTCCCCTCGCGCCGCTACGAAGAGACATCGAGCCCGCGTCGCGGGCGGCAAGCAGCGCGCTCGCCGCGGTCGGCGCAACTGAGATGGATGCAGCCCTCGTCATGCTTCACGCCCGATCCCGGGGACTTCGAAGGTCCCCGGCATTCGCGCCGCGGTTACAATGCCCCCAACAACGCGTGGGACTTCGGGGAATTCGCGTTGTGTGCAGGCCAGAAGCACGCTCTATCCTTCATGGCAACACTCCCCGCGAACCAGAGTTTTGTGGACGGCGTCGGATCGAGGGCATGCGGAGCGATCGGAAGATCGAAGGTCTGGTCCGGAAGGCGCACCGGGGGTGCCGCGAATCCGCCGACAAGATCATCCTGCATTACCAGCACGATCTCTTGTGCCTCATCCGCGCGCGGCTTGGAAAAGGACTCCGCGGCAAGATCGAGGAGTATGACGTCTACCAAGACACCGCGCTCCGGGCCTGGAGGTCGATCCAGAGCCCGAAGTTCCAATGGCAAGGCGCCGCGCGATTCTGGGCGTGGCTGGGGCGCATCGTGGAGCATGTGATCCTGAACGAGGCCGCCCGACAAAAGGTTCGGCGGATCGAAGTACCGCTCGGCGATCGCGACGCCGACGATGGCACGAAGGACGGACCCACCAATGGAAGACACGGGCCGGGGCCTCCTGCCGACTGCGGTCCCACGCCCGCGTCGATTCTTCAAGCGAAGGAGCGGTTCGAGCGGCTCCAGGACGCCCTGGCGTCGCTGCCGCCGCACCACAAAGAAGTCATCATTTTGGCTCGCATCCGGAAGCTGCCGCTGAAAGAGATCGCGGGCCTCCTGGGAATGCCCAGCGAAGGGGCCGTGTCCGCGCTGATTCGCCGCGCCCTGCGCTCCATAACGATAGAGTTCGGGCTAACGACGGAGTTCCTGCTGCCTTCGAGTCGCAGCCTCGACCCCGAGCTGCGGGATACTCCAGAGCGAGGCGGCCCAGTGCGAGATGGCCCGGAGCACGACGAGCCGCAACAGGGCCACGACGGAAAGGATGGGGCAGGATGAAAAAGGCAGGGGTGGAAGGGATGCGAGGACATCCGGAGCCGAATGTGCGGCGCGCCGCGGAGGCTGCAACGCTACTGCAAAAGTACTTCGACGACGTCGTGGTCAACGGAACCCATGATGAAGCGTCGTTTCTGCGGGAGAACCCCCAGGCGTCCACCACTTTGGCCGTAGAGCTCCAGTCCTTGCGGCTTCTGGACTCGGTCCTCGCCGAGGAAAAGCCGGAGCGCAGGGCACTCGGCGACTTCGAGCTGATTCGGGAGATCGGGCAAGGAGCCACCAGCACCGTCTACGAGGCCTACCAGGCCTCGCTCGACCGGAGCGTCGCGCTCAAGCTCCTGTACGAGCCGCCCCCCACGTACACACGGAGCGTCGAGCGATTCCAGCAGGCTGCCAAACTTGCCTCCGCGCTGCGCCATCCGAATCTCGTAGAGATCTACGACCTCGGCGTGCGCCATCGCGAGCACTACTGCGCCATGGAGCTCGTGGCCGGCCGTACGCTCCAGCAGATCATCGATCTCGTGCCGAAGCACCTCCAGGAGTGCGCGACGCTCGACTCGAGCTCGATCCCGCGCGCGCTGCTGCGCCAACTCTGGCGGCAGTTTTCGCAGGCGCCCGGCGAAAACGCGGGCGCCACGCAACGGCTGGCGGTGTCGCCCGCGAGCTCGACCGGAGCGCGGAGGGCAACGCGGCGCAAATCCCAGAAAGTCCTCCCTCGCGGCAGGCCCGGCGCGATGCGAAGCGCCGAGCGCGAGGCAGTCCAAAACGGGTCGATTCAAAAGGACTTTCTCCGCTACAGCCGGCGGCTCGCTTGCGCGATGGCAGGAACCGCCGAAGGCCTCCATTACGCGCACTTGCATCAGGTCGTCCACCGCGACCTGAAGCCATCGAATCTCATCCTTGAGCGCGGCGGCCGGCTGCGGATTCTCGACTTCGGCCTCGCGCGCAAGGAGAACCTCCCCCACTTGACCGCGACCGGCGAGTTCGTGGGCACGCCGGTTTACGCGAGCCCCGAGCAGGCCCGTGCCGACGCGAACTCGGTCGGCCGGGCCAGCGACGTCTACTCGCTCGGCGCCACACTGTACACCTGCCTCGCCTGGCAGCCGCCGTTCCGGGCCCACACCTCGCAAGGGATGCTTCGAGCCATTATCGAAGAAGAAGTCGTGCCTCTGCGGCGGCGGAACTCACTCGTGCCACGCGACCTCGAAACGATCGTCGCAAAATGTCTCGAGAAGCAGCCGGAGGCGCGCTACCACTCCGCCGAAGCGCTGGCTCAAGAGCTCCACCGTTTCGCGCGCGGCGAGGACATCGAGACCGCTCCGGCCTCACGGGTCCAGCGCTCGCTCCGCAGCGCGTGGAGGATGCGGAAGCGGGCGCTGCGCTTCGCGTCCGTCCTTGTCGTCGCGCTCGCTGCGATCTTCGTGGCGTTCGAGGCGAAACAGTCTCGCGAAACGCAAAAGGCGCGAGCGATCGAGCAGGCGATCCACGCCTCCGTGCTCGACCTGCGGGAAGAGGACCTGACCGCGTTGCCGCCCAAAGTAGAGGCGCTGGGATCGACGCCCGTGCGGCTGGTCGAGCGGCTGGTAGCCGATCGCTACGAGGACATGGCCCGCGGGGGAAGCGCGGGCACCTTCGAGGGAGGTCCCGCGCTCTACGAGGCTGGCCCTCCCGCCGTCCCGACCCGGCCGGACCGCGGCAGACGAACGATCGAGGATCTCTCCACGCTGGCGGCCACGTATCCGGAAAGCGCCGAAGCGCACTATTACCTGGCTCGGGCTCTGGTGCGGGCGAACCTGATCGACGACGCGGCCCGAGCGCTCGCGCAGGCGCAGCAGCTTTCCCCGCGATGCCTCGAGTATCAGGCCCTCTCTGCGGACCTCGCCCGCGATGCGAGCCCGGCGCAGTCCGAGCTCGGCGAAGGCCCGGCTGCAGCTCGCGCCGCGCCCGAGGAACAGTGGATCGCGCTCCGGCGAGCTGTCCGCGAGGCGGAACGGCACGCGGACTGGGGGCGAGCGGTCGAGCGCCACACCGAGCTCGCGCGACATCCGCTGACGGTTAAGCTCCCCGAAAACCTGAGGTTCGAGCTCCGCCTTTCGCGCGCGTTGTGTCTCCTCCGCGCCGGACTGCCGAACGTCGCCGCCTACGAGCTGGGGTCCTGCCAAGAGAAGACGCCGGATAGCTTCTGGCCCGTGCTTCTCGCCGGACAGGCATCTCTCCTGACCGGGGAGATGAAAAGCGCCGGCGAGCGTTTCAGCGAGGCACACTCTCTTGCCGAGAAAAGCCGCGATGAGGAATTCGTCGCGGAATGGGTGGTGGCGGCCTTCCTGGCGGAGGAGCGCGAAGACGAAGCTCTCGCGTGGTCGGCCCGCATCGCGGATCCGCTGCGTAGGAAGCTGGCGCTGGCGGAGATCGAGCTCGGACGAAAGGAGCCGCAGAAAGCGCTGGTCGAAGCCCGGGAAGCCGTTTCTCTGGCGAAAGCAGGCGATCGGGTCGAAGCGCTCCTCCTCGTCGGCAATATCCTCGTGGCGATGGCGGATGGGGAAAGCTCCGCGAGCGCGGCGGACGCGGTATATGAAGAGGCTCGAGCGGCCGCCCCCGGGGATCCTCGCCCGATCCTCGGCCTGGCGGCGTGCGCGCTCGCGGCGCGCAACGACCTCGAAGGGTCCAAGAAACTCTACCTCGAAGCGCTCGGAGTCTCGCCGCGCTCCTCAGCGGCTCACTACGGCCTCGGCACGGTCTATCGCCGGCTGAACGACCCGGCTGCGGCGCTGGCCGCTTACGAAAGCTGCCTTCGCGAAGCGCCGGACCACGCGCTGGCGCACAACAATCGGGGGCTCCTCCTCGAAGCGCAGCATCGCCGCGAAGAAGCTCGCGATGAGTTCGAGCGCGCCGCCGTGCTCGCTCCGCGGTTCGCGGTCGCGCGTTTCAATTTGGGAATGTCCTTCCACCGCGACGGCCAGTACGTCCGCGCGGCGGAGGAGTACGAGCGGGCCCGAAAACTCGGGCTCGACAACTCCCTCGTGCTCGGCAACCTGGGCGTGTGCCTCTATTACGCCAAGCGCTACGAAGAGGCCACGGCGTGCTTTAGCCGCGCGATCGAGGCCGACCCGAAGGATTTCGAAGCCTATTTCAACCGCGGCGTCGTGAACGAAGTGGGCCGGAACGATCTCGCGGCCGCTCGGCCAGACTACGAGATATCCGTGCGCCTCCGCGGAGACTGGACGAAGTCCCGCAACGGCCTCGCGGCCGCCTACGCCTTGGAAGGCCGTGTCGCGGATGCCGCCCTGGAGTATCGAGCTTGCTTCCGCATCGACCCGCGCTTCGTCTGGGCCTACAACGACCTCGCGCGGCTGCTGCTGCGGGGCGGACTGAACGTGCCGAGCGGCGACGCGCTGGCCGCGGAGGTGCGCACGTTCGAGGCCGCGGAGCATCTCAGCAACGTGTCGCCCGAAGCTCTCGCGGTCCTCGAGACGTACCGGGAGCGGTTGCGGCCGGCGTTCGTGTCGTGTGCATCCATCGACGCGCGCCTCGCGGCGGGGACCGACATCGTCGGCGAGGATGCGGTCTGGCTCGTCGAGCCGCCGGGCGCGCCGAGTCCGGCCGAGTGGAACCAGCCCGAGTTCAACGATGCGGCCTGGCTGCCCCGCTCGGGAGCGTTCGGCGCCCGGGAACGGCCGGGGACGAAGACGGTGTTGCCCGACCTCGACGGCGGCGAGCGTGCCTCGATCCGACTGCGGCATACCTTCGTCATCGACGACATGGCGGAAGTCCAGAAAGCATGGCTCCGGATCCGCGTGAGCGGCGGCTTCCGTGCTTATTTGAACGGCAATCTCGTGGCGCAGATGCGCTTCGGCTCGTCCGATCGCGAGCCCGACATGAACGAGCTCGCCGTGTCCGGAACGCAGCGCCCCGAGGTCGCCTGGATGCTGCCCCTACCGCTCGACCGCTTGCGCGCGGGGCAGAACGTCCTGGCGATTCGCGCCGCGCGTTCGAGCGACTCCGACAAGGACGACGGCGAGCGAAGCTTCCTCGTCCATCCGATGCTGCGCGTGCAGCTCTCTTTCGACTCCCGCGCCCGGGAGCTCGCGCTGGAGGAGCTGGAGGCGTTCCGTAAGCAGCCGCACGCTGAGTCGCTCGAGGCCTACTTCCGGGCGAGGATCCATCAGCTTTCGGGGGAGACAGCGGCAGCAGCGGATCTCTTTCGACGCGCGAGCGAGCTCTACCCGCGCGAGCCCGAGCCAGTCGAGCGCCTCGCCGAGTGCCTCGCCGCCAGCGGCAAGCGCAAAGAGGCGGAAGCCGCCCTGCGCGATGCTCTCGAGCGGGACCTCGCCGGCACGGACGCCCGCTGGGACTCTTGGTTCGCGATGCACATCGACGAGCCCGCTGGCGCAGTTCTCGACGAGCTGCCGGGCGGGGGCGACGTGGAAGCGGGACCCGCCGGCGGCCGGCGCGAGGAAATCCGCTACGTGCTCCGGCGTCTGGCCGCACAGCAGCCCCTCCGCATCGATTGCGGCGCCTCCGTCGAGAGCCGGTCAACCGATGGAGCGTTGTGGACGCGCGATATGTGTTTCCGCGATGGCAACGACTTCTACATCAGCGCCGTGCCCGACGCGCCGAGCTCGACGAACCGGCATTTCTTCAGCCCCGTCGACCGCATCCCGGCGTACCGGATCCCGCTCCCGCGCGGGAGCTATACGCTGACGCTGCATTTTTTCGAGGGGATGCAGCCCGAATACCGGTCCGGCCCCTTCGACGTGCTCGTCGAAGGGCAGCCAATCCTCCGGAGCTTCGATCCTCTGTCGAGCGGCAGCCGCCCGACCACGCAGCGCTGGTATGGGTCCGTGGATGATGGTGCCCTCGACATCGATCTCATCCGACGCGGGGACGGTTTCCCTAGCATCACCGGGATTGAGGTGGAGGCAGCGCCGCGAGCGGCAGCGAACGGCGGGTAGACCATTTCCCGAACCAGTTGCGGCCCCGATCGCCGCTGCGGTAGAGTGAGGTCCGTTGGTTTCGGGCGCCTCTAAGGGAACGTTCATCACAACCCGCTCCTGCAGTAGGCAAGGGCTGTTCCGAAGGACCTCGGCACGCACAGCGCCCAGGCCGAGGGCTGCGTGGGAGCATCTCGAAGGAGCTGAAATGCCGGACGACACCCCGACTCGATCCCCAGGTCCGTATGGAATCAAGCGAGAGGACTTGGGTGTACCTCCTACGATCGCGAACCTCAGCTCCGATCTCTACCGCGATGCCTACCTTCTAGGGTGGCAGACTTTCTCCATCCGGTTCCGCACCGAAGAGGCCCAGGCCCAGGGGCGCGGAGAGCTGCAAGAGGCTATCAGCGGGCGCACGATTCCCCCCCCGCCGAATGCTGACGACGTGCTCGCGTACGATGCGTACGAGAAGCGGATCAAGGCCGTCTACACGAGCGCGTTCGTCGACGGCTGGGAAGCTGCGGCGCTGACCTACGTCAAGGACGGCCGCAAGAAAAAGAACTAGCGCAGCGAAGGCAGCCGCGACACGCGAAGCGCCCGCGGCCGCTGAGGCCGCTCAAATCTCTGAGGTCTCTCGGGCCACGGCAGGCCGAATTTTCGCGCGAACCAGAACTCGTCGTACACGCGCCGCTCGTCGAGGTAGCGGCGCTCGCGCTCCGCACTGGCCTCGCGCTCCCGGTAAAGCCTCCAGATCTTGCGCCACTTCGATGGGGCGCTGCGCGCTCGCAGAGCGGCGAGCCACGCGCGCCAGGTCGACTCGGTGAAGTTCTTGCGCGCGATACGGAGCTTGTTGACAGCCACGCATTCCGGCTCGACGAGGTAGTTATCGAAACGCCGGCGGAACACGTGCCCGATGGCGGCGCTGGGGTCGACGAGCACGGGGTGGCCGAGCAGCCACGACTTCAATCCCAGGTCGATGTCCTCTGCCCCCCACTGGAGCATGTGCGGATCGAATCCGCGCAGCTTTCGGTAGAGGTCGCGTGATATCGCGAACGCGCAGCCGATGAGGCAGGGCGACTCGAAGAATCGACCCCTCCGCCAGAGCCGGTCGGGCCGCACCCAGCGTGTCTCGAGCCTTTGCAGCTCCACGTGGTAGCCGTAGCCGACGCTCCGCCGGCTGTTCCTCCAGACGCGGGCGTCGAGTGCCGGAATGCGCGGCTGCACGATCGCTTCGCCGCGCGTGGCCTCAACGTCTTCGACGAGCTTGCGCAGCGCGGCGCGCTCCGGCTTCGTGTGGCCGTCGAGGAAAACGAGGACGCCACCTCGAGCGAGCTTCGCCCCGTGGTCCTTCGAGGCGGACGTCCCCCGCCGCTGTCGCTGTCGAACGACGCGCGCGCCGGGAAAGCGATCCGAAGCCGCGTCGACGCAGTCGTCCGGCGAGGCGTCATCCACGAGGATGTATTCGAACTCGATGCCGCCCGTGTTGGCCTGGCACGAGCGCAGAGTCTTCGCGAGGCGGTCGCCCTCGTTGTGGGCGGCGATGATGATGCTGGCTCGCACAGGCGCCATGATACCCCTCGCCGACGCGCCGCCGAGCGCTCCGCGGGCCGCAGGCTCGCCATTTGCATTTCCTCTCGATGATGACAGCGAGCACCGGCGAGCAGGGACCCCAGCAGGCGTCAATCTCGTGAGGACGTGCTCCTCCTCCCCGTGAAGTGTGGAATAATTCGAGCCCGTGTGAGAAATTGCCCGTCGGCTCCCAAGGGTCCCGACCTTGCCTGGGGGCCACCGGGGCAGAGAAGGTAGAGCAGAGCCCATGACATCCCGAGGCAACGTCCTGGTCGTCGACGACGAGAAGCTCATCCGGTGGTCGCTCAAGAGCTATCTCGAGCAGGAGGGGTACAAGGTCACCGCGATCGAGGACGGAAAAAGCGCGCTCCAGGCCGCCGACGAGGACACCTTCGACCTCGTGCTCCTCGACTACCGCCTGCCCGATACGGACGGGATCACGATCTGCAAGACGCTGCGATCGCAGGGACAGGACATGCCGATCGTCATGATCACGTCGTACTCCTCGGTCGAGCACGCCGTCCAGGCGATGCAGGCGGGCGCATCCGACTACGTCACCAAGCCTTTCCGCAATGAGGACATTGGGCTGCGCGTCGATCGAGTGCTGGAGACCGTGCGGCTCAAGCGAGAGATCGAGTCGATCCGCAAGGAGCGCAAAGAAACTTTCGGTTTCGGCAAAGTCGTGGGGAGCTCGACGGCCATGACCGCAATCCTGAAGCTGGTCGAACGAATCGTCCCCATCGGGGACGCCACGATCCTGATCCAGGGAGAGAGCGGCACGGGAAAAGACGTGCTCGCCAAGGCGATTCACTATGGCGGCCCGCGCTCGACTGGACCCTTTGTCAATATCACCTGCACGGCGCTTCCCGAGACACTGCTCGAGTCCGAGCTGTTCGGCCACGAGCGGGGCGCGTTCACCGACGCCAAAGCTCAGAAAAAGGGCCTTTTCGAGGTCGCGCAGTCGGGCACGGTCTTCCTCGACGAAATCGGGGACTTGTCGCTGCCCCTGCAGTCCAAGCTCCTCCGCTTCCTCGAGGATCGGTCGTTCCGGCGCGTGGGCGGGCAGAAGGACATCACGGTAGACGTCCGCGTCATTGCCGCCACCAACAAGGACTTGAAAAAGCAGGTGGAGCGCGGCCTCTTCCGCGAGGACCTCTACTTCCGGCTCAAAGTGCTGCCGATTTTCTTGCCGCCGCTCCGCGAGCGAGAGCAGGACATCCCGCTCCTGGTCCAGCACTTCATCGGCGAGTTCAACCGCGAGTTCAAGAAAAGCGTCAAAGGCGTGACGCCGGCGCTGATGAAGCGGCTTGAGGAGTACGCTTGGCCCGGAAACGTCCGGGAGCTGCGCAACACGATCGAGCGCGCGATGATCCTAGGGACGCAGGACGTGCTGGGAGGTGAAGACCTTCCGCTCGACATCATCGACGAACCGGTGCGGGGCGACGCCGGCGGGTTCCGCCTCAAGCTGACCAAAAGTGGAATCAACCTGGAGGCGCTGGAGAAGGACCTCGTCACCCAGGCGCTCCAGCTGACGAACGGCAACCAGACAAAGGCAGGCCGGCTGCTCGGCATCAATCGGGACCAGGTCCGCTACCGGATCGAGAAGTTCCACCTGCACCACGCCGATGCGGCCAACGGCAGCCCCGAAAAAGGCGACGGCCCTGCCTGGCGCGAGCCGCAGGCGAACGGGGATTGAAGTGGGTGGAGACGCGAGCGCCTATGCGGCCGACATCGTGCTGCGCGATGGCGCGACATTGCGGCTGCGTGCGCTCCGCCCGGACGACCGGGAGCGCCTCATCCAACTCGTCTCACGGTTGAGCCCGGAGTCTTCCTATTTTCGCTTCTTCCGCACGACGACGAAGCTCAGCGACGAGGATCTGAATCGTTTCACGAATCTCGACTTCAAGCGAAACGTCGCCCTCGTGGCCACGGTGGGTGGGGATGGCGAGGAGGAGATCGTCGGCGTCGGCCGCTACGCTGCGCTCGATCCTCCAGGCCGCAAAAGCGACCGCGCGGAGATCGCTTTCGTCGTCGCCGACGCCTTCCAAGGCCGCGGCATCGGGACGCTCCTCTTAGAGCACCTTGCTCCCATCGCCCGAGCGAACGGGATCACGCGGTTCGAGGCCGACGTCCTCGGCGAGAACAACCGGATGCTGAAGCTGTTCGCGACGAGCGGCTTCGAGGTCGAAAAGTCTTTCCAGTCCGGCGTCTTCCACGTCTCGTTCCCAACCCGCTCCTCGGAGCGCCTCGTCGAAGCTAGCTCCCGCCGCGAGATGGAGGCCGATGCCAGTAGCATTCGCGTTTTCCTCAACCCTCGCTCCGTGGCCATCGTCGGCGCGTCGCGATCGAAAGAGAAGATCGGCGGCGCGATTCTCGCCAACGTTCTGCGCGACGGTTTCCGGGGCTCGGTGTACCCGGTCCACCCGTCCGCGAGCTCGCTCGAGGGACTGCGAGCGTACCCGCGCGTCTCGGATGTGCCCGAGGCGGTGGACCTCGCGGTCGTCGCCGTGCCCGCGGCAAAAGTGGCCGACGTCGTCGCGGACTGCGCTGCCTCGGGCGTGCGCGGCGTCGTGATCGTCTCATCCGGCTTCGCGGAGGCGGGCGGGGGAGAGGCGGGCAAGAAGGAGCAGGACCGGCTCGTTCGCGCGGCGCGGGCTTCGGGCCTCCGCCTCGTCGGGCCGAACTGCATGGGGCTCATCAATACCGACCCGAACGTCCGCTTGAACGTCACGTTCGCGCCGGCGCGGCCCCCGGCGGGCAACATTTCGATGTCAAGCCAGAGCGGAGCGCTTGGCATCGCCATCCTCGACCACTTGGAGCGCACCGGCCTCGGAGTCGCGTCGTTCGTGTCGATCGGCAACAAGGCGGACGTATCGGGCAACGACCTCCTCGCCTACTGGTCCGAGGATCCCCGCACTGACGTGATCGTCCTTTACCTCGAGAGCTTCGGTAACCCCAGGAAGTTCGCCCGGATCGCGCCCCAAGTCGCGCGGAAGAAGCCCATCGTCGCCGTCAAGGCCGGTCGCTCCGCCGCGGGCATACGCGCTGCGTCGAGCCACTCCGCGGCGCTCGC
>Ga0075418_10002817_pt1 | contig 19916 bp, 12 predicted proteins | sample SoiMetdeltSBSDD2_FD_81776 | JGI IMG/M metagenome (GOLD analysis project Ga0075418, IMG submission 81776) | Bulk soil microbial communities from a Populus tree surrounding site in Tennessee, USA - Soil MetaG P. deltoides SBSDD2 | ecosystem: Environmental > Terrestrial > Soil > Tree plantation...
GCCGCCGTGAAGTACAACACGCGGTGGATACGCGTGGTCGAAACCGATCTCGTCCCGAAAACGCGCATCCAGGGCAACCTGTTCATTGCAACTGAAAGCGCACGCACCGAGCCGATTGCCGGGCGCATCATTGAGGTCCCTGGTGACGAGGAGCAGACCGAGCTGGTTCGCAACCCGCACGTGGGTTTTGTCGCCTACGCGCCGATCGGCAGCGTCGCGCGGGGACGCGAACTGGTGACGACGGGCGGCTCGATGGTCATCAACAACCAGGTCGTCCAGGGCAAGACGACCGCGTGCGCCGGCTGCCATGGTCCGGACCTGAAGGGCAAGGACGACGTCCCGCCTCTCGCCGGGCGATCGCCGAGCTACCTCGCGCGGCAACTCTACGACTTCCAGCAGGGCACACGCAACGGCGCCGCAGCGCCGCTCATGCGTCCCGTCGTGGCAAACCTCACCCACGAAGACATGGTCGCGATCACCGCGTACCTCGCGTCGCTGGGACAGGGGACGCCGGCCGCTGCACCGCCGCTGCTGCTCCCCGCTCCCGTGACGAGCACTGCGCGCCGATAATTCGCCTTACGTTCCGTTGTCAGCGACCGATAACGTTCGGTAATGGAGAACTGCGAGTAATGAGCGTCGGTTCGTCGACGCCGATGTCCGGATGGCAGCGCGCCAACGTTCTGGCCGCCGCGCAGTATCTTCGCGACGTCGTCGCCCGGCGGCCTGACGACGTGAAGGCGCACTCCGTGTATGACGGATTGCTCGAGGTGCTCGAACCCGCGCGCCGCACCATCCGCCAGCAACGCGAGCTCAGTGACGCGGCTCGGTTATCGGTCATGTCGCGCGAGAAACGCACCGGCAGCGAGCGTCGCCGGGGCGATCGACGCCGCGTCAATCTCGGCTCGCCCAGTGGTGGTGAACGACGGAAGACCCAACGGCGCACTGGCCGCGATCGAAGGGTCCGAAGCTAGGTCCGACGCTAGCGATTGACCTGCATTTCGGCGCGTGCTACGGTCGCGCGCCATGGACAGCAGGCGATTCCTCGCTGGCAGCGCGATAGCGCTCCTCATCGGTGCCGCGGCTGCGATCGTCAGGGCCCAGCAGCCCGTTGACCCCACACGGGAGAGGCCGGGCGCGGACCTTATCCTCACCAACGGCAAGATCATCACAGTTGACGAGAAGTTCACGATCGCGCAGGCGCTCGCGGTCAGAGGCAATCGGGTTGTCGCGGTCGGCACAAACCAGCAGATCGCTCAACTGGCCACGCCAACCGCCCGGCGCATCGATCTGCGTGGCCGCGCCGTCGTGCCCGGACTTATCGACAACCACATGCACCTGCTCCGCGCGGGCACGACGTGGACGCGCGAGGTCCGATTCGACGGCGTCGACTCGCGGAGGCAAGCGCTCGATATGGTGGCGGCGCGCACCAAGGCGGTTCCGCCCGGCGACTGGGTGTACAGCATCGGTGGCTGGTCGGTCGATCAGTTCGCTGACAGCCGCGCCAAATTCACGCGCGAGGAGCTGGATCGCATCGCTCCGAACAATCCGGTCGCGCTCCAGGAGTCGTACTACCGCACCTATCTGAACACCCGCGGACTCGAAGCGTTCAGCATCCGCGACGGCGCACCGGATCCGGCCGATTTCCCCAAAGGTTCGATCGTTCGTGACGGCTCGGGCCGAGCCACGGGCATTGTCGAGGGCGGGATGGGCGCGGTGCGCGCGATCGCCGCAAAGATGCCTCGCGTCGGCGAGAACGCGGTCGAGGCGAGCACGCTCTCGATGATTAAGGACATGAATCGCGCCGGGCTGACAGCGTTCGGCGTGGCCGGCTGCGACCCGGCGCTGCTGCCGATGTACCGCAAATGGGAAGCGCAGCATCAACTGAACGTACGGATCTTCTGTATCGACGGCGTTGGTGCGGGAACGCCCGAACAGGTCGAGCGCGCATTGCCACAGATCGCGAACATCAAGCTGTTTCAGGGCGACGATTTCATCGACAGCGTGCTGTATGGCGAGAGCGTCTACGGGCCGCTGCACGATCCGATGTTCGACTCGATATCCGACCCGAAGCCGGACCAGCTGACGCAGTGGCGCCGGCTTGCAACCGAAGTCGCCAAAAACCGCCTGCCGCTTCATGTCCATGCAGAGCTCACGCATACCATCGATGCGTTTCCGGATCAGATCGAGGCGATCAACAAAGCGTATCCGGTCAAAAACCTTCGGTGGATGCTGGCGCATTTCAACCAGTCGAACGCGGCGCAGCTGGAACGCATGAAGCGACTCGGCATGTATGCGGCTGTTCATCCGTGGAATGTGATCAATGGCGGCATCATGCACGAGGTCTTCGGCGACGATGCATACGACCAGCCGCCGTTGGCCACCATCCAGGCGAGCGGCATCATGTGGGGCTTTGGCAGCGACGGCAGCGCGGCCAATCAATACATGCCGTTCATCACGCTCAACTACGCCGTCACCGGAAAGATGTTGAGCGGCCTCAAGGCGATGCGGCAGACGATCAGCCGTGAGGATGCGCTGATTGCCTACACGAGGCGCAACGCGTTCTTCGTCTTCCAGGAAGATAATCTTGGCGCGCTCCAGCCTGGGAAGCTCGCGGACCTCGTCGTCCTCGATCGCGACTACCTCACGATCCCGGCGGATCAAATCAAAGACATCAAACCGGTGCTGACGATGGTGGACGGACGAATCGTCTACGACGCGAGCGCCGTGGCGGCTACTCGTTAGTTGGTGGTTCGTAGTTGGTGGTTCGTGGTTTCAGGTTCATGGTTCGGGACCGGAACCACGAACCACCAACCACTAACCAACAAGGGAGGAACGATGAGACTCCGTCGGGTACTTCTGGCGGCTCTGGTGCTGGTTATCCCCATCCAAGCGTTTGCTCAGGAAGCTGTGCTGACAGGCACGATTACCGATTCTACGGGTGCCGTCCTTCCTGGCGTCACGGTCACCGTCGTTCATCAGGCGTCGGGTAATCGCTTCCTCGCTGTCACCGATGAGCGAGGCGTGTATCGGATTCCGGCGCGCGTCGGCGCGTATGAGATCGCTGCCGAGTTGCAGGGGTTTACAACGGCGCAGCGAAGCAACATCGAGCTCCTCGTTGGGCAGACGCTCGTGATCAATCTGCAGTTGGCGCCGAGCGGCGTCGCCGAGACCGTCACCGTCAGCGGCGAGGCGCCGCTCATCAGCGTCGCGACATCGCAGCTCGGCGGCAACATCGATCCGCAGCAAGTTCAGGAGCTGCCGGTTCAGGGGCGCAACTGGATGGCGCTCGCGATGCTCGCGCCTGGCAGCCGCATGACGTCCGATACCGCCAACACGCCGATTGCCAATCGCGGCGCCGCCGGCGACGTCCGTCAGTATCAGTTCAGCCTCGACGGTCAGCAGGTCACATCGGAAATGGGCTTTGGAAACCAGCCGCGCTACAGCCAGGAGTCCATTGGGGAATTTCAGTACATCTCCAACCGGTTCGACGCGACGATGGGCCGCTCCGCGGCGGTACAGGTGATCGCGGTCACGAAGTCAGGAACGAATCGGTTTTCCGGATCGGTCCGCGGCAACTTCCGCGACAGTCGGCTGAACGCGCCGGATCCAGTGATCCACAAGGTGGTCCCGATCGACAACCAGCAGCTGGCCTTCACACTTGGTGGCCCCATCCGAAAGGATCGTCTTCATTTCTTCACGCACTTCGACTACGAGCGAGAGCCGAAGACGAGCGTCTGGAACACGCCATATCCCGCGTTCAACGTTGAGCTGCACGGTCCTGAAACCGTGAAGATGGGCGGCGGGCGACTCGATTACCAGCTTTCGTCGAATATGCGCGTCATGGGGAAGATCACCGACGCCGAGCACTGGCAGCCGTTTACCGCGGGTAACCAGAGCCATCCGGCGGCGACCGGTTCGACGCTCGAAACAAATCGTGAGTATGCGGGACAGTTCACGCTCGTGATCTCCAACAGCGCGGTGAACGAAATCAACGCCGGCAAAACGCGGTGGATCTTCGAGAATGCGAACCTCACGAACTGGTCCCATCACTGGCAGGCGGCCAACGGCGTCACGACCGGTTCGCCGCGCATTACGTTCGGCAATTTCGCGATCGGCGGCAACACGTTCTATCCGCGCTTCGGCGCACAGGACAACTGGAGCCTGCGTGACAACTTCACCTACTCCTACGACGCGCGTGGCCGCCACGATGTGAAAGCCGGCGCCGACGTGGTCGTCATGGTCGATTCGGGTAACAACTGCCAATCTTGTATGGGCACCGTTGATGCGCGCCGCGGCACTCCGTCGGCGGCGGAGCTGCAGGCGTGGTTCCCGGATCCGTGGAACGCCGACACCTGGAACATGAACGCGATCTCGCCGTTGATTCAGACCTATAGCATCGGCGTGGGCAATTACGCGACGCGCGACGTGCGTCCGCAGTACGGGGCGTGGTTCCAGGACGATTGGCAGATCGCGCCGAAACTGACGCTCAATCTCGGTGCGCGCTACGACCTGAGCATCAACGCCAACGGCAACAATTACGCAGTGCCGCCCTTTGTCGACAAGGGGCGCCCGGCGGACAAGAACAACATTCAGCCGCGCGCCGGGTTCGCGTATCGCATCACCCCCCACACGGTGGTGCGCGGCGGCACCGGCGTGTATTTCTCGACGCCGTTGCAGATCGACACGTTCTTCATGGCGCAGATCGATCGGCTCGTGGTCGTGCAGTACACCAACGACGGCCGGCCGGACTTTGGTTCGAATCCGACCAACGGTCAGCCATTGCCATCCGTCGCCCAGGGCCAGCAGCAGTTCTGTCACGTTCGTAACGTGCCTGGATGTCTTCGCCGATCGCTGCAGGAACTGGTCGCGCCCGCCGATTACTCCACACAACTCGGACGTACGTGGCAGAACTCCATCGGCTTCCAGCACCAGATTGGCGCCACGATGGCCGTCGAGGCGGACTACGTTTACAGCCAGGGACGCAACGAGAAGGACGTCATCTCCAACATGAACCTGACGTTCAATCCCGCGACTGGCGCCAACTATCCGTTCTCCGACATCTCACGGCGTGCGTACCCGGATTTCGGTGCGATTTCGATGGTGGTGCGGATGGGGCGCTCCCGCTACCACGCGCTGCAGACGGCGGTGACGAAACGCTTCAGCAATCACTGGCAGGGAGGCGCGACGTACACGTTGTCGGGGCTGTGGGACGCGTTCCCACCGGCGTTCAGCGGCATCAATCCGGCGCCCTTCAAGACCACACCTGATCTGGGCGGCGAATGGTCGTTATCTGCGGGCGACTTGCGGCACCGCGCGGTGCTCAATGGCATCTGGGAAATCGGTCGCGGCCTTCAGGCGAGCGGTGTCTTCTACACCGGGATCGGCGAGCGTGCGACGACGACCTATGGCGCGGACGTGCGCAACATCGCCGGCGTCGGTGGGCCGGAATCGTCAAGCCGTCTGCGCGCGCGACCCGACGGAACGATTGTGTCGCGGAACTGGTTCACGCAGCCGCCTCGGCGCAAAGTCGATCTGCGCGTTCAGCAGAGAGTCACGCTGCCACGTCGTATAACGGTCGAAGGGATTGCCGAGGTCTTCAACGTCTTCAACTCGCCAAACTGGACGATTACGACGGTTGAGACGAGCCCGCAGTACCTCCAGCGGACTGCCGGCCAAAACCGTACGGCGCAGGTAGGTTTCCGGGTCACGTTCTGACGAGCGTTAGTCAGCAGTAGCATGGCTGTAATCCACAAGAGCTGAAAACCTTCGGGATCTGTCGAGCGGCGCCGGGAGTTGAACTTGCTTGCCGTCAATCCCCCGGAGGAGAAACACATGGCTCTTCGGGAGAAGTACAACTACGCCATTCAGACGGCGAAGAATTTCCACATGCAGGGCAACGCCGAAGAACGCGACGGCAAGCTGCATTTCAAGGGGACTGTCCAGACGCAGGAGGAAGCAAACAAGATCTGGGACGCGATCAAGACGATTCCGACCTGGCAGCAGGAGGTCGTGGCTGATATCCGCGCGACCGGCGCGCCGGCGGGAACGCAGCCGGGTCAGCCGGGCACGCAAGGGGAGAAGACCTATACCGTCAAGCCGGGCGACACGCTGAGCAAGATTGCGAAGGAGACGCTCGGTGACGCAAACGCCTACACGGAAATCTTCAATGCGAACAAGAACATCCTCAGTGATCCGGACAAGATCAAGCCGGGGCAGGTTCTGAAGATTCCGGCACACGCACACCGGTAACTCTGATTGGTGATTAGTGATTTGTGATGTGAAATCACAAGTCGCTAATCACAAATCGCAAATCGCTCACGCCGCGTGACTGCTGGGACCGTGATCCCGGTCGGTCGCGCGGCGTCCCACTCGGCGGCGCTCGAATTCCATTTCTTCACGTTTTTCGCGGAGCTTCCGATAGATGTCATTCGACGTCCAGGACGATGACTGCCGACGATCCGAGTGACGCCGTTCCGGCATCGTCGTCACGTTGGAGATGTGGTGGGGACTCCCGTTGCCCGGGATGATTCGGCGCGCGCGGACCGCTTCCTTCACGGCGTGCACGATGGTGTCGAGATCCCACGGTTCGTCGACGATCTCGTAGATGCGCTCATCGCGTCCGGCGAGCCGTTGCACATGCGCCGGATTCGCCGACGTAATGACGAATCGCCGGTCCCGCATCGACGTGGCGCGGCAGATCTGGAATATCTCCCAGTTTTCTTCATATGGGGGACCGATGTCGTAGACGACAACCGCCGGATCATGCCGTTCCATGATGCCGATCGCATCGCATCGGCCGTTAATCACCTCGGGGATGAGCGCGGATACGGCGTCGAACCCCGCGCTCTCGAGCAACTTCGCGAGGGGCACGACCGCCTCAAGATTCGCGTTGAACAGTACGACGACCCCGAGCGACCCCATCAGGCGCGGGGGAGGTGCACGAAACGGGCCGTAAAGACAGGCGGGCCTAGGCCGGCCCGCCTGAGATGGACGCCTTACTTGGCGACTGGAATCGACGGCGCAGTGGGGTTGGTGTTGGTCCTCTCGCCCCACTGATTGTTCTCGATACAGAAATACTCGATGATTTCGCTGTCCGGCTCGCCGAGCTTTGCCGTATAGGTCACCTCAAACGGCTTGGTGAATGTCCCCGGATCGTCGATGGTCACCACGCGCTGCAGCGTGTTGTAATCGGGGCGCGTGTAGCGCTCGATGAGGTGAAGCCGCTCGGTGTGCGGCGTGCCTGCGCTGTCGAGCCAGAATTTATCGTTGAGCCCGACCGTGTCGACGACCAGTGTGTTCCCTTCCCAATGGCCGATCGAATGGCCATACCAGGTCGGCGACGGATCGTCCGGATGTTTGCGGCCGTCCATGAAAATCTGCCGGAAGCTGTGGGCATTGCCCTCCTGCAGCATGAAGATGTACTTCGCGTGTTCGGTTGGATGCTGGATGAGCCGCCACGCGAAGCCGCCGGTGATACGCAGCGGACCGCCAGGCATGCAGTAGAAGTACGGGTCGTCTGCTTCCTTCAACGACGCCATCTTCTGCTTCGCCCACGGCAGCATCAGCGCATCGAGCTTGTCCTTGCCGCCGAGCAGGCGCGGGATTGGCGCATCGCCGCCACCCGTCCAGATGCCCGACAGATCCACCGTGCCGTCCGCGAGCTTTGGCGCCGGGCGCTTGGCGTCCGCCGCTCTCTTGGGTCCGTTTTCACCGCCGAGCCTTCGGGGCAGATCCTGCGCGCGCGGCTGCGAGAGAAATGGCGCGGTGAGTCCGAAGACAGCAATCGCAGCAACAACGATCTTCTTCACGGCGTCCTCGCCTTCCCTCAGTTGCCGAGCTTCGGAACGAAGAACTCTTTGCCATCGGCGCCCTTGAATGACGTCACGATTGCGCGTTCCGCCACGGAGCGGCCGGCGAAACCTTCGACCACGACCTGCGTGCCGACGGGCAGCGTCTTGCGCGACCATCCGCCACGTTCGAGCGCTGGCGTGCTCGCCATCTCGAAGTTCCATGTGGTCACCTTGCCGCTGGCGTCGGTGACGTCGACATAGAAATGGGTGTGCGGATTGGTCCATTCGACCTTCGAGACCACGCCCTTCACCGTGACCGGCTTCTTGGCGTCGTATTCCGCCGTCCACGAATGGTGCGCGGAGACCGGCACCGCGAGAGCCGAGAGGGCGAGACCGAAAACCAGGACGCCAAGCTTCATACGCATTCTTCCTCCTAGAACCCGTACTTGATGCCGAACTGCATGATACGCGGGTCGCCGGCCGACGATGTTATACGACCAAAGGTGCCCGCGTCGAAATTCGTCACCGGGTTGCCCCAGTTGAAGTTGTTGAACAAATTGAAGATTTCCACCCTCAGCTCGAGCTGGCGCGTGGCCGCGAAAGAGACGAGCCGCGAGAAGGCGACATCGGCCGTCCAGAATCCTGGTCCTTCGATGCTGTTGTTGCGGTGGTTGCCATAGGTGCCCGGCGCAGGCGCGGCAAACGACGCCGCGCTCAGGTAGTTATCCAGGCTCCGATCGCCGTACCCGTTTGCATTCACCTGATTGACCCGCTGCGGCGTGATGCCGGTCCCCGCGATGTCACGCGTGGTCGTGACGACGAGCCAGCCGCCGCTGCGCGCATTGATGATCCCTGATGCACGCCAGTCGGACGCGATGACGCGCATCAGCGTGTTCGCGAAGCGCGGGCTCTGCGCTCCAACCGATGCGTTGAAGATTTGCCGTCGGCTCTGAGAGCAGTTGCCTTTGTCGAACGACGGATCGTCCGGCTTCGTGTATCCGCCGGTGAACTGGCTGAAGCCGCCGCTGACGTCCGTATCGGCGACGCAGTGCGACAGGGTGTAGTTGGCGGCGAGGCTGAGACCGTTGGCCGACCGACGCGCGCCCGACAGTTTCAGGCCGCGATAACTCTGCGTCCCGACGTCCACGTATCGCACGATTGGCCCCAGCCATTGCCCGGCATCAGGATTCTCGAGGAACAACGTCCGTCGCCGGTCGGTATTGGAACTGACGGTGCACGATGGATACGACACCCCGGCGATCGTGCAGGGTCCGGTGCCCATGAAGTTCGAGGGATTGACATGTGCCTGCCCCCACATCCGATCCGCGTAGCTTCCGAGATAACTCACCGACGCCTGCCACACGCTGCCGATCTGCCGCTCGAAAGTGACGTTCCATGACTGCACGCGTGTCGAGTTGATGTGCGGATCGATGACGCCATAGGCGCCGAAGCCCGGGAACTGCGCGTCAAACGGCGGATCGCGCGGGAGCGGATGCGTGTCGCCACCGGGAACGTTGCGATACGGGTCTTCGAAGGGCACGCCGTTCAACTCGACGCGATTGCTGAACGGTGACGCCGACGCCGCGATGTAGAGGAACTGCGCGCTGGGAAAGTCGTAATTCAGCCCGTAGGACGAGCGAACCGCCGTGCGGCCATCGCCGGTCACATCCCATGCGACGCCGGCGCGCGGCGAGAAATTGGCCCACTGCTTGTACATCCCCGTCTGGCCCGGCGGGAACCCAGGATCGCCGGGATAGATGAGACCCGCCGGCGCATTCTTGAACCGCTGTGTCTTGACGCCATTCCGGAAGTTGTCGAGGACGAAGTTCGCGATGGCGCCGTTGTCGACGTTCTGGCCGAAGTACGGTTCCCATCGCAGGCCCATGTTGAGCGTCACCCGGTCCTTCACGCGCCACGTGTCCTGGCCGTAGGCGCCGAAGTACCACTGGTTCATGTTGAGGATGCCGGGCGCTCCGTGCCGCACGAGCGAAGCCTGGCCCGTCAAGAAGTCCGCGAGCGCCAGGCCGGTGGTCTGTCCGTTGAAGTTGAAATCACCTGCCGCGCGCGCGTTGTCTTCGGTCGACGACGTCCAGTGGGAGGTGCTGGCGCCGAACGCGAACTGGTGGCGGCCGCGCACCCACGAGAAATCGTCGCCTGCCTGATATGACTCGTTGGCAAGCCGCACCTTGACGGAGTTGCCGCCGGAAATCGTGAACGCATTCGTCACCGCGATGCCGATCACCCCCGGAACGTACGTGTGCAGCTTGATCCCGAGGTCAGGAGCATCGAAGAACTTGTCTGGCGGATCGTTCAGGTGATTCGAGGTGCGATTCCAGGTGACACGGAACGAGTTCACCATGTTGGCGCCGAGCACCAGCGTGTCGCCGAAGGCCGACGATTGCGCACGGGCTCGCTTGTTGGCGCCGAACTCCCGGCGCACCGTCAGGACGTTCCCCGTGCGCGACAGCGTCGGTAGCCGCCGCTCGAAGGTATCGATGTAGCGCCCAAACACGGTGTGGTTCGCACTGAGCTGGTAGTCCACCCGGGTGACGTACTGCTTGTCGTTGTTGTCGAGCGGAACGCTGTAGTTGATCTGTCCGCATGGATCCGTCGCGGTTGGGAGGTGCTGCGCCACGAGCACCGCGGGACGGCTGAAGAGCGCCGAATTGATCTTGTTGTCGACGAACGGTGCCCGCAGGCTTATCGATCTTCCGGCATTGCATGCGGATGACGCATAGGCGGTGAAATCGCCCGCCATCATGGCCGCTGTCGGTACGAATGCGATGAAGGACGGCGGCATCTGCCGCGTGCGCGTCCCTTGGTACGCTCCGAAGAAGAACAACTTGTCCTTCAGAATCGGCCCGCCGAGCGTGCCGCCAAACTGATTCCGGTTCAGCCCATCGTCGATTTTCTTGCCATCGGCGCCGACCGGTGCGAAGTAGTCGGTGGCGTTGAAGCGGTGGTCGCGCAGGAACTCGAACACGTTTCCGGACCATCGGTTCGTACCCGACTTGGTCACGGCGTTCACGGTAGCGCCAGAATGCGTGCCGTTTTCCGCTGACAGTCCGCTCGTCGCGACGCGAAATTCCTGCAATGCGTCAGGGAACGGGAACGGCAGGTTCAGATTGTCGTACGTGTCGTTGTGCATGGCCCCGTCGAGCACGTAGCTGACGCCCGAACGGAGCCCGCCGGCCACGGAGATCGCCACCGCATCCGAGCGGTTGCGCTGGCCGCTGACGTCGCCGGTGTTGACCGCTGCGCCGGCAAGGATGATGAGGTTCGTCACCTGACGTCCCTGAAGCGGAAGCTCGACGATCCGCTCGTTATCCACCACTTCGCTGATGCCCGCGCTGCGGACGTCGACAAGCGGCGCTGCACCTTCGACCGAGATCGTTTCCGCCACATCGCCAACCGCAAGCGTCACGTTGATCGTCGGGTTGCCATTCACCTGCAGCACGATTCCGGTCTGCGCGTAACTGCGAAAACCCTGGAGCGCTGCCTCCAGTTTGTACGGACCCGTCGGGAGGTTCGGCACGACGTACGTGCCGCCGCCCTCGGTCACGACCGCGCGCGTAAACCCGGTGTCCGTCTGCGTCACGGTGATTGTGACGCCCGGCAGAACGGCGCCGCTCGAGTCTCGCACCGTGCCGCTCATCTGACCGGTGGCCTGGGCCCACGCGGACGAATGTGTCGCCACGATGATGAGCACGATGCCGGCGGCGTTTCTCAGGACTCGCTGCATGCAATCTCCTCGGGTGAAATTCCGCGGGATGCTACTACAATTCGCCAGCCATGAAGCAACTGCAGCGTATCGGCCTGATGGTCCTTCTTTCCGGCATCCTCGTGCACACGCAGGGCGGCGCGCCGGCGCGATTCATCACGCCGGCAGCACAAGTCGTCGCCATTCGCGCAGGCCGACTGTTCGACAGCCGCGCCGGTACGCTGATGAACAACCAGGTGATCGTGATCCGTGGCGATCGGATCGCGGATGTCGGACCCGCTGTCGCAATTCCGCCCGATGCGCGCGTCATCGACCTCAGCACAGCGACGGTGTTGCCGGGCATGATTGACGCACACGTTCACCTGTTTCCGGCTGACGACCTCTCCGAGTCGACACGGACGATTGTCGGCGTCGCCAACGCGCAGACCGATCTGAACGCCGGCTTTACAACGGTGCTCGACATGGATTCGCGCGGAGGATTCGGCACGGTGGATCTCCGCAACGCCATCAACCGCGGCCTGGTGATGGGTCCGCGGATGCAGGTCGTCGGGCAGTCGCTGAACCAGCGCGCCAGCAGCCCATATCCGGCGCTCTTCAACCGGTTCATCGATCGGTTCACGGAGGACAAGAACGTCAATTCACCGTGGCTCGGACGCGCCGCGGTGCGCGAAGTCAAGCTCCATGGTGCCGATTGGGTGAAGATCTACACGACCCAGGACTTTGTCGGCGACGAGTACAACGTGTGGAAACCGGACGGTACGCTCGTGAACAGTCCGTCGCTGACGGAGGAAGAGGTGATGGCGATTGTGGACGAAGCGCATCGCCTCGGTTTGAAGGTCGCGTGCCACACCTATGGCGGCGAGGGTCAACTGAGTTGCCTGAAGGCGGGCGTCGATGCCCCCAATCACCTCACCGATCTCGATGACGCCTCGCTGAAGCTGCTCGTCGACAAGAGGCTTCCGCTCGAGATGACGGTCGACGACCTCGTTTCCCTCGCGCCCGGCGATCTGAAGACCACGGGAGGCAAGAACAGCCGCCTGAGGATGGCCGAACAGGCCTTCAAGAAAGCGCGTGCGGCCGGAGTGCCGATCGTCTTCGGCAGCGGCGCGACATCCGCCGCCATTCCGCATGGCATCGGAGCCGACCAATTCGCCTACTTTGTGAAATGGGGAATGACGCCCGTGCAGGCGCTGCAGACTGCGTATCTACCAGCCGCGACGATGTTGAACTACCACTGGGAACAGCATATCGGCAGCATTGAAAAAGGAAAGTTCGCCGATATCATCGCGGTCGCCGGCAACCCGCTCATGGATGTCACGGAGATGCAGCGTGTCCGGTTCGTGATGAAAGCCGGCCTTGTGGTCCGCAACGACAGGTGAATCTATGACTACTGACGTCCTCGACGTTCCGCGTCCGGTCGTGCGCTCCCGGCGTGGAACCGCCGTGCTGCTGTCGCTGACCGCACTCGCCGCGATCGTGTTCGTGGCAGCAGCCGCCCTGCCCTACTTTCTGTCATCCTCGTACGGTCCACCGGAATACGCGCCACGCCGCGGCTGGCTGCTCCTGCACATTGTTGGCGGCATCATTGCCTTGCTCACAGGGCCCGTCCAGTTATGGCTCGGCCTCTCGGATCGCGGGATGGAGTGGCATCGCCGAATGGGCATCGGCTACATGACCGGCGTTGGCCTTGGCTCCGTCGGTGCCTTTTATATGGCCACGCACACGGACTTCGGATGGATCTTCGGGGCAGGTCTGTTCGGCCTCGCTGTTGCCTGGGTTGCGACCACGACGCTCGCGTACCTGGCGATCAGGCGTTCGCTGATCGATCAGCACAAAGAGTGGATGATCCGCAGCTACGTCGTCACGTTCGCGTTCGTGACGTTCCGCGTCATCCAGCCGGCGCTGCAGGCCGCGCGGATCGGGACCGAGCTCGAGCAGCTCGCGGTCGCCGCTTGGGCGTGCTGGGCGGTGCCACTGCTCATCACCGAGTTGGTGATTCAAGGACGAAAGGTTCTCGCCGTTCGCGCGAGTTAACTGAGCACCGGCAGTCGCAACGGACTACGGTGCTGTTCGCTGATCGCGGCGCTGACCGCTTACTTGAAGTACGCGGGCAGATCGCGTTTGGTCTCACGAAGAATGTCAATGATCGCCCGACGATCGGACGGCGACAGACGCGAATATCGAGGCGTCGGCTCCGCGCCCGAGAGGACCGCATACATGCGCCGATAGACGGCGTCGCGCGCGCCGGCGGGCAATCCGTCGAACGCGTCGCTGTAGATCATGTAGCTGCACGGATACCGCAACAGCCGCGTCGTCAGGTCAAGTTGATAGAGCGATCGATCGCGCGAATCCTTCGGCCCGCGCGCGGAAAACCGCTCCGCAAACCCGGAGCTCCCTTGGACGGCGGTCGGGAGCGACGCTTCATCAACGAACAGCAGGTAGTCGACGACTTCGCGCGCGACGCCATCCACGAGCGCTGCCGCATCGGACTTCCCTTCCGCGGCGCGGGCTTCCCACGACAAGCGCGCGAGCAGATTCATCATGTGCAGTTGATGATCGAACACCATCAGCGCGACGATGTCGCTGTAGGGCGAGAGATACCCGGCGAGATCGAACTTTCCCTGCAGCGTTTCCGCCGCGATCGCCTTCGGGATCGTGAGGAAGCCTTCATCCGTCTCATCGCGCATCATCAGATTGCCGCGGCTTGCGACTGTTACGTCGCGCCCGGTCACATACCAGCCGCCCCACCGCTTGCTGACCGGGAGGCGGTGATCGACGACCTCGTTCCCGAGCTGCCGCATAGGCAAGCCGTCCGCACGCGCCGCTTCGCTGCGCAGCAGCATTCCGGGCACACCGAGTGTCGCCTCGACAGACACGTGACACGCCAGGCAGCCGTTTCCGCGCGCGAATTGCGGCGAGGCCGAGGCTTGCTGATTCAGGTTGTAGAAGACGACGCCGAGTTTCGGGTCGAGCGCCGCCGCCTCGATGAATCCGCCGCGCGGCCATCCGACGACAACGCGATCGTTGAAGAAAAGCGTTCGCGGATTGACGGGACTGATGATCCGCGCCTGCACGCTGGTTTTCGAGAAAACGGCAAGCTGCGACTCGAGCGGCACGTCGAGCGCGCTCAGGACCGACCGCAGGTATCCGCTTCCCGGCTCGTACGTCAGCGTCGTCGAACCCGCGGCGAGCTTTTCGTTCAGCTGTGCGATCGCATCGTGTGGCTGCTGGGCCGCATACGCAACGGCCGGGGCACTCGTCTCATCGAAAAACGTATCAGGCAGCTGCCCGCGGGCGCCGAGTTTCGTCGCGACGATGGCAACCGAAATGACCGCTGCGGCAATGGCAGCCAACCTTACGCGAGTCATGGCTGTCTGAGTACTCTAACCCGTCTGAACGGACGATCACGGCGTCAGCCACGAGCTCGACGGGCACATTCTCATCTGCGATTCGCGATTCCTCCGGGGCGCATGGCTGTTGCAGGCGAATGAACGCGAGAGCGGGCGTTCGCCCCTGACCACATCGGAGGCACCATGCACGTCGTCGTGCTCGGCGGTGGATTCGGTGGCGTCACGACTGCGCGCCGTCTGGAATGGCTCCTGCGCAGGCGCACCGACATCGATATCACCCTCGTGAGCCGCGAGAACTTCTTCGTGATCACGCCGCTTCTGTTCGAGGCTTGTTCGGGAAGGTTGGAATTGCGGCACTGCGCGCAACCGATTCGCGCCGCGCTCCGACGAGCTCGCTTTGTCGAGGCAACAATTGAAAGTGTTGATGTGCAGCGCCAGATCGTTCGGGCCGTTGCCCCCGATGGCAGCACATATGAGCTGCCGTACGACCATCTCGTCGTCGCCGTCGGCGCGTCCACCAACGAGCAGCTGATTCCTGGGTCGTCGAACGCCTTCACGTTCAAGACCATGGCCGATGCGCTGGTCTTGAGAAATCACTTGATCGAACAGTTCGAGCGCGCCGATGCGGCGCCCGACTCGACGCGGCGACAGAGCTGTCTGACGGTCGTCGTGATCGGCGGCGGCCTTGTTGGCGTTGAGCTCCTGGGCGAGCTGACCGCGTTTGCGGACGACGTGCTGCACCTGTATCCGCGCATCCGTCGAGAAGAGGTCCGCTTTCAGCTGTTCGAGGCCGGCCCGCGCATTCTTTCCGAAATCGACGACAGACTGGCGGTTGTGGCGAGTGGCGTGCTCCATCGGCGCGGCGCAGACGTGCGTGTGGCCACGCCCGTTCGCTTGATTGAGGCCGGACGTGTGCACCTCGTGGACGAAACGATCAACGCCGGCACAATTGTGTTGGCCCCTGGCATCGTCCCGAGCGCGATCGCGAGCGCTATTCCGGTCGGGCACGATCAGCGTGGCCGGATCGCTGTCGACGGTACGATGCGGAGCCGCAGCCATTCGCAGGTGTGGGCGCTGGGCGACTGCGCGGCGATTCCTGGCCCGGATGGCCAGCCGTATCCCGCGCTCGCGCAGCACACCGTGCGCGAAGCGCGACAGCTCGCGCGCAACATACAACGCGTCATCGAAGGGCGCGCCCCTGCGCCGTTCGTCTTTCAACCGCTCGGCACGATGGCCTCGCTCGGGCACACGCGTGCCGTTGCGCTGGTCTTCGGCGTGCGTCTCACCGGTTTCCCAGCCTGGTGGATACGCCGGACCTACTACCTGTTTCAGATGCCGCGCTGGGACCGGCGACTTCGCATCGTCCTCGATTGGACGGTGGCGCTATTCTTCCGGCCGGACATCACCAAGGTCGAGTTGCGCGTCGAGAGGGAGCAGGTGCAGCAGGCCCGAAAGATGACCGGTGTCGGCGTCACTCCTACAACGCCGCCAGTTCACTCGTGAAACAATCCGCTGCCTAACGCCGGGCGTCGAGTTCTTCCAACGACCGTACCGACGTTCGGCAAGGTTACGTTCACGCACGCGCGCCTCGAGAAAACTGGAGAACACTGTGCCGAAAACGATCGACTTCCTCACCGAGGACGCCCTTACGTTGCTGAGCAGTGAGCCGCTCAGCTCGGCGACCCTCAACGTGACACCGGTGAAGCTCCAGTCCAACGTCGCCTTTGCGGGCGGTGACGTGTCCCTATCAATCAGTTCAGGACTCAATGTTCAAGTATTCAATTCGCTCGACGACGTCGATGAAGATGGTGTGCTCCTACCTGAAGTGAAGAAGGTTGGAGCGGATAAGTTATCCAGGATGGTCACGCTGAACGTAGATGCTGCGTGGTTGAAGTACCGCGTCTCCGCAGGCATCAGGGCAAAGGCGAAGGCGAGCCTCGCCGACGCCGGTTTCGATCTGGATGCTGGTGCCGGAGTCGTGCTAGCCGACTATCGCTTTCATACTTCTCGCAGTCGAATTCTGCGCGAGGCGGTCCTTGACGATCTTGCAGTGGAGCCTCGGACAGCGCTGAATCTGGACTCTGTGTTGGCCATGGCACCCGGTGACGCGCTGACGTTTCAGGCGCGCGGTTCCGTGAAGGCCAAGCTGACCATCTCCTTCACCGATTTGTTCACGGGTCAGACGACGGCGTTGCTCCAGCTAGCCGGCGTAAGCCGTTCGATCGGATTCAAAGCGACGGCTGGCGCATCGGTGACGTTCGCGGTCAGTGTATCCGATGAGTTCATCGTCTCGTTCGCCAGGCTTGACCAGAACGAGTGGCGGGTCGGCGTCCGCAAGGCGGCATCGCGGCGAATCGGCATCGGTGTCGCCGCCGAATTTGAAGTCGGCGCGGAGAACCCCAAGGAGCTGAACGCGTTTCTGAACCAGGTAAAGGATGCGCTGATCGGTCAGCCGCTCGATGGACTTACCGCACTGCTCGACAAGGCAACGCTCGAGGACTTGAATGACACGGAAAAGAAGATTGCGACGACGCTGCTCGATCGCTTTGGCCTGACAGGGCCACTGGCGAGCTTAGACAGCCTGAGAGAGCGGATCAAGTCGATTGACGACGGAGTGACGGCAGCGTTGAAGCAGGTGGCGGAGTCCAAGGTGAAGCTCGGATTCGCGTACGAGTACGCGCGCATTCGCGAAGATGTTGAGCTGCTTCAGGCCCGTGTGGATCGCGCACAAGCGACGGTGCTTCATGCCGATCTCGTACGACACCGTCTCCAGTCCACGCTTGACGCCATCAACTCGCGGGAACCGGGAATCACTCTGGAGACGTATCTCAATCAGCAAACGCTCAAGAGAGAGCGCAGCTGGGGGTTTACGCTCGGGATCGGGAAGTGGATCGATATCGGAGGGAAGGACAGTGACAACCTCGCGGTTGTACGCCGCCGCAACATCGAGGGTCACGTGCAGGAGAGCTTTCTGGGAACGCGCGCGTACCAAGGCCGCTGGATCGGCGAAACGTTCACGTGGAGCGCCGATTTTCGGGCGGAGATGCGCGGATACTCGCGGACGACGACACCTTCTCTTCCGGAGTTCGACCTCGGCCTGCATCTGGCCTACGTCAGCGCACAGAAGAAATTGTCGGCTGACGAAATCGATGAGTACCTGGACTTCGCCTCCGTCTGGAGGATCGTTCTCGCCCCCGATCTCGACGAGCGGCGCAACCAGCTGATGGAGTTCAAGGACGCCGAACACATCGTGACGATCCAGATCGCAATCGGGGACGAAGCCTTTCGTTTGATGTTGCCACTGTTGGCAACGGCCGGCGACAGCGATCTTGCCGGCGCGCTGGCGCTCGCCATGCCACGTCAGCCAAAAGTGGAGGGCCTCCGTTCCGCGCCGGAGCGTTTCGCGACGTATGAGCCTCTGTGGCAGCTCTACCTCAAGAACCCCGAAGCAAACAGTTTGGCGCTGCGTGCGACTGCGGGTCAGATTCTCGAGCGGCAACACCGAATGATGTTGGCACGCGCCGAGCAAACATCGACCTCAAACGATGTCCTCTTTCCGTTCACCATGACGGGACGTATCGCATTGGATGGGGGGCCTATCGGACCGTGGCGTCAATTTCGAAATGGAGCGACGTTGCTGCACCAGGGCCTCGTGTCCGGTGGACCAGCGGATCCAACGCTTGATCGTGCGCGAAAGGCGATGAAGGAATCGTGGACGCAGGTTCATCGCCTGCGTGCGATCGGCGCCTTCCTCGTCGAAAGTGCTGCGCGCGCGGGAGTCCTGGGAAAGATTGGACGGTCGATGACGGTAGCGCCGCCATCAACTCAGGCAGCGGGGGAGCGGCAGACCGCGATCATCGTCGCCTGACGAACACGAACGTAAGTCTCTTAGCGCGTTGACCGCTGGTCGCTCTCCGCCAAGGTTCCTTTCGTCGAGAACAGCCACACGCTGTCGCCGTGCGTCGTGCCGGCGAACAGACTGCCAGCTGAATAGGCAACAACGTACTCGTCGCCTTCGTATTCAAAGACACTGACTGGCGAGTTCATCCCTGCACCGGTCTGAAATTCCCAGAGCCGTTTGCCGGTCGAGGAACTCAGCGCGGTCAGGCGTCCGTCGTTCCGTCCTGTGAACACGAGGCCGCCGGCAGTGGTCACCGAACCGCTGTAGCACGAGTCCCTCCAGCGCTGCTGCCAGACGAGACGGTTCGTCTTCATGTCGAGCGCCGCGAAGATGCCGGCCAACGGCAGCGGCGCACCGCCGAACGCGCTGCCAAGGTACCGCTGCCCTTCCGGCGTGATCTGTTGGTTTTCTTCGCCGCCTCTGAAGACGTTTGCCGCATCGGTTGCGCAGACGTACAGCAGGTTGGTCGCTGGATCGTAGGAGCTCGGCGGCCAGTTGGCGCCGCCGCGAGCGCCGGGCTTGGCAACGATTGGGTCTTTCCAGAACGGCGTGAACACCCGTCCCTGGTTAACCAGCGTGTAATCCTCGGGCGCGATATCGACCGACTGGGGAACGAACGCATCGCCCTTCGGAATCGGTTGTGTCTTCGACGTTGCCTGACGCGGCTCCTGCGGCACAGGAGTCTCGTCGATGCCGATGAGCGGCTTCCCGTTCGTGCGGTCGATGATGTACACCCAGCCCGCTTTGTTTGGTTCGGCGGCGGCCTTGCGAAGACGTCCGTTGATCATCACGTCGAAGAGGACGACCGGACTCGGACCGTCGTAGTCCCAGAGGTCGTGATGAATCTGCTGGAAGTGCCAGCGATATTTGCCTGTAGAGGCCTCGATCGCCACCATCGAGGTCGCAAACAGGTTGTCGCCGGCGCGGATTCTGCCGTTGAAATCTGGTCCAGGGTTGCCGGTCGTGAAGTAAATCAGCCCGAGCTCAGGATCGACCGCGGGTGTTTGCCAGACGCTTGCGCCGCCATGCAACCACGCTTCGGTGTTCTGCGGCCACGTGTCGTGGCCAATCTCGCCGGGACCAGGAATCGTATAGAAGGTCCACAGCAGATGGCCGTCTTTCGCGTCGAACGCTTTCACGCGTCCACGGGTGCC
>Ga0075418_10002823_pt1 | contig 19868 bp, 19 predicted proteins | sample SoiMetdeltSBSDD2_FD_81776 | JGI IMG/M metagenome (GOLD analysis project Ga0075418, IMG submission 81776) | Bulk soil microbial communities from a Populus tree surrounding site in Tennessee, USA - Soil MetaG P. deltoides SBSDD2 | ecosystem: Environmental > Terrestrial > Soil > Tree plantation...
CCGGCGAGGCTGACCTCGGCCTGCAGGTCCGCCCGCGCGCGCAGTCTTTCGGCCAGCCGCTGTGCCAGCGCTGCCGGCGTGGTGCCGCTCCGTTTCGCCAGCAGCAGCGCCACGTTGGTGCTCAGATCGCCATGGCGCGGATCCCGGGGTGGATCGAGCTGCAGCGGACCCGGCGGCTCGAGCCCGAGTTCCCGCAGCACGGCTTCCAGGATGGACAGGATCTCTGCCTTGACCATGTCGCCTCCGGGGCGTCCTCAACCGGCGAACGCTTCGCTGGGAGCGTCGCCCCAGAGCTTCTCCAGGGCGTAATACGCCCGCGTCTCGGGGAGGAAGACGTGCACCACGATGTGCACGTAGTCCAGCAGGATCCAGCTGCGGGTGTCGTAGCCTTCGCTGTGCCACACCTCGTGCTGCAGCATCTCGAGGCCGTCGACGACGGCATCGGAGACGGCACGCAGCTGCACGTCCGAGGTAGCGGTGCAGAGGACGAAGTAGTCGGCGAAGTTGGTGACCCGGCGGAGGTCCAAGAGCACGATGTCCTCCGCCTTCTTGCTGGCGGCCAGCTCGGCAGCCTTCAACGCCAGCTGGCGCGGACTCAACGCCAACAGCACCTCCGCCAACGCGACGTGGGCGCGCAGGTGAGCGCGACAGGGAAACAGGCGCAACCTACCCCAGCAGAGGAGGAGGGTCAAGGGGCCGCGGTGCCGCGAGCGAGAGCCAAGCGCGCTTGCAAGGCGTCGACCACGATGCCGGTGCAGCTGCCGCTTGCGAGCGCCACGATGGCGAAGAGCGGCAGCAGATCCCAGGCACCGCTGCCGGCACCGAGCACCGTGGCCACCAGCGCGAGCTGCGCCAACCCATGCGCACTGGCTCCGAGCACCGAGAGCCCGAGGGGGCTCAAGAGTCGGCCGCCCCAGCGCTGCGCCAGCGTCATCGCCGCCCAGCTCGCCACGCCACCGCCGAGGGCGAGGATCGATTGGGGCCCGAACAGAGTGCCGGCGAAGAAGGCGGCGAGGAGGAGTCGCAGGACCAGGACGATGCCGGCGGCGACCGCCCCGTGTTCGAGGAGCACGAGCAGGGTGACGCCGTTGGCGAGACCGAGACGGATCCAGGGCACAGGGTTGGGCAGCGTGCGTTCGAGCAGCCAGAGGAGCGTGGCGGCAGCGGCGTAGAGCGCCAGGCGCGAGCGCAGCTGCAGCGCCGTACTCGCCTGCCGCCCCTGCACCGAAACGAGCGGCGGCATGGGAGCGGAGCACGCCTCGGGTTCCGCAGCACCGGCGCTCGGCACGGCAGCGGACTCGAGAGCGGTAGGAAGCGCGGGTGGCTGCATCAGCGCGTCACCCCATCCACGTCGAGGCCGGAGCCCGCGAAGCACACCACCACGCGGTTCGGCACGCAGACGAGGCTCCGGCCGGGAGCACGCAGACGGCCGAGGCGCTGGCAGAAGTGGTTGGCGCACGGCGCCGCCACGATCCAGGCTTCGCCATCCTGCAGGCGCAAGCGGGTCACGCCGACCGGGCCGCGGATCTCCATCTCCCGGTCCTGGGACGCCTCGAAGCGACTCTCCCCGTCGGCGCTGCGGACGACGAGCACCGCGGCTCGCTCCGGCTCGGGCTTCCAGGCCCAGGACGCCGGCACCAGCGCGGCGACGGCGAGCAGGACAACGCAGTCCGCCGGCGTCGGCGCCCGCCGGCGCGTCGGGCCACGAGGCGCGTGCTGGCGCCGCGCCCCCATGCTCAGCTGCTGCGGTGGGTGATGAAATCCACGGCATCCGCCAGCGCGTCCCGCTCGGGACCGGCCGGGAGGTCGCGGAGGGCCTGCTTGGCGCGGCCGCCGTGGAGGAGAGCCCGGGCCCGGGCCTCCTCGATGCCGCCGTGGGTGGCGACGAACTCGAGCATCGTCCCCCACTGGCCGTCGAAGATCTCGCGACTGCGGATGGCCCGCAGCATGCGTTCGCGCTCCGCCGTCGGAGCATTGTGCAACGCCAGGATGAGGGGCAGGGTCACCTTGCCCTCGTGGAGATCGTTGCCCACCGGCTTGCCGACCACGGACTCGTCCCCCAAGTAATCCAGCAGGTCATCGGTGATCTGGAAGGCGAGGCCCACGTCGTTCCCGTAGGCGAGGATGGGTTCGACGGCGGTGGCGCCGCCGCACAGCGCTCCGAGCGCGCAGGAGGCGGCGATGAGCGCCGCGGTCTTCTCGCGGATGAGCAGCATGTACTCGTCCTCACGCATGTCCAGCTTGGCGTGGAACTGGAACTGCATCATCTCTGCCACCGACATCCGGTTCGTCGTCTCCGCCAGCAGCTCCATTTCGCGTTCCAGACCGGCGGCGGTGAAGAGCTGGAAGGCCTTGGAGTAGAGGAAATCCCCCATCATGAGAGCGATGCCGTCGTGCCAGCGGTGGTTCACCGCCGGCTGGCCGCGCCGCAGCGTCGCCTTGTCCACCACGTCGTCGTGGATGAGTGTCGCCGTGTGGATCATCTCCACCACCGCGCCCGCCATGATGCTGCGGCTGCCGGGCTCGCCGTACGCCCGGGCGACGAGGAGCAGCAAGGTGGGACGAAGACGCTTGCCCGGCGACCGCTGCAGGTGCTCCCAGACTTCGTCGATCAGGGGAACGCCGGTCGCCTGGCAACAGTGCTGCAGGAACTCCTCGACCTGGGTCAGATCTTCCTGTACCAGAGCGCGGAAATCCTGGGCATAGACGTTGAAGCGTGCCTCCACGCCGAGCTCCGTTCTCCCCTGCCGCCGGCGGCGCTTGCGGGGAACCGCGGCAAGCATACATGCCCGGCCGCCGAGGCAGAAGCGCCAATCGCCGCGCCCTCGGTCCGCTTCCAGTCTCGTGCCGTACCCGAGACGAATGGCCCAAGTCTCAAGAATTGTTGGTCTTGACCTCGCGGCGGGTGTGTTCCTTGCCGTCGAAGGTGAGGATCTTCCGGCGCTCGAAGACGGTGGTCTCCAAGTGCACCGGCCGCTTCCAGAGCCGGAAGAGATTGCGCAGCGTGTCCTCCGCGTGCTCCAGCTTGAGGTCCACCCCTTCGTGCTCGTGGCGCAGGTACAGCTCACCGCGGTTGCGGTGGTTGCCGTCGGCCACCAGGATGATGGGCTGGCCGAAGTTGGTGAGCTGGAAGAGCAGCTGCTGCTTGATCTTCGGAAATTCCCGGCTGTCGATGTGGTACATGTCGGTCTGCTTGTTGTAACTGAAGTGGAAGAGCTTCTGATCGCGGCAGAAGTCCTCGGTGAGGAAGGTGTCGATGAAGGTGACGTCGTTGTACAGCTTGCGCACCTCGAAGACCTTCTGCAGACCCTGCCCGGTTTTCCGATCCCAACGCCGCTTGTCCTGGTAGTCGTCGCAGGCCTCCCACTCCGGGCCGAACTGCCCGCGGTTCCAGCGCTCCTCGATGTGACGGAACAGCTCCAACCCGATCTTGTAGGGGTTGAAGCCCCCGGGCGGCGTGAGCACCGTCCCCGAGTGGTGGTCGGCGTAGTCCACCACCTCGGAGGCCTGCAACAGGTCCCGGGTCATCATGCGGGAGTGCCAGAAGGTGGCCCAGCCTTCGTTCAAGATCTTCGTCTGCCCTTGCGGGGCGAAGTAGTACGCCTCGTCGCGGACGATGGAGAGGATATCCTGCTGCCAGCGCTCCAGCGGTGCTCGCTCCAGCAGGAAGAGCAGCACGTCGCGCTCCGGCGCTGCCGGCACCTTCCGCACCTCTTCGCTCTGCTGCTGCTTCAGCTGCCGCTGCTTCTCCAGGAACTCCTCGGGATTGATATAGCGGTCCATGTAGCCCTTGGCGCGCAGCCGCGGCACGCCGTGATCCACCACATCCTCCTCGCTGCCAGCGAGCGGCGGCCGGGTGAGAGCCCGCCGCCGCACGTGCGGCGCGTGGAAGTCGATGAGGTTGTCCAGGGACTTGCAGGAATCCATGAAGGACTCCACCGTGTCGGCTCCGTACTTCTCCACGTACTTCCGCACCCGCGTGCCGTGGTTGGCCATGGCGTCCACCATCTTGCGGTTGGTGTGGCGGAACCAGGCGTTGTTCTTGAAGAAGTCCACGTGGGCGTAGACGTGGGCCATCACCAGCTTCTGGTCCACCAGGGTGTTGCACTGCATCAGGTAGGCGTAGGCCGGGTTGTTGTTGATGACCAGCTCGTAGATGCGCTGCAGCCCGTAGGCGTAGCCCTTGGCCAGCTGGTCGTACTCCATGCCGAAGGACCAGTGCGGATAGCGGCTCGGGAAGCCACCGTAGGCGGCGATCTCGTTCATCTGCGCGTAGTCCACCGCTTCGAAGACCACATCGTTGAAATCCAGGCCGTAGCGCCGGGCGACGCCGCCGATCTCCTCGGCCAGTGTCTGCAGGTCGCGGCTCTTGGTGTTCATCGGCCCTTCCCCAGGAAGTCCTTGATGGTGGAGTAAACGGCCTCACGGTCCTTGATCGGCGCGGTCACCAGGGTCTCGGTGCCCTGGAACTCCTTCTCCAGGTCCTTGAGGAACTGGCCGCTGCCGTAGGGGCTCTCCACCTGGCCATAGGCGAACTGGTTCACTCGCTCCAGGATTTCCTCGCGCAGGATGCGGATGCACTCCTTGGTGTCGCCACCGCCCCAGTTGTCGCCGTCGGAGAAATGGAAGGGGTAGACGTTCCAGTCGGACGGCGGGTAGTGCCGCTCCAGGATCTCCTGGCACAGCTTGTAGGCGCTGGAGATCTTGGTGCCGCCGCTCTCCCGGGTGGAGTAGAAGGTCTTCTGGTCCACCTCGTAGGCCACGGCGTCATGGATGATGTAGCGGCTCTCCAGATGCTTGTACTGCGAGCGCAGCCACGTGTCGATCCAGAAGGCGGTGGTGCGCACGATCTCCTTCTGCTCGTCCCCCATGGAACCGGAGACGTCCATGATGTAGAGGATCACAGCGTTGTTCTCCGGCAGCCGCACTTCCCGCCAGGAGCGATAGCGGCGGTCGGGCTGCAGGGGGACGACGATGGGATCTTCGGGATTGTAGGTCCCGGACGCCATCTCGCGCTTCAGCGCTTCGCGGAAGGAGCGGCGGAAAACACGCAGCGACTCCGGACCCGACTGGCGGATGCCGACATAACGCTCCCGGGTGGCGGTGACGTTCTTGCGCCCCCGTGGCTGGATGCGGGGCAGCTCCAGCTCCTCCCCCAGGAGCTTGGCCAGCTCCGCCAGCGGCACGTCCACTTCCATCAGGTGCTGGCCGGCGGCGTCGCCGGCGCCGCTCTCACCCTCCCCCGGCGCCCGCCCGAGGGGCGTGCCCGGCTCGCCCTCGCCCTGGCCGACGCCGCCGGCGCGGTTGCGGCCGTAGCGGAAGCGAGGGATCTCGATCTGCGGGATGGGGATGGAAACGAGATCACGGCCCTTGCGGCCGATGAGCTCGCCATGGGTGATGTACTTGCGCAGCTCGTTCTTGATCCGGCCGCGGACGATGCGGTCGAACCGGCTCTTGTCTTCTTCGATCTTGCGGACCATGCGCACCTGCCGACGTCAGGGCCCGCCGCTTGGCCAGCGGCGGCTCAGGAGCCCTTGATGTCGCCGCGCGCGAAGATGCTGGCGACGTAGTTGAGCACATCCGTGGCGCAGACGTCGCAGTAAGCGTAATTCTTGATCATCCTTGCCTTGATGATGTCGATCTTCTCTTGCGTCTGCTTGTCCACGACGCTGGACACCAAGCTGGTGAGCTTGATGGAATCCTTCTGGTCCTCGAAGAGCTTGAGCTCCAGGGCCTTCTGCAGCCGGGCGTTGGTGGCGTAGTCGAAGGTCTTGCCCTCCAGGGCCAGCGCCCCGATGTAGTTCATGATCTCGCTGCGAAAGTCGTCCTTGCGGCTCTCGGGGATCTCGATCTTCTCTTCCACCGACCGCATCAGGCGTTCGTCCGGATCCTCGTCCTGGCCGGTGTACTTGTTACGCACCTTTTCCTTCAAGGTGTAGGCCTTGACGTGATCGATGTAGTTGGCACACAGACGGCGCACCGACTCCTCGTCCGCCGAGATGGCGCGCTGCACCTCGTTCTTGACCATGTCCTCGTACTCGGCTTTCACCACCGCCAGCAGCTCGCGACAGCGCTTGCGCTCCTCTTCGTTGGTGATCAGCGAATGGTGCTGCAAGCCGGACTCGAGCTCGTTCATCACCATGAAGGGGTTGATGCAACCCTCGCCGGTGTCGCTCACCAAGGCGTTGGAGATCTTGTCCTGCACGTAGCGCGGCGAGATGCCGTGCATGCCCTCGTTGGGGCCCTCGGCGCGGAGCTCCTTGATGGAGTCCTCGGTGTACCCCGGCAGCATGCGCCCATCGTAGAGCTTCATCTTCTGCATCAAGGTCATCTTGGCCTTCTTCGGCTCTTCGAGGCGCGTCAGCACCGACCAGATCGACGCCACCCGCAGGGTGTGTGGCGCGATGTGCTTGCCCTTCACGATCTTCTCGTTGAAGTCCTTCTGGTAGATCTTGATCTCGTCCCCGAGCCGGGTCACGTACGGCACGTCGATCTTCACGGTGCGGTCGCGGAGCGCCTCCATGAACTCGTTGTTCTGCAGCTTGCGGTACTCCGGCTCGTTGGTGTGGCCGATGATCACCTCGTCGATGGGCGTCTGGGCGAACTTCTTGGGCTTGATGCGGTGTTCCTGCGAGGCTCCCAGCAGGTCGTACAGGAAGGCCACATCCAGCTTGAGGACCTCGATGAACTCCACCAGGCCGCGGTTGGCGACATTGAATTCGCCGTCGAAGTTGAAAGCCCGCGGGTCCGAGTCGCTGCCATACTCGGCGATCTTGCGGTAGTTGATGTCCCCGGTGAGCTCGGTGGAATCCTGGTTCTTCTCGTCCTTGGGCTGGAAGGTGCCGATGCCGATGCGATCCTGCTCGGAGAGCAGCAGGCGCTCGACGCGGACGTTCTGCACCACCCGTGACCAGTCGCCGTCGTAACGCTCCATGAGCATGCTGTAGATGTGGCGGCTGTAGGGGCAGAGGTCGCCGTCCAGGGTGACCCGTTCCCGCTGTGGTAGCTGGGCGTTCACCGGCTCCAGGAGGCGCTGCCGCGACTCCTTCGGGATCAGGTAGAGTGGGTCCTCGTGCATGGGAGTGGCGTGCCAGTTGGGATTCTCCGCCTCGGAGTCCAGGTCGCGCCAGGAGAAGGTGTAGATGGCGCCTTCCTCGGTGCGGGAATAGCGCTCCAGCCCTTTCTTCAGCAAGCGGACGATGGTGCTCTTGGCGCTGCCCACGGGGCCGTGGAGGAGCAGCACGCGGCGCTCGGCGCCGTAGCCGTGCGCCGCCGATTTGAACACGTCCACCAGCCGCATGAGCGCCCCGTCGAGGCCGAAGACGGCGTCGCGGCCATGGTCGATGGGATCGTGGAAGAATTTGTAGTGGAGAACCTTTTCCTTGTTCTCCACATGCTCTTCCACGCCGTAGGACAGGATCATGTCGTACACGCGCTGGTAGGCGTTGCGAGCCACCTTGGGATTCTTGAGGAACAACTCCAGGTAGTCTTCGAATGTGCCGGTCCAGTGGAACTCGCGGTACCGCAACGGGTCGTGCGCGTCGCGGATGTACTGCATCAGACTCCGAGCGTCGCCCATCATGGTGATTGCCTCCCAAACCAGCCGGGCGGCGAGCGGGCTCGCTCGACTCGGCGTCTCCCTGCCCCCCGAGACGAGGCCTCTCTTACACCGTGGCGGAAGAGACGGAGCGTGTACGCCACGGCGAGGCCGTCGCCGAAGTTTCAAGCAAGGGTCGTACCGGTAGGGGTCTCCCCGAGCGGTAGACCCAAGGACTACGGCGGGCGTGGCCTGGCGACCGGGTCGCCGACTGCTAGGGGGCGGCAGGGCCTGCCCGCCGGGTCAAAGCTTCTCGATGCTGACAACGCGCGCCGGCGTGGCGAGTTCCCACCGGGCCCGTCGGCGGCGCCGCAACCGCCTGGAGGACAGGAAGGTCCCACCCGACAGGCAGTTGCCCACCGCGCAATCCCGACACGTATCAAGGTGAGACAGCTTCGTGATCCACGTCGGGATCCGGGTCTGTTTCGGTGCTGCGGCGAGACTGGCGCCTTCGTCCGACCACGAAGGCGAGGCCGATGGCGCCCATGTAGAGCACCACCATGGGAATCGCCATCATCACCTGGGACACCGCGTCGGGAGGGGTGAGCCACGCCGCGACGATGAAGATGATGACGACGCCATAGCGCCACTGGGACAGCAGCTGCCGCGGCGTCACCAGGCCGAGCCAGGCGAGGAGCACGATGACCACGGGGATTTGGAAGACCAAGCCGAAGGCGAGGCAGAACTTGGTCACGAAGGAGAAGTACTGGGTGACGTTGATGATGGGCTTCAGCGTGGCGGCGGAGAAGGAGAGGAAGAAGCTCACCATGCGCGGCACTACGAAGGCGTAGGCGAAGGCCAATCCCAAGTAGAAGAGCAGGGTGCTGGCGAGCAGAACGGGGAAGACGAAGCGCTTCTCGTTCTGGAACAGACCGGGGGCGACGAAGCTCCATACCTGCATCAGCAGGATCGGCATGGCGACGAGCAAGCCGACGGCGATGCTCACTTTGAAGCGGATCATGAAGCCTTCGGTGGGATTGAAGTAGTGCACCTGGCCGAGCTCGGCCGGGACGAGCAGTCCGAGCAGTCGTTCCGAGACGAACCAGCCGGCGGTGGCTGCCGCGGCGCCGACCAGGAGCATGCGGATGAGGGTCGCCCGCAGCTCCTCCAGGTGCTGGAAGAAGGACATCGTGCGGAGCGGCGCGCGCTGCGGCTTCTTGCCCGCGCGGGGCGGCGTGGCGCCCGCGGCGACGAGGGCAGCGTCAGGACTCACGGCGCTTCTCCTGCAGGAGACCGCGCAGCTCTTCCATGAACTGGTTGACGTCCCGGAAAGAACGATAGACCGAGGCGAAGCGCACGTAGGCCACTTCGTCCAGGGACTGCAGGCGGTTCATCACGGCTTCGCCGATCTCCCGCGAGGGGATCTCGCTGCGGCCGTCGGCGAGGAGAACGCGCTCGACCTCGTCCACCAGCTCCTCGAGCTGCTGCCGCGAGATCGGCCGCTTCTCGCACGCCTTGACCAGGCCGGTGAGGATGCGGTCACGCTCGTAGGCCTGCCGCTGTCCGTCCTTCTTGATCACCAGCACCGGGGTCTGCTCGATGAACTCGTAAGTCGTGTAGCGCTGGTGGCAGCCGGTGCACTCGCGGCGCCGGCGCACTCCCATGCCGTCGCGCACGGAGCGCGAATCGACGACCTTGTCGTCTTCGTGGCCGCAGGCCGGACAGCGCACCGGGCCACCCCTCAGACGGGCGTCAGCCAGCCGTGCCGGTCCTCGAGGTCACCGCGCACGAGTCCGAGGAAGAGCTCTTGCGCTCGCCGCGTCAGCGGTCCCATGGAACCGTCGGCGACCACGATGCGATCGACGGAGCGGATCGCCACCACCTCCGTCGCCGTGCCGGTGAAGAAGACCTCGTCCGCCACGTACAGGGCCTCGCGCGGGATGTCCTCTTCGCGCACCTCGATGCCGTCCTGCCGCAGCAAGGTGATCACCGAGTCGCGGGTGATCCCGGGCAGGACGCCGGCCGCGAAGGGCGGGGTGCGGACGACGCCGTCACGGACGACGAAGATGTTTTCGCCGCTGCCCTCGCAGACGTACCCCCGCGGATCGAGGGCGACGCCTTCGGTGAAGCCGTTGAGCACGGCCTCCATCTTGATGAGCTGGCCGTTCATGTAGTTGGCACTGGCCTTGGCCATCGCGGGGATGGTGTTCGGATGCATGCGCCACCAGGAGGAAACGCAGACGTCCACGCCCGCCGCCGCCGAGTGGTCCCCCAGGTAGGCGCCCCAGTCCCAGGCCACGATGCTGCTGCACACCGGGCTGCCCAGGGGGTTGACGCCGGGCGTACCGAGTCCCCGGTACACCAAGGGGCGCAGGTAGCAGGCTTCGAACTTGTTGGCCTGCACGGTCTCGCCCATGGCCTGGGCGAACTCTGCCTCCGTGTATGCCGGCTGCATGCGATAGATGCGCGCCGAATCGAAGAGCCGGCGCACGTGCTCGCGCAAGCGGAAGATGGCGGGCCCCTTCGGAGTCTTGTAGCAGCGCACGCCCTCGAAGACGCTGCTGCCGTAGTGGAGAGCGTGGGCCATGACGTGCACCGTGGCCTCTTCCCACGCCACGAGGTCGCCGTCCATCCACACGAGGAGATCGGTGCGGAACGGCGCTTTCCCGGAATCGAGGCTCTTGCTCCCGGTCTTCTTCCGCGTCATCTCTTTCATTCCGCCTCCTCGCTGGCGGCGGCGCCGCCAGGCGTGAGCCAGCGCCGAAGCTCACGCCTCCCGGCTCGTGGCTTCGGCCAGAAACCGCTCCACGCTGGCCTCCACCAGCGCCTGGAGCTCCTGCAGGGTCCGGCGGTACGCCCCCAGATCCCCACCGATGGGGTCGATCACTGCAGCGCCCTTGCCGACGCCCTCGGCATAGTCCCGCAGCAAGTGCACTCGCGACGCCGCGGCCGGCGACAGCCGACGCAAGGCGTCCACGTGCGCCGGCGCCATCGCCAGCACCAGCGCTGCCCCGGCGAGCATCTCCGGCGTCACCCGGCGGGCTCGGTGCGCCGTGAGATCCAGCCCGACCTCGGCGGCCACCTGCTGCGCCAAGACGCTCGGGGGCTCACCGTCCCATGCATCCGTCCCGGCAGAGCGAGCCTGCACGGACGCGGCTCCGACTTCCAGCCGTCGCGCGGCGATGACTTCTGCCAGCGGGCTGCGGCAGGTGTTGCCGGTGCACACGAAGAGAATCTCCACGGTGCGCCTCACCTTGCCCCGCCTCACCCGACCGGCGTCGTTCCGAGACTCGCGTCCAGGTCGAACAGTCCCCGGCGCAGGAGCCGTGGCGGCCAGCTGGTGCAGTCCACCAGAGTCGATCCCGGTCCCGGGGCCCGCGTTTCGAGACCGCGGTCGCGGCAGAACCAGAGATCAGTCTCACTGCCGAAGACCGCGTCGATCTCTCCTTCCCGCAACAGCGCTGCTGCGCCCGTGCGGTTGACGCTCGTCGAGAGTACGGCCGCACCGAGTCGCGCCAAGAGGGCGCGCAGCCGCGGGTGCGCCGGAACTCGGAACGCTGCCGTCGCTCCTGATTCTACCGTTTCTCCCCAGGGCTGCGCCTCCTGAACGCGCAGCACCGCGGTGAGCGGCGCCGGCCAGAGCCGCCGGAGGAAATCGAGCGCCCTCGGATCCTGGCCCGGAGTCAGGTAGGAAAGTAAGGCATCGAAGCAGGGCAAGAGGGCGAGGAAGCTCCTCGGGCTCTCGATCCCTTTCCAGGCCGCGATCCGCCGCCTGCCCGCTTTGGAGGTGGCGACGGCGGAGAAACCATAGAGAGTCTCGGTCGGCAAGATCATCGCCTCCCCATCGGCAAGCAGACGGCAGGCCAGGTGGATTCCGCCCGGCTCGCCGAAGTCCATACACCGCATCCGCTTAAGTCCCCCACGCAGCACGCAGCGCGGCCAGGCGGGAACGCAGCGCTGCATCCTCGAGCGCCAGGATCTGCGCCGCCAGGAGCGCCGCATTGACCGCCCCCGGCTTGCCGATGGCCATGCAGGCCACCGGGACACCCCGGGGCATCTGCACGGTGGAAAGAAGTGCATCGAGTCCGCGCAGCGCCCCAGCCTCCAGGGGAACCCCGATGACCGGAAGCGGCGACGAAGCTGCCACCGCCCCGGCCAGATGGGCCGCCATGCCGGCGGCGGCGACGAGGACCCGGAGACCGCGGGCCTCCGCTTGCAGCGCATAGTCGCGGACGCGCTCCGGCGTCCGGTGCGCCGAGAGCACCTGCAGCTCCGCGGGGATACCGAGCTCCTGCAGCTGTCGCAGGCAGTGCTCCATGATCTCGCGGTCCGATTCGCTCCCGATCAAGATGCCGACGCGCGGCTCTGCCACGATGCACGCTCCAGGGCTCGAAGGGCGATGTCCTTGCGGTGGAAGCTGCCGGGGATGTGAAGGGCGCCGACGCCGGCATAGGCACGCTCCCGCGCTGCGGCCATGCTGCTGTCGCTGCCGACGACGGTGACGATGCGACCCCCGCTCGTCAGCCATTCCGTGCCGTGGCGGCGGACGCCGCCGGCGAACACGGTGACGCCGAGCTCGCGCGCCGCCTCGAGGCCGTGGATGGGGCGATCGAGTTGCGGCGCCTCGGGGTAACCCTCGGAGGCGACCACCACGCCCACGGTGCAGCGATCTTCGTGCAACGCGCAGGGCGCCGCGGTCACATCGCCTGCCGCCGCGGCCAGAAGCAGGGCGAGGAAATCGCTGCGCAGGCGCGGCAGCAAGACCTGCGCTTCCGGATCTCCGAGTCGACAGTTGTATTCCAGCACCTGTGGTCCCGCCGTCGTGAGCATCAATCCCAGGTAGAGGAAGCCGCGGTACGGCTGGCCTTCGTCCAGCATCCCCGCGAGCGTCGGCGCCAGGATACGCGACTCGACCGCGGCGAGGACCTCGTCTTGCAGATGCGGCACCGGCGAATAGGCCCCCATGCCGCCCGTGTTCGGGCCGCGGTCGCCGTCGAAAGCGCGCTTGTGATCCTGGGCGCAGCCGAGGAGTCGATGGTTGTAGCCGTCGGTGAGGACGAACACGGAAAGCTCTTCGCCGACGAGCAGATCTTCCAGGACGACGCGTCGGCCGGCATCACCACAAGCACCTTCCACGAGCAGGCGACGGAGTACGTGCACCGCTTCGTCGTGCTCCTGCACGACGAAGACGCCCTTCCCCGCCGCCAGACCATCGGCCTTGATGACGAAGGGGAGGGATCGCCCTGCCGCCGCCGCGCGGGCGGCGGCGAAGTCCTCGTGCACGCTGAAAGGGGCGGTGGGAATGGCATGGCGGCCCATGAATTCCTTGGCCCAGGCCTTCGAACCCTCGAGACGCGCGGCCTCGGCAGAAGGCCCGATGAAGCGCAGCCGGTGGCGATCGAAAATGTTCCAAGCGCCCCGCACCAAGGGATCCTCGCTGCCGGCAACGACGAGGCCGATGCCCTGGCGTCGCGCCCAGTGGGCGAGCGCCTCGAGATCGCCGAGCCCCAAGGCGACCGGGCGTGCGACATCGAGAATGCCGTCGTTGCCCGGCGCGACGAAGACCTCGTCGGCACCGCGGCTCGCTGCGAGAGCCGCAGCCAGGGCGTGCTCCCGCGCGCCGCTTCCCAGAACCAGAATACGCATGCAGCAATCCTTCCGTGCACCAGCGCCGCCCGCACGGCCACGGGTGAAGGGCAGGGTCGCAGCCATTCAACACGAGAGATGGAGCGCTGGCAAGGCGCGCTGCAGCCACCGGTGCCGTCATCACACCGTGAAGGATCCCGGGAGCCAGGAGGCGCTAGCGGCGCCGATGGACCGGTCCAATGCGCACGAGCTCGAGCCGCACCGGTGTGCTTCGCTCCAGATCGAGCGCCAGGAGGGTGGTGGCGGCTTCGAGTCGCAGCGGCTGCACCCAGAGGTCGAGAGGTGCGACCCCCGCTCCGACATGATAGGAGAGCTGCAGGTGTTCCCCCCTCGCCACCGCACGCTCGAGGCGGAGCAGCAGCGGGTCCACCTCGGGTCGCCGCCGGGCGCGGCCGCGCGGCGCGGGCATGAAGACGCCGGGGAGCGCGTCGAGACGGGCCACACCGGCCGCCGCGAGAACATCGAGCAAGACAGCGAGAACGCGCGCTGTGGTGCGCGCGTCCTCCAGCGCCCGGTGCAGATTCCCGGTGACGAGACCGAGGCGCGACGCGACCCGCCCGAGAGCGGCGGGAGGGCCGAGGAGACGGCGTGAGAGGAGAAGGGTATCCACGACGGGGGCGGTGAACGGTTCGCGTCCGGCTTCGACGAGGGCTCGCTGCAGAAACGGCAGGTCGAAGCCGGCATTGTGGAAGACGAGAACTCGGCCGCACGCCGTTTCCACGAGCCACGGCAGCGCCTGCTCCAGCCGCGGCGCCTCGAGGAGCGCCGCAGCGGCGATGCCGTGCACGGCGCGAGCCGCCTGGGTGACCGGCTGGCGCGGCTGCACCAGCGTGGCGAACTCGCGGCGCAGCTCGCCCTCGCCGAGCACCACGGCGCCGATCTCGAGGATGTCGTCGTCCTGCTCCGGACCGCCGCCCGTCGTCTCCAGGTCGATGGCGCAAAACTCGAGTGTGGCGATCTCCCGTTCACCCCAAGGCGGCGGCAGGAGCGGCTCACGAGCGCGTGGGGCGGCGCCACGGCGCCGGGGCGCTTTCCTATCGCGCCGCGTCAGGGCGCGCCGCTTGGCTCGACGGAGCAGCGCGGCGACTTCTCGCCTTCCCGCCACGGCGGGCGTGATGAGCCGCTCGCCCGCGCCGCCGCGCCCGACGGAGCGGCCTTGCAACCAGTCGGGAGCTTCGGCGTCCACCCACTCGTAACCCTCGCTGCCTTTCCTGCTCTCCCGAGACTGCGACATGGGTGCAGTGTGGCAGATCCGCCGTGTTCCGGGCGCACCATCCATCCCATTCAATGGGCCGCGAGGGGGAAGTTGCGCTCCCCCGCTTTCACCGCGAAGTCGAGGCGGTTCTCCGGCGGCGCCACCGGACAAATCCAGTGGGGGCTGTAGGCGCAGTACGGATTGTAGGCGCGATTGAAGTCGAGACGGAACTGTCCGGGCCCGAGCGGCTCGGGGTCCAGATAGCGCCCTGCCCCGTAGGTCTCGGCGCCGGAGGTGGCGTCGGTGAAGGGCAGGAAGAGATGGGTACCGTCGAGGGCTTCGAAGAGCGTGAGCTGGTGCTCCCGTCCGCCGTGTTGGAAGCGGAACACTCCCTTGCGGCGGTAAGGGTCGAAGGTGTCGTGCGAGGTCGGGAATTGCAGCGTGTCCGCCTGGGCGGGCGGCTGCAAGGACAGGGTGAACACCAGGTCGAAATTGGGCGGATAGTAGGACAGACCCTTGAAGCGCGGTCTCGTTTCCGGGGCGATGGGGCTTTCGGACGATTGTAGGAAGCGGTCCTTTTCCGTCCGGCTCCGCATCAGCGCCTCGACATAGGCGCGCTGCTCCGGCGTGCGCGTACAAGAACTGCTGGCGGCGAAAAGCAACAGGGCCGCGAGCAGCAGCCCACGCCTCATGGACGGGCCGCCACCGCGCAAGCTGCCTGAAGCGCCGTGCGCGCCGCGGGCGGATAGCAGAGGCCGTAGTCGAGGATGCGCCAGCGTCCCTCGTTCTGCCCGAGCCGCAGATTGACGAACGCTCCGGGGTCGAGGCTCGCCGCCAGCTCCTGCGGCACCGCCACCGGTCCGAGGAGAGCCCGGGAGGAAAGGGGTCGGAGGACGAGGTGCGAACCGCCGCGAGCCACGATCTCGCAATAGTCGTCCACCTGCGCCGCCGGCCGCGTGGTGCGACGGGCCGGTTGCAGCTGCTCCAGGAGTTCCGAGGCCCGGGCGGCCCGGATCACCGCCCGCGCGATCGATTTGGTTTCGCGGCGGAATCCCCGCCGCCGGCGCGGCGAAGCATCCTGAGTGAGCCAGGCCACGAAGACACGAGCCGCGGCGCAGAAGAGACGGGTGCGCCGCACATCTTGAGGACCCAGCCGGCGCAGATACCAGTGACCGAGGAACGCCCGGAGCTCCCGCGCCGGCAGACGCGCCGCCGCACCTCGACGCAGGCCGAGATAGGTGTCGAGACCCAGGGCCAGATCTTCGTAGGTCGCCAGGTGGGCGTGCCGCGAGCGACCGCGCACGTCGAGGAGGAATCGTTGCAGCAACGCGTCCATCGGCTCCCCTACCCGCCACCTGCCGGAAACCACCTCCCGCATGTCGCCACGCCGATGCCGGCGAGGGCAAGCGAAAAGCGCCCGCCATCGCGGCGCCCTCCGCGCTGGGACTGGCTCGCCGGGGTGACCCGGGTTCCCTTCGCTTGCTGGTACACAGAACCGAAGGGGTCGAGGCGACTCGTGGTGCAAGTCGGCGATCGATCATGCACCAGCGCTTCGACCCTTCGACCGAGATGACAGCTGGAAAGATCCGACCCAGATCGGTGTCCGGCACCTTCGGCCTAGACGTCGGACAAATGTCCTCTGAAGTGGACAGCAGGGGACTCGCTCGGACCCTCGCGAGCGGGCGAATTCGACGCTCCCAACAGAATCGTAAGCTATTGTAATTATTCATCTTGATGAATAATTCCAGACGCAATGGGAGCTTACGGTGTTTCTGGCACTCGTAGTGCTCTACATGACATTCGCGAGCGATCGGGTTCAGAGAGAAGTCGGATCACTCGGACTTGACAGAGCGGAGACTTCGTCCCCCCCTTGAAGTCTCCGCTCTTTTTTTGTGGTCCGACGGTCCGTTCTCTCCACCTTCTTCCCCCTTCCATTCCCACTCTCTTTTCCAGGCCAGGCGCCATTTCCCCCCTGGCGTGCTGCTGCATGCCTCGCCCGCCCAAGGATCATCGACCGACCGGTTGAGGCTCCAGCGCGGGCATGGCGGGCTCGAAACCGTCCGCCGGCGCCGTGGCCGCGATGGCGTCCCGGACCACGTCCCGTACCCGTTCCTCCGTCCACTCGAGATCGCGTCCGGCGAGAAACCCCTGGAAGCCGTCACCTCCTTGCGCGAGGAAGTTGTTGGTCACCACGAGGAACTCTTTCTCTCGGGCCAGAGGGCGCCCTGCTTCGTCGCAGAGCTCGTCGCCGGCGCCAAGGCGCGCCCCGGCGAGACGCGCTTCCCTAGGGTTCGAAGCCACGAAGGCGGCGAGATCTTCGCCGCGCAGCCGCGCCGTCACCAGGATGTTTTCGAAAGGGACGAGTTCGAAGATGTCGCCTTCGGTGATCGCGCCAGCCTCGAACTCGGTGCGGACGCCGCCGATGTTGGTCACCGCGACGTCCGCTCCGACACGTTCCTGCATCGCCGAGGCGATGAACGCCGCCAGGGCCTCCTCGTCCAGGCGCCGCGAAGCGCGCCCACAGACGCGGGAGACGAAGGGCGCGGTGGTGCGCTGCACCGAATCCACGAACGCCGCCACCGCTGCATCCGGTGCCGCCGGCAGGGAATCGGCGTGCACGGGGATCCACACGGCCTCGGCACCGAGGACACGCCGGCCGTCCCAGCGCAACACGATCCGCCCGAGCGCCCTTCCCTTGGTACCGGCGGTGACCACGGGAATCCCTGCGACCTCTCCCGCCACGTAACCATGAATGTGCCCGCCGACGATGGCATCCACTCCCCGGGCGCGCTGCGCCAGAGCGGCGAGCGGGCCCCTGATGGCACCGGTGGAGTCGTGCCAAGCACCGATGTGACAGAGCAGCACCACGAGATCGGCACCCTCCGCGCGCACCAGGGCGACGAGCGAGTCGATCTGCTCCTCCGGCGGCCCGAAGCGCAGGCTCGCCACGTTCTGTGGCATCGTCACCCTGGGCGTCTCCGGGGTGATGAAACCGATGACGCCGAGCTTGATCCCGTCGCGCTCGAGGACGGCGTGGCTCCGCGTCCACTCGGGTTTCCCGCCGTTCTTCTCGAACACGTTCGCCGCCAGCATGGGGAAGCGCATCTCCCGCAGCCGCGCGCGCAGCGTATCGATCCCCCAGTCGAACTCGTGGTTGCCGATCGCCGCCGCGTCCACGCCGAGGCGTTCGAGGTAGCCCACCGTGGACCGGCCGTAGGAAAAGTTCGACTCCGGTGTCCCCTGCCAGTCGTCCCCCGCGTCCAAGAGAAAGGTGCGCCGCGGCCGCAGCTGGCGTTGGGCTCGGACCTCCGCCGCCAAGGCCAGCCCGCCACCCCAAGGACGGCCGCTCTCGGGCTCGATGCCGCCGTCCCCGAGCGCCCCGTGGAAGTCGTTGAGGCTGAGAAGAGTGACCTCGACGGGCCGGCGGGCGCAGCCCAGGGCCAGCAGGAGAAGAAGAAGAGTCACCAGAGCGCCGCTGGCTCGCATGCGACTGCCTTCGTTCCGCCTCGCCATCATTCCTGCCCTCGATCCATGCGGAGCCGGCATCGCCTCCGCATCAGCGCAACGGTTCGAGCGGCCGGCCGAGAGCGGCCGGGGGCCGGCTGCGACCGATGACGCCGGCGAGAGCGACCATGGTCACCACATAAGGGAGCATCTGCAGGAACTGCGTCGGAATGCCGAGGGCACCGCCTTGCAGCTGGATCTGCACCGCCTCGGCGGCGGCGAAGAGCAGACAGGCGAGCGCCGCGCCGCGGGGCGTCCACTTGCCGAAGATGAGGGCGGCGAGGGCGATGAAACCGCGGCCGCTCGACATGCCGGCAGTGAACTGGTGCTGCTCGAGGGCGAGCCAGGCGCCCCCGAGAGCGGCCAGAGCACCGGAGAGGACGACCCCCGTCCAGCGCAGGCGGACGACGGGCACGCCGAGCGACAGCGCCGCCTCGGGGTGCTCGCCGGTGGCGTGCAGGCGCAGTCCGAAGACGGTGCGCCGGAAGAGCAGCTGCGAGACGACCACGGCGAGCACGGCCAGCAACACGAGGGGGGTGCAGAAGAGCACTCGCGTCACGCTCCAGGAGGCGAGACCTGGGAGGTCCCAGGACGGAATGCCGGCGATGCGCTCCGAGTTGGCGGAGCTGCCGAAGACGAGCGTGAGGAGGAACTTCGTCGCCCCCATGGCGAGCAGGTTGAGACCGAGGCCGCTCACGATCTGGTTGGCGCCGAAGCGCACGCAGATGAGAGCGTGCAGTGCCCCCAAGCCGCCCCCCGCCACGCACGCCGCCCCGACGCCGAGCCAGCCTGCCACAGCCCCGCCAAGTCCGGCGCTCTCCGCGGCGTGGGCGGCGACGACACAAGCGAAGGCTCCGGTGAGCAGCATGCCCTCGAGGGCGATGTTGATGACGCCGGAGCGCTCGCTGTAGAAGCCGCCGAGGGCGGCGAAGACGTAGGGAACGGCGATGCGCAGCGTGGCGGCCACGAGCAAACCGGCCAGGGGCAGCGCTTCCATCAGGAGACCTCCTCCCGACGCCGCAGCGCCAGACGGCGCACCTGGGCCGCCACATCGCCGGGCCGGGCGAGCACGATGACGAGCAAGATGACCAGGGCCTGCAGGATGTCCACGAACTCTTTCGGCACCAACCCGTTGATCACGAAACCGCCGCGATCCAGGGCACCGAAGAAGAGCGCCGCGGGCACGATACCGGCGGGATGGGTGCTGCCGAGAAGGGCCACAGCGATGCCCTTGAAACCGGCTTCCGCTGTGAAGCCTTCTTCGAAGTAGTACTTGTACCCCTGGACGAAGTTCGCCGCCGCGGTTCCGGCGAGGGCCCCGGAGAGCGCCATGGCTTCCACCAGCCGGCGCCGCACCGGGATGCCGGCGCTCCGCGCCGCGCTTTCCGAGAGTCCCACGGCCCGGACCTCGTAGCCCCAGCGCGTGCGCCAGAGCGCGAGGGCGCAGAGAGCGCAGAGCAGGAGCTGCAGCAGGAGCGCCAGGTTGAGCGGGGCGCCGCGAAAGGCGGGAAGCATCGTCTCCAGGCGTGGCAGCCGCGCTGCCGCTGGGATTTCCGCCGTGTGCACCGACTCGAAGAGCGCCAGCTTCTCCACCAAGATCCAGCTTCCGAGGGCGAAGGCCACGAAGTTGAGCATGATGGTGTTGATCACTTCGTGCACGCCGAGAAAAGCGCGGAGCAGCGCGGGCAGAAGCGCCACGAGCGCGCCCGCAAGAGCACCGGCCAGGAGGACGAGCGGCACCGCCACGAGGGCTGGGCAGCCATCGCCGAGGGCGAGGGCGAAGGCGGCGGAGGCCAGGCCGGCCAAGTACATCTGGCCTTCGGCGCCGATGTTGAACAGGCCGGCGCGGAAAGCCACGGCGACCGCGAGACCGGTGCCGATCAAGGTCGTGGCCTTGAACAGCACCTGCCCGAAGCCGTAGGCCGAGCCGAAGATGGCGTCGAAGAGCGTGGTGTAGACCGTGACCGGGTCCTGCCCGAGAACCGC
>Ga0075418_10002824_pt1 | contig 19868 bp, 17 predicted proteins | sample SoiMetdeltSBSDD2_FD_81776 | JGI IMG/M metagenome (GOLD analysis project Ga0075418, IMG submission 81776) | Bulk soil microbial communities from a Populus tree surrounding site in Tennessee, USA - Soil MetaG P. deltoides SBSDD2 | ecosystem: Environmental > Terrestrial > Soil > Tree plantation...
ACCGGCGTGCCGGGCTACGAGGTGGTGCAGTGGTACGGCATCCTCGCGCCGGCGGCGACGCCGCGCGATATCATCGCCAGGATCCATTCGGCCACGGTCCGCGCCCTCCAGGATCCCGCGATCGAGGCGCATATCGCGGGCGAAGGCGGCGAGACGGTCGGCGGCACGCCCGAGGAATTCTCCGCCGTCATCCGCGCCGATCTGCAGAAATGGGGCAAGGTGGTCAGGGAGATGGGAATCAAGCGCAGTGACTGAATTTTGAGTGTTGAGTTTTTAGTTTTGAGTGTCGAGTGCCTGGTTGACCAGATTTCGGTTTCAACTCAACACTAAACACTCAAAACTAAACACTGCGCCGTGACTGAGTTTTGAGTGTTGAGTTTTTAGTTTTGAGTGTCGAGTGCCTGGTTGACCAGATTTCGGTTTCAACTAAACACTAAACACTCAAAACTAAACACTGCATTAGGAGTTGCCGATGCCTATGGTCTCGATGACGGTGAACGGACGGGCGGTCAGCGCCGAGGTCGAGGGACGCACGCTGCTGGTGCAGTTTCTGCGCGAGCGCGCGCAACTGACGGGCACGCACGAAGGCTGCGACACGACCCAGTGCGGCTGCTGCACAGTGCATTTGAACGGCAAAGGCGTGAAATCCTGCACCGTGCTCGCCAGCGCCTGCGCCGGCGCCGCCGTCACGACGATCGAAGGGCTGGCGCAGAACGGGAAGCTTCACCCGATGCAGGAAGCGTTCCGCGAGCACCACGGGTTGCAATGCGGTTTCTGCACGCCGGGCATGATCATGACGGCGGTGGACATGGTGAACCGGCTGGGCCACGACCTCGCCCCGCGTACGATCCGTGAACAGCTCGACGGCAACCTCTGCCGCTGCACGGGCTACCACAACATCGTGAAAGCGATACAGGCCGGCGCCGCGGCGATGGCCGGGCCGGGCCGGCCCGCGCGCCAGCCGGAGAGCGAAGGTCACGCGTTCCCTCCCGCGAAAAGCACGCGGATCGGTGAGCCCGTCCGGCGCCGGGAAGACCTGCGCCTCATCACCGGGAACGGCCGCTTCAGCGACGACGTCAATCTGCCCGGGCAGGCCTGCATGGCGGTCGTGCGCTCCACCCATGCGCACGCGCGCCTCACCGCCATCGACACGCGGAGCGCACTGGCGAGCCCCGGCGTGCTGGCCGTGCTCACCGGCCAGGACCTGCTGGCCGACGGGTTGAAGCCCTTCCCGCACAAGCCGTTCACGGCGCACCCCGCGGACATCAAGCTCGAGAACACGGACGGTACGCCGCTCTACTCGGCGCCGCAGTACGCGCTCGCGATCGGCAGGGTGCGCCACGTCGGCGAGGCGATCGCCATCGTGATCGCCGAGACGGTGGCGGCGGCGCGCGACGGCGCCGAGCTGGTCGATGTCGAGTACGAAAGTCTGCCCGCCGTCACGGACACCAGGGCCGCGGCGCAGCCGGACGCCCCGCGCGTCTGGGACGACGCGCGCTCCAACGTCGCCGTGGACGCGCAGGTCGGCAACGACCGCGATGCCACCGCGACCGCCTTCGCGCGCGCAGCGCACGTCGTCAGATTCGAAACCTGGATACAGCGTGTTACGGGCGTACCCATGGAGCCGCGCGCGATCGTGTCCGAATTCGACCCGGAAACCGGGCGCTACACGGTGCACGCGGGCAGCGGCGGAGCGCCCCGCTTCAAGGAGGACGTCGCGATCATGCTCGACGTCGAGGCGAAGAACGTGCGCGTCGTCATGCACGACGTCGGCGGCAACTTCGGGACTCGCGGCTTCATCTATCCGGAGTTCTGCCTCGCCCCGTGGGCGGCACGGCGCGTCGGGCGTCCGGTCAAGTGGACCTGCACGCGGAGCGAGGCGTTTCTCTCCGATTACCAGGGGCGGGACCTCGCGGTGGAGGCGGAGCTGGCGCTCGACGCCGAGGGCACCTTCCTGGCGATGCGCGGATCGAACATCGGCAACGCGGGCGCGCATACCGCCAATTTCTCCCCCGTGCGCAAGGGCGTGGAGATCATGTCGAGCATCTACCGCATGCCCGCCGCCTGGTTTCGCGCGCGCGCGACGCTCTCCAACACCATGATGACCCGGCCCTACCGCAGCTCGGGCCGCCCGGAGGTCATGTACGTCATGGAGCGGCTGATCGACCTCGCCGCCCGCGAGTGCGGCTTCGATCGCATCGAGCTCCGGCGCCGCAACCTGCTGACGCAGGCGGAGCTGCCCTACACCAACCCGTGGGGCATGATCTACGACAGCGGCGACTACCACGGCGTCATGGAAAAGGCGCTCGCGCTCGGCGACTGGCAGGGTTTCCCCGCCCGGCGCGCCGAGGCGCGCGCGCGTGGCAGGTGCCGCGGCATCGGCGTTGCCAACTACGTGGACACCGCCTCGGGCGTGCCGCGCGAGCGCGGCGAGGTGACGGTGCAACCCGATGGCCGGGTGGACTTCGTCGTCGGCATCGTCTCCAACGGCCAGGGCCACGAGACGAGCTTCGCCCAGCTCATGAACGAGTGGCTGGGCGTGCCCATGGACAGCGTGCGCATCATCGCCGGCGACACGGATATCGTGAAGATCGGCGGCGGCACGCACGGCGGCCGGGGGTTGCGCATGGCGAGCATCGTCATGTGGAACTCGGTGAAGCAGATCATCGAGAAGGGCAAGCGCCTCGCCGCGTTGATGCTGGACTGCGAGCCGAGCGAGATCGGCTTCAAGGACGGTCGCTTCATCCTCGAAAGCAAGGGACGCTCCGTCGGTATCTTCGAGGTCGCGGGCGCGGGTGCGCGGCTGCCGGACCTGCCCGAAGACCTGCGCGGGCCGCTCACGGCGTTCTCCGACGAGACCGTCAACACGGCGGCCTTCCCGTACGGCTGCCACGTGTGCGAGGTCGAGATCGACCCCGAGCTCGGCGCGGTCGAGATCGTGCGCTACGCCGCGGTGGACGATTGCGGCCGCGCGGTCAACCCGCTGATCGTCGACGGCCAGATCCACGGCGGCATCGCACAGGGCGTGGGGCAGGCGCTTCTCGAGCGGTGCCACTACGATCCCGGCACCGGGCAGCTCCTCTCGGGCTCGTTCATGGACTACGCGATGCCGCGGGCGGAGTTATTCCCGTCCTTCATCACCGCGATCAGCGAGGTGCCCTCGCCCATCCATCCCCTCGGGATGCGCCCCGCCGGCGAGGGCGGAACGACACCGGCCCTGGGCGTGATGATCAATGCCGTCGTCGACGCGCTGTCCGAGTTCGGCGTGAGGCACGTCGAGATGCCGGCGACGCCGCAGCGGATATGGCAGGCCATACGGCAAGCAAAACTTGCCACGGAATCACACGGAAACACACGGACGTGAATACGTGACGAGTGTGGTGCTGTTCGAGGAGCGCCGCGCCGATAACGGCGCGCGCATCGGCATCGCGCGGCTGAACGCGGAGAAGACGCTGAACGCGTTGACGCTCGAGATGATCGATCTCATGAACGAGCGCCTCGCCGCGTGGGTCGCAGACCCGGCGATCGCGCTCGTCGCGATGGAGGGCACGGGCGAGAGGGCTTTTTGCGCGGGCGGCGATCTGCACGCGCTACGCGGTTCGATACTGGAGCATCGCGCCTCCGCTCGGCGCGATGACGTCCGCGCCAACGCCTACGCGCTGGCGTTCTTCTCCCGCGAGTACCGGCTGGACTACCTGATCCACAACTATCCCAAGCCGGTACTGTGCTGGGGTCACGGTATCGTCATGGGAGGCGGGCTCGGGCTGATGGGCGGCGCCAGCCACCGCGTGGTCACCGAGCGTTCCAGGATCGCGATGCCGGAGATCAGCATAGGCCTTTATCCCGACGTGGGCGGCACCTGGCTGTTGAACCGCATGCCGGGCAGGATCGGGCTCTTCCTCGCCCTGACCGGCGCGCCTCTCAACGCGTCCGACGCGCTCTTCGCGGGGGCGGCTGACTATGAGATCCGCCAGTCGGACAAGGCGCTGATCTTCGACGCCCTCCTCACTCAGCCGTGGACGACTTCCCGGCCGGAGAACGACCGCCTTCTCACCAACGTGCTGCTCGGCTCGTCGGTATCGCCAGACGAGACCGTGGGTCCCGCGCGAGCGAACTTCGATCTGATCGACAATCTGTGCAGCTACGCCTCGGTGTCCGAAATCGCTGCGGCCATTGCGGGGATCACGGCACAGGATCCGTGGCTCCAACAGGCCGCCGCGACGCTCGCGGCCGGCTCGCCCAGCTCGGCCGCGCTGTCGCACGCTTTGCAGCAGCGCGCCCGCGACCTCTCGCTCGCCGATGTGTTCCGCATGGAACTCGTGGCTTCGATGCATTGCGCGGCGCGCCCGGATTTCGCCGAGGGCATACGCGCGCTGTTGATCGACAAGGATCGCCGCCCGGCATGGTCCCCAGTGACACTGGCGGAGGCGGAACGATCGATCGCAGGTTACTTCGTCTCGCCCTGGCAACCCACGGAACACCCGCTCGCGGACCTCGGTGCCATGTCGGGCTAGCGTCATCCCCGACTAGAACGGCCTCGCGCCGAAGAGCCACTGGTGCGCCGCGAAGAAAGCGGCGCAGACCGCCAGCCCGATCAACGGCCGCACCCATCCGATCTCGCGCCAGACGATCCGGTTGCGCCCCTGCGCGATGGCGGCGAAGGGAACGTTGGAAGTCACCGCGGCGAAGCGCGCCCAGTCCGGGTTCGACTTCTTCCGCGAATCCATCGAGAACGTTCCCACGCCCGCGAGAAGCAGGAAACTGCCGAAGAAAATCAGGGAGCCGAGATCGCCGCGCGCGATGAGGTGCGCGCCCGACCACACGATCAGCGCCCACATGATCGGATGGCGCGTGATGCGGATCATCCCGCGCGCCGGGTCTTCACTCTTCAAGAGCTTGTCCGCGCCGATCATGGTCGGGTTGCGCGAGTAGCCGCAGATGAGCAGCACGAACGCTACGGGCATCAGCGCGACCGGAAGAAAGCGCAAGCCGGTCCACAACGGCTCCCGTGGTGCGTTGCCATAGGCGTAAGCCATCCAGACTATCGCCGCGAGGGCGACGAGCGAATACAGGCCGCGATACGGCCACTCGCCGATCGCCTTCACCAGCACGGGGCGCAACGGCGTGCTCGCGACGAAGTGCGTCGCCAGGAATACTACGGTGGCGGCGACAAGTGCGGCCATTCGCGACCCCTAAACAGAAAGTGACGACGCTATCGGTAGTGACGACACTTCGTTGGTGACGACGCTTCTCTGGTGTGCTTGCGGTAGATCTCCGCGCAACTCGTCACCGTGAAACTCGTCACTGCAAAGCTCGTCACCGCGAAGCTCGTCACCTTGAAACTCGTCGCCGCGTCAGCGGACCTCGACGAGTTCCAGCGCTTCGCGGCTCGGGCCTTCGATCATCACGGCGCGAGTGTCGCCGAGCTTGTAGGGCTGCTCGAGGAACGTGACGCCCTCGCCTTTCAGCTTGGCAACCCAGGCGTCGAGATCGGTGACGGAGAGCGCGATGTGGTCGTAGAGCTGACCGCGCGGGCTTGCGAGCGGCTTGTCCCCCTGGTTGGCATACCAGGCCAGTGCTACATCTCCGAACGTGACCGCGGCCCGCGGATTGCGAAACATTCCTCCCTGCTCCAGCGCCGGGAAGGAGCGTTCGAGCCCGCGCGCCACCTTGCAGTTGGTCTCCGTCACCGACGCAGGGAGCCCCCGTCCCTCCATCTGCGGCGCGTTCAAGTGCTTCTGGTACCAGATCTGCGCGCAGAATGGGTCTTCCTGCCACATGTGCACGTGGTTCATGTACTCGGTCGGATGATCTCCGACGTACTCCACGATGGCGTTATCCGGGCCCTGCATGTACGCAAAGCCGCCGCCGCCCTTCGGCTTGTCGCCCCGGGCTTTCGCTTCCGCGATCTGCGCTTTCGTGAGTCCGGGCGCGCCGCTAGTGGGCTGGAAAGTGTCGCTGCTGATCAGGACGTATTCGCCGGGCTCCGTCGTATACAGCGGCATTAGCTTCACATCCGGCCGCTTCTTGTAGGTTTCGATGCGGCCGCGGATGTCCGGGATGTGCCACCCGAAATGCCAGATCGCGGATTGCGGCTCGATCGTGGGCGTCTTGTCGACTTTCTCGAACAGGATCAGGACGTCGTTCGGCGACGCGAGCGCCGGCATGCCGCCCCACGTTGTCTTCGACGTGCTCGGAAACTGCCTCGTGTAAAAGTCGATCGCGGCGTCGGGATCGACGGAGTTCAGGTGGAGATGATGGAAACCTGGGGCGGGAAGATTGGGCATGGTGACGACGCTCTGGTTGGTGACGACACTTCGTTTGGTGACGACGCTATCGCCAGTGACGACGCTACGCTGGTAACGACGCTCTGCTGTTCGTCACCGCAAAGCTCGTCACCGCGAAACCCTCGTTCCATCCTTCGCCAGCCCCTTCCGCTCCAGGAACTCGGGAAACGCGTCCTTCGCCTTCGCGCCGCGCAGCACGTGGGTCGTGTAATCCTTCTCCGCGTCGAACTGCTCCTCCAGGTTCTGGCTCATCTGCTTCAGCATCAGTGCCTTGATGCCCTTTATCGCGCCACCGTGATTCTTCGCGATCATCTTCGCGATTTCCATCGTCTTCGCGCGCAGTTGCTCGCCGGGTACGAGATGGTTGAGGAGCCCGATGCGGTACGCTTCCTCGGCCTCCACGATACGGGCGGTGAAGAGCAGCTCCTTCGCGATCGGCCAACCGACCTGGTTGGGGAGCGTCCAGGTGCTGTTGATGCGACCGTAGGCAGCGGCGAGAAAACGGAACTTCGTCCGCTCGCAGCCTATTCGCATGTCGAGTGACGAGGACAGCACCGCGGCTCCGCCGTAGGCGAGACCGTTCATCATGCCGATGACCGGCTTCAGGCACGCGCTGATCTCGTATTGCCGCTTGTTGTCGCGCATCTCGTCCAATTCCTTGTCCGAGAACTTGGCGTCGTTCGTGAGCTGCTCGTTGATGTCGCCGCCCGCCGAGAACGCCTTCTCCCCGGCTCCGGTGATCACGATGCAGCCGATCGCGTCGTCCGCCTCCGCCGCTTTCACCGCGTGGTGGAGCTCCTCGTTCAGCTTGCGGTTCATCGCGTTCAGCTTTTCGGGACGATTGAGGGTGATGACGGACACGCCGTCTTCCACGGCGACCAGGATATGTTCGTATGTCATGGCGTTCTTCCTTCCAGGGTGAGCGGCAAGGGTAGCACGCGATACCGGGTCGGGGCCACGCGGTGTATCATCAGCCCCGGACCATCCATGGAGGCTCACATGGCGAAGATACGGCACATTGCTATCCGCTGCGAGGACGTCGAGGCGACGGCGGCTTTCTTCCAGCGGGTGTTCGGGCTCGACCTGGTGCTGCGGAGGGGCCACGGACCGATCGATCTTTCCGACGGCGACGTGAATATCACGCTGCTGCCCACCACCAACGCACGCGGTCAAACCAGGCCTGCTGGTTTCGAGCACATAGGCTTCAGCGTGGACGACGCCGACGCCGCCCGGCAACGGCTGCTGGAGGCCGGCGCCACGGAGTTGAGCCCCATTGCAATGGGTGACGCCTACTACGAATCGAAGTACCAGATGCCTGAAGGCCTGGTCATCGACGTGGGCCATTGGCGCGGCACCTCGCCGCTGCCCGGCCAGGAAGCCTCGACCGCCGCGCCTGCCCGCCGGAAGGACAAAGTCGTTAGCTAGCGAGAAAATCCCCTCCTTCACATAGGAGGGGTGCCCGCAGAGCGGGCGGGGTGGTCAAGTGCGATTGGCCTCGAAGAAGTAACGTAGTCAATCTGCTTTGTAACTGTCGTCCGGCCAATCGCCGATTACCAACCGGACCCGAATCTCCTCCTCCACGATAGATACGGATAGTCGTTTGACTTGACCATCCCGGCGGCCTTCGTGCGCCACCCCTCCTCGTGGGAGGAGGGGAAAAAAAGAGCGAGGCACAAGGCCTCGCCCTTATCCGACACGCTCTATCTGCGCCGCTCTATCTGCGCCGCTTCACCTGCACCGCTCTATCCTACTTTCCGTTGTGCGCGTTGTAGTACGTGTTGCGCGCCACCTTGCCCGGCAGCGCGCCTGTGTGCTCGCCGTCCTTCAGCAGAACCTGCCCGTTGACGATCGTCGCGAAGACGCCCGCCGCCGGCTCCTTGACGCGCCAGCCGCCCGCCGGGAAATCGTGAACGATGCTCTCCGGGAGCGGGCGCACCGTCTCGGGATCGAAGATCACGATGTCCGCCGCCAGGCCCGGCCGCAGCAGCCCGCGATCGTAGAGACCCAGGGCGGACGCGGAGTCGAAGGTCAGGCGCCGCACCGCGTGCTCCAGCGTCATGATCTGCTTCTCGCGTACCCACTCGGCGAGGAGGCGCGTGCAGTAGCCGTAGCCGCCATGGAACTGCACGTGCGCGCCGCCGTCAGACAGGCCGATGATGGCGTTCGGATGGTTCAGGATCTGCTTCATCGCCTCGTCGTCGACGTTGATCTCAGCCTGCATGAACTCGGTCTCCAGCTTTTCTTCGACGACGAGATCGAGAAAGGCGTCGATGACGCCTTTACCCTGCTCTTTGGCGAGCTGGCCGATCGTCTTGCCCTTGAGGCTCTTGTTCTTCTCGAGCGCCGCCTTTTCGACCCACATGTAGTCCCACCACTTGAGCGAATAGCCGGCAGCCGGCAGCTTGGTGCCCTTGTGCTCGACGACTTCTTCGTGCAGCTTCGCCCGGACCGCGGGATCGCGATAAGCGCGCAACTTGTCCTCGTCGGAAGCGAGCAGAATCGGGTGCCACGTCGGCGTGCCGCGGAACACCTGGCAGTTCTTCATCGTGAAGTGCTGCGTGGTCCGGTTCGGGCTGGCCAGCGGGAAGGCGCGGATGCCGGCCGCCGAGGTTTCCTCGAGGCGCGCCATGTGCTTCTTCCACGCGTCGGGATCGCGCATCGTCTGGCCGAGGTTGTTGTAGATGACGGTGCGGCCCGTCGCTTCCGAGAGCCGCGCCATCAGGCCGTCTTTCAGCTCCGGCGCGCGGCCGCCGCCGCACTGGATGATGCCGGTGCCCAGCTCGCGCAGCACGTCGGCGATCGCGAAGATCTCTTTTTCGTCGGCCCACAACGCCGGAATGTGCACGCCCTGCGGGTCGTAGTGACCGCGGTTCCGCGAGACCGAGAAGCCGAGCGCACCGGCCTTCATGCCGTCGCGCACGACGTCCTGCATCTGCTTGATCTCATCGTCCGTGGCCGTGCGCTTCTGGGCGTCGTCGCCCATCACGTAATAACGCACCGTCGTGTGGCCGATGAAGTTACCGACGTTGACGCCCAGGCGTCCTTCGAGCCGGTTCATGTATTGCGCCACCGACTCCCACTCGACGTCCACCGTGCCGAGCACGTTCATCGGGATCGCTTCGACGTACGACAGGAACTCGGCGACACGGTTCGCGGTGCCGGGCTTGATCGGCGCGAGCCCGAGCGAGCAGTTCCCGAAGACGACCGTGGTCGCGCCGTGCTGCGGCGAGAACGAGCACAGCGGATCCCACGTGACCTGTGCGTCGAAGTGAGTATGGTTGTCGACGAAGCCGGGCGCGACCACCCGTCCCTCGGCATCGACCGTGTTCTTGGTCGGACCGGAGAGCTTTCCCATCTCGACGATCTTGCCGTTCTCGACCGCGACATCGCCGCGAAAAGCCGGCATTCCCGAGCCGTCCACAACACGGCCGTTCTTGATCAGCAGGTCATACGCCATCGCTATCTCCTCTCCTAAAGCAGTTCACGACAATTGCATCTTCCGGAAAAGTTTACGCCGTCCGGGCCTCCGGGGCCATCGGTTCGTTGACGGATTCATCGCGCGAGGACATGGGAATACCCGCAGAGCGGCGTATGCCAGAATGGGACGGCGGCGGGAAAAGCCCACAAACTGGACGCCAGGGAAAGGCATGGACGCGAGGATGAGATTTTTTCGCACCGTAACAATTACATGCGCTGCTGCGCTGGCGCCTTTTCCTGCTGCAGCACAGGGCTATCCCGTCAAGCCGGTGCGGGTAGTCGTGCCGGTTCCAGCTGGTGGAACCCCGGATGTGCTCGCGCGAGCGGTGACACCGCGCATGTCCGCGCTGCTCGGGCACCCTCTCGTGCTGGACAACCGGGGCGGCGCGGGCGGCCGGATCGCCGCCGAGACGGTGGCCGGCGCGCAGCCCGACGGCTATACGCTCTTCATGGCGAGCCCGCCGTGCCTCACCATCCTGCCGCACATCTCGAAGGTGCCGTACGACACCCTCCGGGATTTCGCGCCGATCAGCCTGATCTCGACGGGTGACATGCTGCTGCTCGTTCCGCCGTCGTCCCCGGTCACCGGTGTCAAGGATCTGATTGCGCGCGCGAAGGCCGCTCCGGGGAAGCTCAACTACGGATCGGCGGGCAACGGCACGGCAAACCATATCGGCATGGAAGTATTCAAGCAGATGGCAGGGATCAACCTCACGCACGTTCCCTATTCCGGCGCGCCGCAGTCCGTTGTGGATCTGCTGGCGGGCCGTCTCGACGTGATGCTCAATTCGATCCCTCCGGCGCTCCCGCATGTGAGGTCGGGAAAGCTGCGGGCCCTCGCCGTGGCCGGCGCGAAACGCTCGCCGCTGTTGCCTGAAGTCGTCACGGTGGACGAAGCGAGCGGCTTGCGCGGCTTCCAGGCGGGAAGCTGGCTCGGTTTTCTTGCTCCCGCCGGGACGCCGCGCCCCATACTCGCTCGCCTGAACGAGATAGCCGTCAAGGCCATCAGGGACCCGGAAACCCGGGCTCGCCTGGTCGCGATCGGCGGCGATCCGGTGGGAAACTCGCCCCAGGAGTTCGCCGCGTTCCTGCGGTCCGACTACGAGAAGAACGGGGCCGCAGCCAGGAAGGCGGAGCTCAGGGTAGAGTGATAGCGCGTCGAGACGATCGCTACCGCACGTTTGCGACGATCACCGCGAAGCTCATCACCGCGAAGCTCATCACTGCCGAGCTCGTCACTGCGGCGCTCGTCACTGCTCTCTGGGCATTCCCGCTGCGATGGCGACCTTGGTCCACTTTGCGATCTCGACGGGGATGATCTTGCGCATCTCATCCCCGGTCCTGATGTCCACTTCCGCGCCCATGGCCGTGAGCAGCTTCTGCGTCTCGGGCGAGCGCATGTAGGCCGCGATCAAGGTGTGCAGCCGGTTGACGATGGCCGGCGGGGTGCCGGCCGCGGTTGCAATCGCGTACGTGTTGGCCGCGTCGAAGCCCTTCACGCCCAGCTCGTCGAGCGTCGAAAGCTCGGGAAGGAGCGCGCTCCTCTTTAGCGTGCCCACCGCCAGCGCCTTTATCTTCCCCGATTTGAGGTGCGGCAGCACCGGAACGATCGGAACGAGGGTACCGTGCAGCTGGCCTCCCAGCACCTCCACCAGGGCCGGGCCCGCGCCCTTGTAGAGCACGATGTTGAAGTCGACGCCGGAGAGGTTGCGAAGGAGCGCGCTCGCGAAATGCTGGAAGCCGCCGGAGCTGCCGAGCGTAATCTGGCCGGGCTTCGCCTTCGCGGCCGCGAACATCTCCTTCACCGAGCTGACCGGCAGCGCCGGCCCCACGCAGAGCAGGGTCGCGCTCGAGCCCAGCTTGGCGATGAAATCCAGCGCCTTCGCCGGGTCGTACGGCAGCTTGCGCACGGCGGGATTCATCACGTACGCGTTCGACAGGATGACGAGGGTGTAGCCGTCGGGAGCCGCCTTGACGGCGGTCTCGGTGCCGATGATGCCTTCCGCTCCCGTGCGGTTGTCCACTATGAAGGTCTTCCCCAGTTTCTCGGTGAGGTGCGTCGCGATCATGCGCCCCAGTATGTCGTTCGTGCCGCCGGGGGCGAACGGGATGATGATGCGCACGGGTTTCGTCGGGTAGCTCGGCTCGGCTGAGGTAGCGGTGGCGGCGGCGCCTTGCGCGGCGGGCGCAGTCCACGCAACCACCAGCGCCAGCGCCAGGCTGGCGGCAGACATGAATCTCATTGTGGCTCCTTGGGTTCTGGCGTACGACAGCGCGCGTTTCTCCGGCCGTGACCGAAGAAGCCTCCCGTCGGGCGCGCGCGGCTACTGGATTACCTGCTCCGTCTTCGCGTCGAAGAAGTGGATGCGGTCGGGGATGAAGGTCAGGCGGATCTTCTCGTGCGAGCGCGTCGTGACCGTGGGCTCGACGCGGGCGACGATCTGCTGGTTGGCCGCCTTGGTGTCGAGCAGGATCTCCGCGCCCAGCGGCTCCACGACCTCGACCACGGCCTCGAAGGAGAGGTCCGCGGAGTCCGAGCTTGCGCCCACGCGCAGATCCTCCGGGCGGACGCCCAGCGTCACCGACTGCCCCTTGTAGGGCATCAGGCACTGCATCTTCTGCGGCGGCACCTTGATCTTGATGCCGGCAGCCTCGGCAAACAGTGCCCCGCCGCCGTCGGTCAGCGTGACGGGCAGGAAGTTCATGGACGGCGAGCCGATGAAGCCCGCGACGAACTTGGTCAGCGGCTTGGCATAGACCTCCATGGGCTCGCCGACCTGCTGCACCCAGCCGTCTTTCATGACCACCACCCGCGAGCCGAGCGTCATCGCCTCGACCTGATCGTGGGTAACGTAGATCGCGGTGGTTTCCAGGCGCTCGTGCAGCCGCTTGAGCTCGACGCGCATCTGCACGCGCAGCTGGGCGTCGAGGTTCGACAGCGGCTCGTCGAACAGGAACACCTGGGGCTGCCTCACGATGGCGCGTCCTACGGCCACGCGCTGGCGCTGGCCGCCCGAGAGCTGGCGCGGCTTGCGCTTGAGCAGCTCCTGGATGCCGAGGATCTCGGCAGCGTCCTGAACGCGCTTCTGGATCTCCGGCTTGGGGAACTTCCGCATCTTCAGGCCGAAGGCCATGTTGTCGTACACGCTCATGTGCGGGTACAGGGCGTAGTTCTGGAACACCATGGCGATGTCCCGGTCCCGGGGGGGCAGGTCATTGACGATCCGGTCGCCGATGCTGATCTCGCCGGAGGTGATCTCCTCCAGACCGGCTACCATGCGCAGCGTCGTCGTCTTGCCGCAGCCCGACGGCCCGACCAGAACCAGGAACTCCTTGTCGCGGATCGTCAGGTTGACGTCCTTGACGGCACGCACTTCGTCGTAATTCTTGTTCAACTCTTTCAGCACGACTTGCGCCATGGGCGGCCTCTTTCGTTGTCGCCAGACTCTCAGCCGACCAGGCCGTAGAACTTCCGGGCGGTCTCGCAGGTCAGTTTCCGCGTCACCTCCGCCGGCAGGTGCCCGAACTGCTCGTCGATGTACTTGCTCGACTCCGGCCAGACGCCGTCGGGATGCGGGTAGTCCGATCCCCACATGAGCGTCTCGACGCCCATGTCGTCGAGCAGCTTGGTGCCGATGCGATCGAACTGGAACGTCGCCTTGCACTGCCGGCGCCAGTACTCGCTCGGCTTCAGCTTGAGCGGAATGTCGTGGTACTGGTCCTCGAACTCGAAATCCATGCGATCGAGCACGTACGGAATCCAGCCGATGCCGCTCTCGCCGAAGACGATGCGGAAGTTCGGGTAGCGCTCGAACACCGCCCGCCCCATGAGGGCGGTGAGGATGTTCGCCAGGTTCATCTGGAACATGCAGATGTTGCTGTACTGGAGCGCTCGCAGCGTGAGCCCGGAATACTGCTCGCGGAGCTTCGGCGACGTCGACGGGAACGTGTGGAAGTGGAGCGGGATGCCGACCTCGTCGATCGCCCGCCACAGCGGCTCCCATTGCGGATGCCACATCGGCTCCATGTCCCACGAGCACGACAGCTCGACGCCCTTGAAGCCCAGCTTGGCAACGCGATGCACCTCGGCCACCGCCGCGTCGATGTCCCCGTACGGGAGGCACGCGAGGCCGATGTGGCGGTCGGGATAGAGGCTGCAGAACTTCGCCAGCCACGTGTTGTAGATGCGCAGCATCTCGTTTGAGGCTTCGCGGTCGTTCAGCCTGGCCGCCGCCGCGAGGATGCCGTAGATCACCTCGGCGTCGACGCCATCGCGTTCCATCTCCTTGATGCGCAGGTGCGGATCGCCTGGCCGGCTGACGCCCTTCCTGCCCTCGTCGTAGAGGCCGGTCTTGTGCATGACGTCTACGCGCAACTGCTTGCCCGGCACATACTTCCGGCCTGAGGCACCCACGCCGCCCACGAGCCCGAAGTTCGCGCCGTTCCTGGCGATCCACTGCGGGCCGTCGGGCCCGTCGGTGACGTACGGCATGTGCTCCTTCAGCGCCTGCGGGGCTTCCGACACGAAGAGATCGGGCGGTAGCCAGATCAGGTCGAGGTGGCAATCTGCGGATATGCGGTTGTAGTGCATGACCTCTCCTCCCTTTGGTGCGGCGATCAGGCGTCTGGGACGCGCGCGTATTTCCAGGGGATCATGCGCCAGTCGTTGCCGGCTTGCAACCGAAGCGTGCGCGGCTCGTGCCTCCATTGCACACGTGCCTAAATATGAAATAGGTTCTAGACTCCCTCCCATGACCGACAGCCTCAAAGCTACCGCGAACAAGGCGGCCCGCAACGAGAGAAAGACGGCGCACCTGCGCGCGATGATGGACCGCTACACGGAACGGTTCCGCGCGGTGCGGGACGGGGATGGCCGAGCGGTCGCGCGTGAGGTGCACGGTGCGATGGACGACGTGCTGGAGCAGGACCGGAAGAAGGACGCGGCGAGCGGCGGCATCAAGTGCCGCAAGGGATGCGACCATTGCTGCCGTGGCCCTGTGGAGATCTGGCCGCACGAAGCTGCGCTGCTGGTGGCAAGCGCGCAGGAGAGCGGCGTCGAAATGGACGGGTCGCGCCTCGAGCGCCAGAGCCGCTTTACGACGGACACCTGGCGGCAGCAGCCGGCGGACGACAGGGCGTGCGTGTTTCTCGGCGACGACGGGACGTGCAAGGTGTACGAGGTCCGGCCAAACGCCTGTCGCAAGCTCCTGGTGATGACCGACCCCGCGCTGTGCGACGCGGAGAAGCACCCGCCGGACAACGTAGGCCGCTGGTTCAGCTGGGAAGCCGAGATTCTGGAGTCGGCCGCACTGGAAACCTTCGGCGTCGGCTTGCTGCCGCGGCTGCTGCTGGATGCGCTCGGCGGGAAGGATTAGAACCTGGTGGATAACTGGAACGATATCAGGCAATGGCGGAAGGAACAGCGCGCCGGGCTGCTCGCGTGGCGCCTGGCGGCTTCGCAGGACGACCGCCGCCGGTGGAGCGAGTCCATCACGCGCTTCCTGCTGGCCGGATTTCCGCTCCTGCAATGGATGACGGTGAGCTTCTACTGGCCGATCCGGAGCGAATTCGATGCGCGATTCGCGATCCGGGAGCTGAGAAAGCACGGCGCCAGGACGGCCCTGCCGGTGGTCGTGGAGAAAGGAAAGCCTCTCGAGTTCCGGGAATGGTGGCCCGGAGTATGGTCGACGAAGGGGGTATTCGACCTTCCCGTGCCGGAGGGCACCGCGGTGCTGCGCCCGCAAGCCGCGCTCATTCCGCCGGTCGGCTTCGACCGGCAAGGCTATCGGCTCGGGTATGGCGGGGGCTACTTCGACCGCACCCTCGCCGCGCTCGCTCCGCAGCCGCTCAAGATCGCCGTCGGGTTCGAGCTGTCCCGGATCGCGACGATCTATCCGCAGCCGCACGACGTTCCGATGGATTTCATCGTCACCGAAGCCGGGATCCACTACGCGAAGAACGGCGGACTCGAGCGCGTCGACGATCCCGGCGAGGTCGCCGAGCTTGCCGGGAGAATCATCCTCGAGCGCGATCGCGCGTCAGACGAAGAGGACGCGAAGGACCAGTACGCCTCCCCCGCCTGCTATGCCCACGAGTTCGAGCGAAAATAAGCCGCAAGTGAAGTATTCCGCCGACCTTGCCGTTCTCTTCGAGCACCCGGAGTGGCAGAAACCCCTGTTCGAGGCGCTCGACCGCCGCGGCGTCCGTTACGTCCCGGTTGACCTCAAGCAGGCAGCGTTCTCGGATACCGACCCGCCGCTTGCGCCGCTCTACTTCAACCAGGCGAGCCCTTCGGCGTACGTGCGGGGCAATACGCGCGCCGTGCCCTATGCGCTGGCGTGCATGCGGGCGCTGCAGCTCCGCGGCGTGCGCGTGCTGAACGGCGCGGACGCCTTTGCGCTCGAGTTGAGCAAGACGGCGCAGGCGGCGCTCTTGAACCGCCTCGGCGCGCCGGCACCGCGGGTCTGGACGTTCAACGATCCCGGCGCGCTGCGGACGCGCCTGCGCGAGATCCCCTTCCCCGTGCTCCTCAAGCCCGAGCAGGGCGGCAGCGGCGCCCGCATCATGCTGGTCGAAAGCTTCGAGCATCTCGAATCCTTCCTGGCGCAGCATCCGGAGCACTGGCTGCCGGACAACCTGCTGCTGCTGCAGGAGCATGTGCCCTACGACACCGTCAGGGGCATCGTGCGCATGGAGTTTCTCGGCGGCGAGCTGCTGTACGCGATGCGCGTGATCGCGCACGGGCGCTTTAACCTGTGCCCGGCGCCGGTCTGCAACCCCGATGACGGATCGGCCGTCGCGTGCGAAATCCCGGAGGCGGACATACAGGAAAATGCGGCGGCGCCGCCGGCCGAATTTCATCCCTATCCCGAAGTGCCCGCACGCGCGGTCGAATGGGGCAGGCGCATCGTTGCTGCGGGAAAGCTCGACGTCGGCGGAATCGAGTATCTCGAGTCGCGGGACGGCCGGCTGATGTTCTACGACATCAACGCCAACTCCAATCTGCGCCCGTCCGTCGCGCAGTTCTTCGGCTTCGATCCATTCGAGCGCGTAGTGGACTACCTCGTCCGCGCCATCCGCGAGGTCAGGCAGCCGTCCGCGCCTTCTCAAGCAATGCGTTGAGCGTTCCGCCCGGCACGATCTGCCCCCGGCAGGGGCTATCCCCACGATACGCCGGCTGTCGGAATCCCGCTGACAGCGGGAGGCCGACAGGAGAATGAGCCAGTCGGCTTCGAACCATTGCGCGCGCCGCCGGGTCCGACCGTGTAGTAGTTGGCTGTTGGGGATCCGGCTGAGCGGCTGGGCCGGGGTTTTGTTCAAAACGATGGAGGATTCGACATGATCTCGTGGGCTGTCACGTTTCTCGTCATCGCACTGATCGCCGCCGTGCTCGGTTTCAGCGGCATCGCGGGTACCGCGGTCAACCTCGCGTGGATTTGCGCGATCATCGGCATCATTCTCGCGCTGGTCTTCGGCGTTCTGGGCCGTCGCATATAAACGATTGCGGCCTGGGGAAAGCCGCTTGCAGCGGTTTGCTGCAAGCGGCTTCGTACGTACATCGTAGAGGCCTCCGGGTGGCGGCGTGGGTCCGGATCTACGGCCTTGCGCTCGGAATCGTGTCCGACCTGGCCCTGGCGTTGTCGTTGGAATCTTCCGGTAGCGTCGGGTCGGGCCTCGTGCTCGCGGCGGCGTCTCCACCACCGCGCCCTCCTCCATAGCCGCCTCCCGTTGCCGCGGGCAGCTGGTTGAGTCCGGAAGGAAGTGTCAGCGTGGTGACCCCGGACGGCGACGTTGTGACGGTGGTGCCCGGAGGCAAGGTAGTGGTGGCGCCGGACTGCAAGGTCGTCGTGCCGCTGGTACTGCCGGATGGCGAAGTCGCCTGCGCAGTCCCGATGCCCGCCGCTGTCCCGGCGGCCGATGGCCCGCTGTTTCCGCCGTCAGGCGCCGCATTGCCAATGGCGGCGCTGGGGCTTCCGCCGCTTGCGGACCCGCTACCGATGGCGGCGCTGGGACTTCCCCCGCTCGCAGACGAATTGCCGATGGCAGCGCTCCCGCTGCCGGTCGGGGTGCCGGCCGCGCCGCTGGAGGTCGCACCGCCGCGTAAAACGCGGCCACCCGAAGCCTGGGCGATCACGACAGGAGACACGACATCTTCGGCTGGAGCGAAATTCGCAGAACCGTCTATCGCGAGCGCGAGGCTGGCCGCGATGGGCGTAAGAATAAGGGGCGACTTGAGCATGGCAACCTCCGTTGTATGGCCCTCTCAATATCGACATTCGTCCGCTGTATTTGTTCGCCCCGTGCCGGGATGTGGGGTTCTCGAAACTGTCGTGATTCGGCTACAACGCGAGACGCTGACCGGCTACACTCAGCGTGTCACCCATCGCGGGAGAAAACATGAAGACCACGCGTGTCGGCGAGTTCGAGGTCCAGCGCATCACGGAATTCGAGGGACCGTTCATAGGGCCGGAGACCTTTTTCCCCGATTTCGATCCCGAGGTGCTGCAGGCGAACCCCGACATGACGGGACCGGACCTGCTCGACCCGGCGAGCGGCAAGCTCGTCTTCAGCTTTCACTGCTTCGTCGTCAGGACCGGCCGTCACACGATCCTGATCGATTCCTGCCTCGGCAACGACAAGGAGCGCCCGACGCGGCCGCAGTTTCACCGGCTGCGAACGCCCTTCCTCGCCGATCTCGCCGGCGCCGGCGTCAACGTCGAGGACGTCGACTACGTGATGTGCACGCATCTCCACTGGGACCACGTCGGCTGGAACACCCGCCTCGAGAACGGGCGCTGGGTTCCGACCTTTCCCAACGCGCGCTACGTCATGGCCCGCCGCGAATTCGAGCACTGGCAGGGCGCGCACCGGGAGGGCGAGGACACGCCGCACCGCCGCGCCTTCGAAGACAGCGTGCTGCCCGTCGTGCGAACGGGCCAGTCGGTGCTGGTCGGGGACGATTACGCGTTCGAAGACGGTCTATGGTTCGAGAGCGCGCCCGGCCATACGCCCGGCAACGTCGTGATCCACGCCCGTTCGGGCGACGCGCACGCGGTATTCCTGGGCGACGTGATCCATCACCAGTTCCAGCTGATGAAGCCGGAATGGTCCACGCTCGCCTGCAGCGATCGCGAGCTGTCGAAGAAGACGCGCATGCGGCTCATCGAGGAATACGCCGCCAGCGGAACGCGTCTGCTGCCCGGGCATTTTCCGGCGCCGACGGTTGGGAAGATCGTGCGGCGTGGCGCTGGTTATCGCTACGCGTTCGAATAGCGCCCGCAAGACATCCCACTGGCCTCGCAACTGACCGGGGCGGCCGGGCTATTTCGTGTTGGCTAACGGCTTCACGACCTCGTGTACGCAATCGATGAAGAGCCGCACTACGGGAGTCAGCGTACGATTCTTCAACGTCATGATTCCGACCGGCAGACGCGGAATCGGAAGCTCCACCGGCAGAACCTTGAGCCGCGGCAGATTTGCGCCAAACTGCAACAGTGAGACCGGGACTGTACCCAAAAAGGGGCTTCGCGCGAGAAGGGCGAAGAACAGGGAGGCTCCTCCCCACACTGCGCCCTTTGGCGGAAATTTCACACCGCGGGCGCCGAATGCGTCGGCAACGAGCGGGCCGACAATCGTATCCAGCCGCGGCAGGACCCAAGCCTCGTCGATCAGAGCGGAAAGCTCGATTTTGCGCTGGCGCGCCCATCTGCTGTTCGGTCCGGACACGACCACGACACGGTCGTGAAAAAGGACTTCCACGGATATGTCTTCATGGACCCGTGGTGCAATGCGGTCGAGTAAAAGATCGATCTTGCGCTCGCGCAAATCGAGGAATCGTTCGGCGTTCGGCGCGATGGGCGCCACCAGAACAGAGATTCCCGAATGCTTTCGGCGAAGCCGGTCGATGACCGCCGGCAGCAAACCGGCAATGAACGGCTCGTGCGCGCCCACTCTAACTTCGCCCGCGGTCGGATCGGATAGAAATTCCACATTCTTCACCGCCTGACGCAGTTCGTCGAATACGGCCGCACCGCCATCCAGCAACGCGCGGCCGTGCTCTGTCGGTTCAACACCCTGGCGGCTACGATCAAGCAGCCGCACGCC
>Ga0075418_10002825_pt1 | contig 19864 bp, 16 predicted proteins | sample SoiMetdeltSBSDD2_FD_81776 | JGI IMG/M metagenome (GOLD analysis project Ga0075418, IMG submission 81776) | Bulk soil microbial communities from a Populus tree surrounding site in Tennessee, USA - Soil MetaG P. deltoides SBSDD2 | ecosystem: Environmental > Terrestrial > Soil > Tree plantation...
GCCTTGGCCGGGGCCAATCTTGCTTCCGCCGGATTTGCGGCGATCGGACCTTACGGACTCATGCTCGCCTCCGCGGGCGTTCTCACCCTTTCCATCGGCCTGTGCGAATTCGCACGGCGGACTGCGCGGCCCGTCGGTCGCCACCCTGCCGAGATTGGGCCTGACGCAATCGGATTTGCACAGCGCTGGCTTGGCGGAATCGCGGTCGTCAGCCGCAGTCGCTATCTCGTCGGCATCGCGGCCCTCGTGGTGCTCGTCAACTGGATCACCTCGACAGGCGACTTCGTACTTTCGACCTGGCTGACCGAGGTCGCGCACGAGCGGGCACCGCAGGATCCGGGCGCCTACATCGGGGCGTTCATGGGTCGCTACTGCTCGACGATCACGCTCGTCGGCTTTCTGGTCCAGCTCCTGCTGGTCTCGCGGATCATCAATGCCGCGGGCATCGCGCGGGCGCTGCTCGTGACGCCGATCGCGATCCTGACGGGCTTCTGCCTCATCGGCCTCGTGCCCGTGTTTGCCGTGCTGCAGTCCGCGCTCGTGGTCCAGCGCAGTCTCGACTACTCGCTCCTCAACACGACGCGAAGCGCTCTCCTCCTGCCAGCGACGCGCGAGGAGAAGTACCAGGCGAAGACTGCAATCGACACGCTGTTCTATCGCCTCGGCGACCTGCTCTCCAGTCTCGGCGTGTTCATCGGTATCCGTCTCGTGGACGACGCGCGCGTGCAGTTCGTATGGCTCGCGATCGTGCTCGCCGCGACGATGACAGGCGTCGCCTGGTTGATCGGTCGAGAGTATCGGCGGCGGTTCGGCCCCGCGGCTAGTCGCTCAGCGGGTGGCGGCCTTCGGCTGGACGGCCGGCAGGCCGCTGCCGTCCAGTAACGCATCGCGGCGCTTCAGGATCGCCTCGATCTGCTTGGGATGCAGGTACGGTCCGAGCACAGCGTCAAGTTTTGTGCGGTCGAGCGTCGCGAGCCGCCGCGCCAGCGAGGCCGGAAGCTCAGTCGGATTCTGGTACAGCAGGGTCGGCGGCTTTAACGTCGTTTCGAAGGCTCGCGTATGGTCGATGAGGACCAGCATCCAATCGCGCGTGAAAAGCGCGTTCTGCTGGGTGCGGTCCGTGTTGTGGATCAGGATGTCGAAGACGTTCATCAGGTTGTACTGCGGGTACGTCGGGCACCAGCCGTCCGGCTGCAGCTTCTCATCGAGCATCTTCTTCAGGGTGACGGCGTTGTCGATCCAGAACTGGAGCACGCCGCGGTGCTTGTCGACAACGCGTTCCACGGTGACCGGCACCATGTCGAGCCCGATCAGGCGATCGAGCTTGTATGCGGCGAGCTCGTACTCCCAGCGGTCCGAATCAAACGTCTTGGGACGACTATCCTTCTCGAAACTGATGGACAGCTGCTTGAAGACGGCGCGCAGCTCGATGCCGTCCTTGCGCAGGGTCACGCGCTGTGGCTTGGTGATGCCTGTGTCCAACTTGTCGACGCTGACGATCTCGGCTTCCAGCAGGAAACGCTCAAGTGCGTCGTCGTCGAGGCCTTTCGGGCGGGGTCCGACGGCGCGGGGCAGCTGCTCTGGCTGGGACCGACGCCCCGGCTGGTCGGCGTAAGCGACGCTCCACTGCCCCTTCTCAAAGACGAGCGCCGACGCCACACCCTGGTAAACCGACGCCAGCATGCCCGTGTCGAGCAGGAGCACGTGGCCGTCGAAGCGGCTGAGGACGCGGCCGGTCGGTGAAACGGTATGTCCCTCGATCACGCGCTTGACGCCGAGCTTCGTGAGCGCGCTGTCGAGGTTCTGGGTCTCGGTGTCGGGATAGCAGAGCGCCTGGCCGCGATACCAGGTCGGGCCAGTGGGCGTGAAGAGCTCGCCGTCCTGCAGTTTCGCGATGGACTCTGACTGCGGCTGTGCGGCCATTGCCGCCAGCGACTCCGGCCGTTCCTGGAATCCGATGGGTCTCGCGAGGTTGAGCTCCTTGGCCATCGTCTGCCAGGTGCTCAGGTAAGTCTGAAGCTGCCCGCGCAATGTCTCGTTGGTGGCCTCGAGCCCGAGCGAAGCGACCATGGGCGGAAGGCCGGCATGCACGAACGCCGTGTCATCGATCACGATGAGGTAAGGCTTCTCGAACAGCCATCGGCCGTACGTGCCGTCAGCCGTGAAGGCCTTTGCGTGACCGAAGTATCCGGGTGGAAACGCGGTATCGAATTCCGCCCTCACCGCCGCCGGTTCCTTCGCGACAACTGCCTGCCAGGCCGCTTCGCGGAGCGAGTCGTCTTCGGGTCCGGCAAAGGCCGCGTACTCCGGCGGGCTCACGTAGCGAAGGTCACCGGCGATGTTCATGACCTCGTGGTTGCCGAGCAGCACGTGCACCGCGCCGCCCGCGGCGGCGGCTTCGCCCTCGAGGCGCATCAGGAGGTCGAGCGCTTTCCGGGACTCGGGGCCCCGGTCGAGCAGGTCGCCGAGGCTCACGAGGTGCGTCTTGCCGCCCTGCCAGTGGAGCGCGCCATCGACGACGCCCGTCTCGCGCAGGATCGAAACGAGCTCGGGATAGGCGCCGTGCACGTCCGCGAAAACGACGATGCGATCGATGCCGTCGAACCGGTATTGAGCGGCCGGTGCGGTCAGGGCGAAAACCGGAAACAGCAGGATCGCGGCGGCAATCAGGATGCGGCGCATGGGGCGTATCATCGGGCATTCGCGGCTAGGGCACCACAGGGGGGACGATGACGACGCTCGCGGGCAAGATGGTGCTGGAGCGCAGCCTGCTCTTTCGCGGTCTCGCGCCGCCATCACTCGAGCGCATTGCGGCGCTTGCGACGCAGCGGCAATTCCGGAGCGGGGAGCTCGTATTCAGCCAGGGCGATCCGGGCGACGCGCTCTACGCGGTGGTCGCGGGCCGGATCCGCATCAGCGCCGGCACCAAGGACGGGCGCGAGATCTCGTTCAACATCATGGAGCCCGGCGATACCTTCGGCGAGATCGCCCTCCTCGACGGCGGGCCTCGCACGGCCACCGCGACCGCCACCGAGGCCACCGACCTCGTGTCGATCCGGCGCGATCACCTGTTTGCGTTGTTGGAGCGCGAACCCAAGGTTGCGCTCGAGCTCCTGAAGCTTTGCGGCAGCCGCCTGCGCTGGACCAGCGGACTCGTCGAAGACGCGGCGTTCCTCGACGCACCTGCCCGCCTGGCTAAGCGCCTCTTGAGCCTCGCCGAGTTGCACGGCCAGCGTTCGAAGTCAGGCGTGACCCTCAGGATTTCGCAGGAGGACCTCGCGACCTTTCTCAGCGTCTCGCGACAGGTGGTGAACCAGCACCTGCAAGGCTGGAAGGCCAAGGGCTGGGTCGCGCTGGGGCGCGGCAGCGTTACGGTGCGGGACGAAGGGGCGATTCGGCAGGCGGCGCGGGCGCGCTAGGGACTGGCGCCCCGGGCCGGAGTTGAACCGACGACCTGCCGCTTAGGAGGCGGCCGCTCTATCCACTGAGCTACCGGGGCGGGCGGCGGGATTCTACCCGAGGACCGACCCCTGTCGGGCCGGTCCTCGGGAACTCAGGAGTGCGTGCGCGCTCAGGCGAAAGTCTGCGGGGGCGCCGGCGAAACCGCGGCGGGCCGCGGCTCGGCCAGGGACTGGTCGATCGCGACTGCGGCGCGGTCGACGCGCGAGGCGGTCGCGCTCACGATCTCGTTTGCGACTTTCTCGACCTTGTCCGTCGCCTTGCGGACGTTGCGGGCGGTCCCGCGGATCGCGGAACGTGCTTCGCGCCGGGCAACTCGCACCCCGCGACGCGCGGAGCGGGCGGCCTTGCGGACGGTACTGCGTGCCTTGCGCGCAGCGGCGCGTACGCGCGCCTTTGCTCCGACCTTGCGTACCTTGATCTGGACCTTTGCCGCGGTCTTTCGACGCGCGACCTTGCGACGGACCTGGCGGCGCTTGCGCTCAATGGAGCGTCGCGCAGCCCTTGCTGACTTCTTTCTCGCTGCCATGTGAATTCTCCAGGCGATTCGGACGATCGGGGAAGGTGCGACGCGGAACGCCGCATCGCCAAGCTAGGCTTCGACAGCCTGAGTGTCAACGAGTCCGGGAGTAGAAATTGGTGGAGCGGAAGGGGATCGAACCCTCGACCTTCGCATTGCGAACGCGACGCTCTCCCAGCTGAGCTACCGCCCCACGCATGAGGGGCGGGATTGTAATGAGCCGCCGCCGGGCCAGCAAGCAAGCGGCCCGCGCCGCGGGCAGCCGAGCAACCGTTCGTGTAACTTTCCGGCAATGAAGATCCGGACCGCGACACGCGCCGACTTGTCGTTCATTGCCGCCGCCAACGCAGCGCTCGCGACCGAAACCGAGGGCAAGAGCCTCGACCAAACCCTGCTGCAGCCGGGCGTGCAGGCCGTGCTCGATGACCCGAGCCTTGGGCGCTATTACGTGGCCGAAATCGGCGACCAGGCGGTCGGCCAGCTGATGACCACTTTCGAGTGGAGCGACTGGCGAAACGGCCTCTTCATCTGGATCCAGTCGGTCTACGTCCTACCGGCCTTCAGAGGGGACGGGGTATTCCGCGCACTATTTGGCCACCTCGAGACACTTGCGCGCGAGGACCCTCGGATCTGCGGTATCCGCCTCTATGTGGATCGCCGCAACGACCGCGCCCAGGAGGTCTACAGTCGGATGGGCATGCACCGGTCGAACTATGGGGTCATGGAGACCGTCTACCGCGGTCCGGAATCCCGCGAATTGGCACAGCCATGTTGAAGCGTGGGGACGAGGCCCCTGACTTCGCGCTGCCGGATCAGGACGGTCGCCAGCGTCGGCTGACAGGGCTGCTCGAAAGCGGCCCACTGATCGTGTATTTCTACCCCGCCGACTTCACGCCCGGTTGCACCCAGGAAGCCTGCGATTTTCGCGACCTGCATGCCCGCATCCTGGGCTCCGGTCTCAGGGTCGTGGGCGTGAGCCCGCAGTCACCGGAGAGCCATCGGCGCTTTCGCGACAAGTACGCCCTGCCCTTCATGCTCCTGTCGGACGAAGACAAAGCGGTCATCAAGGCCTACGGCGTGGACGGCCCGCTCGGGATCGGTGTGCGGCGTGCGACCTACCTTGTTGGCAAGGACCGCCGGATCGAGGACGCGGTGCTCGCGGACCTCCGCATCGCGCGACACCAGGATTTCGTCTCGCGCGCGGTCGCGGCTAGGGAAGGTCGAGTCGCGTGACGGATGCCCGGCTGAATCTCGGCACCGCGACCACGTAGATGATGCCGTAATCGGCCTCCGACATCGGGCCGACGTCGATCCCGGAAAGCTCCCTGACGATTTCAGGCACGGTGTCGGAGTGCCCCACGATCAGTACGCGACCGCCGCGGTTCTCGGCGAGCGCGCGCTTGGCGGCGCGTGCCGGCTCTTCCGCCGGAACAACGATGACGGGAATCCCGAGCCGGTTCGCGAGCGGTCGCACGGTGTCCTGCGTGCGACGGAACTCGCTCACGATGACCGCGTCGAGGCCCTGCCCTTTCGGGGCACGCCCGAAAAGCTGGGCGAGCTCGAGCGCGCGCGCCTCGCCGGCCGGCGCGAGCGGCGGGTCCTGATCTTGCGGGTCCGAGGTCTGCTTTTCGGCGTGGCGCATCACGTAGACGGTCGTCGTCGATGCCGCGCTCAGGAGCCAGAATCCGAACGCGATGACGAGGAAACCGGCGAGCGCCGCGAGCCACACGGGAGCCAGCAGCGGCCGGCGTCTGAGGCTCGCGTATTCTTTGCGCATGCGATCGATGATACCCCGCCCATGGGTGGTCCTGCTCGCGGCTGGCGGCTCCCTGCGATTCGGCAGGCAAAAGCAGCTCGCCAGAATCGACGGTGAAACGCTGCTCAGACGAACGGCGTGCATCGCGCTCGCGAGCGAGCCGGCGGGGTGCGTCGTCGTACTCGGTCGGCATGCCGCACGCCTCGCCCGCGAGGTGCGGGACCTACCGGTGGCGATCGTCGTCAACCGGGCCTGGAGATCCGGGCTCGGACGTTCGCTCGCGACCGGCATCGCTGCATTGCCGGCGAGCGCCCGAGGGGCGCTCATCCTGCTCGCCGACCAGGTGTCGATCGGGCCCGCCGATCTCGAGCTGTTGGCGGCGGCATGGCGGCTCGATCCACAATCGATCGTCGCTGCGCGGGCTGGGCGCGTGTTGCGGCCTCCGGCAATCCTGCCGCGACGACTGTTCGGCTTGCTCCTCCGATTGCGCGGTGACCGGGGCGCGCGGGACATCCTCCGCAACCCTGCTCGTCGCATCGTTGCGATCGAGATCGCTACGGCCGCGGTCGATATCGACCGGCCGGAAGACTTTGACAGGATCAGGCGTTCGCGAGCTCCTGTCCGAAGGCGACGATCCGCTCGATCGTCTCGCTCACGTCGCTCCAAACCGTCTGGTGCGACATGATGCAGAAGCGGAGCGAGTAGACGCCCCGCAGACGCGTGGACGAGATCATCGCGGCTCCGGAGCCAATGATGCGGGATTGAATCGCCTCGTTGAGGCGGTCGATGCGATCGCCGGTCCACATGGGTCCGTCCGGCCGGTAACGAAAGCACAGCACGCCGAGCGAGGGCGGGCTCAGGAGCTCGAGTCCGGGCGTCGACTGGACGAGCTTTCCGGCCTCGTCGGCAAGCTCGATCGTCCGGCCGATGGCGGCGCGGAAATGGGCGAGCCCGAAGGTCTGGATCGACATCCATACCTTCAGCGCCCGGAAACTTCGCGTGAGCTGGTAACCGCGGTCCGAGAAGTTCACCTGCTCGAGGCCAAGCCGCGTGTCCTGAAGGTAGTCGGGATTTACGCTGAAGGCGCGCACGAGCGTCGCGACGTCCCGCACCATGACGCAGCCGGCCTCGAACGGCTGGTACAGCCATTTGTGCGCATCGAGGCTCATCGAGTCCGCACGCTCGAGCCCGGCGAGCAGGCGTTTACCGCGGTCGCACAGGACGGCGAATCCGCCGTACGCCCCATCGACATGGAGCCAGATCTTCTCGGCGGCGCAGTAGTCGGCGATTGCCGGCAACGGATCGACGGCACCGGTATTGGTGGTCCCGGCGTTGGCGCAGATGGCGATGGGCACCAAGCCGTCGCGCCGCGCTCTACGGATCGCCTCCGCGAGCCCTGCGACCGGCAGCCGAAAATCCCTGTCGGCGGGAACCACCACGATGCCGTCGCGGCGCACGCCGATGATGCGCGCGGCGCGCTCGACGGCGGAGTGCGTCTGGTCGCTCAGGAAGATTGCCGGGCGCTCCGGCGCGCCGGCCTGTTCTCGTGCCGCGACGAGTGCATCGAGGATCGCGGCAGATCCTCCGGACGTGAATAGGCCTCCTGCCGAGTCCGGATAGCCGACCCATTGCCGGATCCAGTCGATCACGACGAGCTCGAGCTGGCTCGGGCCACCGGATCCGAGCCAGGTGCCTTGGAACGTGTTGAAGCCGGCCGCGAGGTAGTCGGCGATGACCCCGGGCCACGTCGGCGCCGAAGGCACGAATGCGAAAAAGCGCGGGTGGTCAACCCGCGCCGCGACGGGCAGGATATCGCGCACCGCCCTCTCTAGGACTGCGACGGGATCCCGTCCCTGCTCCGGCGCGGTCTCACGGAGCAGCGGCTCGAGCTCGGCGCGGGTCGCGCCGCGCCAGGGAACGTCCTTCCGGAGCTGCCCGATCCGCTCGATCAGCCGCGCGGTCGCGGCATCCGCCAGGCACCGCATCTCGTCGGCAGACAGGTGGAGACCGGCATCGCCGGGACGCGGCCGCTCCACCATGCGAATGACTCCGGAGCTTGCGGAAAGCTTGGAGTTTACTGCGAGCAGGACCCCGAGATCTGCGGATGCAGCGCCTCGAACCAGCGCTGCGCCATGATGGCTTCGCCCGAGTTGTTCGGATGGACCTGGTCGTAGTTGTTCGTTGAAGCGCTGTAACCCGCGTACATGTTGACCACGATCACCGGCGACACGCCTGGTTGGTCCTTCTGCGCCGCCAGCAAGGCGATCTCATCGTTGAGGTTGTTCACGGCCGCTTCGTTGGCGGGATCGTTCGGGATGATCTGCGCCAGCAGGACGCCGACGTGCGGGTTGAAATTTCGCAGCGTATTGATCATGCCCCCGATGTTCGTTTTTGCCGCTTCAATGCCAGTGCCCTGGAGGACATCATTGGTCCCGATGTGGATCAGCGCCCAGTCGGGGACGTTGCCGGGCAGCCACAGCGCCAGCTTCGCGAGAATTTCGTCCGTCCGGAATCCCGGATGGCCTTCGTTGTCGCGATCCTGCAAGGGCTCGCCGGGGCCGGTATCCGGCCCGAAGCGCCGGCCGACGAAATCGAACGAGCAGCCCGAGTCATTCAGCGCCGCTTCGAGATCCCTTCGGTATGTCCAATGGCCGTTCTTGCCGCGCGTAATCGAATCGCCGAGCGGGAGGATGCGCTTGACGAGCGCGGCAGGATCGCCGCGTGCCCACTGCACCGCTGCGTTGAACAGCTTGCCGCCATTGCCGTTCCAGGCACTGATCGCCCCCATGTTCGGATAAAAAGCGACCCTGCGCGCCGGCGAAGTCGTCCCGTTGGCGAGCATCGCTCCTTCGTCATAGGCGAAGATCGTCGCGCGCGTCGTGTCATTCCGGAGCGTCGCGGCGACGATCGCTGCGGGCGCCGGTTTGCCCCACGAAAAGCTGGCCGGGGCGTCGCCGACGATCACATTGCCGGTCAAGCCCGCGGTCAGGAAATGCGAGCCTGTCATGTGCAACTGCGTCTGATTTTCCTTCCGCCCGAAGTCGGTCGAGGCAGCCGTTCCCGTCAATCCGAGGTTGTCGTACAGCGAGGCCTCGTACACGATCATCGGCACCGCGACCAGGTTGAACCTGTTGCCGACATTGCCGGGGAGTATGGTTTCCGAGATGACGACGAGATCCTTGCCCGCGGCATCGGCGGCCGTGCTGGCGGAATCCTTCACCACCGTCACCGTCTCCCCCAATTGCTGGAGGCGGTTGACGATCGTCGCATCCGGCCCGGAAGCCGGTACCTGACCGACCACGAGCAGCGTTGCAGCACCGGCCGGGAAGGCGCCGAGCGATGCGACGACCGCTAAAAGCTTTCGGAAAATCATCAATCTCCCAACATTCGTCTTTGTTAGACGATCACCTTAATCGAAAATTGCGCCCCGAACATCCGTCCCACGACTCCTTTCCTTGTGTCCTACGATTATTGTGAACTATGCCTGCTCGGTCAGTACGCGCGTGCACCTGAGCCCATCCGTCGGGCGACTCTTTTCTCGAAGATTATGTGCAGAGCCGGCACCAACGCGCGTCCGCCCGTGTAGGAGAGATGGTCGTCATCGTAATAGAGCGGCCGGCCTTCTCTTGACGTGACCTGGCACGCGACCTGGTCACAGAGCTCCTCGTGCACTGGCACGATCGTCGCGCCGTGCTGGGCAGCCACCCGATCCAGGATCTCGAATGTACCGCGTTGCCGCGAATCGAACTGCTTCCGGGATGGCTTGATGTCAACGTCGAGCCCGAAACGCTTGGCATTCGCCAGCGTTTTAGGGACGTTGACGCCGATCTCCGGCACCGGGCCGACGATCCACACGCGCTTGCCAACGGATGTCAGCCGGTCGATCGTCCGCGCCAGCGCACGCTCGAAAATCCGCCCATTGTCCGCCGGATTGCGGGCGCGCGAGTCGCCATCAGCCAGCAGAATGGGATCGCCCGTCTCTGGAGCGTAGTAAGTGCCTTCGATCAGCAGCACCCAGCGACTGATCAGGACGACGTCCTTGATTTCCGGATGTATGCGCACGTAGTCAAGGATGGCGGCGGCGGTCGCGACGCACTGCGATTGATCCGGCAAGTCGCTGCGAGTCACGCCCAGTAGAGGTGGACAGCCGGCATGCGGAGCGATAACTCCTCCGCGGCCGTAGGAACGAGCGGCCTCGCCCACCGCGTCGACCAGGGCGCGCGCATGGGAGTCGCCCCAAAGGATGAAAGTCGGCGCGGCTGAAAATTGGCCGATGCGGCAGAGCTTGCCGTCCCTGACGTCCTTCGGTCCCGATTGGTAGCAGACATCGCCCAAGGGCGCGTGCTCGGTGCTGCCGGCGGCAATCATTTCGACGTCCGGCGCGAGCCGCGCCGGCCAACCTCGTTGCGCGGTGACCGCCAGTCCGAACGCCAAAACCAGTGTCATCGCAGCCGCACCGCCGAGCATCAGCTGTGGGCGCGTCAGGATGCCGGTGCGCCCCCGGAACGGCCGCTCGACCCAGCGCCAGGTGATGAGGGCGAGTACGTACGACGCCGCGAGTGCAAGCGCCTTGACCCGCATGGATGCGCCGGCGACGGACGGGTACGCGGCGAAAGTCAGGAGCGGCCAGTGCCAAAGGTATAGAGAGTAAGAGACGAGACCAGTCAGCACGAAGGGGCGCCAGGAAAGTAACTCCCCGGCCAATTGTCTCTCGCTGCCCGAACCGGCCCAGATTATCAATGCGGTGCCGACACAAGGCAGCAAAGCCGCGGCGCCCGGAAACGGCGTTTCGGCGGTATAGAGAAAGACCGCACAGAGGACTAGGCCGAGTCCTAGAAGCCCGAGCGCGCTCCGTGCCTGACGCGAGGCTGCCGGTGCGATGGGCGCCAGGGCCAGCGAGCAGCCGAGGGCCAGCTCCCAGGCGCGCGTCACCGGCAGGTAAAAAGCGGCGCGCGGGCTGGTGACAACCATTGCGTGTGCAGTCACGAAACTGACAAGGCCGAGGAATGCGACCAGCGGAAGAACCAGCCTCGGGCTCAGGCGGTAGACGATCCAGATGATGAGCGGATAGAGAATATAGAACTGCTCTTCGACCGCTAGCGACCAGGTGTGCAGGAGAGGAAACTCGTGGGCGTCCGGTGTGAAATATCCCGACTTCGAGAAGAACAGGTTCGAGACGAACAGCGCCGTCGCAGCGAGGCTTCGTCCATAGGCGACGAGATTCCGCGGCAGAAGCAGCCAGCTCGCGATGATCGAAGCAACCACCAGCATCGCAATGAGTGCCGGGAAGATTCGCCGCATGCGGCGCTCGTAGAAGGTGACCAGGCTGAAACGGCCTTCCTGGAGTTCGCCGTGGATGAGCTGCGTGATCAGGAATCCCGAAATCACGAAAAAAACGTCGACACCCACATACCCGCCGCCAAAGCCGGGAATGCCCGCGTGATACAGCAACACGGGCACCACGGCGACGGCGCGGAGGCCGTCAACGTCGGAGCGATATTTTGGGTGCGAGTAGTTCCGTTCCAACGCGGGCTTGCTTCCATTCAGCCCAATTTGCAATCGAAAACTCCAAGCATCTCAGCAGACAATCGACGATTTCGAAAACCTATATTAACTCTGACTGCTCCAACGCGCGATCACCCGATTGGTCACAAGTTTTGCGCAGCGAAGAGAAGTTTGCTCAGCGTCCCCGCGACCACGCGTCGGAACCTGAATACACGTAACTGGCGAGCCCGGCCAGTGCCAGGAAATCGTTTTCCTCGCATACCGCGAAACTTCGGACTCCCAGGGCCCCACAGAGGAGGCCAGGATCGAGCAGTCGCGACCTGATGGGACCGGCAATTTGGGAGCCGGCGCAACCGGGCCCGCGGGATTATGTTCGTTACGGATCTGCGACGGAAGTACACACCCTAGAAACCGTCGCATGTCCGCGTGCCCACTACGATGCAACGTCGACGGACGATGCAATGCTGGTTAGTAACGGGCTTGGGATCGTGCAGTTATGGACCGTCCGCCACGCTACTGAAAGTGCGGTAGCGTCGAGCCATCGTATTTTTCTGACGGCTGTGTCGGGTACGGCTGACAGCAAGCAGGCATATTGCCCTTGTCGCCGCAGCCTATGAGCGTGGCGAAACTGCGATCTATCGCAATCACGTCACAAGAGAAAATGAGCCAAGGATTTGATCCCATGACTCATGTTGCTGAGCTGATTACCTATTCATACTTGGAACTCCAAGCGCCGATTCGCACGGCGGGATATCGGTCACAACCAATTCGGCCACCCGATTGGATCCTGGCTTAGCAAAAGCTCGCCCGATGAACGAGACGCTTCACACTTCTTGCAAGCGATGCCACGTCGCCGAGGGGTACGCATTAGGAAGCCAGCATGAACCTTCGTAACCTGCTGCAGTTTGCCGTCGCGCTCGCACTCGCCGCTTGTGGCGGCGACGGAATGGGCGGGGGCGATGACGGCAATGGCGGGCCGCCGCCGCCGCCGCCCCCGCCGCCCCCAGCTGGCTGCAGCCCGACCCTGTCGACACCGCGTGTTTTCGAGAACCTGGCCTTCGATTCCCCGGTCGCCTTGAAGCAGGCGCCGAACGACGCCTCGCGCTGGTTCGTTGTGGAGCAGGGCGGCCGCATTCGAACGTTTGTAAACGACCCCGCTGTCGCGACCACCGATGACTTTATCGACCTGTCCTCGCGTGTCCATTTCGAAGGCGAGGCAGGCCTGCTCGGCATGGCGTTTCATCCGGATTTCGCGACGAATGGCCGTGTATTCCTCAATTTCACGGACCTTTCCGGTGACCAGATTCGTTCAGTCACCGCGGAATTTACGAGCCGCGATGGCGGCCAGACGCTCGATCCGGCCTCCGAGCGTGACTTGCTCACCGTGCACAAGCCACAAGCCAATCACAATGGCGGGAATATTGAATTCGGCCCTGACGGTTTTCTCTACATTGGCCTCGGGGATGGTGGCGGCTCGGGAGACCCGCGCGAACGTGCGCAGGATCCGCACGTCGTGCTCGGCAAGATGTTGCGTATCGATGTGGACAACCGACCGGGCGGTACTCCGTATGGCATTCCATCCGGCCCGGAGGGCAATCCTTTTGAAGGCAACGCGCTCTGCAATGACGACGGAACGAGTGGGCAAAATTGTCCCGAAATCTACGCACTCGGCTTCCGCAACCCTTGGCGCTGGAGTTTTGACAGTCAGAGCGGCGATCTTTGGCTCTCCGATGTGGGCCAGGCGGACTGGGAAGAGATCGACTTCGTCGAGTTGGGCAAGAACTACGGCTGGGACTCGCGAGAAGGGGCCCATTGCTTCGAGCCGGCAAGTGGTTGCCCGACGGCGGGGTTGACCGATCCCGTCGCGGAGTATGGCCACGATATCGGTTTTTCTGTCATAGGCGGCTATGTATATCGCGGTGGCCAGGCCACCGAGAAGGCGGGGAGATACGTGTTTGGCGACTTGGGGGGCATGATCGCCTCACTTGCGCCGGACGGCGCCGGGGGTTTTGAAGTGGAGCAGATGGTGGAGCAAGGCTGCGCACCTGAGGGTGCGAGCGGTGAGCTGCAGATTTCATCCTTCGCGGAGGATCTGGACAGCGAACTCTACGTGCTGGACTACGGTCGCGGGGAAATCCTGCGTCTCGAATTCAACGAGTAACGGTGCCGCGAGGCTTGATGAGGACGGGTGCGCGTTTATCCAGTCGAGCTATCTGTGCACCGGTAGCTGAAGATTTGCTCCTAATCCTTAACGACTGCCCAACTTAGGCGGGCCACATTCCTTGTCCTGCTTTTGGCCCCTGCACTGGCTCTCGTGCTGCCCGCCCGGGTTCGCGAACGATTTGCAAGCAGGCCCGCCAGGCCCGCTCCGCTTCAGCACCAAAGTTAGTCCCAATTGCCGAGCGCCGCGCAGTACATATACGCGGGACTGTCCTTGACGATCGAGTTGATCTTGCCACGAGCGTCAGAACTGATTCTCGACTTCCACGCGTCCTTTTGCTCGCGCGGATTGCGGTACACGGTAAAGTACTTGGCACCCCACCCGGTGCGGCGAGGCGCCATCTTTCCGGAAGATCGAAGGCCAAGCAAGAAATCGATGAAACGCTCGGTCTGAATCGTGTAGTTCAAGCCGAAGTGAGCGAGCAGTTGTCGCGTCCGATCATGGGTGTCGCTAATAAGCTGTTCATACGTCATTACCAAGCCTCGCGCCGATTTGAGCACATGCGAAATGCTGAAATCGACTTCGAAGCGCCAAAGGAGGGCTGCCCGCGGCACCGGGTCCGGATCGACGAGCACGTCGCTAAAACGCTCCGCGAGATGTGGCGCGTTTTCAGCGAGGATGCTCGGTAGCCGCTGCAGCCGGCCCGATGGCATCTTTGCCTGGACCTGACCCTCTACCTCCGACAGCACTGTGGCACACGGATGCCTTGCAATGTAAACGACGGGCATGGACGTGCGGCCCACGAGAGTTTGCGTCGGCTTGAGAAATGTGACTTCCTTGAAGATCAGCGGTGGTCCCGGCGCGGGACTGTAGACGGCGCCATATAGTCTGCCAACCGCAGAAAGAGCGCGCGCAGCCGGCCACAGCGGCGCGCGGCAAAGAGTCGTCATCCGGTACGACTTGTGAAAGAACGGCGGCTTATTGGTCAGTGGATGCGCCGCCAGCAACGACGAGTAGATGCGCGCAAGTTCGCTGTCGCTGATGTCCTGCCTCTTCAGCCTGTTGAGCCATGTGCGGATCTCCATGTCGATCACGGCCATCCGTCGGAACGGCTCGAACCGATAAATGACATCGGGACAACTGTCTACCAGCGTTCCGGCCCAGGTGGTGCCCGAACGACCGGGTCCGACGATTGCGCCCAACGATCCTGGTGCCGAGCCCACGCTGGGATGCATCAGGTTTCTCCGACTACATCACGCCCTCGAAGTCCCTTGCAGCGGGACGCAGGGGCTTGCGATTGATGCGATGGACGATTTTTAGAACGCGCGACATCGCGCTTCGATAGGAGCGGTCGGCGCTCAACGCATAGTCATGTCCGACCTGCGCAAGCCTGTGATTCGGGGTGACTCCGGTAACGTTGGGGAACCTGCCTGGGTTGCGCTCGAGGCGATGCGCAAATCGGGTGCCGCTCATGATCAGGAAGCGGTTGAGATTGATTCTCTCGATGTGTTGCTCGTGCTTTGCCAGAAAGGCCGCGGTCGCATGCACATCTGCGGCTTCTTCCCCGGGGTACCCGGTAATCATCGTCGCCCGAACGCTGATGTCTGCCGCGTAGGCATCAGCCAGAAACTGGCTGGTCAATCTCAGGTCAACGCCCTTTGCCATCGAGTCCAGGACGCGCTGACTACCCGACTCGAGCCCCGTCGTAAGGCGAACCATGCCGGCCGCTCGCGCCTGCTTGAGTTCGGGATGCGTAAGTCCGTTTTCGCCGTATCGGCCGACGTGAACCGATCCGATCCACCGCGCTCCGGGAACGACATGCTGCATTTCGGAAGTGAGGACGCGCCACATCTCGAGGCTCGAATTCAGCTTCAAATCCGTGAACACGAACAGCGTCGCCCGGTGGCGTCCACTCTGGTAGGCAATTTCCGCGAGTACATTCCCGGGCGATCTGGACCTGAATGTCCGACCTGCGGTACTGGTAACGTCCGAGCAGAATGTACAGACACCCCAGCTACAGCCGCGTCCGGTAATGAGCGGAACTATGACGTTCGGGTATTTTGTCCAGGGAAACTGCGAGTAGTCCGGAAAAGGCAAGCGATCAAGGTCGCCGAGCGGGGGCGCATTCAGGATCAATTGGCCTGAGCCACCGGACCAAACCCCACGAATTCCGTCCGCTGTTTCTCCGTCGACGATGCGCCGGACCAGCGCGCACAGATTCGACTCGATTTCGCCGCCGACGAGAGCGGAGAGCCCCGGAATATTCGTCCATTCGCGCGCCACTTCGATTGCCGCAAAGTAAGGGCCGCCAACGATCATGGGTACGCCCCTCGCCCGACATGCCTCGCCGATCGCCACGCAGTGCGGGTAATACATCAGGTAAGTGGATACGAGCACCGCGTCGAACCCGTTTTCCAGGCGCGCGCAGAAGCTCGCTAGGATTTCGTCCATGGAGCGCGCCAGTTGCGAAATTCTGTGCGCCGCATAACGAGAACGCGCCCTGCGCACTGCTGTGTTGCGTGTGACGGCAGTGCGGTAGCGAAATTCCAGGCCAAGCCTGCCCCACCAGGGAGTTGGCGGCTCCCGGGGAACTCCCTCCAGACCGATCGACAGTGGCGCAAACAGCTCGGCTTCGATGCCACCTGATCGCAAAATCGCGATCACGTATCCAACCGCGATGGACGGATACCTGGCAAAATTATTTAGATCGACTAGGAGTACGCGCATCTGAAGTCGCGAGCATTAGTCTGCGCCGCGCGCGTGCGCGCCTCAAGGTGTCCTACGTGGCGCCCGGAGAATGCTTCTGAACCAGAAGTTGACCCGACGCAACAAACCGGAGGCGATGATGACTTACGGAGCGCAAAGTGATGCTTAACTGCCAAAATCTGTGCTGCGGAAGACGGTATCCCTTCCTTGAGCACAATGACGAACTGCAACGCTTCGGCACTCCAATTCTCAACGACATATGGGCTTGGGCTGCCGCAAAGTGGAGCTGCGATGATGGGTTGCTTCGCGAGACGAGCGTCGGGTGTCGGGATGTCCCCCATCGCCGATCCAATGTGGCAAGCGACCATGCGGACACCGCAGAAGAGCGCCTTCATTGGATCTTGCCTAACGTCCGCGTTGAAAGGCCGGGTTGCGCGGTAGCCCTAGAGAACTTTGTCGAGGCAGTCCAGCATCATCAGGCCTGGCTGCAAGATCTCCAGCAAGCGCTTTCGCACATCGCCATCTGCGAGGATGAATGTCGAACGGAGTAGCTGGCCGCGAGCGTCAATGACCACGTTTAGCCCATCCGGCTCAAACTTCTGGGCCGCGACAATCGTTGCACCACGGAGCAGCTGCATCAACATTCCGCCCTGGCGATTGCTCGGCCAAGATTCTGGATCACCGAGTACGTCGAGGACCGTTCTTATCACTGTCTCTTAGGGTATGGCATCGGAGCCCGCACCCGCCAGTCACCGCGAAACCGGCACGGCACGAAGGGCTCGCTCACATAGTGGCTCCCTGCGGAATGCACAAGGGAGAGACCTTCGAGGACCGGCAAGTCTACGTCGACGGGAACGAATTCGACGGCTGTCAATTTGTGCGGTGCGAATTGACCTACGGCGGAGGAACCTACGCGCTCACGAACAATCGCTTTGCGGAATGCTCGTGGACCTTCGACGGCCCCGCGATGCGGACGGCGCAGTGCATGGCGATTTCGTCGGGATCCTCTGTGAGCCCCTGCGACGGACGCGCTCTCTGTGGACTTTCGTGATCCAGATTCATCCTGCCAACCCGCTGGCTCGGAGCAAATGGCGGCTTTAATTGCATCCCACTGTTCGGATTGACCCTGTCGCCACAACGACTTCACCCGCGAATGTCTCACCCGTCAACGTCGCGGTCCTGTCACCGCATTGGATGCCAGTTTCTCGTGTCTTAAAGTGGAGCAGCAGATCCATATCCCCATCGCCATCGACGTCACTTATATGACTACGTCCATGAGCTTCGGTGCCACCGTCCGGGCCGAATCGGACAGTTTCCCAATCAACTTGCAGTGCATCAAAGGTCTTCGTGGTCAAGATGGCGACCGGAATCTTTCCCTTCGCACGAACGTTGATTTTGTTTCGATCACTGCCAGGTAGAATGTCGACAGCAATATCGCTTCCAAGAGAAAAAACATATACCGAGCCGCTTGCGGTACCCGCATCGTCAGTATGATCCGCGCCCACCAAGATCGTATTTTCGACGGCAGCTACTGAGTTACCGAATCGATCTCCCACCTCCGCGTCGCTCGCCATTAGCTTCGCCTGCTCGACCCACATCGTACCGATACGCATGAACACGTAAGCCGCGCCGCTATCGCTGCCCGCTTCGTCATCTAGGTCAGCGCCAATCACAACCATGTTGCTGTTGATCGCTACCGAGAACCCGAATAGATCGCCCGTCGAAGCATCGCTTGCCGTGAGCTTCGCCTGCTCTGTCCAAGTCGCTCCGGAACGCGTGAACACGTAGGCCGAACCGCTATCTTCGCCCGCGTCATCATCGGTCACGGCGCCGATCACGGCCGTATCGCCCGTGACCGCAATATCGTATCCAAACCTATCGCCCGCGGCCGCGTCGCTTGCCATAAGTTTCGCCTGCTCAATCCATGCTGCACCGGTAAGCGTGAACACGTATACCGAACCGTTGTCCACTCCCGCGTTTATATCGAAAGGCGCGCCAACCAGCAACGTTTCGCCGGTGATCGCAAGGGATAGACCGAAAGCATCGCCGGCGTCGCCATCACTGGCCGTGAGCTTCGCCTGCTCCGCCCAAGTCGTGCCGGTACGGGTAAACACGTAGACTGAACCCGAGTCATCATCGGGTGCGCCAATCACAGCCGTGTTTCCAATTACGTCGACAGACCAGCCGAACTGGTCGCCCGCGGCCGCATCACTTGCCGTAAGTTTCCCCTGCTCCGTCCAGGTCGTGCCGCTACGCGTGAACACGTAAACTGAACCACTGCTGCGGCCCGCGTCGGAATCAGACAGAGCGCCAATCACAATCGTGTCGTCGTTAATCGCCACGTCGGAACCGAATTCATCGCCCGCGGCCGCATCACTTGCCGTGAGTTTGGCCTGCTCCGTCCAGGTCGTGCCGCTACGCGTGAACACGTAAGCTGAACCACTGCTGCTGCCCGCGTCGGCATCGGACGGTGCACCAATCACCGCGGTGTTGCCGGCGACCGCCACAACTAGACCGAACGCATCGCCTCCAGACGCATCGCTCGCGAGTAGTTTGGCGATCTCAGTAGGGGTTGATGCGGAGGCGGGTAGCGCAAGGGTCAATAGCAGTGCGTTAGCAAGTCCCAGGTAGAGTGATTTTCTTGGCTCTGCGTTCATGACCATCCCCCAAAGACGTGGACCCTTGGACTTGCCCTGCTTTCGTGGGCTCATACGGAAGAGTTTCTTCCGCCGGATTAACTGATGCGGATGACGTTTGCTGCTCCTCTTCTGATCGCCGTTCCACTGAATAGTACTTCTTTCTGACGCCGGACTAGGCAAGCTATTACCGCTGAGAGCCTGCCCGAAGTGGCAATAGTCATCAGCCCACGTCGGCTAGGTCTTGCGAAGAAGCGAATATGGATGCGGCTGCTGGGCATCATGTGACCATCCCAGACGTAGGCATGATTGCTGCCATCTACAAAGAACCCAGTACCGGTCACCTGACCCGCGAGATTAAGGTCAGCACACCCATCCATCGAACGGTCAAGCGTCCCGTTGTCCTCCATTGCGCTGCCGTCCCAGAAAAATGCATGGAGGCCGATCGGATTATTAGGTAATGAAGACGGACCACATATCTGCCCTGCGGAGTTAATCGCATCACCCGTGCTAAACGAGCCTCCCAGCGTGCCGAGATCAGTCAAGCGATAAAGCTGCTGAGCTGACGCCATCCCACATGTAAATGCCAGCGTTACAGCCAGCGCCCCCGATGGCCGTAGACGCAAAAACTCGGTAGTCATTGGGCACATCTCTCAGCGCGACAACACAGACCGTATGACGAAGTCTTGGACGCACTGAACTTGATGGTATACGCCCTATCAGACCAGTCTCACACCAACAATTCTGGTATTACGAATGAAAACAAGCGGATGTAAGTTATCGAAAGAAGCGCACCGACACGCGGACTTTCAGTCCGCTGGGACGTTACTTAACGTCGGGCGAAACCTAAGCCATTGATCAAATTACCAAGGCGGCTGGCAGCGGGGCTCTTGAACCACGGTCATTGGGCGCAATAAACACCAACTTTTTTGTGCCAGCACCGTATTTGAGAACCAATCATGGGTCCAGGGAGGGGACGCATGGAATATCTCGTTGACATCAAGCTGCGAAGCCGCCGTCTTTTGACCAAGCGAATGCTGCTCGCTATTGCGCAGATCGGTGGAATGGCCACTGGGAAAATCGGCGGTAGAACACTCGAAACGACGTTAACTGTCACCGCC
>Ga0075418_10002827_pt1 | contig 19858 bp, 22 predicted proteins | sample SoiMetdeltSBSDD2_FD_81776 | JGI IMG/M metagenome (GOLD analysis project Ga0075418, IMG submission 81776) | Bulk soil microbial communities from a Populus tree surrounding site in Tennessee, USA - Soil MetaG P. deltoides SBSDD2 | ecosystem: Environmental > Terrestrial > Soil > Tree plantation...
CACTTGTGATCGGAACAGTGTCCATCGCCGGATGCAAGGCAGGACCTCCGCCGCGGTCGAAAGATCGCCCGCAGATTCTAGCCATTGAAAACGTCGTCGTCGTCCCGATGGACCGCGAGCGCTCGCTGCCCGGCCATACGGTGCTCATACGCGGCTCGACCATCGCGCAGGTCGCGCCGACGGACAGTGTCGACATCCCCGCCGAGGCCATTCGCATCGAAGGTCGGGGCCGGTACTTGTTGCCCGGCCTCGCGGACATGCACGTCCATCTCTACGACACGCAAGGACTCGTGTCTTATCTCTCCTATGGCGTGACGACAGTCGCCAACCTTAACGGATCACCCGACGTCCTGGTCTGGCAACGGCAGACGCGCGAGAACTCGCGCCCAGGGCCGACGATCTACACGACCGGACCGTCCGTCAACGGCTACCCGGGCGGGAATCCACTCTTCGTCGTCGCGGCCACACCAGAGGACGCGCGAAGCATCGTGCGCGACCAGAAAGACGCCGGCTACAACTTCGTGAAGGTCTACTCCTTTCTCGAGGAGGCAGTCTATACAGCGCTCGTCGACGAAGCGAAAAGACTGGAGATGCCGGTCCTCGGCCACATTCCGTTTTCGGTCGGCCTGCAGGGAGTGCTTGCGTCCGGTCAGGTGAACATCGCGCACGTAGAGGAGTTCTTTCAAACGGGAGACATCGAGGACTCGAGGATCGACTCCGTCGCGGCCGCGGTCGGGGCTGCGGGCGTGACGGTCACTGCGAATCTCTGTGCGTATGCCGACTACTTGCGAAGCATCGAGGACTTGCCCGGCATGCTCCACCATCGCGAGATGCGCTTCGCATCTCCGGCGGCATTCAGCGAGAAGCTCCCGTCGAACAACCGCTCCGTTCGCCCGAATCCGACGGACTTCGCTCGGTTTCTCAGCACCCGGCTCGAGCGCTTCCGCATTTTGACGCGAGCGTTGGAACGGGCAGGGGTTCCTCTTCTGGTCGGGACCGACACCGAGATCTTCGGCTTTGCCGGTCACTCGACGCACGAGGAGTTGGCCGAGCTCGTCCGGGCGGGATTGTCACCGTATCAAGCGCTGCGCTGTGCGACGGCAAACGCGGGAGAGTTCATTGGCCACCTGGGCATCGAGACAGATTCATTCGGAACGGTCACCTCCGGACAACGCGCCGATCTCCTGCTCGTGGATCGCAATCCGATTGAGGACATCAGCAATGCGGCTAGTGTTCAAGGCGTGGTCGTTCGGGGGCGTTGGTATTCCAAGCTCGATCTCGACCGCATGCGTGACTCCGTCGCGGTCGCCGAGGGCGACACGAAGCAGCAAATCGCACGCATCGACAGCCTCGTTGGGGCCGGCAATGCAGTCGGTGCCGCCGCAGTGCTTCGCCAGGTGCGGACGGAACACCCCGGAATCACGCCAGTCGCAGAGATCGTACTCTACAACTATGCCCGGCGAGTCTTCGAGCGCGACCGGAAGGGATCCATCGAGCTGCGCCAACTAGCAGTCGAGCTCTACCCACATTCGTTCTCTGCCCAGAACCAACTGGCGAACGGCTATCTCTCCAGTGGTGACACCACACAGGCGATGATCCACTACAAGGCGGCACGCGCGCTGAGTCCGTGGCATTTCGTGATCCGAGATGCGCTGGAGAAGCTCGAGGCCGGTCGAACGCCACCTTCCTTCGAGGCCGCGGGGAGGTATGTGTTCGAGCCCGTGACCATGCGTCTTGCGAAAGGCCGGGCGCCGGTGACGCTGACCCTCGAAGTGACAGGCCCGCGAGGACACTATCGCGGGCGCATCTTGTACGGAAATGGAGACGCGGTACCGGTTGAAGATCTCGTGATCGGGGGATCTTCCATTTGGGCGGGAATGCCATTCGACAACGGGTACCTCGAGCTGCGGCTGAAGGCAAGCGCTGACAGCGTGGCGGGCACGTGGGTTCTCGGCATCATGAACAATGGATCCATTCGCGGTCGTCGTGTCTGAAGGGACAGGACTGATGCGATGACCTTCGTCAATTCGATTCCGGCAAGACGAGGCGCGGCTCCTCATCCGGATCGAGGTCACGACCCGCAGCGGTTTCGGCCGCGATGGCATCCTCGACCGCGGCACGAATCGTCGTCGAGCGGATGTCCATCGGCCCCGCGTCCCAGCCCACGAATCCATCGCCGCCGGTGGCGATGAAGCTGTTGGTGACGACGACGTAGGTCGAATCGGGCGCGAGCGGCGTGCCGTCCGGCCGCGACAGCACGAGCCGCTCCGTTTCCGGCCGGGTCGGATCCCAGCGACCGGCCAACCCGGACACGCGGCACTTCTCGGGGCGTGAGGCGATCACATCGCGCAGCTGCGCGCCGGTCAACCGCACGACCACGAGCGCGTTCTCGAACGGTAAGAGCTCGAAGACATCGCCGGCGGTGATCGGCCCGGCCGCGAGGTCGCGCCGCAACCCGCCCGGGTTCGTGATCGCGACGTCGGCGCGGGCGGCCTGTCGCATCGCATCGGTCACGAGGTTGGCGAGTGCGGTGCGCCCGAACGGCTTCGCGGCGCGTCCCACCACACGCCCCGTGATCGGCGCCATCACGGCGCGCATGGAATCCACGAGCGCCGCGATCGGATCCCAGGCCGGAGTTTGCAGCGAGTCGGAGAAGGCGCGTAGGAGATCGACCTGGGCGCCACGCACGCGCCGGCCGTCCCAGTCGAGGACGATGCGGCCGAGGGCGCGAGCGCTCGATCCTGCGATGACGACCGGGACGTCGGCGATGCGGCCGGACACGAACGTGTGCGTGTGCCCGCCGACGATCGCATCGACGTGGCCGCGCGCGGCGCGCGCCAGGGTTGCGATTTCGCCCTCGATGCTGCCGTCATCCTGCTGTTGTCCACCCAAGTGACACACGACGACCACGATATCGGCGCCACGGCGGCGCAGCGTGCGCGCGAGCGTCACGACGGTGCGCTCCGGTGGCTCGAAGCGCAGCGGCGCGACGTCGCGCGGCATCGTCACCCGCGGTGTCTCTGGGGTCACGTAGCCGATGACGCCGACCCGAACCCCGTCGCGCTCGAGCATCGTCCACGGACGGATCCAGCTCGGCCGGCGGCCCGTGGCGCGCTCGAACACGTTGGCGGCGAGAAGCGGGTAGTGCATGTCGGCGATGCGAGCGCGCAGCGTGTCGATGCCCCAGTCGAAGTCGTGGTTGCCGAGCGCCGCGGCGTCGACGCCGAAGGCATTCAACACCGCCACCGCGGCTCGTCCGGAGGTGAAGTTGGACTCCACCGTGCCCTGCATCTCGTCGCCGGCATCGAGCAGAAAGGTGCGATCCGGGCTGCGCTCGCGCTCGGCGCGGATGCGGGCCGCGAGCGCGACCGCGCCGCCCCACGGGCGGCCGGTTCGCCGATCGGTGCCGCCGCCGACCAGCGCGCCGTGGAAGTCGGTGGTGCCGAGGAGGGTGACCGGCCCGCTCCGCCGCGCCGCGTCTGGCGCCGCCACGACCAGTGCCAAAAACGCCGCGGCGAACAGCGCAATTCGAATCGCACCGGGGACACCACGACGCAAGGGAGCCTCCTTGGATTTCGTGAAGCAGTCGTTCGACACGTCAAAACTGAGTTCGTCGCGTCGAATCGCGTGCCGTTGCAACGCATTGCAGTGCACAAGAGGCGCGCCACGACCCGGAATCCGCAATGCTAAGGCGACCCACCCCACGCGCGCAACCACGGGCCGGAAGGTGCCGGTATCAGCGCGGCGACTCCGGAGCTTGCTCATCCAGGCCTCCTCTTCCGGCGTTCTCACTTCGCGAAAGCTAGAGGAGCTCGCGGCGCGCCGTTTCGAGACGTTCGGGATCGAAGGAAACCAAGGCGTGCTCGGGGCCATCGTGCGCCGCCGAGAACATCCAGGTGCGGCCGAGCCGCTCGCGCCACTGGCCGGTGATTCGTGCCGATTCGTGCACGTGACCATGGAGGGTCAGCAGTGGTTGTCTGGCCTCGATGAAGCGGCGAATGGCGATGCTGCCGACGTGAACGTCGAGAGGGACGTGGTCGACCACTTTTCCTTCCAGGGCGGCATGGTCGAGGGCGGTGTCGTGTGGCGGTGCATGGAGGAGAAAGATGGCGTGCTCGAGCGACGCCTCGCCCACGAGCCGCTCGAGGTCGTCCTGAATCGTGGCGTGACGCACGAGGTACGGTTCCTCCGGAGTAGTGCGCCAGCCCTCCTCGGGAGAAACGCTTCCCGGAGGCACGTAGCGCGACACGTCGTAGCGCTCCCAGTCCTTGAGGGCAAACGGTGTCGGCGGGATGCAAGAGTAGCCGTAGAGAGTGAGGTCATCCAGCGTCGCAGTGCGTCCATGGAGGTAGAGCAGGAGCTCCGAGGCTTCGAGGGCGAGCATGCCAGCTTCTTCGCGGCGAGGGTCGTCGTTGCCCAGGAGAGCGAAGATCCGGGGATACTCCGCCCCGAGGTGCTGTCGAAGTGCCTGGAGCCGAGCTCCGAGGACGTCGTGCAGGAAGTCGGCGCTGCTCCCGGCCTCGGACAGTGCGAGGCCGAAGGCGGGCAAGAGGTCACCGCCCAAGAAGACCGCTCGTGGGCGTTTCGCTTCGATGGCGCGGAAGAGTGCTTCATAGCGCTCCATCCGGCCATGGAGATCGGAAGCGAAGAAGCAGAGTCTGGTTTCCGCCATCCACGCCTCCTCTCGAAGCTCCAAGTCATCATCGTCACGGCAGCCTGCGCCACTGGCCGCATCTCGCTCCGACTCCGCACGCAGGCGAAGTGAGCCCAGTCTCACCACCCGAGGGAGACCTCGAGCCAGAGCGGCACCGACCAGAGCGCGCTGTCCTGCCGCCACAGCACTTGCAAGCGCGCTTCTACATCTAAGACTAGGCGGCTCCCAGTCGCGAACGACACCCCTGCGCCCGCAGCGATGCTGGCTTCCGTGCCGTCGTCGGCCGGGATCGTCGCCGGCCAGGTGTGACCCGCGTAAGCGTAGGCGATCTCGACGCCCTCGTAACGGTGCGTGGCGACACCTGCGGCACCCGCGACATAGGGTCGCACCGACGAGCCTGCCTGTGTCGGGTAGAAACGCAGGTCGATGCTGCCTTCCCACACGTCCATCGTGCCACCGGTCATGTCCAGGATTCGCAGCGGATGCTTGTCGATTCCCGCCACGAGGAGCGTGCCTTCGTCGTCGCGCGGGTAATGGCTGTAGCTACCGCGCCCGACGAGGGAAAGGAGGGGCGTGAGCCTGCAGATCACGCCGGCGGTGGCGTGAGGTCCAGCGCTCAGTCCTTCCTGGAAGCTGGATGAGCTGGCAGGGAAGCCGACGCCTCCGCCGGCGATCACGCTCCAGCGGGTGGCGGCGGCGCTCCCAGGGACGGTCGCGCTCAGCATGAGACAGGCGATCGCGAATCGCACGCAGCCTCCAGGTCGCCGCCGCGGACATCGAAACCATACCGCGTCGCTGCCCGACCCGTCCTGCATTTGTGCGGAGTTCTTGCTTTCAATCCGAGGTGGGTCGCCTGGACGACCAGGCGGAAGCCTGGAGGAATCATGAAACCGCATCGGCGCCACGCAATGCGGCACTGGCTGGCAGGTCTCGCCCGTTGCCAGCGGTTCGCCGGTCCCACCGGTACCCTGCCGGTCGCGAGTCTCACACGAAGCCTGCCGCTCGCCGTTTTCGCCCGCATCCTTCCGCTCGCCGCCTTCTTGCTCGCCTTGCCGTTCACCTCCGCCCGAGGCGTCGCCACGCGGGCCGAAGCGGTCAACCTCTATCAGACGATGTACCTGGGAGCGAATGGCATCCCCTCGGGCTGGACGGGCAACATCGCCGCCTGCAACGCCGGCGACGTGAGCGCCGCCTATCGCGACGCCGGTCGCATGCGCCTCGACTACTACCGCGCCATGACTGGGCTGCCAGGCCTCACGTTCGACTCCGTGTGGAACGCCAAGTGCCAGGAAGCCGCTCTCATGATGACCGCGAACCGCTCCCTGTCCCACTCGCCGCCCACGAGCTGGACGTGCTATTCCGCCGACGGCGCCGAGGCCGCCGGGAAGTCCAATCTCGCTGGCGGCTATTCCTCCCTGCCCGCCGCCGTCGACGGCTGGATGTCCGACAATGGTGTCCCGAGCCTCGGGCACCGGCGCTGGCTCTTGTATCCGCCCCTCGTCACTGCCGGCATTGGCGCCACCTTCGGCAATTCGTACCCGGCCTATGCGCTCTGGGTGATCGGCGGTTTCGGCAGCCGTCCCGCCCAGCCCGAGTTCGTGGCCTGGCCGCCACCCACCTGGGTGCCGTACACGGTGGTCTTCGGCCAGTGGTCGCTCTCCATGCCCGGAGCGAACTTCGCCGGCACCACCGTCACCATGTCGCGCGGCCCGACGTCCATTTCCGTGACCCTGCAGCAGACCCCGAACGGCTATGGCGACAACACCCTGGCCTGGCTCCCGCAAGGAATCACCGGCGGCCCACCTGCCGTCGACACGGTGTACCATGTGCAAGTGGGCAACGTGGTGGTGGGCGGACAATCCCGGGACTTCGCCTACGATGTGACCATCATCGATCCCGCGGCGGGAGGCGCCGCAGTGGAAACGGTGAGCTGGAGCATGATCAAGCGCCTCTACCGGTAGGGCCGTACATGAAAGCGAAGCGGCGCTATCCCGCCCGAATCGTGGCTGCCGTCCGCGATGGGCAGATCGTGGGCATTCGGGCAGGCACGCAGCCGCACCGCATCATCGGCATCTGGGCCGTCGTCGTGGAACGACGGGTCTTCGTGCGCTCCTGGAGCCTCAAGCCGCGCAGCTGGTATCGCACCTTCCTCGAAGAACCCCGCGGCATTCTCAAAGTGGCTGGGCGCGAGATTCCCGTCCGCGCCGTGCAGACACGAAGCGAGCGCCTAAAGGACGCGGTCGATCGGGCCTATCTGGAGAAGTACCACACGCCGGGCTCTATCAAGTACGCCCGGGACCTCGGGCGCGCCAAGTCCCGCGCCACGACGACGGAGCTCGTACCCCTCTGATCCAGGACCTCGCGTGATTTCGCGCAGTGCAGCGATTCGACCGTTGCGCCCCACCGTTTGTGTCTCCGGCAGTCGATCACTTGGAAGAAAAGTGACGGTAGAGGGCGTATGCCGCGAAGAAGGAGACGAGAAAGAGCAACACCGGCACGAGAACGGTCCACACCCAGCCTGTGATCGAGGTCTCCACCGGCAGGCGCTCGCTCGCGGCGACTTCCGCCCAGCAGGGGCGACATGCCGCGAGACCGGCGCAGGCGCTCAATGCTGCGCCGACCCGGCTCGTCCACCTGCGTCGACGGACCTCGAGTCTCACGGCTGCTCGTCCTTGCCCGAGCGGCGCTGCCGGCGCCGCCACGCCCAGTAAGCGAAGCCCATTCCGAGGAGAGAGGCGATGTAGGCGATGCTCATGCCGATCAATGTCACCAGGCCGCGATCCACTTCGAACCCCTTCGCTCAGTGACCGACTTCCTCGCCCCAGCGATGCTGCCGTTCCAGATCCTCGAGATACCGGGCCTGCCGCGCCTCATACTCCACCGACACGGCGCGCAGCTTCGGATCGATCACCCAGTAGAGGAAGACGCCTCCCGCCACGGTGGCCAGTGTGATCCAAAGGCCCGTAGCCTGGCCCAGGAGCAGCTCGGTCAAGCCGATGAGGATCCCGGCGAAGACGAGCGGCGAAACGACGATGGCGATCCAGTCCTCCCGCGACCAGCGGTCGGCCTCGGCACTCGTCCAGCGGCGGCGGATGAAGGGACGCTTCACCGCCGTCGCGTCGACCGGCGTTTCGGCGACGATCAAACCGCGTCGCAGCGCCTCCCGGCGCACCGGACCCCACCAGCCGAGAGGGCGCACCATCACGTAGTAACGCACCAGGTGGTCCATGTCTTCGGCCCGGGTGAGCAACGTCGCCGGCAGGAAGACGAGGGCTCCGAGCCCCATGAGGAGCCAGAACTGCAGGTAGTCCGGCAGCTTCGGGAGGACGCCGAAGGCCGGAAGCACCCACACCACGAGCCAGGAGATCCCGAGGTTCGCCATCCACGAGGCGAGGTAGCCGGCGGAGTTGAAGCGCCACCAGACGACCTGCAGGATGTTGGGGAGCCAGATTCCCGCCATCATGAGCCAGAGCGCGAAGATGAGCCACTGGGTGATTTCTTCCATCATCAGCCCGTAGAAGAAGGAGCCGAGCAGGAGCACGAAGGTGGCGATGCGCCCCACCCAGACGAGGCGCCGCTGGCTGGCTTCGGGATGCAAGAAACGCTGATAGAGATCCCGGGTGAAGTAGAGCGCGCCGAGATTCAAGTGGCTCGAAATGGTCGAGAAGTGGATGGCGAGCACGGCGCCGAAGAAAACGCCGACGAGCCCCGCCGGCAGCAACTCGAAGCCGAGGCGGAACCAGCCGAGCTCGTACTCGGCAGCGGCGCCGAGGTGCGGCAGCATGACGAAGAAGCCGAGGATCCCCGCGGCCCAGAAGGCGTTCCGCACCAGCGTGATGGCGCCGCCGGCCCAGATGCCGTAGCAGGCGTCGCGGAGGGTGCGGGCCGATTGGATGCGCTGCGCTTCCACATACCAATCGATGCTGGTGCCCATGCCGAAGCCGCCGAGGACGGCGATGACCAGCATCGTCAACCACCAGACGGCAGGAAAGTCGCCGCTCAGCCAGCCGGTGAAAGCGAAGGGATCGAGACGCCACTCCTGGCCCAGGCTCACGAGGCGCGCCGTCACCGCGCCTGCCCCGCCTGCCGCGACGACGCCGACGACGGAGACGAAGATGATGGCCCAGAGGGCGACGATGCCTTGCAGGAAGTCGCCGATCACCACGCCCCAGAAACCGGCGGCGAGCGTGTAGACGGCGGTGATCGTGCTCGGGATGACGAGACCCACCCAGATGGGCCAACCGAAGGCGAGGTGGCAAACCTTCCCCATCGCCATGCCGACCCAGCCGAGGATGAACATGTTCATGAACACTTGCCAGCCGGCGAGCCAGCCGCGCAACAATTCGGCGCCCAGGCCGCCGAAGCGCACCACTTGCCATTCCGCCTGCGTGTAGGCCAGCGAGCGGCGGAACATGCGTGCTGAGACGAAGGCGCCCACCGAAGTCCAAGCGGCGAAGAAGGTATACCAGAGGCCGCGCAAGCCGTGGGCGTAGACGACTCCAGTCACCCACATGGGCGTGTCGGTGGCGGTGTGGGTGCTGAAGACGGACGACGCCGGCAGCCACCAGGGCAGGCCGCGGCCGGCGAGGAAGAAATCCGACTCGGAGCGCCGGGCGAGTTTGTAGAAGAAGAGCGGACCGCCCACCATGAGGGCGAGGTACGCGCCGGTCCAGAACCAGTCGAGGGCGCTGAACGGCATGAGGCCGGCATCCTCCCGAAAAGCGCTGCTCTCAGTACCGATACGGCAAGCTAGCGCCGGGCACTTCGCGCAGGAGCGCGTCGACGAAGAACTTCGTGCCCATGCTCAGCACGCGCCAGCGCCCGTACGCCCCGCTCACCGGGAACGAACCGCGGCTGCCGCCGCGCTGTCCCTTGTTCTCGGAAACGCAGTCCTGGGTGCGCATCAGGAAAGCGTTCACTCGGTTCGCCGCCGACAGAAAGCGCAGGCCCACGTCCTCCTCCACCACGACCTCTTCCAGTTCCTGCAGACGCTGCCAAAGGATGGACATCTGCGCCATGCCGGAGAGACAGGCCCAGGACGCCGCCGGCTTCCAACCGCGAGCGAATCGGCCGGCCATCCTGCCGTCCGGGCCGGCGAGCTTCACGAGCTCATGGGCGGTGCGCTCGGCGGGAGCAATGAACTCCGGAGAGCCGAGCAGTAGGCCACTTTCCATCAGGCCTTGCGCGGCGTAAGCGATCGTGTTGAGGAGCGGGGCGGAGTCGTCGGTGAGACAGTTGTGATCGAACCAGCCGTCTTCGTGTTCCTGATCCAGCACCCAATTGAGGAAGGTGGGCATGGGAGCCGCGTAGCTGCCGTCATTGGTCAACCTGCCAAGCTCGAGCAAGGCCCAGGCGATGCGCGCGTGGTAGGCGCGCCCCCGGGGGCCGCGATCCAGGGGGCCGTGCCAGGTGCTGTCGGTACCCAGCGAGCCGATGAGCCAGTTGCCGGCTCGCTGCGCCGCCTGGAGATAGACGCTCTGGTTTGTCTCCTGGTAGGCAGCCAGCCAGCCGAAGATCACCTGGCCGGTGTCGAACACCGAAGGCATACCGGCGAAGCCGCACAGGGCGCCGCTCTCCTCCTGCACCGTGAGCAGCCAGTCCGCCATCTCCAGAGCGCGACGTTTTGCGTCGGGAGCGCGGAACGTCTTGCTCCAGTTGAGCAGCGTCGGGATGAGGGCAGCGGTGGCTTCCGGGTGGGAAGCTTCCCAGCCCTTGCCGATGCAGTAGCTGTGGGCGGCGCCGCGATCCTTCGACGCATCCTGAGCGCGATGGATCCACTCCATGGCTTCCTTGAGATGCTTGTTGGCATCGAGAGGCAGCTGCGGTTTACGCAGGCGCTCGCGCGTGTACTCCATCCAGCGCACCACTGGCCTCATGAGACCACCCGGCGGCGTCGTGTCGTCTTCTCGTCGATCGTCTGCATATCCACCGTCCGCGTCGCGGCCCGACGCCCTGTGCTGGGGCAGCTGCCTTGGACTCCCGCCCTTGGGCCCGGGACAGGTTACACGCGTCGAGCCGGAGCGTCTACGAATCGTGGCATACTGCATCGGCGCCGGGGGTGGCGGCTTCCCAGGCACATGAGTGTCGGAACTCGACTCTGAAGGTACTGACGTGTTCTGTCCGCAGTGCGTCGCCGAGTATCGCCCGGGAGTAGTGAAATGCGCCGACTGCGCGGTCCCCCTGGTTCCGGCACCGATCGAATCCAAGCCTTCTCTTCATGAACCGAAGACCGAACTCGTTACAGTTCTTGAAACAGGAGACCCGGCTCTGATTGACCTGGCAGAATCCCTCCTTGATGAGGCCGAGATCGAATTCATGACCAAGGGAGAAGGGGAACAGGATTTGCTGGGTTGGGGGGGATCCCCAAGCAGCAGGGATCTCGCCATGGGCGCAGACCGATCCTTGATCCTGGAGCCGGTCCCACCGGGGGCTGGGCACCAGCAACCGCGGGCGTAGGGTGGGAGGGGAATGGCAATGGCGAGGCTGCTCGAATCGTTGGGTTTCAAGAAACGGCCCCGACCGACGGATCCAGTATTCCAGTTCAAGAAGTTCTATTCCTTCGAGACGCCCTACTGGGAGGCCGAGGCGACCTTCGAACCGGTTGGACGAGCCGTGGAGGTGCTCATCGAGTGTCCGGAATCGGGTGCCAGTGATGCCCAACGTGCCTTCTTCGCTCAGCTCGCGCGTCGCTACGCAGAGACCCTAGCGGCTGCGCACCGGACGCTGGCAGCCGAGATCGGCCGCGAGGGGACCACGCAGACGCTCCCTTCCGCCGAGTCGCTCAGCCTCGTATGCATTTCTCTTCCGGGCGAGCCGCCGCAGGCGGAGTGGGAGCTTTCCTTCGAAGACCCAGAGGGTGTGCACTACACGGTCGCGTTCGAGAACTGGGCCGCTACGGGGGTCGAGATCCAGCCCTGTTAGACTCCTGGTCCGTCGGGAGGCGTCATCTCATGCCCGCCGTGGGAGCTCACAAGTACGTACCGATCCTCGGCCTCCTGCTTGTCGCCGCGGCGACCTCGAGGACAGCGCCAGAGCCGCAGGAGAAGCCGCTCGCCGAGGTTCGTTTTACCTTGCACCGGAACGCCGTCATCCTGCCTGCCGTCGTCAGCGGGCGGGATACGGTGCACCTGTTGCTCGATACCGGCTGGGGACCATTGGCTCTGGTCTCGACGTCGGCACAGCGGCTCGGCCTGGTCGTGGATCCCCCTGCCGCCGATGGCATCGGACGAGCGCAGGTGAGCTCCCTCGCTATCGGCGAGGCGATTCAGAAGGATCCTCTGCTCGAAGTGTTTCCGACCGAGTCGTTGGCGCCTCTCATCGGGCCCTTCGATGGCGTGCTGAGCACTGCCTTTTTCCGAGACCTCGTGCTGCAAATCGACTACCCGGCCGGCATCGTGCGGTTCTTCCGGCGCTCTCCGCCATCGAGACCAGCGTCCGGCAGTTCCTGCACTTCCGTGCCGATGGTCTTCTCGGCGCAGACGGGAGCGTTACCGTTCACCGATTCGGTCTTCGTGGATGGGCGACCAGCACGCGGCCTCTTCGATACCGGGGGCGCCGGGGGCTTCGTCGCCATGCGTCGGCTGGTCGAGCGCGCTCAGCTCCGTGCGCTGCCGGACACGAGCCGTGCCAAGACGGGCATCGGCATGTTGAGCGGCGGGACCATGGTCCAGCAGCGCGTGCAATTCGCCCAGGTGGGGCGCATCACCGTGGGCTCCTTCGAAGTGAAGTCCCCCCGGGTCATGCTGGCGCCACCCCAGCTCGAGGGGGACGACTGGGGCCACGACCTCATCATCGGCTATGGGTTCATGCGGAACTACGTCGTCACCTTCGACTACCCAGGGCGGCGCGTAGTCTTCTGTGAGGCCGCTACTTCCCGCGAGTAGGGAATCGCACCGTGGTTCCCTCCGGAATCACGACATGATCGACGTGCCCCGAGGCGAGAGGTGAACCGAGCACGCAATGGATGTGTGTATTGGATCCCATGTGCGTGAAGACGCCTTGGTCGCTTCTAGAATAGAAACCAACCAGCGTGGCTGAAGCGCGCTCCAACTTGGCGTTGGCAGCAGCAGCTCGGTGGTCCTCGTGCGAATTCCCTCCCGCCGCCAGGCGCGCTCCGTCGATGACATGCCATTGGAGGTCCTCGACCTCACCCTCGATGAGGAAGGGGAAGCGTGTATCGAGGCTCATCCCCATTGCAGCGGCGAGAGCGGCGATTTCTGCCTCGAGTTCCTCGAAGCGGATCCGATGGTGGGTGGGAACGCCGCTCCACGCCGGCACGGCGGACGCCACCAACAGGGCTGCCCCAGCACTCGGTCGAGAGGGCATTTCGGTTCGTGCCGTTTCGCCCTCAGGGTAGGACAGGTAGACCTTCCCGCCGACGACGGTGATTTCCCCCGCCAGGTCGGCCAGGGCGCCGACGGCGTACAAATCGGGGTTGGGAAGCATCGCTTCCAGAGTCACGGTCGCTGCACTTTGCCCCTCGTGGAACATGGCGCGCAAGGTGCCGTGGACTTGGACGACGCCGTCCCAGGAGCGGTGGTTGTGGGGCGGCGAGCCGCCATCTTTCGACCCGCAACTCAGCAGGAGGCAAGGTAGGGTGACGAGGGAACGCCAATGTCGCATGTTTCGTGCGATCTCTAGGATGGTGGTGTCGATTCTCGAATGGCCGTGATCACTGCGTGCGCGCTGTGGAACAGAGGCGATAGGATGTGCCGGCCTTCCCCGAGATCCGCTTCGTTCGCTCCCGCTCCCACGGTGCCGGCAAAAGTCCGCAGGTAGAACCGTACGCGTCCGATGTCGGGGGGCGGCGTCGCGACGACGCCCTCGAGGTGAGCCAGCTGGGTCTCGGCTGTGGAGAGAAGACTTTCGCTGGCAACGCGCACTGCCTCGTGCTCCCCGGCACCGATGACGCCGCCTCCGTTGCTGAAGTAGAGGCTCGTCGAGCCCTCGGCGAGGACCACGAGCGTCGCGATCGCTTCCGGATAGCCGGTCTCCATGAGAACGCCCCAGACGTGGGGCCGGCCCGCGGTCGGAGCCAACCCCAGCTCGGTTGCCTCCATGGTAAGCGCCCGTTGCCTCAGACCCCGAATCGCCTCCGCCGGATCGGGCTTCGCTTTGCGTCGAAACAGGGTCACTCTGGTTCCTCTCGGCCGGGTTCTCGTTTTCCCGCCGCAGGAGCATGCACCCTGACAACCGGCGTGACAAGAGTTCGAACTCCAACTGCCTCAGAAGAGCGCCGGGCGGTATCCAGTAGGCGGAGGGCTTCCACTTGAAGCCAGAGTATGCGTCCGTCACGTTGATAGCACGTATCCCCATACGCCCGAATCGTATCGCCGGGCGCAAGCTGAGCGGCAATCTGTTGCCGCTCCAAGACCCGTTTCCCATCGGGTTCCAGCGCCGGATGCTGCACGAGCCTCAAGGAGAATCCCACCGTGTCGCCTGTTGCTGCCACCGCAGAGATGAAGAGTTCACTGGTGGAAGTCACTTAATGAGGAAGAGGATGGGGCCGGGCCATCTGAGTCGGGCCGTGGACCGCCGTTCGCAGAGCGGTTCGGTGGACGAAGCAGTCGGCATCATGCGGCTCCCAGGGAGGATGCCGGTGGGGCGGCGGAAACATGCGGGGCTTTCTGGGCCGGGTCAAGTGTCCGAGAAGAATCATCCCGCATTCCGTTACAGTGGCGTTCGGGCGCCAGCGCCGGTCGAGCGAAACGCCGGACGCGATGAGCGGCTGAGCCATGGTGTGTTGGGTGCCGAAGGAGGAGGAACGATGAGCCCACGCTGGTCCTACCTGCTGTTTTGTCTCTTGGGGACTGTGCTTCCCTATGCGCAGGCCGGCCCGTGGCTCGCCGCCCACGGGCTCGACCTGCCGCTCTTCTTCCGGGAACTGTTCGCCAACCGCATCGGTGCCTTCTTCGGGATGGACGTCTTCGTCTCCACGGCGGTACTCTGGACGTTCGTCGCGTTGGAAGGCCGCCGCCTAGGCGTGCGGCACCTGTGGGCACCGGTCGCCGCCAGCTTGGCCGTCGGGGTTTCGCTGGGGCTGCCGCTGTTCTTGTACCTTCGCCAAGTGCGACTCGAGCGAGTTACCTGAAATGGCGCTGCATCGACGATCGAAGGAGCTCCGATGTCCCCCCATTCGGTGAACGGCAAGATTTGCTACCTGGAAATCCCTGCGGTCGACATCCGCAAGTCGGCCGACTTCTATGCGCAAGTGTTCGGCTGGCGGATCCGACAGCGCAGTAATGGCTCCACCGCCTTCGATGACACGACCGGCGAAGTGAGTGGGGCGTGGGTCGTAGCCCGCCCGCCCTCAGCGAAGCCGGGTCTGCTTTTCTACATCATGGTGGACAGCGTGGCCGCGGCTGTCGACGCCGTCGTGGCTCACGGCGGTGAGCTGGTGCAGCCGATCGGTGTGGATGCCCCCGAAGTGACCGCGAGATTCAGCGATCCCGCCGGCAACGTGATCGGCCTCTATCAGGAACCTGGCCGTTCGACCCCGTCGAAGACTTGAGCCTCTGCCGGCCCGGGAGAGCTCCTCGGGGCCTGGGGGTGAAAGAACAGGGGAAGCGAGTTCTCGAGCGCAGGAGGTTTCCCATGGGTGCAGGCAGGCGCATGGCCGCTCTTGTCATCGCCTTCCTGTGGTTGGGTATCGCGGGACCTGCCACGGCGGAGAAGGCGGAGAAGACCAGCGACGAGGTCGGCCAGGTCGACCAGCAGTGGGCACAGGCTCTGCTCGACAAGAACTTGGAGAAGCTGCGCCACCTCTATGCCGACGATCTCGTCTATATTCACAGCACCGGGAAGATCGAAACCAAGGCGCAGTTCCTCGAGCGTCTCGAAACCGGGAGTCTCCGCTATCACCGTGTGGAGGTGACCGAGCGCAAGGTGCGTGCCTACGGTGATGCTGCGGTGGTCAATGGGATCTTCGACGCGAGTGTGGACTTCGATGGCCAACGGGTCGAGACCCAGGTCGTCTATGTGCACGTCTACGTGCGACAGTCGGGCGGGTGGCGGATGGTCTCGCATCAGACGACGCGCGTGACACCGCCGTGATCCCTGACGCTGACGAACGGCGAGGGACCGGAGGGAAGGCGGGAACGGAAGCGAGCGAAGGTGAGGGATCGGACATGATGGAAGGGCGAGCTGTAGGGCCCACGATGTACGTGCCTCGGATGGATGCAATCCTGAATCGCTGGTTCACGACCTACGAGGAAGCGCGGGCCTCGTTGGCCGCGGAAGGTGGGTACCTGTTTCCCTACGAGTCACAGTTCTTCGTGACCCTTGCCGAGGGAGTGCGCGAGCTGGGACTCGAGGCCGAAGATCCCGATTGGGCTCGCATCGGCTGGGACTGGGTGAAGCCGGCGGACACTCAAGCCTGGGAACGTCTGAAGCAGAAACGGGAGCTGGCCCTTTGAACCCTTCTCGCGCAAAGAGCGCATGAACGAGATACTCCTCGGCAAGGGCGAACAGCCTGTCCACCTGCTGGCCCAGTATGCCAACCGGCACGGCCTGGTTGCCGGCGCCACCGGGACGGGCAAGACCGTTTCCCTGTTGGTGCTGGCCGAAGGTCTCTCGCGTCTGGGCATCCCGGTGTTCATGGCGGACGTGAAGGGCGATGTCGCCGGTCTGGCGATGGCCGGTGCACCGAGCGAGAAGATTCGCCAGCGCGTCGAGCAGATCGGCATGGAGGGCTACGCCCAGGAGCCCAGTCCGGTGGTGTTCTGGGATCTCTACGGCAAGGACGGTCATCCAGTACGGGCGACGGTGAGTGAGATCGGCCCGACCTTGCTCGGCCGGATGCTCGAGCTCAACGACACGCAGGCCGGGGTTCTGGAAATCGTCTTCAAGCTGGCGGACGAGCGCGGCCTGCTACTGCTCGACCTCGATGACCTGCGTGCTCTGCTCACCTTCGCCGCCGAAAACCGCAAGGAGATCGCGACGCAGATCGGCTTGGTGAGCGTGCAATCCGTGGCCGTCATCCAACGGGCCTTGTTGTCCTTGGAACGAGAGGGAGGCGAGGCCTTCTTCGGCGAACCGGCCTTGGAGCTCGGCGACTTGATGCGCACCGATCTGAGCGGCCGCGGCATCATCAGCATCCTGGCTGCCGGTCAGCTGATCCTGAAGCCACGGCTGTATTCGAGCTTCCTACTCTGGTTGCTGTCGGAGCTCTTCGAGAATCTGCCCGAGGTGGGAGACCTCGACAAGCCGAAGCTCGTTTTCGTCTTCGACGAGGCGCACCTGCTGTTCGAGGACGCCTCGCCGGCTTTACTGCAGCGCGTCGAGCAGGTGGTGAGAATCATCCGCTCCAAGGGCGTGGGCGTCTACTTCTGCTCGCAGTTCCCGGACGATGTGCCGAACGAGATCCTCGGCCAGCTCGGGAACCGGATCCAGCACGCTCTGCGTGCCTTTACACCGCGTGACCAGAAGGCGGTGCGCACCGCCGCAGAAACCTTCGTCGCCAACCCCAAGCTGAACGTGGCGGAGACCATCGGCCAGCTCGGCGTCGGCGAGGCCCTGGTGTCCACGCTGCAAGAGCGTGGCGTTCCCATGCCGGTGCAGCGTACCCTCATCTGTCCCCCGCGCTGCCGGCTCGGTGCACTCACGCCAGAGGAGCGCGCCGCAGTGCGCGCCCGCAGTCCGGTGGGGGCGAAGTACGACGCGTCGGTGAACCGCGAGTCGGCCTACGAGATTCTGAGCCGGCGCAGGGAAGCGGCAGAGTCGTCGCCGGCGTCCAGCCCAGGACCGGCGGAGCAACACCCTGCGCAGCGCGGGCAGCTGGGCGAGTTGCTCTGGGGCAGCAAGCGCCGGCAGGGGATGGTGGAGACCATGGCCAAGCAGACCGCACGCACCGTCGGCGGCCAGCTCGGGCGCCAAATCCTCCGGGGCGTGCTGGGAGGCATCCTCGGTGGAACGAGGCGTCGTTGACGCCGAAGGGAAGTTCGTGAAGAAGCCATGGCAAGCGATGTGTCCCTGCGAAAAGTGAACCAGGACGATCTCCCAATCTTCTTCGAGGACCAGATGGACCCGGAGGCCGCCCGCATCGCCCGCTTTCCGTCGCGGGACAAGGATGCTTTCATGGCGCACTGGTCCAAGATCATGATCGACGACACTTGCATCCTGAGAACGATCCTCTTCCACGGACAGGTGGCGGGGAACATCGGGTGCTGGCCGCAGGGCGGAATGACCCTCGTCGGCTACTGGATCAGCAAGAAGTATTGGGGCAAGGGCATCGCCACCGCGGCACTGGGGGAAATCCTCGGCCTCGTCGCGGCGCGCCCTCTGCATGCCTATGTCGCCAAGCAGAACGCCGCATCCATCCGGGTCCTGGAGAAGTGTGGGTTCGAGACCGTAGGGGAAGAAGATCACGATTACATCATGATGCTGGCGGACAACCCAAAAGGCGAGGCAGCAAAAGGGAGGCCATGACTATGCTCATCGGGGCGCATTCGATCATCTACAGCAAGAGCCCGGAGGAAGACCGCGCTTTCCTGCGCGATGTGCTCGACCTGCCGAATGTCGATGTGGGTGACGGCTGGCTGATCTTTGGATTGCCGCCATCGGAAGTGGCCGTGCATCCGTCCGACGAGAACGACGTCCACGAGTTCTATCTGATGTGTGACGACATTGCGGCGTTCGTCGCTTCCATGAAGCAGCACAACATCGCCTGCGGGCCGGTGCAAAGCCTGGGCTGGGGCGTGTTGACGCAGTTGACCCTGCCAGGTGGCGGCAAGCTCGGCGTCTATCAGCCTCGTCATGCGCGGCCGCCAGCGGCAAGGTTCGGGAGGGCGGCAAAACGGCCGGCGAGAAGCGCGAGGAAGAAAGCTTCGCGAAGCAACGGCAAGGCGCAGGGCACGGCGAGGAGGAAACGTGCGAAGGCGGCGCGAGGGAAGCGGTCGATGACGGTAGGGGGGAAGGCGCCGAAGAAGTCACGACGGACGAAGCCGCAACCTACGAGCAACGACTGAGGCGGGGTCGTCCTATGCTCCGATCTTCTTCCTGGGTACGTGGTCTCATCGCCGGGCTCGCCGGCGGTGTGGCCTGGCTCGGTGGCACTTTCCTTTTCTTCGCTCCCGCCCAAGCGATCCTCGGCGATCCGGCGCGACAAAGCGCCAAGTTGCTTGCCGCTTTCGCCGACGAACCCGGGCCACGCGCCACCCAGGCACCCTGGCTGCTCGCGGTGGGCCTGCTCTCCGTCGGCGTCCTCTGGGGTTGGGTGTATGCGTGGCTTTCGGGCCCGTGGTCGGGGTCCTGGTGGAAGCGCGGTCTGCGTTTCGGCGTGGTCGGCTGGGTGCTGATGGTTCCCTGGTTCGAGTTCTATCTGCCGTGGAACGTGCTGTGGGAACCGGCGGCGCTGGTGGCGCTGGAGTTCGTCTGCTGGGCGCTGGTGCTGTTGGTCGTCGGTCTCGTCATCGCCGGCGTCGAAGCAGCGCTCCGGCCCGAGACCCGTCGCACCATCGCCTGATAGGTTGCCTGAGGTATGGTGTGCGATTCACAATCCTGATGGCGGTGCTGAGCATGCTGCTCTTGGGTTGTAATGAGCAGCAATGCCTCTGCACGTTGAACTTCGTGTCTATCCGGGTTACAGTTCTAAGCCCCAGCGGGACACCTGAAGCGGGAGTAAACGTCCAGACCACTCTCCTGCGTACCGGCGAGAAGTTGGATGTCAACACGGCCGAGAGCGGCGGCGTCTACACGGTATTGGACGATGGCTTCGCTAAGATGTTGGACTTCCGCGGTGATCGGCTGGGGGTGGTGGGTGTCAAGAGTGACTTGAGTTTCACTGCGGAGTTCGTGGCGCGGCCTGACGGGGCCTGCCGCTGTCACATCGAGAAAGTGTCGGGCCCGGAGTCCGTAATGCTCGCTCAGCAACCTAACAGCGCGTTGCACGCGCCGGGCGCTGGGAGCGGGCAGCGGTAGAATGGATGGGAGGCGTTCAGCGCCAGCGCGTGAACGCTTACCCGTTAGGCTGCAAAGGAATCGAATCGAGTACTGAACATGGCGGACATCAGCCCCGCAGTCGCCGGGCCGGGACGGGCCAATCAGGAGTCGATCATGCGGCGAATCGTCGATGTCATCACGCGAAGCTCATACGTGCTCGCCGCCGGGTTCTATCTGTTGCTCGGCGTGGCGGTGTTGCTTCTGGGAACAGGCTTGTTGCCGGCTTGGGTGCACGATCGGATCTTCGAGATGGGCCGAAACGACCCC
>Ga0075418_10002829_pt1 | contig 19852 bp, 14 predicted proteins | sample SoiMetdeltSBSDD2_FD_81776 | JGI IMG/M metagenome (GOLD analysis project Ga0075418, IMG submission 81776) | Bulk soil microbial communities from a Populus tree surrounding site in Tennessee, USA - Soil MetaG P. deltoides SBSDD2 | ecosystem: Environmental > Terrestrial > Soil > Tree plantation...
GAAATTGCTCGGCATTCTCCCTGCCCCCTTGATAGTTGAACGCAGCGCCAATGTAGGACTGGTTCCGCATCTCCGCGCGGGGATAGAGCCGGAATTCCACGAGCATCCGCAGCACCAGCGCCCTCCGCTCCTGGGGCGAAAGCTCGGAAAGCAGAACCATGTCCCCCGCTTCTCCATTCGCTGCCGAGATTTCGTTGTATCGCAGCAGCAGCTCCTGCCGCTGGCGACGAAATCCGCGCACCAGCGCCGCCAACTCGGGCGACTGCTCGACAATCGGCGAGAAAGCGAGCTGCGTGTACACAAAGTCGTGCCCAGGAGGGGGAAGCCAGGCGTAAGTGCCGCCGGGCTGGGGCGGAGGGACGGTGGAGAGCTGCCGCTCGAAGTGAGCCATCGCGCGACGATAGGTGTCGAGCGTCTCCACGACCGCCTGGACGTACTCCGGCGGGAGCGGCCGATTGGGGCGCGGCCCGACGACAACGGCCGGCGGCACTCCCGGTGGCGAACCGGGCTGCGGCGGCGGCTCGAAGCGCCGCGCTCCATCCACTTGCTCGCGGATCAGCTTGGCCGCATATCCAATCGCATTGGAGCGCCACTGACGGTCCTGCGGATCGAGCAGCAATCGACTCTCCGCCAGCGCCAGTGCGGCCCGCCAATTCCCTTCACGTTGATACGCGCGCGATGCGGCGGCAAGCAGGTTTTTTTCGGCATTGCCGTCGTCGTTTGCGGAGGCACCTTCCTCAGCGGCTCTGGCGAGCTGTAGGGCGCGGCTGCGCAGCGCCTTGATTGCCTCGGCCTGGGCGGCCGCAGGAAGCGGTTGCTTCTGGCCGGGCGTTTCATTTTCCTGAATGGTGACCGCCAGCGACAGCGCCTGTGGCTCGCCGGGCTCATGGCGGTATTCCCCCAAAAGGAGTCGCGGCGCTGGTCGACTGACAGGCTGCTCGATGCCCGCCATGCGCCTTGCCGCTGCCAGCACATGGGCATATTCGAGTTCAACGGCAAAAGTCCCTTTTTGCGATAGCAGTTCCTGCTCGGTCTCCAGCGCCAGTGCAGTTCGCAAGTCGCCGTTGACCGGCGTCAGGTCGTTGCTGCGAAAGGGTGGCACGGCCCACAGGCGGCTCATGCTCTCGCCCAGCTTCTTGAGGCCGCTGGTGGCGGCGCTGGCCAGCGCGTCGACGTCCTTGACGGTCTCGCCCGAAAGTGCCACGCGCTGCACTCCCAGCCGCAACCCGAGCCCCGGCTCGCAGACGACGACTTCGGCCTGGCGCTTTTCGCCAACTAGCCACGTCCGTACCAGGATGATCGCGTCCGGAAGCTCCGGCTTATCGGTCTTCGAGTCCGCAGCCGGGGCCAGATCGAGGCCCGAATAGAGCTGCGCTCCAGCCAGCAGCTTTGCCGTCGCCGAGCGGGGCCACCAGTTGACCATTTTCTTGTCCCGCAGCCGTGTTTCGACCAGCGTCCCCAGCGGCGAGCGGTCCAGATTCAGAATCGCCACGCGGGCGGCCCCTTCGATCTCTTCCTCGACCCGTGGGGCCTCGCCGGGAGGCACGGCAGGTCTGGTTGGCCCGCGAAAAGGTCTGCCGGGAAAAGGCGGCCCGGGCGGTGCAAATTGCGCCGATAAAGGCGGAGTGGCCACCGAACCCGCCAAAATCGCCATTGCCGTGACGAAGTTCGCCAGCGGGCGTTTATCGAACCGCCGGAAGAGCCCTAACATGAGAAATCCCCGCGACGAGGGTTTTACCTGGCTGCAAATGTTCTCGAGCCGCATTATCGGTTGGCCCTTGCGCTGCGCCAATTGTTCGCCAGCTAACACACCCCGCCGCCGGTCGCCGCTGGACAGGTTGGAAACCTGTCCTACGGTGCGGCATTCTCCGGCCCGTACCGCCCGCGGTACTCGTCGGCCGGATACTTGGCCGCGTTCTTGATCATCTTCGCACGGACGGCAGCGGCCAGGTCGATGTCCAGTTCATTGGCCAGCGCCAGGGCATAACATAAGACGTCGGCCAGCTCGTCCTGGATTGCCGCCAGCTTCGCAGGATCGCGTGCGGCGGCACGCGACTGGGCTATGTCGATCCACTGAAAATGCTCCATCAGCTCGGCCGCCTCGATCGCCAGGGACATCGAGAGGTTCTTGGGCGAATGGAATTGTCTCCAATCGCGCTCCTCCACGAAGCGGCGGATCGTGTCGCGGAGTTCGGCGAGGGTGGTGGAGGAGTCCACGGGAGAGGTATGCGGGTATGAGGGTACGAGGGTGTGAGGGTTTTAGGGTGACTTGAGCGTCCAATTTGACGCGTGCGCAATCATGTCCACGAGCATCGAAAGTATCGAGTCATACTTTCGGTAGAGCTGGGCGGCACGGTCGCGCGGCAAATAACGGCATCCGACGGCGAACTGAATCCACGTTTGCGTCTCGGCAGCCTCTGCCTCGCTGTCATTCAACTTGGAAACAAAGGCCGCCTCATAGCGCCGTTTCCGCCAGGCCTCGGTGATGTTCGAGCAGACGGATCGAGAGCAGCGGCGCATTTGGCTCGTGAGCGAATACATCTCTTCCTTCGGAAAACTCTTGCTCAACTCGAACAGCTCCTGAGCCGTGCTGTATCCCAACTGGTACACCTCCAAGTCGGTGTGCCGCTTCGCCAGACGCTTTCGAGAACCACTGGGTGTTGTTGCTTTCATCGATGCTTCCGCAATGGCGCCAGTACTTGCCGAATTTCTCACACTCTCGCACCCTCACACCCGCATACCCTCACACGCCCCCGCTCAACATCGCCAACTCCCGATGAAATGCTCCGTCTCCCATCAAATCCAGGCTTCGCGCCAGCCGCTGCCGATCCTCTTTGCGCGGCAGCGACCGTAGGGCGGAAAGCACCCGCTCGACCTGGTCGCTCGTCACTGTCCCGATCAGCGGCTGGCCGAGCCCCATGATGTACTTGGCACGCTGCAAGTCGGCAAATTTCCCCGGGTCGTCCTGCATGGCCTGAAAGAGCACGGTGACTGCCGTCTGCGCGATCGCCAGCTCATCCCAGTCGCCGCGGGCCGCCGCAGCGAACATGTGCAAATATTGATGTACGGCAAACGACATCGGTCCGCTGGTGACGCCGCAGCGCTGACGTCCCTGGGCGTCGTGCGCAGGTCCGTCGCGCAGCGCGCGGGCCAGATACGGATCCCAGCCTTGCACGATTTTCAGCCGGGCCAGCCGCGAATCGGCGAGAAAGCGGAGCGTGCTCTTGTCGTAATTCGCTTCGGTGACCTTGATGGCCACGATCTGCCCACCGCCGGGACCTTGCACGAGGTCGGCCGCAGCATCGGGTGACATCGGGCAGCCGCTGACATCGGGAATCGAGTACAGCCCCACCGCCAAATGCCGCTGGGCCGCCAGCTCGACAATCGGCCGCATGTTGTCGGCAATCGAGGCGTCGCTGGCATTTTTTCCGAGGTTCGTGCCCGGCCGGACAAAAACGACGGGATACGAGAGCTCGGCAAGCAAATCGAGCAGCCGGGCGTTTTCGTCCGGGCCGTCTTCGGGGCGCAAAAGTGCCGTCCGCAGGCAATTGCCGACCTGCGCCTTGGCGGCCACGCGAAACCACTGGGCCAGTTCCGCCGGAGTTCGCAAATGTCCGTGCCCCGTCGAAGCGCCGATCAGCAGCGCGGGAGCGCCGGCGCGGGCCAACGCCTCCAGGAACTGGACTGTGCGGCTCTCATCCAGTCGTCGGCGCGGCAATTCTCCGCTCGTTGGGTCGAAGCAGGCGACCGTGGCCTGGGGATAGACGCCAATCGGATCGCGGACCAGTTCGGTAATGTCGGACGATCGCATTGCAAACGGGCAAGATCATTTGCCCCGGCATTTGAGTTCCACCAGCCAGACCGCGCGGACAATCGTCCGCTCCCCGCCGCAGTGGAATATGTCGCAGTTGGGCGAGGAAATCAATGTGGCGGCCGGGGATCAAGAGGCCGCGCCTTTCTGTTCGTCGCGAAGCGAAGCGCAGCGGATCCTAAGCGCGGTCGTCGAGCAGCGGAAAACCGCCGTAGAGCGGCGGAAATGGCGGATCGCGAAATGCCGCCGTGCGATCGCCGACCGGCTCGAGTGCGGCGTTCCACTCCTGGCCATGCCACGGATCGGCCGCCCAGCGACAGAGTGTCAATTCATCGTCCAAAAGCCCCTCCGTCTCGCCGCGCGACCTGCCAAGCTGCATCATCAGGGAGGTGATGTACGGATCGGCCCAGGGGAGCAAGTCTCGCGGCCAGGTGCCATCTTCCTGCGGCTCAAGGACGTCGAAAGCGGGGACCTCGACGACCTGACAACGGATGCGAATCGCGGACATGGCTGGCTTCCTTGTTCCGGGGTAGCGGTGACGCCGCTTGCGCACCGTGCAACAGAAGTGCCAAACACGCGGAATTTTCGTCCCGAACCCTCCAGCACCGGCTTATGCCATGCCTCCATAAGCACTTAAGCCGCCACGAGAAGCTGGGCAAGCGCGCTGCCGGCGCTGCCACGCTGGTAGAAGTTTCAAATCAAGTGCGGCGGAAAGGGTCTTAGCGCAGCACAATGCGCTGGGTGATGCCGAGCAGGCGCGGCAGCTGGCGAATGAACTGGCGAGGCCGGAAGGTTGGCGAGGACCCACGGCAGGCCAACTCTGGCAGCAGCGGCAACGGCTGACGCCCCAGGAGCGTGCGCTCTTCCTGGAGGTCGTGGCCGAGCGGCGATTGGAAAGCCGCGCCGCGCTCAACTTGCCGCTTGAGCATCCGCTGCCGCACTACTCGCAGGCGGCTGTCGATCGACGTGCCGTGCTTTGGTGCGCTGGTAGCGCAGGAGCTGCTGCACACTGCGCCGCGGCAAAACGACGCGAGCCGCGGCGAAAGAAGCGCGCCGCACAGGGCACGTCGGCAGGGGACGCGGCGCTCCCTGAGCCTGAAAACCAACCGCAGAAGGCGCTTGCCGAAACTGGCGCGGGTACAATACCGAGTGCAAGCACGGTCGCGACGCCGACCATCGGAGTCGGGGCCCCCCTGGAGCCCACGGTGGTGCTGCCAGGGAACCAACCGACCGAGGAGGTCCATTCCTCCACCAATAAGTCAACGGCTAGCGGACAAGTTTAGCGATGGGGCACACGCACAAGCCCCCACACGTATCAACGTGTCGCTTCCATATGATCGAGCATCTTGGCTCAACGCACTGGGAAGACATTGCAGGCAAGCTCGAAGTATTCCCCACGAACGATACGTGGTGCTATCCGGGGTTTGGCAATAATGAGCCATGCGAGATCAGAGGATTAGGCTCCGTTTGAAAACTGATCTTTCCTGATTTCGCCGTTTCGAGCAATGGCGACAAAGCTTTCGACGCAGAGTGGATTCGTGATTGGCTCGAGGAGCGCGACATCACGCCGGTCATTCCGCACCCAAGTGGACCGGAGAAACGTCGAGTTCCCCGTCGTAGTCGGTGAAGATAGGCTTCGTGCATTACTATCTGCGGGGCGATTCTCAGGACAGAATCGTGGATCTGGCTGTCAGGAAGGGACGCGTTGCAGCATATTAGTCTAGGGAGGCTATGTTTTGCGAACCCATTGGGGCGGGCTGTTTGCGTTGCTGCAACTGGGGCCGCTGTCTTGTGCATGGAGGAGGTGTTTTAGGGTTCCCGTACGACGGTCGATATTAATCGTCACGTCACAAGGTTGAGATGCCGCTATGAGACGCTTTCGCGATTGGGCGCTCGTTTTGCCGCTCCTGGCCCTCGGCTCATCATGGATTGGCCAGACGCAAGCGGCGGTCGTCGGGATTGCAACGGATAACGCTGCCGCCGTTTTCGGCGCGGAAGCTGCGGTGACCGCGGCTGGCCATACGCCGGTACTCATTGCCAGCTTAGGCGATCCCCTAAGTGGCTTTGATGTTGTGTGGGTGTTGAATACGGAAAACGGCCCACCGATTCTCACAGCGGGCAACGAAATAAACATCGCCACATACGTGTCGCTGGGCGGCGTTCTATCTTTTCACGATCGCAACGTAAATCAAGGTCAATCCGCCGCCGCCTACATTCCGGGTGCCGGTGGAATCACCTTTGTCAGCAACTTCTCTGACAATATCGACGTTGTCACGCCTGGCACACTCGTCACGAATGGGCCGGCCGGCGTGATTGACGATACCACACTCGACGGGGGCGGTTTCTCGAACCAGGGCTACGCTCAAGTGGCCACGCTCCCAGTGGGCGCTACTCACATTTTTAGTGACGGTGACGCGACCCACGCGGTGGATTTTACGTATCAGTTCGGGGCGGGCTTTGTCTATTACTCCTCAATTCCGTTGGATGCCTTCCTCGAGGGAGGCGGGAATCCTTTTGCGACCATCTATGCGACAAACGAAGTTGCGTACCAAGTGTCATTGGCGCAGCCTTCGACCGCACCGATTCCCGAACCCACCTCGCTCGCCATTTGGTCTCTCGTTGGCCTGATAAGTCTGGCGCTCTTACGCCAGCGGCACCGGTAGGTCCCCTCGCGTTGTTTCGCTGGAAGTGCTGTTCCATTACGAAAACGCCTCACACTTAAGGTGTTGCCATGAGGACGAAGTGCATCTTGGGTCGTAGCCGTCTGCTGCGGGCACTCGTGGGACTGCTTTGCATCAGTGCCGTCGGCGGCCCTGCGACCGCGGCTCCGCCGACGCAATCCAGCCCGATTGCGCTGTCCAGCAACGACGCGGTTCTGGTCAACGTGAATCCCGACAACAACTCCGTCAGTGTTTTTGACCTTACGCCCTCAACGATCGTCAAGCGCACCGAAATCGCCGTGGGAAAGGATCCCAACAGTGTCGCCATTCACCCCAGCAACGGCAAGGCGTACGTCGCCAACTCATTCGACGGCACGATCTCGGTCCTGAACCTGGCGACAAACGCGGTGGAGAATACAGTGGCGGTTTTTGGTGCCGAGCCCATGGGGCTCGCCTTGTCGCCCAACGGCACGCGGCTCTATGTGGCCAATTCGTCGTCGAACACGCTGACAGTGCTCAACACCGCGACGACGGCCATCGTCGCCACCGTTGATCTGAGTGCATTCGGCACTTCCCCCCGGGCCGTCGCGGTAACGAACGATGGGGACGGCGACGATGTGGACGAGACGATTTTCGTGGCCCTGTTTTTCGGGCAGCTACGACCAGGCAAAACCGCATCTGAGGAAGGGCAGGACGACCAGCGTGAGGGGCGAGTGGTCGCCATCTCCGCCGCGACGAACACGGTGATCGGGGCACCAAACCCCGTCACCTTGGGGCCCATTGCCAACGCGGGGTTCAACTCCAATGGCAGGCTGGCGCCTGGCCCGGGTGGCGTCCCCGCCGTTGGCTCGACCAATCCTCAGACGTTTACGACACCGACGGGAGCCTTTCCCAATCAGCTGGCCGCGCTCGGCATTCACCCCACCACCGGCAATGCCTATGTGGTCAGCACCGGTGCGTCTCCAAACGGCCCCATTCGCTTCAACCATAATACTCAGGGTTTGGTGTCCGTTTTCAACACCAACACGCGGACCGAAATCACAGCGGCCCAGACCGACCTGTCGGTCCGCCGGACGGCGCCGCTCAACCTGAACCAAGGCATCAACCTCGCCACGACGCCGTCGCCGAGGCTATTCATGTCCAATCCGGTCGCCCTGGCCTGGCGGCCGGACGGCTCCGACGCCTGGGTCGTGGTCCAAAACTCGGACCTGGTTGTGCGCCTGACCGTTGATGCCAACGGCATCCCGACGATTGGCGCCCCGCTCGTTGCCGGGCCGAGTCAGATCGTGCGCGTTAACCTCCTCGGCGTGCCCAGTAATTTGATTGCAGGCAAGGCGCCGCGGGGGATCGCCATTACCAGCGATGGAAGCCGTGCCTACGTGTTTAACTTCGTCAGCCGCTCCATCACGGTCCTCAGCATCTCGAATCCAACTGCCCCTTCGGTGCTGGCAACCGCCCGAGCGTCCAATTCGGCCCTGAGCTTCACCGCCCAGCTCGGAGCAGAGCTGTTCTTTGCCAGTGGAGGTCCCCAGGGGCGGATGTCGAGCGAGTGGTGGGGCGGATGCATCGTCTGTCATCCCAATGGGCGCTCCGACAACGTCACCTGGATGTTTGACACCGGCCCGCGGCAGACGATTCCTCTCGACGGGACGTTCAATAAGGCCAATCCGAGTGATCAGCGGGCCCTCAACTGGAGCGCGGTCCGCGACGAAGTTCACGACTTTGAGCTGAACACGCGGGGCGTCTTCGGTGGCCGTGGCCTGATCGACGACGACCGCCTGTTTCTAGCCATCGGCGGTGCGAGCGGCGCCACACCGGCCGACTCGACGACGATCGAGCAATTTCAGCAATCTACCGGTGTGGTCAACAGCACGAACGATCTGGTCACCAGCTTCTCCCTGCCGCAGCTGACCGCGCTGGGCGCACGGCGCGATTTCGCCATCGCCACGCTGGAAGACGACCGGGTGTTCCTCATCGGGGGCCGCAGTGGCGCCGGCCAGGGCGCACTGGTCGCTGCCAACGCGGTTCTGGAGTTCAACCCGCGCACGAACAAGCTCACGGCGCGGAATTCCACAGGATTTACACTCCGCCACTCGCTGGGCGCTGCCGCGGTGAAGACGAGCGACGGCCCCCGAATCTATTGCGTGGGCGGCTACGCGGGTACGTCCGCCACGGATACTCCGGTTGGCACCGTGGAGGAATACAACCCGGCCACCGACACCTGGCGGACCGTTGCCACCATGCCGACAGCGGTAGCCCAATTCGGCGTCACGGTAGCCGGCGGGCTCAACACGGCGGACCCGGTCCAGCTCATTCATGCTGCTTCTGGCAACACCGGCTCCGAGGCCGCGCCTGCCGTTCCGGGTACGTTCAGTGTCCAGCGCTTTCAAGCCGACCCCGTGGGGCCAGGGGTTTGGAGCATTTTCACCGTGACCGGGCTGACGCCACGCCGCAACCACGGAGTAGCCACCGCCATTCGCGGCGTGGCGGCACGGATCTTCGTCATCGGAGGGCAGAACGCCGCCGGCACGGTGCTCGACACCGTGGAAGAGTACACGAACGGCGCGGTTGCCGTTAACACGCCCCACACCAGTCTCCCGGCCCCCCGCGCCCGGTTCGGTATCGGCAGCACGCTGACCACCAGCCAGATCTACGTGATGGGCGGCGTGGATGGGAGTGGGGCCGACCAGACGTCGGTGTTCGAGTACACCATCGCCAACAACGGCCCGACTCCGGGGCCACCTGGGACGCCCAGCGGCAGCTGGGTGACGCGCGGCAACTTGTCGACCGCTCGGCGCGGGCTGGGCGTCAGCACGCCTCCCGGCGTGACCAATTTCCTGCCCACTAAGAACAAGGGACGCAACTCACGCCAGGACGCCATCGCCGTCTGGATCGCCGAGAACGTCCGCACGGCGAAGGCCCCCGTGCCGGCAACCGACATTGATGCCCTCAATGGTCGGACGCTATTTGCCGCGGCCAATTGTCAACAATGTCACGGCGGTCCCAAATGGACGAGGTCGACAATTAGCTACACGCCGCCACCGTCCCCATCGGTGATCATCGGTGCCGAGTTGCAGGATCAGCTGATTCCTGTGGGAACCTTTGACATCTCACAGGTCAACGAGCTCCGCTCCAACCCAGCGGACATTTCACAGTCGATCAATCCGCTGGGCGTAGTTGGCTTCAACCCACCGTCGCTCTTCAGTGTGCATGAGACGGCGCCGTACCTTCATAGCGGCGCGGCACAAACGCTTGAGGACGTGCTGCAAAACGTCACGCATCGCAGCGCGGGGACCGGCGGCGTGGACACCCTGTCGAATGCGGCTGATCGGGCGAGAATCGTTACGTTCCTCCGGTCGATCGACCAGACGACGCCGATCTTTCCCTGACGTCACTGGGCCAAGCAGTTCCTCGATTCGAGCACAAGACTACCTGATCGAAACCGGCTGGCTGGCGGGGAAGGTGCCTGGCAGGCATGCGCGAGAGACGTCGCGCTCCGATAGAAACTTCAGGTCCTGGAGCTTTTCGTCCCGCAGGATGATCGGGCGGATAAAAACAAACAGCGAAGTCGACTCTCCACTGTCCGTCACGGCGCCCGGTCTGCATTGTGCTGCGTGGTGGCGAAAGCCGGCCTAACATTTCTATGTCCTCCTCCTGTCAAGATAGCGCACGGAGAGCGCGGGTGGCCCAGGTTGCTCGCAACCTGGGCCGTCGGGAGGCAATGGGCAAAAGCATGCGCCGCCACCGACCCTCGCCCGTCAGTCGATCCAAGAGATCGGCACGCCGACCGACTGCTGCCGCGTGTACCAGCGCGCCGAGCTCCACCGCCAATCTTCCGCGCGCTTGACGAGACCCGCCTTCACGGGGTTCCTGTGCATGTATTCGAGCTTCTGCAGCAGCTTTCGTTCGCTATAGACGTGAAACACATAGGATTTGGGCTGCCAAAACCGCTCGCCCGGCCCGAAACCGGCAAAGTAGTTGGCGGCATGGGCGGCATACCACTGGCGAATTCGAAAGCTGCTCATCCGCTTCCAGCCATGGAGAAACCGGGTGATGTCTTCAGGATTGGGCAGCCAAACGAGGGCATGCACGTGGTCGGGCATGAGGACAAACCCAACGCACTTGGCATTGAGCGACTTCAGCAAATGGTTAAACACGCCCAGCACGATTCGTTTCGGCTGATCGAGATCGAGCAGCCGCCGGCGCTTGAAAACCGAGAATGTCACGAAGAAGACGTATCGCTGGTCGGCAAATCGTCGTCGCCGGTCGCCATGCCAACGATTTTGGGCAAGTCCGGCGCGACGGTTCAAGAGGCGGGCTAGGGCAGGTTAGTAGCGACGGAGGTATCGCTAATGCCTCTTGTCGGCCCGGGTTGCGAGCAACCTGGGCCACCCGGGTAACCTTCCCGAGCTGCGCTTCGAGGGATTCATCCACGAACAGATCATTCCTTCCATTCGCCGCCTGGGCGCGGGCGTCACGTCTGACGCGCCGTTTCGATGCGCTCCACCAGAATCACGCGCAGGTCGCAGACGTTGGTATGCGTCGGACCGGTCTTGATCAACCCGCCCACCTGCTCGAAGAACGAGTAGGCATCGCTCCGCGAGAGAAACGACTGCGGCGACAGCCCTAGCTGCCGCATCCGCGTCAGCGTGCTCGCGTCGATGATCGCCCCCGCGGCATCGGTCGGACCGTCTTCGCCATCCGTGCCGCCGGAGAGCATGGCGAGTCCTCCCAGTGGGTTCGATGACAGATCGCCGGCCTGCGACTGAAGTAGCTGCACGAGTGCCGCCAGGACGAGCTGCTGGTTGCGTCCACCTTTGCCACGGACTTCCGGCGGGGCCAAGGTGACCACGGGCTCACCGCCGCTGATGAAAGCGCTGGGGCCATTGTCGCGGCGCATTTCCAGGGCCAATTCCGCCTGGCGGCGTCCAATGGACTCCGCTTCCCCTTCCAGCTCGATGGCGGCATTCAGCGCCGGGCTGTAGCCGCGGCGGGCCGCTTCGCTGCCGGCGGCATCGACCGCCAGGGCGTTGTTGCCGATGACGAGGTTGGTGACGAGCGGGGCCCCCGAGCGCTCCCCCGCGCGCTGAAGATACTCGTAAATGGCTGCCGGCAGCTCGCGCCGCGGATCGAACCGCTCCAAAACTTCCAGCGCCGCCTGCGGCGTCGCCGTATCGGCCACCGTCGGCCCGGAGGCGATCACATCCAGAGGATCGCCAAGCACGTCGGAGATGATCAGTGTGATGAGACGGCCCGCCCGGCAAGCACGCGCCAGTCCCCCCCCTTTGATCCGGCTCAGTTGCTTGCGAACGGTGTTCAATTCGTGAATGTTGGCGCCGCGAGCGGACAAGCGCCTGGTGAGCGCCTGCTTGTCGGCCAGCGTGATTCCATCGACCGGCAGCGGCAAAAGCGCCGACCCGCCTCCGGAAATCAAACACAAACACAAATCGTCCGGCCCCAACGATTGAACCAGCTCCAGAATCCGCTGCGAGCCGACGATCCCCGCCTCGGTCGGCTCGTTGATCCCGGCGGGCCGCGCCGGATGCAAATGAATCACGGCCAGCTGGCCCACGCAATCCGCCGGCACGTTGAGCCAGCCGGTGACTTGTTTCTCGCCCATCAGTCGCGCGCCAAGCGCTTCTTCCAACCCCGCCGCCATGCCCGCTCCCGCCTTGCCGGCGCCGACGACGGCAATCCGGCCGATTCGCGACAGCTTCAGCCGCTCGTCGCCAATCGTCAGCCAATCGCCCTCCACGCGGACGCTTTCGCGCACCAGCCGATCGCTCCGCACCGCGTCGATGCCAGCCTGAAAGATCGCCAGCGCGTCGCGATGGAGCTGTTCGGTCGTGCGTGTCACGCCGCCACCCTTGCCCGCAGGATTTGCAGCCATTCGCCGGGATGTTCGACGGTGATTTCCCCCAGGCCATTGGGGGCCGAGGCGCAGCACACCAGGCCCACCAGGTAGAGCTGTCCGTGCGCTTCAAACTTGCCGGCCAGGCTGCACCAGACGGTTCCTTTGCCGTGGTCGCCGGGCAGCGACAGCTTGTTGAAAAAGGACTGCACAAAACCCTGCGAACTGAGCTGCGGCGACCAGCGGACGTAGAGCGGCTGACTGGCGATCAGCACCGCCCCCAAATTCGGCACCAGAAACTCGGACAGTGCCGGCAGTTCTTTCTTTGGGGGCACCGAGCCGCCGCGGCCGGGCGGGGCCATCACGACCACGGCCACGCGCACCGGAGTGCCGTAGACTTCCAGTTGCGGGCCAGCGGCCGCGGGGGGATGAGCGTCCAGTGCCGCGACGTCCACGGACCGGTCGAGCACTTCCTCATTAGCCAGGGGCGCGATCTTACGCCGCCGCAATAGCACCCAGGCCACGCTCAGCAGCGCGACCGCCAGGAAGGTGAGCAGTCCCGCCACGATCGACAAGAGCAGCAAATGCTCGTTGCCCCACTGGAGCAAATCGAAGAGAGGCGCGGACTGAGACATAGGTGACGCGCCGCGCCTTGGCGACGGGGTGCGCAAAAAATGACGGCCCGGGTTTCATTCTAACGCGGCGAGTTGTCCGCTGCCGCCTTCGTTTCCCGAATCGGATCGGGCTCGATCAGCGACACCGATAGATCGTCGAGCCAGGCCTCGCCTATTCCCGTCAGGGCGAACGAGAGCGTCAGATTGCCGTTTTCCGGCACGGCGCGATAGAGCGTGAATTCGCGCCAGCCACGTGTGGCATAAATCCGTTCTCCCAGCTCCGCTCCAGTCAGCGAGTCGAAAATCAACAGACCCTCCTGGCTGCCGGCCAGGGGCTGCGGCACTTGCGCCCAGCCGTGAATGCGGACCAGTTGTCCCTGGCGGACGGGAATCGCACCGCTGGTGATCCACAGCGGCACACGCTCCCAGGCGGCCGGCACGCTCGCCGGCGCGTCGGCCCAGGCGTGCATCCGCAGCGCCGTGCGGCCGCCGTGCGGCGACGCCAGCGACAGGCCCAGGTCGGCCTCAACTCCGCGTGGCAGCGCCCGCTGTTGTTTCCAGCCGGCTTGCAGCAGTTGATTCAGGTTTTCCATGTCGCCAGCGGCCAGCGAATTCGGCCCCCAACTGTGCTGCCGCATTCGCTCGGCAAACTGCCAGTGGGCCAGCAGTGTTCCAAACCGGGCGATGCAAGGGCTGGAAGCAGGCGATGAAAACGCGCCCGCTGCCTGCTCCCAGTGGCCGCGGCGAACCTTGGCCAAGGCGGCGTCGGACCGGGCGGCGGAAGCATGCAGCGTGCGCAAATCGCTCGTTTCGAACGCTCGCCTGGCAAGCTGGAGGTAACCTTGCGCCTCGCGGATCCAATCGGCAGCCCCGGCCAGCGGATGCCCGCGCTCCGTCAGCTCGCGGTCCAAATCGGCAGTGCTCAAGAGCCGCCTCGAAGCCGCTTCATACCTCAACCGCGCGATCTCGAGCTTCGCTTCTTCCAGAATCCGCTTCACATGGTGCTGCACCAGCGGATCCTGCGTAATGACAACCGCCATAGCCAGGTCGGGCTCATCGATCGTCACGCGAAGGCCGCCGCTGACGGCTCGCGTGCGCAGCTCCCGCGGCCCAGCCAGCGTGATCTGATACGCCCGATCCGAAATCGGCGCGCCGGGAACGACAATCGATAGCGGCCGGCCGTCCGACGGACCGGCGACATACTGCTGCGCCGGCATGTGCCGCGTTATCAGCAACAGCCGGCTGCGTTCGGTCTGGAGCAGGCTGGCATGCAGCGACGGATCGCCCGTGTCAATCGCCTCGGCATTTCCTCCCGCGGCGCCCCAAGGTTCCAAGAGCAGCAGCTCGTAATTCAGCAGCTTGAGCAGCTCGACGCGGGACGCCCCCGAATTGGAGTCAGTATGCAGCGGCGTCTGGGACGTGAAGACAATCCCTTTCGCGCCCGCCGCCAGCGACGAATAGGTCACCAAACGCATTTGGGCCAGATCGAGGTCGTCGCCGCCGATGGCCCCCTGCGACATCAAGATCACCTGCTCGCGCAGCGGCGGCGGCAAATCCGTCGGCACGCTGGCCCAGAACGGAGTGCCCGGCCGCACCAGCCGTGACCGATCGGCCAGCCAGGCACGATGCGCTCCCAGTTCAAAGCTCGTTCCCAGGGTCGGCCGCTCCAAGAGGAGAATCCCAGCCGCACGGCTGTACTCGCTCAGACTGGTCAGCGGACCGCAGACCAGCGGACGCTGCTGACGCGGATCGATCGCCCGGATTTCGCTGGCCATTTGTCGCGTTGGTTCCAGGTCTTGCTCGGCAAGCTGCGTGCCCAGGCTCCAGGCGAGCACGGACGCGTACTGCGAACCGAGTCGCTCCTCGCTGGAAAACGGCGGCGGCGCGACCAGCCACAGGTTCAGGCGGGACGCCTCTTCCAGTTCCTTGGCCGACGGCGACGATTTCAGCTTCACGGCATTGAACCCGAGCGTTTTGAGCCACTCCAGCGGCTCGCCGTTGTGCTCAATGATCCGCGGCATGATCGGCCGGCCGCCGGCCAAGAGCAGCGAACCTTGCAGCGCAACCTCCTGTCGCGGGTCGCTTGCCGAACCCCTGCCGCCGGCCTGATCCTCGTCCGGGCGTGTGCCGACGTCGATGTCTTCGCCGAGATTCAGGTAGCCTTCGATTTCCAGATCGTCGATCCACAAATCGACGGCGCCCGGACTGCTGTAGGCATTCAGCACGATCAGATCAATGAATGCTTCGCGCTCGCTGAAACGATCCTTGAACTCCAGCCGTTTGGCTGCCGCGTCGCGGGCCACGAGTTTGGTCAGCTCCGGGACCTTGAGCTGCTGCCACGCGCCGACGTCGGTATACATGTCCCCCGCGAGTAGCGACATGATCGGACGCCCCGTCCCCGGATCGATGGCCCGCGGATACACCACACGGACGAGCAATTGCAGGTGCGCTTTGTCCGCCTTGAGCCACAGGCTGGGCGCCAGCTCGGCAATCACCGGCGCTTTGCCAATCGGCTGCGTCAGGTACGCGAAGGTTCCCGCACTCAGTTGCAACCGCAGCCGCTCGCAGCCACTGCCGGCGTGCGAATCACGAAAGGTGCGCTCCTGGAGCAGCGTCTTGACGCCGCAGTCGGCATGCGAGACGGTCCACGACGGCGTTGGCGACTCGAACGGTTCGCGCAACTGACTGCGGGCGACGCCGTGCGTCAGCAGCACCACGAGCAGCAATGCCGCCGGCGCCAGGGCGCGCTGCGACAAGCGCCGCCATGGGCGAATTGCGAGCGCCGATCGAACGTTTTCCAAAAACGACATGTTGCCGCCGCAGGACGTCTCTTGGGCGGCGGCGCTGGAAACGAGCAACGCGGCCACCTGTAAGCGCAAGATCGGCTTGTAACAGGACTTGTGGCGAGCGGCCAGATCGAACGTGGCAAAATCGCCACAGTCAGCGCCCCTGGCAGGACCGCGACCGATTGCCAAACGTTTGCTGTAAGACGCCAGCTCGATTAGAGTTACGTTTTGTTCCTCGAATCGATCACCGCCCGTGGCACAGCGGCTGCTTTCCAGCATCACCAATGACAGCCAATCACCCGGAGCCCAGCTCAATGTCCTCGCTGCCGCAAGCCATCCCCGTCACTGACGAGCTTCCCAAGGATGTCGGCGATCTGGCGGCGGCAATCGCGGCCCTGCCCCCGGAGCATCGTTCCCGGCTGGAACCGCTCGTGTTTCGGGTCGTCGACAGCACCCGCCGGCGGCGGCGGATCCTGAACCTCGTCCAGGAAGCCCTCAGTCAATTGCGGCTGGACATGAAATACCTGGTCTTCGATCTGGAAGCGACCCGTCGCGAACGGGACGCCCTGCGGCAGGACAACGACGGGGATTGCGAGGGCTAACGGATCACTTGTCTTATAGAACCAATCATCATCTGGCTCGGTTCTTGAGCATTCGCGGTCGCGCCGAAAGCGTTGCGTGCCGCTGGAACGTCGAATACCATAAAGTGGTGGAGGTTCTGCCCTTCCCAAGGCCCACCAACAGGAAAAATTGCCCGATGGCGCGGCGTCCGGTCCGAGGCGATCCGCGGCTCGAATTCCACCCTCGATCCCCGTTGGCAGCCGCCAGCGGCTGAGACTTACGTTGGCAGTCTCCGTGACCAGCGGGCCTCGTACCTAAACTCGTCCAGCCACGCCGCACATGTCGGAAGTCACCGCGGAAAAACTGTCGCAGCGGATCATCGACTCCGGCTTGCTGGATTCCCGCCAGCTCGAAACCGTCTGGAGCGAGCTCGGCACGCGCGAAGTCACCCTCGACCAATTCACCAGTCTGCTCTTGCGCCGCGAGCTGCTCACCAATTTCCAGCTCTCGCGGCTGACGAAAGGGGACCGCGGCGGATACTTCTACGGCCACTACAAGGTGCTCTATCTCACCGGCACCGGCACGTTTGCCCGCGTCTATCGCGCTGTGGACTTGAATACCGGCAAAGTCGTCGCGGTGAAAGTCCTTCGCAAGCGGTTTCGCGACGACAAGATCATGACCGAGCAGTTCCTCCGCGAAGGGGAAATCGGCTCCAAGCTGCGGCATCCTAACATCGTGCCGATCCTCGAGGTCAGCAAGAATATCTCCGCGCCCTACTTGGTGATGGACTTCGTGGAAGGGTGGAATCTGCGGGAGTTCATCAAGGTCCGCAAGAAGTTCACGCCGGCGGAGACGCTGCGGATCGTGATCGACATTCTCAACGGCCTGGTGTACGCGGCGGAGCAGGGGATGAGCCACCGCGACCTGAAGCTCTCCAACGTGCTGATCTCCAGCCGCGGCCGGGCGCGGCTCGTGGACTTCGGCCTGGCGGCCATCAAATCGACGGAGTCGATCAAGGACGACGATTCGCCCAACGCCCGCACGATCGACTATGCCGGCCTGGAGCGCGCCTCCGGCTGCCGCAACAACGACCCCCGCAGCGACCTGTTCTTCGTCGGCTGCATCCTCTACCAGATGGCCTGCGGCGTTCCCGCGCTGTTTGAAACGCGGGACCGCATCCAGCGGCTGTCCGTGCAGCGCTACCAGAACATCAAGCCGATCGTGCAGCATGATCCCACGCTGCCGCAATCGCTGGTATTGATGTTGTCCAAGGCGCTGGAGCTGAGCCCTGAAAAGCGTTTTTCCACGCCGATGGAGATGCTCGAGGAAGCCAAAAAAGTCCAGCGGAGGATCGAAGCGGGCGACCTCGCCGCCGCGGATGCCGCGGCCGCCGCAGCTGCCGCTGAGGGCGCCCCCCCGGCGCCCATCGCTCCCCAGCCGGTCTTCGAGCAGGAAGGGGCCACGCGCACGATCATGATCGTGGAGTCCAAGATCGAGGCCCAGGACCTGCTCCGCGAACGGCTCAAGAAGCACGGCTACCGCGTGCTGATCTTCAGCGATCCCCTGCGGGCCATCACCCGCTTCGAGGACGCCGAGCGCCAGCCGGCCGACTGCGTCGTGTTCAGCACCGTCAACCTCGGCCGCTCGGCACTCGACGCCTTCAACAAGTTCGGCATCCAGGCCTCGACCAAGGACGTGCCCGCCATTTTGTTCGTGGACGAAAAGCAGGGCGATCTGGTCAAAGCGGCGGCACTCTCCAAGCATCGCGTCCTGCTCTCAATGCCGCTCAAAGTCCGCGAGCTGCGCAACACGCTGTTGAAACTGCTGGCCGAGCCGCAGGTGGCGTAGCGGACAAATGTTCTTAGCCGGAGGCAAACTTGCCTCCGGGTGCCGTGGCCGCAGTAGTCCTCCGCGGACTGCGGACTCGCCAGCCATCACGCTTGCGCCTGCCACCGCCTGAGATGAAAAAGTTGTAACCGGTCAATCGGTTCCGTAGAATCGCTGCACCCGAATCAACGCCCTCCCGCCGGAAAGAGCGGCATCCGTCCCTGCGGGAACCGGGCTGTCCACCAGCGGAGTTCGCCATGAGATGCACCCTCCTCATCAGCGTTGCGCTGCTTGTCGCCGCCTGTAACGGTTCAAATGAAAGTGTCCCAACGGGGTCGACCTCAGGGGTGGCGCGGTTCGCGAGGTGGGTGATTGCGAATAACGGCTCTGTCGGCAAGGCGGACGGCACGTTTGTTGATCCCAGGACACTGACGAGTCTCTCCGAGATCACGATGCTCGGATTCGGCGGAAGCAAGGTGACCGACATTGGGCCGCTTGCGCAGTTGACCGAATTGCGATACCTCAGCCTCGCCGGCTCCGCGGTTCAAGACCTGTCCCCTGTGGCGAAACTTAACAAGCTGGAGTATCTGGAACTCCAGCAAACCGGCGTGACTGACCTGACGCCCCTGCTGGGTCTGACCAACCTGAAACGCATCGGCATTCGCGCCACGCCCCTCACCGACGACGAGCTCGCCAAACTACGCCAGGCCCTCCCCAAATGCGAGGTCTACTGAGCGTTGACTGGCGGGGCTACTCGTTCCCAGGCCCAGCCTGCCAGCACACATAACTCGAGGCTCTGCCGGCTCTGCCTCGGCAGCCCAGCGATGCCCTAAGGGTAGCCTCGGTGTTTCTTTGGAGGGAAAAAAGCTGCGGCGTTGGTCACTCGCAACGACCGGCGGTGCAGCTCGATGGTTATTTGCTGCCTACCCGTTCTTAGTGCCTGGAGACTTGGACTGCCGGCCACCATAGTCGGGTTCCACGATCGCTCGTGGCATTCGGAAAGTATGGGTGAAACTATGGACAGCCTTCGCCGGCGACTGGCCTGGATCCAGGAAAATCATTCGCCCGGCAGGGAATAATTGTATACAATTGAGCATATATGGGATAGGCCCCATTGCGCGCGGCCTGCCGGCCGGCGAAATGCCGCCGCAACGATCTTTGTCAATTTGACGAACCGTGAGCCAGGTCAGGGGCCCAGGGTCAAGAGTCACCAGTCACGTCGGGCGACTCAGGCCGACTCATCTCCAGGGCCAGTTGCACCGGGCGACTCAGCGTAAGATGGTACGATACAATCGTTTATGCACGTTGAGTCGGCCGCCAGCCGCCTCGCCAAACCGACTCAAAAACCGACTCAGGGGAGGCGGGAAGAAGTCACAATGACCAAGTCACAATGACCAAGTCACAATGACCAATGAGGCAGTGTTAGCGACGGCCCGCCTAACCCTGACCTCTGACTCCTGACTCCTGACTTCTTCCCGGGCCGGCGGCAGTGTCTGTGTGCCACTTGGCGGGCCGCCCGCCAGTGGGAAGTGCGGACCCATCGACCATCACGCACGAGCCGCAAGCGTCTTTTCGACAAGACGTGGCCACCAGTTCGCGATCTTCATTTTTTTTCGCCGACGTGTGAATAAATGTTAGAGTTATCCACTTAACTCCACCGACCACTACCTATTGTGGTTTGCCCTGGATCGAATGAGGGTGCGGTACGGGGCTGGTTCTTCCCTAACGGCTTGTTGCAGCAA
>Ga0075418_10002830_pt1 | contig 19850 bp, 20 predicted proteins | sample SoiMetdeltSBSDD2_FD_81776 | JGI IMG/M metagenome (GOLD analysis project Ga0075418, IMG submission 81776) | Bulk soil microbial communities from a Populus tree surrounding site in Tennessee, USA - Soil MetaG P. deltoides SBSDD2 | ecosystem: Environmental > Terrestrial > Soil > Tree plantation...
ATTTCGAGTCTCGGTCTCCGTGGCGCCCTGAACGCGGATCTTCCGCGCGACATCCGCGTTCTCGACGTCCGCGAGGCGCCCCCCGGGTTCAACGCGCGCGCGCGGCGACCGGCAAGCGCTACGCCTACCTCATCGACAACGGATCGGTCCCGAACCCACTCCTGCTCCGCTTCGCCTGGCACATCCCCCAGCGGCTCGACGTGGAGGCGATGCGGCAGGCGCTGTCGATGCTCCGCGGCCGGCACGATTTCAGCGCATTCTGCGCGGCACCGGGCGCGCCAAGGATCCGACGTGTCTCGTGCGGGCGCTCCACGTGGTTCACCGGAAGGCACGGCTCGCGGTGTTGCTCTCGGCGGATCGCTATCTCCACCACATGGCGCGCAACATCGTCGGCAGCGCGGTTGCGGTCGGACGCGGGGCCGCGATGCCGAGTGGCTCGGCGCCGTCCGCGCGTCGCGCGATCGTACGCGGGCCGGGCCGACGGCACCTGCGCAAGGGCTCGCGCTGGTGCGCGTCTTGTATTAGTCTCTCAGGACTCGGAATGGAGTCGACACATGCTAGGCGCGCATCTCGCACGCCTCGAGGAGAGACGATCATGAAAAAGCAGAGCGTCGTGAGTTTCATGCTCCTGACCGCACTCGTCGCAGGTTGCGCGACTCACAGGCCGCCGATGACAGCGGACGGCCGAGCGCCCTCGGCAGACGACGAAGCCGGCAGCGTTGTGACCAACTTCTGGTACGTCCCGGGGCGCGCGCTGGTGTGCGGCGGGGCCGGGATCTTGTCCGGCGTGGTGTTGACCATGACGCTGGGGCAGTCCTATGAAGACGCGTCCCAGATCATGCATGGCGGCTGCAGCGGACCCTGGATCGTTCGTGCGAGCGACATCCGGCAGGCTGTTCCGTAGTGTAGCGGACCGCTCCCAAACCTACTCCTTCTCGCCATCCGGCCGGCTCACGAGCCGAGCCGATCGAACGGAATCACCTATTCATTTCTGAATTCCCGCTTCCTGGAATGACCATGGTGTAGACCGCTCCGATCCGCGCACTCATTCGTGCTGATCTTGATGGGAGTTAGCGGTGCTGACCAGAGGGGAATGGACCTCGGTCGGCGATTCCCGCAGGGTTCGATTATTCACTCGCGCATAAGGCTACGCGACTCATGAGTCCCCCTCGTCCCTCCCTCGATTCGTAACCTATGGATCTCACGAACATCACCGGCCGTCCGCATCCAGCGACCCCGCCTGGCCCGAAACGTGCACCCTTCTGCGCGCTACGGAGAAACGAGGCGTTCGGCAATGCCACGTGGCAATCAAGATCGGACGGGACGATGACATCGAAGTCGCGGGACGACGGAGCGTTCGTCATGGTCGGCCTGGAACACGAGGAGGAGACGGTTTCCAAGGTCATGGAAATTCTCGAGCCGCTCGGTATCCCCGTCGAGGTGGTGGGGCGCGGACGGCAGCTCCGGCGCATGCCGAGCATCGTGCTTCGTGTGCCGCACCATCGGGTGGCGGAGACACTCCTGGCGCTCGAGCTCCAGGGATTTCCGGACGTCCTGGCCTACCAGAACGTCGACGGCCTGCCAGGAGTCAGTGGCGGCGCGGCCAGTGACGAGTCCGATCATGCGATGTGAACTGCCAGAAGTCGATACCCGACGTGACCATGGCGACCGTGAGCCGGCTGGCGGCCCAAGCTCCGGGAGCAACAGAAGGGGGGTGGACAGTCCGGAACGGGCGCCGCTTAACCGCAACGTTCTAACAACCAAGAAGGAAGAAGAACATGCTGATCATGCTCAACCTCATTTTCGATACCGTGGCGAAGCACCTCCGCGATCAGCGGGGGGTCGTGTCAGTGGAGTGGATCATCCTGGCCATCGTCATCATGGTGGCGATCGTCGCCGCGTTCGCGCCGGCGTTTACGACGGCACTTACCGCTGGTGTCACGGCGGTCAGCAACGCCCTGTCGACGCAGGCGACGGCGGCCGGTTCGTAATCCCAACCGTGTCCGAGCTGCCGGGAGGCCGCCTGCTTCCCGGCAGCTCGGGCGGGCAAAGGTGGCGCATGCAGAGGTGGCTCTCCGGCGAACGCGGAACGTCGAGCGTCGAGTTTATTCTGATCGCTCCCATCCTGCTCCTGATCCTGTTCGCCAGCGTGGAGCTCAGCCGCGCGTGGTTCACGATGAACCTCCTGACGACCGCGGCACGGGAGGCGGTGAGAGCAGGGGCAACGGCGGCGCCTGCTCAGGTGGCGGCCGTGGGAAACGCCCGGCTCGCCCAGATGCTCGGCGCTGGTAACTACACGGGCGGTGTCACCTGCACCGCCAACGGCGCCGGCGTATGCGGCCAGGATTCGCGGGTGACTGCCACCGTCTCAATGAACTTCAATACCGTCGTCCCGAACCTGCTCTGGATGCTCCCGCAGCCGCTGGTCCTCCAGCAGACGGCCAGCATGACCTTCGAAAACTGGTAATCACGGAGAGCCTGATGCGAAGACGACTCGTCCTTGTGCTTGTCCTTGCGTCGGTTGTAGGGCTCCTCACGAGCACCATGGTCTATCGGGTCCTGAGCAATATCGCGCGACCGGAAAAGGCCGAGACCATCGTCGTCGCGTCGGTGAACATCGGCATGGCCGAAACGGTGACCAGCCAGCACGTGAGGCTTGTCGCTTGGCCGGCGGCGTCGATTCCCTCCGGGGCCGTGCGGTCCCTGGCGGAGGCGGAGGGGCGGGTCGTCCGCAGCTCCATCGTGGCCGGCGAGCCGCTGCTCGACGGCAAGCTGGCGCCTCAGCTGTCCGGCAAGGGCGGGCTCATGCCGATGCTGGTCCCAGAAGGACTGCGCGGCATCACGATCAAGGTCGACGATGCAACGCGGGAGAGCGGCTTCGTCCTCCCCAATAGCCGCGTCGACGTTCTTGTCAGCATGCCGCGGAGCCCCGGCTCTCAGGAGCGGATCTCAAAGCTCATCCTGCAGGACATTGGTGTCCTCGCCGCGGGCCAGACGGTCGAGCTTCGCGACAACAAGCCGGTGACGGTTACTACCGTCACCCTGGCACTCGCGCCGAGCCAGGCCGAGAAGATCGCGCTGGCGCAAACCGAGGGCAAGCTGATGCTCGCGATGCGTAATCTGCGCGACAACAAGGTCGTCGAGACGCGCGGGGTGACGGCGGCGACGCTCCTGACCGACTCCTCGGGGCCGGTGGCCACGCCGGCCAGGGCGCCCCGGCCTCGGATCGTGAGCGCCCCGCTGCCGCCTCCGAAGGTGGAGACGTACGCAATCACCGTGCTTCGCGGCGGAAAGCCGGCCGAGCAGGTGTTTGTCCGCGACGTGACTCAGGAGTGGGTCGAACAGGCTGGTAAGAAATGACGCCGGCGGCCGTGGCCGCCAGGGGGAGACTGATGAAAGCTGTGGCGCTAGCGATGGTGATGGTCGGAACACTCCTGGTATCGACTGCTGGTCATGCCGCCGAGGACGGCCGCGTCGGCGACACTCCGAGGGTCTACGTGACGATTGACAAGACCGAGGTCGTCGACTTTTCGGCGCCGCCCACCAAGGTTTCGGTGACGAACCCCGCGGTCGCCGACATCGTCGTGGTGAGTCCAACCCGCATCCTCGTCAACGGTAAGGGAATGGGGGAGACCTCGCTGCTCGTCTTCTACGGGAGCCGGGTGCAGGGCTTCGATCTCGTGGTCCATCCGGCCCCGCCGTTTTCGCCCCGGTCGCCGCTCGTCCCGGCCGCGGCGCATCCCGTGGAGGTGCTTCGGGCCGGGCGGTCGTCGTATCAACTCTTCGTGCGCGATTCCGCGGAGGCGTGGGTACCACTCGGCAACGGCAAGCTAGAGAGTGAGGCGCCAAAAAAGTGAAGCGCGTGAAAACATTGAACCCTCTGTCGGTGCTGTTTGCATTGATTTTGACGTCTCTGTGTGTTGTCGTAAATCCCATTGCCGCAACAGGGGCCGCCGAGCAGGGCCTCATCCGGCTCGATGTCACGATCGGCAAGTCACAGATCGTCGATCTGAAGGATCCCTTCACGCGGCTGTCCGTGACGAACCCGAACGTCGCCGACGTCTTCGCCGTCACGCCGAACCAGATTCTTCTCAACGGCAAGACGGCGGGAGTCACGTCGCTCGTCGTCTTCTATCCCGACAAGACGCTGTTTTTCGACGTCGTGGTGCAGAGCGACCTGGCGCTCCTGACCGAGCGGCTCCGGCAGATCGCGCCCCGCGACGACATTCAGGTTCAAGCGGCCCAGGACGCCATCATCGTCCTCGGCACCGTGTCGAGCGAAAATCTAATCCCGGGAGTTTCCGAGATCGCGTCGTCCTTCGCCCCCAAGGGGCGGGTAGTCAACCTGCTCTCGCTGGCCGAGGCCAAGCCGCAGCAGGTGCTCCTGCAAATGCACGTCGCCGAAATCGCGCGGGAGCATCTGAAGGAGCTGGGATTCAGCTGGCGCGCGCTCGGCAAGACGATCCAGGGCGCCTCGTTTCCAGGCTTTCCCTTCTCGCCGGCCCTCGGACTCCTGGGGGGTGTGCTGACGAACAGCGGATCGGTTCAGCAAACCCCGACGCCCGAGTTTGCGTTCAACGCGACGCAGGCCGGGAGCGGCTTCTTTCTCTCGTCGCCCGGAAGCCGGGACTATGCGGGGATCGCCCAGGCGCTCGCCCGGCGGGGCGCGTTCCGGACTCTCGCCAAACCGAACCTGGTCACCCAGAGCGGCAAGGAGGCGAAGTTCATCTCGGGCGGCGAATTCCCCTTCCCCGTCGCCCAGCAGAACAACACGGTCACGATCGAGTTCAAGGAGTTCGGAGTGAGCATTCTTTTCACGCCGATCGTTGTCGACGGCGAGATCATCAATCTGCGGGTTAGACCTGAGGTCTCAAGCCTCGACTTCAGTCAGGGCCTGACCATCCAGGGCTTCAACATTCCTACGATTCGCAAGAATCAGGCGCTGACGTCGGTCAATCTGAAGGACGGCGAGACGTTCGCCATCGGCGGCCTCCTCAACAACGAGGTGCGGCAGCAGGTGGCGAAGACCCCGATCGTTGGCGACGTCCCGATCCTCGGCGCGCTCTTCCGGAGCACGCGATTCCAGAACAACGAGACCGAGCTGCTGTTCCTCGTGACGGTGAAGCTCGTCAAGGCCCCTCCGGCCGGCTCTCCCGCCGTCCCCGACACCGCAAAGTTCCTGGAGCTGCGCGAGGACGAGCGGAAGGAGTTCACGCTGGTCCCAGGGATCCCGGGTGTCGGTGAGGTGGTCGACCGGCCTTTCGGCAAGGGCAGCCTCGACCCACCGGTCGCCCGGTGATGGCGACCTCGACGCTTCGCACAGTCCTCGTGGACTCGGATACCGGGGCGCGCGCGGCGACACGACGCTTGCTGGCCGATATCCCGACCGTCACGCTCGTCGGGGAGTACGGCGGCCTCGCCGAGGCTCTCCTGCAAGCCACCGCCATACGCCCCGATCTTCTCGTCGTCGAGGTCGATGGCGACGAGTCCGCGGCGCCGGCCGTGACTGCGATCGAGCAGCTCGCGCGCAAGCTGCCCGAGACGGCGATCCTCGCGATGGGGCATGGGCTCTCAGCCGAGCTCGTCATCCGCGTCCTCCGTGCCGGTGCGCTGGAGTTTCTGCGCCGCCCGGTGGAGCGCGTGGACCTGGTTGCCGCGCTGGTGAAGCTGGCGCGATTTCGCGGCTCGGCGCCGCAGCGAAACCCGGGCCGGATCACCTCGATCTTCGCCGCCAAAGGCGGCCTCGGCGCGACGACACTGGCGATCAATCTGGGCGTGTCGATGGCCGAGCGCGCCGACGGCAAGACGCTGCTCGTCGAGCTCGACAACCGGCACTCGGACATCGTGACGTTCCTGGACCTCAAGCCCCGCTACTCAATTCACGACGTCGTCGAGAACCTCGGCCGCATGGACGAGTCCCTCCTTCGTGGCCTCCTGACACGGCACGCGAGCGGGCTCTGGACCGTGCCCGGACCGACGCGGCTCGAGCGCAGTCAGTTCGGTCCCGAGCAGGTCAGCGGTGTGATCGAGGTCCTGAGGGTTCACTTCGACCACGTGCTCATGGACCTTCGGCACGATTTCGATCCCGCGACGGTCGCGGCGCTCGAGGCCTCGGACGAGATCTTGTTCGTGACGAGCCTCGACGTCGCGGCCCTGCGCTCAGGGGCGGCGGCGCTGGCGGCCTTCCGGCATCTGGGTCTCGACACGAAAAAGATCAAGGTGGTCGTCATGCGCGACGGGACCGGGGACAGCGTGACCGTCAAGCACGCGCGGAACGCGCTCGGGCTCCCCATCTACTGGCGAACGCCGAGCGACTACCAGACTGTCGTGGCCTCGATCAATGCGGGGCGGCCTGTCGTGTCGGCGTCGCCACGGGCGAAGATCTCGAAGAACATACGCGAGCTCGCGGAGATGCTGCACCCCGACCGGCGGACGGACGAGGGCCCCGTCCGCAAGCGTGCGTTCCTGTCCATGGCCTGGCCGATCAAACGTCTTTCGGGAGCGTGATCCATGGCTTTTTTTCGTGGTCGCAGCGGCGAGCGTCACGACGGAGGGGCGGCGGCCCCGACCGCCAACGGCAATGGAAGCGTGGAGCCATCCCGCCGGGTCGACACCGCGCGCTACGATCTAAAAGCGCGGGTGCATCGACAGCTGATCGAGCGGCTCGACCTGGCCAAGCTGTCGTCGTTGCCCGGAGAAGTCGTGCAGCAGCAGATCAGACGAATCGTCGAGGACATGTTGGTCGCCGACGAGACGCCGCTGAGCCGGCAGGAGCGCGAGGATCTGGTCCGCGAGGTCCAGGACGAGACGTTCGGGCTTGGCCCCATCGAGCCGCTCATGCAGGATCCCACCGTCGCCGACATCCTGGTCAACGGAGCCCACGAGGTGTACGTGGAACGTCGCGGCAAGCTCGAACGGACGAACGCCATCTTCCGTGACGACGCCCATCTCTTGCAGATCATCGATCGCATCGTGTCAGCCGTGGGTCGCCGGATCGACGAATCGTCTCCCATGGTCGACGCCCGCCTGCCAGACGGCTCCCGGGTCAACGCCATCATCCCGCCGCTGGCGCTGGACGGCCCGGTGCTGTCGATCCGGCGATTCGCCGTGGACCCGCTGAAGATGAGCGATCTCGTGACGAATGGAACCGTGACGCCGGCTTTGGTCGACGTGCTGCGGGCGGCCGTGCATGCGCGACTCAACATCTTGGTGTCCGGCGGTACCGGCGCCGGCAAGACGACCCTCCTGAACGTCCTCTCGAACGCCATCCCGACGACAGAGCGCATCGTGACGATCGAGGATTCGGCGGAGCTTCAGCTCCAGCAGGACCACGTGGTCCGGCTGGAGACACGCCCGCCGAATATCGAGGGCAAAGGCGCGGTCGCGCAGCGTGATCTTGTCCGGAACGCTCTCCGGATGCGTCCCGACCGCATCGTCGTCGGCGAGGTACGCGGCGGCGAGGTCCTCGACATGCTGCAGGCAATGAACACCGGGCACGACGGCTCGCTCTCGACCGTGCATGCGAACTCGTCGCGGGATGCGCTGTCGCGGCTCGAGACGATGATCCTCATGTCGGGCCTCGTTCTCCCGGTGCGCGCCATGCGCGATTACATCGCCTCCGCGCTCGACGCGATCGTCCATGTCGCCCGTCTCAGCGACGGCACCCGGAAGGTCGTCCGCGTCACCGAGATCGTCGGGATGGAGGAGGACGTCATCACCTCGCAGGACATCTTCGTATTCGAGCAGGAAGGACTGGACAAGGACGGACGCGTGCGCGGCCATCACCGGGCGACGGGGGTCAGGCCGAAGTTCAGCGAACGGCTGCTCCGCGCTGGCATCGAGCTTCCCGGCGACCTCTTCAATCCGGCCAAGCGGCAGGCGGTGGCGTGATGCTGGTCGGGGTCGCGGCGCTCGTCTTCCTCGCGGTCATGACCGTGACCATCGGCGGTTGGTGGGTGTGGGAGTCCTCCGAGCGGCTGCGCCGCCGCCTTGGCCAGGCCGGTTACGAGCCCGACGAGACGCGGCTGCTCAAGGCGGAAGCGACGGCGTCGCCCCTCGACGTCGTGGCCCGGCGGAGCTCGCTGGTGGCCCAGCTGACTGCGCTGGCGCAGCAGGCCGGATCGCGGCAGGCCGCGGGCGATCTGCTTCTGCTGTTGGCGGTGATCGTAGGCGTCGGGGCCGCCGTGGGTGGCTGGCGGACCGGCAGCGCCAGCGGCGCGTTGCTCGCCGGGGTCGTATCGGGATTTCTACCCGTCATCTACTTTTGCCATAAGCGGCAACGGCGCCTTAAGCGCTTCCAGGAGCACTTTGCCGACGCGGTGGACATGATCTCGCGCTCCATGCGAGCCGGGAACGCGCTGACGACCGCCATCCAGCTCGTTGGCCAGGAGATGGCGGACCCGATAGGCCAGGAGTTCCGACAGGTCGCGGAAGAGACCCGGCTCGGTCTCGATCCGACCGAGGCTCTGGGCGGACTGAAAACCCGGGTCCCCAGCGAGGATGTCGCGTTTTTCTGCACTGCTATCAACATCCAGCGAGGGGCGGGTGGCAACCTGGCGGAGATCCTGGACCGCCTCAGCGACGTGATCCGTAAGCGGTTCGAGCTCTTGAGCCATGCCCGCGTCCTGTCGGCGCAGCAGCGCTATGCGGCGATCTTCGTCGGCTTCAGCCCCGTCGTCTTCTCGATCCTCTTTTACTTCATCTCCCCCGGCTACTTCGACCCGCTCATCGAGTCGCCGAGCGCTCCGATGCTAGTCGGCGGGGGGCTCGTGCTGCAGATCATCGGCTTCGCCGTGATCTGGCGGATGGCGCGGATCAAGGTGTGAGGAACGAGCCATGACCCTCTTCGCGTTCGTCGTCCTCTCTTTCGTGCTCGTCGGCGGCTTGACGTTCGCCGTCGGCTTCGTGCTCCTACGGCTGCTGCCCGCGTTCCGGGAGGAGCGCCTGACCGCACCTGCGACAGGGGCGGGGAATGCGGGCGTATCGATCCTCCGATGGCAAGAGGGCAAGGCGGGCGGCTGGCGAGACACAGTCGAGCAGCTTGGCCGTCGCATCACGCCACGCCATGCACTGGGAGCCACGCGGTACAGTCGCCGGCTCGTGAAGGCGGGATTCCACGACCCACGCGCGGTTCCGCTCTTCCTCGGCGCCAAGGCAGCTCTAGGTCTGCTGGGCGTCGTCGCCTACATGATCTATGGCGTGCTGGTCCAGCGGGCCCTGCCCCACGTGCTTCCAGTCTCAGTTGGTTTCGGGTGCGTCGCGTTCTTCTTGCCCGACCTCTGGCTGTCGGCGAAGATCCGCGCCCGCCGGCAAGCCATCCAAAACGCGCTTCCGGACGTCCTCGATCTGCTGATGGTGTGCGTGGAGGCGGGGATGGGCTTCGACGCTGCGGTGGCGCGTGTTGCCGACCAGCCGGAGACGCACAAGAGTCCCCTCCATCAGGAGCTCTTGCGGATGCATCTCGAGGTGCGGGCTGGACGGCCGCGCGAGGAGGCCTTCCGCGCCTTCTCCGAGCGCATCGACACCGAGGACGTCCGCTCGATGGTCAGCGCCTTCATCCAGACCGAGAAGCTCGGGACCTCCCTCGGCCGAACCCTGAGGGTCCAGTCCGACGCCGCCCGCGTCCAGCGTCGCCATCGGGCGGAGACGAAGGCACAGCTGGCGCCGCTAATGATGCTCCTTCCCACCGTCGTATTTCTCATGCCCGCATTCATGCTGGTCGCCATGGCCCCGTCGATGCTGAAGATCTTTCAGATCATGAATTCGGTCGGAAAATGAGGAGGCAATCGATGCGATCCGTTCTCCGTCTCATCATCGGGCTCGCCGGCGTCGTGATCGCCGTGGCGCCAGTCGCGGCGCAGGAACCGGTCGCCGAAGTCCGCACGTGGAGCGGGCAGACGCTGCGGCTCAGCCAACCGTCGCTCGAGGTGTTCTACACGATTCTCGTGAAGCGGGAGGACGCCACTGTACCCTCCACGGAAACCCAGTCTCCGGCGGCGCCGGCGATGCTCTTCGGGTCGACGTCGGCGCTGTCGGGGATGCTGGACAAGAAGCCCGAGCCGCTATCCGGGCAGCGCCAGGGAGAAGTCGTGACTCTCCAGAAGGATGCGGTGGAGCGGCGCATTCGCCTCCTGAGCCTGGCGAGTCTCGTCTTCACCCGTCAGCCCGTCGTCAGCTCGCTTCCGTCGTATCTCGCCCCCACACACTTTCGGTACGCGGCGACGGCGGTCCTCCTCGATGGCACGACCGTGGAGGGGGACTACGTCAACCTCGGAACGACCATCCTTCGCGGCACCACGTCGGACGGCCGGGTCGAGATCCCGTGGCACGAGATCGAGACGCTGCGCTTCGTGCGCTGAAGGAGGCATCGTGGAAACTCTGCGATCGATCTTCAATGATGAGCGCGGCAGCGCGGTCCTGCTCGCGCTCGGTTTCCTCATCTTCCTCCTGGCCATGGGCGGCATCGCCATCGATCTCGCCTATCAGATGACGGCCACCGGCGAACTGCAGAGGAGCATGGAAGCGGCGGCGCTCGCGGGTGCCGGGAAGCTCGGATTCAACGACACCGTCTTTCCGAATGTGAGAGCGACGGCAGTCCAGTATGCGGGCCTGAATCCGTACCACAACGCCGCCGCCAACCCGATCAATCTCGACCCGAACACGTCGAATGCGCCGAACGGCAACGTCGTGCTCGGCATCTGGAACGCGGGAGCGTTCACGCCCTCGCTCGACGGGACCGTCGTCAACGCGGTCCGGTGCCAGTGGTCCACGAACGTTCAGACCTCCTTTCTGCGCGTGCTCGGTTTCCAGACTCTGCCCGTGTCGGCGCAGGCGATCGCGATCGCCAACCCGCCCGCCAATCCTCCGCCGACAGGCTGCATGTTTCCGATCGGCCTCAGCTCGTGCTTTTTCGGGGGCAACACCTCGCTCGGATGCGGCGCGATGGTGTCGTTCATCTCGAGCAGCGATAACTCAGCCGTCGGCGCCAACAGCTCCGCCTGGATCAGCATGCTACCGACCTGCGCAACCGCTAATGGCGGAGCCTGCTCGAACAACGTCAACACGCCGAGCACTTCCGCCGCGATCGACGCTGCTGCCGGCGTCGGAGGCGCCACATGTCCGACCAGCACGCTTCAAGCCGGGACGTCGCAAGTCGCGTCGACCAACGGCATGGCCGCCGCCGTCTACAACAATCACCTGATTCCGGACTTCATCCAGAAGTACAACGCGTCGGGCACGGTGACGGTCATGGGTGCCGACGGCGTGACGCCATCCTATGTGGGCAAGGGATGGCAAGTGTACGTACCGGTCATCCAGACGCCCGGCGGATGCCCGCCCGGTGCCATCAACGGTGACCTGTCGGTCGTAGGCTTTACGCGCTTCGTAATCACGCAGGTCCGCAACAACAACGGCGCTTGCGCCGTGGCGAACCACTGGCAAGGCAATCCGTGGGACGGCAAGTGCTTCACGAACAAGAACGGAACGGCGACCAGCCTCCGTCCCGGCGATACCGGCTCGCGGGGGGTCTACGGCTATTATGACTGCACGTACATTCCGGGACCGCCCATCCCGACCCCCGTTCCGCGTACGGCGCTCGCGACGCGCCTGCGGCTCGTGAAAATGTACTAGCGGGACAACCCGTGCTCAGCCGTCCGACGCCGTTGACTCGCGCGCGCGCGCGCGCGACGAACGTCAGACCGTCCTCGGTCCTGGTGTCCCTAGCGCTTCACGTCTGTGTTTTGATGGCCCTCGTGACCACGACCCTCCTGCCGCAAAGGCCCCCGGTTATCGAGGTGTTCCAGGCGGACGATCCCCCGCTGCGGCCATCGTCGTCTGCCGATGAAGGTGCCCCCAACCCCGCGAGCCCAGCGCGCCCTCAGCTCACTGTTTCTCGTGTGGCGGCGCCGGGGGCGAAGCCTGCGGCGGCGCTCTCCACCGCTCGAGGCGATGGAAAGGAGAAGCCACGCGCTCTACCTCCCGTCGAGTCGCCGTTAGCCGGGTTGCCGAAGCTGGAGCCCGCGCGGCAGGAGCCATTGCTCGAATCGTCGCCACCTCCACCGCCTGCCGCGGCGGCCGTCGCTGAGCCTTCCACGGGGTCCACGATCGCACTCGCTCCACGCGAGCGTGCTCCCGCGTCTCCCAGCGCGCCGGCCCCTGCCACTCCGGGTGCGCGAGCTCCGGAGCCGCCGCCTGTGGAGCGACCTTCCCTCCGCCCAGAGTCCATCGCGCCGGCGGCGCCTCTGTCGCCGGCCGAATTGCCGACGGCGGCGGCGCCTCCTGTGCTACCACCTTCTGTCCCAGCCGCGTCCGCCCCGGCGGAGACGCCCATTCCACCGGCTCCTTCGGCCAAGCCCGCTTCGGTCGCTGCCCACGAGATCGACCCGGCGGGCGAACTACCGGTCGCCCCTCCTCTGAGCGCGCAGCCACCCGTCAATGCGAGCACCCGTGTGGAGACTGCACCGTCCGCTGTCGCCACACCGGGGCCGCCTGCCCCGGCATCCGTGGCCCAGCCGCAAGCGCGAACTCCCGTTCGCTCCCCGGCGAGCGACGCGTCTGGCCTGTCGGCGCCTCAGCGCCCGGTCTCTACACCGCGGTCGACTACACTGACACCAGTCGAGACCGCCACCCCCGCTGCGGCCCCGCCAGTGCGCTCCGGCTTGATGGCTCAGGGAGCCAGAACTCCGACGGACGCGGCACCGACCGTGTCGGCGCCGGCGGCTAGGGGACTGGCCACCGCGAAACCGAGCGGGTCAGAGCTAGCGGGCTCGGGCAGCGCCTCCAAGCCTGGAGTCGAAAACGGACAGCCCGCCCTCGACAGCGCTGCCGGTACGGCAACCGCGGTTTCCGGTGACCGAGAGGCCGTCGCAGGGCCTGTCGGCCCTGCGGCCGGAACGCAGCAAGGCCGCGCTAGCGACGTCGGCACCCGGAGCACGACGACGGACGAAGTGCGTCTCGCTCAAAGCCCCCCCAAACGCTCTCCGACGGGAATCACGATCACCGCGCCCACCGACGGTCTCCGCCTTGGCCCCGACGATCCTCCGCTCGTCGTTGTCCAGGGGGAGGTCGAGGATCCGAGCACGACGCAGGTCTCGCTCACCGTGAACGGCCGGCGGGTGCGCGTCCCCGTGGCGGACCGCCGTTTCCGTCATGTGGTACCCGTGCTGGAGTCGGTGGTGCGGCTCCGTGCGGAGGGCACGACCGGCGATCCGCCTGGACAAAGCAGCACGATCACGGTGCACGGCGCGGGATCGGCGGCTCCGGCCCTCATGCTCGTCCTCGATGGGCCGGCGCCGTCATCGTCCCCCATCGAGTTGGGAGCAACCTGGCGCTCGAATGCAGCGCGTGTCGACATCCCAGCCTATCCCGTCGCGCTCAAATCCATTGCGCCGGGGCCCGCGATGCCAAGCGCCGTGTTCTATACGCGAGGGCTTCAGGCCGGCGTGTACACCCTCGCGCTGCGTTCCGATGCCGGCGGCGCCGGAGTGCCGGCGGCCGGGACGCTCTATCTGCTGCGAGACGGGCAGCTCTCCGTGCGGTCCCTCAACCCCGATCCGGCGACCAGGCCCCGACGCGTCCTGGTGCGACTGTTGATGCCGTATGGCGTGCTCTGGGATCAGGACGAGTGGTTCACGGGGCAGAGCCAGAACGCCGACACGATGACGAAGTTTCGCTTCCCGGACGGCGTGAGCTGGGTCGAGCGGAAGGGGAATCTCGCACGGTGAAAACGGCGCCACTGACATTTCTGCTCGAGAGGCAGAACCCCGATGGCGGCTGGCCGTCGCAGCCTGGTCGGTCGAGCAACACGGAGGCGACGGCGTTCGCGGTGCTGGCCCTGCGGGGTCTCGCCGCCGGCGATGCGACGCGTGCCGGAGAGCGCGGCTTGCGGTGGCTTTCGGATCGGCAGCGCCCGGACGGAAGCTGGGCGTTTAGCGCGCCGGCGCCCGAGGCCTCGTGGGCCACGACAATAGCAGCGCTCGCCATGCTCGACCACGATCGCGACCGCGCACACTCCAGTGCGGGCTGGCTACTGGGGCAGCAGGGGCGCCCGCTCGGCTGGTACGTTTCACTCCTCTATCGAATTGCCCCGAGCCTCTTGTCGGTGCGGCTGAATCCCGATCTCAAGGGCTGGCCGTGGCGATCGCACGCGACCGGCTTCGTGGAGCCGACCGCCTACGCCCTGATAGCGCTGAAGAAGCTCCGCCCGCACGCCGATGCGCGGGCCGAGACCCGCATCCAGGAAGCGGAGGCGATGCTCTACGACCGCATGTGTCCCAACGGCGGCTGGAACTACGGCAATTCCGTCGTGCTCGGCGTCGACCTCCCGCCCTATGCTGACGTCACCGCCCTGACGCTCATCGCTCTCCAGGACTACCGGGGAAGCGAGCCGAACGTCGTCAGCCTCGCGGCTCTTCGCCGGATGCTCATGGAGGTCGATTCGAGCCTCGCGCTCGCGTGGGCAACGCTCTGCTTGTCGCTGTACGGAGAGGATACCGAGACCTTGCGATGGCGACTCGAACGGCGCTACCGCGAGCGGCCATTCTTGATCGATACCAGGTCGCTCGCGCTGACCGTTCTCGCCCTCGCCGGGTCGACGGTCTTTCGCCTGTGAGAACCGATCGGCGGCGGTTCCTCGCCGGTGCGCTTGCGGCGCCGCTGTTGCCGCTGTCGACCGGATGCTCGTCGCCGGCCCCACGCTGGGAGCGGGCGGCGGTGAGGCAGCAGAAGGAGTCGCACGTCGCGATTCTGGGGGCGCACGACTACGCCGTGCCGCTCGTCGAAATCGTGCGTCGGGGACTCAACCTCTTCGACCTTCCCGTCCGCGGCAAAACAGTCGTGCTCAAACCGAACTTCGTCGAGTACGACAACGCAGGCGTCATCAATACCCATCCACGCGTCGTGGCGGCCGCTGTCGACGCGTTCCGAACGCTCGGCGCGCGCCACGTCATCGTGGCCGAGGGGCCGGGCCACCAGCGGGACACCGAGCACATCGTAGCGGCCTCGGGGCTGGCGGCCATTCTCGAGGAGTACCGGGCGCCCTACGTTGACCTGAACTACGATGATCCCCGTCGCCTTCCGCTCCTGAGTCACTATACCGGGCTTGGACATCTATATTTTCCCGAGACGGTCCTGAAAGCCGATCTCATCGTGTCCATGCCAAAGCTCAAGACGCATCACTGGGCGGGCGTGACGCTGTCGATGAAGAACTTCTTCGGTGTCGTTCCGGGCTCGGTCTACGGCTGGCCCAAGAACGCGCTCCACCGAGCCGGCATCCCGGAGAGCATCGTCGACATCAATAGTACGATCCGCGTGCCGACATTCGCGATCGTCGACGGCATCGTGGGTATGGAAGGCAACGGTCCCATCCAGGGAGACGCCAAGGCCTGCGGTGTCTTGATCTTCGGGAACGATCTCGTGGCGGTCGATGCAACGGCGGCCCGCCTCATGACCCTGAATCCGCGAAAGGTTCGATATCTCGAGACGGCCGGACAGTTTCTCGGCAACATCGAGGAGGAGCGCATCGTCCAGATCGGTGAGCCGATCGATCGGTTTCGCACCGACTTCAAGGTGCTGCCGTCGTTTCAACAGCTCAAAGCATGAAGCTCCGCGCGATCGTGGCCCTTCCCCTCGTCGCGCTGGCTGTCCTGGCGGCGCCTGCGCGTGCCGACGTGTCGAAGCTCAACGACGCGGGGAAGGCCGCCTACGAGCGTGGTGATTTCGCGGCCGCCGAGCGCCTCTTCCGGGAGGCCCTCCGCGGCGCACCCGACGAGCCGCTCCTGCACTATCACCTGGCGGTCGTCCTGACGCGGCTCGCGCAGTGGAAGGAGGCGAAGGCGGCCTACGAGCGCACGCTGGCCCTCGGGCCTCCCGCGTCCATCGCCGCCGCCGCGCGCGAGGGCCTACGCACGGTGACCCCGCTTACCCAGCCGCGGTCCGTAGCGACCCCGGCGCCCGAGCCCGATCAGGGCCGGAGAAACGTGTGGCGACGGCAGCTGCCGAGCGACACGATCAAGGCGACCAGGATCGGTAGCCACTGGTACGTGGACGTGGTGGTGAACGACGGACCCGCGGCACGGTTTCTCATCGACACGGGTGCGTTCGCCTGCGCGGTCTCGCCGCGGCTCGCAGACGCGCTCGGAATTAACCCCGGTCCGGGTGGCCGGACGATCACGGTGTTCGGCGTCGGTGGCCGCACATCGGGGACGATGGTGTCGCTTCAGTCGGTCCGGGTCGGCGATGTCGAGGCGACCAATGTGGGGGCCGTGATCCATGAATTTCCAGGGCCGGGTGACGGGATCCTCGGCAACGCGTTCCTGTCGCGTTTCACGATGACACTCGATCCCGAGCGCGGTCTGCTGACGCTGCAGCCGAAGTGACGGTTAGCGCCCTCGGACGTCGCTACCGGACGGAATGAGGCGCGGCGCCGGAGCGTAGGACTGCAGCCGCTCCTCGAACTCGAGATCCCCGCGGCGGCCTTTCCAGAACACGTGCCAGCGTACCGCCGGCGCATACCAGTACTCATCCAAATCGCGGGTGTCGGTCTCACGCACAACCTTGAAAGCCTCGAACCGGCCGGCCGGAACCTCCACCGTCTCGACTGCGACGACGGCGAACTTGTTGCTGAGGTCTCGCGTCGCACCCGGCTCTTCCCAGGCCCCTTGATAGGTCCAGCGCTTCCCGACCTCGAGCGGCCAGACGAACCACGGGTGCGGGGGAATCATGCGAGCTTCAACCTTCGAGGCTCTGATTGCCGCGGCCCAATTCAGGCCACGCGTGTAGTAGTGGTCGAGATCACCGAGGCGCACCACATAGTACTGGACGTTGCTGATCTCACGCACCTCGACGACCTCCACGGTCTTCGTGCCGCGGTCGTTGCCGCTCGTGACTAGATACGTCCAGCGATCGCCCGGTCGCCAATCCGGAGGGGACGAAACCGAGACGAGGCGGTCGACCGGCACGGACAGCGCCGGTGGCTCTGAGGTGCGCTTCGCGTCCGGGGTGAGGCACGCGGCACTCGACAGCACGAGGACGGAGAGTGCCACGCGCAACAGCGCTTCGGACACCGCCATAACGAAATCGTCGCACAGATGGCGGGATCGACGAAGAGAATCGTCGAGGCGCCTCTCTCTCTCTCTCTCTCTCTCTCTCTCGGCGTCGCGCGGAACATAATGGCCTCCTCTGCGTAGATTTGCACCGATGTGGCATCGTTTTATCCATTCGGAGCTCCCGGTCTCTCTCCGCATCGCAATGAGGTACGGCGCGCTCTCGGATTTTTCCGGAAGATCTCGTGAACCCTCTCGAGACTCGCTCGATTCGCCCGGTAAGCAGGCGGAGAATCGATCACTCCAGGGGCTTCCGGAAGACGTTTCAACGTCTCGGTCGACGACCGCGTGTGTGACGGCCGCGATCTTCGCGTTCGACTTCTGGGACTCGCTTGGCACGCGCCGTGCTGCTTTCGTGAGGGCACACGGGGTGGGCACATTGCCGAACATTTCTGGAACGTCGCACGGCGTCGATCAGATCGGACAGCCTTGTTCGTCTTGTCGCGAGCCTGCCAGCAATGCCGAGCTGCTCGAGGCCATGGTCGAGGGCGCGTCCGAGGGGCTCGTCCTGCTCACCTCGGACGGCCTCATCCTGCAGGCCAACCGTTCCGCCACTGAGATGATCGGGCAGGACCGCGATCGGATCATCGGTCGGCCGATCCAGGACTTGCTCTTCAAGGCCGCCTTCGATGAGACGTTCATTGGCGAGATCGTCACGACGAGCCTCACGGTGAGCCGGACCTACGATCTCGTCGATGGTCGAAGCATCCTCGTCCTGGGCCGTCCGGTCGCCGCCGGCGCTGCCCGGGTGGTCCTGGCGCTCCGTGACGTGACGCACATGAGGCAGCTCGTGAGCCGTACGCAGGGCCCGGCGCGCCCGGCGAAGCCCGCGTGGCCCGAGATGCGCCGCACCGCGACGATGGCGCCCCACGGCGCGCCAGTCGTGACGACGAGCGTCGCCATGCAGGGCGTGCGCGAGAAGGCGTTGCAATGTGCGACCGTCGACTCGCCCGTGCTGCTGTTCGGCGAGACCGGCACCGGCAAGGGCGTCTTCGCCAAGCTCATTCACGAAGCGTCGGCCAGATGCTCTGGACCGTTCTACGTCGTCAACTGCGGCGCGATTCCCGAAGGCCTGCTGGAGGCCGAGTTGTTTGGCTACGCCAGGGGCGCCTTCACCGGCGCCGACCCGCGGGGCAGGGCGGGGCTCATCGAGCTGGCCCATACCGGCACGCTCCTGCTCGATGAGATCGGCGACATGCCGCTCGCCCTGCAGGTCAAGCTCCTCCGCTTTCTCGAATCAGGCGAGGTGTGGCCCGTCGGGGCGTCCAAGGGCAAGCGCCTGGACGTCCGGATCATCGCCGCGACCAACCGCGAGATCGGTCAGATGATCGGCGAGGGGAGTTTCCGCCGGGATCTCTACTACCGGCTCCACGTCCTGTCGATCCGAATCCCGCCCTTGCGTGAGCATCCAGAAGACATCCCACCGCTCGTCGCGATGATGCTCGATCAGCTCGAGCGCAAGCTGGGGACCCGCAAACGCATCGTTCCGGAGGCGCTCGAAGCGATCTGCCAGCTTCCGCTCCCGGGCAACGTGCGCGAGCTCTGGAATCTGGTCGAGAGCCTCGCCGTCACCGTTTTGACCGACGTGATCGAGACAACCGACCTCCCTGATCACGCAGCGGGGACGCCGGAAGCTTCGCCGGCCGCGCTGGCTGAGGACGGCAATCTGCGAGAAGTACTCCGGAAGGTCGAGGCCCAGATCCTCCGGGAGGCCCTCCAGCGCTACGGCACGCAATCAAAGGCGGCTCGCCATCTGGGCGTGGCGCAGGCGACGGTCGCCCGCAAGACGAAACGATACCGCCTCGGCGCCTGATCCCGGACTCGGATCGAGATCGCCGGGGAGGTCGTTCGCGAGCAGCCCCGGACGCTCTTCGTGACTCGCGGGAGACGCTGCGGCTCGTCACGCTGGCCATGAGACGACGGAGGAAATCCCCTAGCCGAACGCCGTCTCAGCTTGTCGACCCGTCTCACGCCGATCACTGTTCCATCACTGCTCCATGCCCGTCCCGAGTGCCGGTTTGTTTTTATTCCCTTACCAAGCGAGGCTGCGACCAGCAGCGACAGGTCTCGGTCTCGTCCCTCGCGAATTCGGAATGCGGCCTGGTGTTCGTCCACCCCGCTCCCCCGTCGTTGTTCTTGGTAGACTGCCGGCGTGGCGCTCCTCGCCGATCTCTCTGCGTTCGTCAACGAGCATCAGCATTGCGGTGACCTGGACGGCGGCGTCGAGGGCGACCGGGTGTGGATGACGTGGTAATCAAGGCTGAGTCTCAGTATTTTGCCCTCTCGTCAGAGATGGTCTATGACGCGATGATTGGGTTGTGACCCCGCCTGAATCCCAGCCTCTAACCCTCGGCGATGTGCTCTATGCCAATAACACGCAGGCGCTGGTGTCGGAGAGCACGTGGGTCGGGCTCGTCCAGTCCATTGCCGAACGCGATCAACTCGCGCTGCATGCGCTCTACACGCAAACGTACGGCATCATCTTCACGTGGATTACGCGGATCGTCAGCAATTGGGAAATCGCCGAAGAATTGACGCTCGACGTGTTCCAGGACGTGTGGCGAAGAGCATCGACGTACGATCCTGCGGGTGGTTCGGTTGTGGGCTGGATCATGAACCAGGCACAGGCCAAAGCGATCGACCGACTACAATTTGGGCGGCGGACTCCGTTGCCCACGACCATCGACGTCGTGTCGTCGCCGGCCGATCTCCTGAGCCCGTCGACTCCGCTATGGGGGTTGCTTGCGCGAC
>Ga0075418_10002831_pt1 | contig 19848 bp, 19 predicted proteins | sample SoiMetdeltSBSDD2_FD_81776 | JGI IMG/M metagenome (GOLD analysis project Ga0075418, IMG submission 81776) | Bulk soil microbial communities from a Populus tree surrounding site in Tennessee, USA - Soil MetaG P. deltoides SBSDD2 | ecosystem: Environmental > Terrestrial > Soil > Tree plantation...
GGGTGTTTCGCCGGGCGACACCGGTGCGCGTCGATCGCATCTTTCGCAAACTGCAGCTCGTCTCCGCGGCCGCGTACAGCCTCGGGCACGGCGGCAATGACGCGCAGAAAACGATGGGCATCATCTCCGGTGTGCTCGTGACGGCCGGATATATGAAGACCTTCGACATTCCGGTCTGGGTCATTCTCGCGGCGCACGCGGCGATTGCGCTCGGCACGCTGAGCGGAGGCTGGCGCATCATTCATACGATGGGCAGCAAGATCACACGCCTGCAACCGGTGGGCGGCTTCGCCGCCGAGACCGCAGGCGCGCTGACGTTGTTCCTCGCGACTTCGTTAGGCATCCCGGTGAGCACCACCCACACGATCACCGGCGCCATTGTCGGCGTCGGCGCGACGCGACGATTGTCGGCGGTGCGGTGGGGCATCGCCGGCCGCATCGTCTGGGCGTGGATCCTCACGATCCCGATGTCGGCCCTGATCGGCGCGAGCATGTTCTGGGTATGGAGGTTGTGCGGAGGGCGGTAAGATCGGCGCGTTTTGGAGTGCGGTAGCGCGCAGCTACCGCTTTCTCACGCCGCGGAGCGGCGACTCCGTCGCCATAGGAAAGCGGTAGCTGTGCGCTACCGCACTCCAAACTTTCAGCCTCGCTTCACATGGACTTCACGCCTAACGCGTAGAGTTTCACGCCTATGCACTTCCTTCTCTCCGTTCTTCTCTTCGCCACCTCCCTCGGCAATGCCGACATCGTCAAGCTCGTGAAGGCGGGACTCTCGCCGGAGACGATCGAGGCGAAGATCGCTGCGTCAGAGACGAGCTTCGACACGTCGACGGACGCGCTCGTTGCACTCGCGAATGAGGGCGTACCGGATCGTGTGATTCGGGCGATGATCGAGAAGCGCATTCTGCCGGCGGCCGAGCCGGCCGCGGCACGGCGGGCCAGCGGCCCGCCCCACGTCGCATCGCGACGGTATGACGTCGCGGTTCACGCGGAAGGCGGCGGCAAGTGCGAGGGCGAGCTACGTATCGATGGCAAGGGTGTGAAGGTCTCGCGCTGCAGCGCGCGCGACTTCGAAGTGGCGTGGTCGAAGATCGAGAAGGTCTGCTATCGCTATGGTTTCCGAGGAGAAGTCACCATCGGCGAGCGCCGCATCTCGGTGACCACGCCGGCGGAGGCGAAGAAGATCGTCGAGCACATCCGGACGGCCGCGCCCGGCGTTCCGGTAGCCGCCTGCGACTAGCGCAATTTTTCCTCTATACTCCCCGTTTCCAAGCTGCTAGTCGTAGACTCGAATCGAGGTAAGTTCATGAAACCAGAGATCCATCCGAAATATCAGCAGGTCACCGTGCACTGCGCGTGCGGCGAGGGCTGGACCACCGGCTCCACCCGCAAGGAGCTGCGCATCGAGATCTGCTCGAAGTGCCATCCGTTCTTCACGGGCAAGCAGAAGCTCGTCGACACGGCCGGCCGTATCGATCGTTTCCAGAAGAAGTACGCGGCGAAGGGCGGAGCGAAGAAATAATGTCCATCTGGCGAGGCTCGGCGCGGTTGATCGCAGGCGCATTCGGCGCCTTCACGAACGGTCTGACCGCCGAGGTGCCTGTCAAGAAGGACAAGAACGTCGACATGCTCATCGGTGGCCAGGCGGTCATCGAGGGCGTGATGATGCGCTCGCTCAGCGGTTACACGGTCGCCGTCCGCCAGCCGGACGGCGGTGTCGCGCTGAAGAAAGACAAGCTCACGTCGATCACGACGAAGTATCCGTTCCTCAAGGTTCCGGTGCTTCGCGGTTCGGTCGTGCTCATCCAGTCGCTGATCCTCGGCATCCGCGCGCTGAACTACTCCGCCAGCGTCTCGTCGGCGGGTGAAGACGGCGAGCCGGAGATGTCGAACTGGGCGATCGCCGGCTCGATGGGAATGGCGCTGCTTCTCGGCGTCGGCCTGTTCATCCTGGCGCCGCTCGGCCTGACCAACCTTCTCCGCTCCTACGTCTTTCCGGACATGGGGAACTTCGCCTACAACGCCATCGACGGCGTGATCCGGGCGATCTTCTTCTTCGTCTACATCGCGTCGATCTCGCTCATGGACGAGATCCGGCGCGTGTTCCAGTACCACGGCGCCGAGCACAAGACGGTTTACACGTTCGAGGCGAACGAAGAGTTGACCGTCGAGAACGCGCGCTCGAAGTCGACGCTGCATCCGCGCTGCGGAACGAGCTTCCTGATGTTCGTCATGGCCATCTCGATCCTCGTCTTCTCGCTGATCCCGTCGTCCGCACACTTTGCGATCAAGTTCGGCGCGCGCGTCGTGCTCATCCCGCTCATCGCCGGCCTCGCCTACGAGGTCATCCGCTTCTCCGCGCGGCATCTGAACAGCGCCGCCTGCCGCATGCTCATCACGCCGGGTCTCTGGCTCCAGCGCATCACGACGAAAGAGCCGGACGACAAGCAGCTCGAGATCGCGATCATCGCTCTGAAAGAAGCGCTGCTCTACGACGCGGTCGAGCCCGAGCAAGCAGCCGTCGCTTAGCGACGCACCCTCAGACGTGGGTTGGGCGGTGGTCCACCGCCAACCGCCAACTGCCAACCACCAACCGGGGTGAACCATGTATTCGAAACTCGACGAAATCGAAAAACGCTACGAAGAGCTCCAGCACAAGATCGCCGATCCTTCTGTGGTGACGGACGTCAAGCTCTATCGCGAGACGATGAAGTCGATCGCCGAGATCGAAGAGGTCGTGGCGAAGTACCGCCAGCTGCGCGACATCCGCAAGCGCATCGCCGATGCGCGCGATATGTTGCACTCCGACGACGAGATGCGCGAGCTCGCGGAGATGGAGCTCGCCGATCTGGAGCCGAAGGAACCGCAGCTGGAGGCGGAGCTGAAGGTTCTCCTGCAGCCCAAAGATCCGAACGACGACAAGAACGTCTTCGTCGAAGTGCGCGCCGGCACCGGCGGCGACGAGGCGTCGCTCTTCGCCGCCGAAGTCATGCGCATGTACATCCGCTACGCGGAGTCGAAGCGCTGGAAGGTCGACGTCACCGACGCGAACTACTCCTCGGTGAACGGCATCAAGGACGCGACGCTGCAGATCGAAGGGAACAAGGTCTATTCGCGACTCAAATTCGAGTCGGGCGTGCATCGCGTGCAGCGCGTTCCCGCGACGGAGACCCAGGGCCGCATCCACACATCGGCGATCACGGTCGCGGTGCTTCCCGAAGCGGAAGACATCGACATCCAGATCAACGAGAAAGACCTGCGCATCGACACGTTCTGCTCTTCGGGTCCTGGCGGACAGTCGGTCAACACGACCTATTCCGCGGTGCGCATGACGCACCTCCCGACCGGCGTCGTCGTGTCATGTCAGGACGAGAAGTCGCAGATCAAGAACCGCGCGAAAGCGCTCAAGGTGCTGAAGGCGCGGCTCTACGACATCGAGCGCCAGAAACGCGAAGCCGAGCTCTCGGCCACACGCAAAGGAATGATCGGCTCCGGCGACCGCTCGGAAAAAATCCGCACCTACAATTTCCCGCAAGACCGCGTCACCGACCACCGCATCGGCCTGACCGTGCACAACCTGCCCGACGTCATGAACGGCAACCTCGACGTCGTGATCGATCCGCTGATCGCGAACTTCCAGGCGGAAAAGCTCAAGGAAGCGGTGGAAGCGAAGTAAGTTGGGTTTCCGCCTGCCGCCCGCCCGGTGCTGGGTTTCCGCCCATCCCCGCACCCGATGCTCGGGTTGTCGTCGTGAATGAGCACCGGGTGGATTGGGTGGTGGAAGCCGGGCGGGAGTGGGGGCGGAAACCCAACACCGTAACTACTACCGCGTCAGCACCGCCGCGACCTTCAACCGCAAGGTCGACGGGCTCCCTTTGCAAATGTACCCATCCAGCTGCAGCCGGCGCGCGGCGTCGCGGAGCGCGTCTTCGTCGTTCGATGAATAGAGCATGACCCGCGAGGTGCGCGTGCGGGCGTTCGCGCGATAGACGTCCGCGAGCTTCTCGCCGGAGAGGCCGGGCATGTTGACGTCGAGGAGCACGAGGTCGGGTTTGATGGACACGATCGCGTTCGTCGAGCCGAACGGCTGGTTGTGCGTGAACACTTCGTAGCCTTCGGCCTCGAGGATGCCGCGCGTGGAATCGAGATGGGCGATGTCGTCGTCGACGATCAGAATCTTCTGCTTGTTCATGAAGAGATCTCCTTCGGAAAGTGAACGGTGAAGGTCGAGCCGCGTCCGGGCTCGCTTTCGACGGACACGCGTCCGCCTAACATCTGCGTGAGCTCGCGGGTGATGGCCAGTCCGAGGCCGCTGCCTTCGTGATGTTTGGTCTGGGCGTCTTCGATCTGCGAGAAGGCGATGAACAGCTTCTGCACGTCCTCGGCGCGGATGCCGATGCCGGTGTCATGGACATCGATGGATATCGTCGATGTGCCGCTCGTCTGCTGAAGGACGATCCGTCCCGCGTCGGTGAACTTCGCGGCATTCGCGGCGAGATTCAGGATCACCTGCCGCACTTTCACCGGGTCGCTGGTCATCGGAATCGCTCCCGCCTCGGTGGAAACGATCACTTCGACGGGTTTGCCGCCGAGGAGGACGCGGGTGGTGTCGGCGACCTCGCGGAGAAGCGGGACCAGATCGAACGGCTCGACGAAGACGCGCATGCGGCCGGCCTCGATCTTCGAGAGATCGAGCATGTTCGTGATCACGCTGCGCAGATTCGTCGCGCTCGAAAGCAAAAGTGTGAGGCGATCGCGCACCTGTTCGACGAAGCCCTGCTCCGCGGAGATGCGCATCAATTCTCCGAGCTCGATGATCGCGTTCACCGGCGAGCGCAGCTCGTGCGTCACGTTCGCCAGGAACTGCGATTTGATGCGGCCGATCTCCTCGAGCTCACGCGCGCGCTCGTGCGCGAGCTCCTTCTGCACGATCACGTTCGCGAGCGCATGCGTCTGCTGCACGACCATCTGCCGCACGGCGATGAGACCCGCGAACGTTCCGTCGCCGCGCACGACGACGATCTCGTCGTACAGATCGTCCGCCTTGCGCTGCAACGCGAGCGAGAGCGCGACGTCGAGACGCTCCGATTCGGGAAGGATCAGCGGATCGTGATCGGCGAGCGACGTGATCGACTTGCGCTGATAGATCTCCCATCCGAACTGACGAAAGACCGTGAAGAGAAACTTCGTGCGCGTCATGAGCGCGGTCGGATGACCGTTCTCCACGATCGCGACGGCATCGAGATGCGCGTCGTGAAAGAACTCGTCCGCCACGACCTTGACCGGCGTGTCCGGTAAAACGGCGCGCGTGTTCGTCACCAGCTCGGCGATGGCCGGGAAGTGGCTCATGCGGATCCATCTTGTAGCGAGCCGACTTCGAATTTGTTAGGCGGGGATGTGAATTCGGTGTCAGCTGACCAGTTCGTAACCGAATGTTCCGCGGCTCACCAGACGCCCAGGCCCGAGCTTGCGGCGCAGACTCTTGATGCGCGACTCGATCGTGCCGCGCTTCGCGCGCAGGATCTCGGCGATGCGTGCCGGCGCTCTGGACTTCGAATCGATCGCCGGCGAGATGCCGCAACATTCCCTCGGCCATCTGGCTGCGAGCCGAGTTGTGCGTGCAGACGAACAACACTTTCTTCATCGCGTCTCCGCGTACAGCCATCGAAAGAGAAATGTCGCAGCGAGTCCGCCGGCGAGTTGCGCGCCGAGGAAGGGAATCACATCGGCGATGCGAATTCCGGTGAAGGTGCTCGTGAATGCGCGTGCGAGCGTCACCGCGGGATTCGCGAACGATGTCGAAGAGGTGAACCAATACGCCGCCGCGATGTACGCGGCGACGACGATCGGCACGACGTTCGGCCGTTTGCCCGTTGCCGTGCACGACCGCGACGAGCCCGAACGTCGCAACGACTTCACTCCACACCTGCGCAGCTCCGGACCGGTCGCGCGTGGATCTCTGAAGGACGTCGAGGCCGAACATCAAATGGGTGGCGACGACGCCGGCGATTCCGCCGATGAACTGCGCGACGATGCGCGGAAGAAGCTCTGCGCGCGGCGTTCCGCGCTCGATCACGGCTGCGATCGACACGACGGGATTGAAGTGCGCGCCCGAGATCGGAGCGAACGTGAAGATGAGCGCGACGAGCGCCGCCGCGGTCGCGGTGCTGTTGGCGAGGAGCGCGAGGGCAGCGGAACCGCCGGCGAGACGCTCGCCCATGATTCCCGATCCGACGATCGCGCAGAGCAGCAGTGCGGTCCCGATCGCCTCGGCGACAAAAATGCGTTTCATGACGTGTACGATACGAGGCATTCACGCGATCTGCACACACACGCGGTAGAAGTGCACGGTGACGCGCCGATTCCCTTTTGCCGACCGCCCTCGACTGTGGGGCGTTGCGGTCTCGCACTATCAGGTCGAAGGAAACGATCCTTGCGACTGGACCGATTGGGAAGCGCTCGGAAAAACGCGCGGCGCTCCGTGCGATGGCGGCGTCGAGGCATGGACGCGGTATGAGCGCGACGCGGATCTCGCGCGCGATGCCGGCGCGAACGCGTTTCGGTTTTCGATCTCGTGGAGCCGCGTCGAGCCGCGACGTCATGAGTTCGACGAGCGCGCGCTGCAGCGCTATCGCCGCTTCGTCGATCACCTCGTCGCATTGAACATCGAGCCGGTGGTCACGCTCTTTCATTACACTCACCCGCCCTGGTTCCACGAGCAGACGCCGTGGACGTCGACCGCATCCGCGCTCGCGTTCAGCCGCTTCGCCGGCCGCGTCGCCGACGCCCTCGGCGATCGCGTGCGCTTCTGGGTGATCCTCAACGAGCCGCTCGTGTTTCTGCTCGCCGGATATCTCGATGGACAGATTCCGCCGGGCATCAGCGACGCGCGCACGCTCAATGCCGCGTTCGACAACATGCTCGCCGCGCACTGCGCGGCCGCGGGCGAGATTCGCTCGCGCATTCCGCACGCGGCGTTCGGCGTCGCGCACAACATGATGGGCTTCGCGCCCGAGCGCGAGTCGAATCCGCTCGACGGCCTCCTCGCGAAGACCGCGCACACGATGTACAACCGCGGGATCATGGAGGCGTTCGCGACCGGACGCTGGAAGTTTCTCCTGCCGCCCGGCACGACGATTCGCGGACGACGCGACGATCTCCCGCACTGGCTCGATGCGTTCGGCATCAACTTCTACTCGCGCCTCCATCTGCGCTGTCCGGGCCGCACGCGCGTCATCGGCGATTTCGATTATCACGACCGCAGCGGACACGGCCTAACAGACAACGGCTGGGAGATCACGCCGGACACCATGGGCGCGCTGATCACGGAGGCCAGCCAGTCGGGATTTCCGCTCGTCATCACGGAGAACGGCATCGCCGATGCGGCCGACCGGCTGCGTCCCATCTTCCTGCGCATGCATCTCCACGAAATCCGCAAGGCGGAAGCGCGCGGCATCCCGATCCACGGCTACTTCCACTGGTCGCTCCTCGACAACTACGAGTGGCTCGACGGCTTCGATCCGAAATTCGGACTCTACGCGGTCGATCGCACGACGATGGAGCGGACTCCGCGGGGATCGGTGGAGGTGTTTCGGGAGCTGGGCAGGGAGTTTGGAGTGCGGTAGCGCCCAGCTACCGCTTTCTACAGCCGCGGAGCGGCTCCGCCGCAAGTCAAAGCGGTAGCTGGGCGCTACCGCACTCCAAACTTCTCCCGCCGTCCGCACGTTCTTTACACACTGCACACGAGTTGTTGCACATCCTCCTCCGACACTGGTAGCCGCGAAAGGAGGGGTGGGAGATGTTGCTCGCGGACTTTCACATCCACACGACATGGTCGGACGGAAAGTTGTCCATCCCCGAAGTGGTCGATCTGTTCGGTCGCTCCGGTCATGACGTCATCGCCATCACCGATCACGTGGTCAACGACGATCACATCGTCGGCAAGGTCACGCATCGCTTCGGGCTGACCATCACCACTGCAAACTTTCGCGATTACCGGGAGGAGATCGAGCGCGAGAAAAAACGCGCGTGGGACGAGTACGGCATGATCGTCATGGCCGGATTCGAGCTCACGCAGAACGCGATCACGCGCCGCAATTCGGCGCACGTGCTCGCGCTGGGCATCGACGAGTTCATCTCCGCGAACGGCACGGTCGAAGAAATGCTCGCGCGCGCGAATCGCAGCAGCCGCATCGTCGTCGCCTGTCATCCGCACGAGCAGTCGGACTGGTTCTCGAACACGTTTTATCTCTGGAACCGCCGCAGCGAAGTCGCGGATCTCGTCGATCTCTGGGAGGTCGCCACGCGCTGGGATCTCTTCCCGCCGGTTGCGCGCGCGCGGCTGCCGTACATCGGCAACAGCGACTTTCACAAGGAAGAACATCTGTACGCATGGAAGACGCTTCTGCCATGCGAGAAAAACGAGCGCGCGGTTCTGCGTGCGCTGGAGGAAGGACATCGCCTCGCGGTGACGCGATTGCCGTTCATCGCAGCGATGGCTGGGTGACTCATGATCGCGAGTTTTCTCTTCGGATTGATCGCGCTCGTCGGAACGATCGTCACGACCGTTCAGGCGCTGCTGGTGCGGCGTTTCCGCAAGGCGGCGCGCCCTTTTGGTTTCCCGCAGGCCGGTTCTTTCATTTCGATCCTCAAGCCGGTCTGCGGACTCGATGATGAGCTCGAGGAAAATCTCGTCTCCTTCACGCGCCTCGAGGGGATCCGTTATGAAGTCATCATCTCCGCCGAGGAGTGGAGCGATCCGGCGCTGGAAACGGCACGGCGCGTCATGCGCGCGCACCCGTTCGCGCCGTTCCGTATCGTCGTCGACGGCGGATCGCGCACCGGTGTCGTGAATCGCAAAGTCGAGCGGCTCATCGCCGCGGCGCGCGTCGCGACGGGCGACATCCTGTTCATCTCCGACTCGAACGCGCGCGTCGCGCCGGACGACCTCGCGCGCACGCTGGCGAAGTTCGACGATCCGCGCGTCGGCTGCGTGTCGAATCTCTTCACCGGCGCGGGCGCGCGCACGCTGGGCTCAGTCGTCGAGTCGCTGCATCTTCTCGGATTCGTCGTGCCGGGCGCGGTGATCGCGGCAAGTGCCGGTGTGCCGTGCGTCGTCGGGAAATCGATGGCCATCACCCGCGAAGCGCTGCATGCGATCGGCGGCTTCCAGCGCTTCCGCCGCATTCTCGCGGAGGATCAGGCGATCGGACTCGCGGTACGCGAGGCGGGATTCGACGTCGCGCTCTCGCCGGTCGTCGTGCGGAACGTGACCGTCAATCGCAGCGTGCGGTGCGCGGTCGATCGGCAGATTCGCTGGAACAAGATCCGATACGCGTTCTCCCACTTGCTGTATTGCGCGGAGCTAATCCTGAATCCGCTCGCATTCGCGATCGCCGCGGCGCTGCTCGAGCCCGCGCGGCCGGCGATGTTTCCGCTGTTCGTTCTCGCCGCGCGCTACCTGCAGCTCGCGCTGCTCAATCGCGCAATGCGCGCGGGACTCACGTGGAAGCAACTCGCCGCGACGCCGCTGCTCGACGTGCTGATGCTGTACGCGTGGTTCGCCCCCTTCTTCTCGAAGAAGATCACCTGGCGCGGATACCGTGCGCGCATCGGGCGCGACACGGAGATGATCGAGCTTGCTGCGTGACTTGTGCGCTCTTCGTGACATATACGCATTGACAAATATGAAAAACGGACGCATAGTGGCGCCATGGAATCGACGATCAAAGATGCAGTGCGCGACAAATACGCCGAAGCCGCGAGACAGGTCACGTCCGAAGGACGCGCGTCGTGTTGCGGCAGCAGAAAAAAGGCCGATCCGATCACATCGGACCTCTACGGTGACGAAGCGGCGACGCTTCCCGAACAAGCGCTCCAGGCATCGCTCGGCTGCGGCAATCCGACCTTGCTCGCACAGCTCGCGCCGGGCGAGACCGTCCTCGACCTCGGCAGCGGCGGCGGCATCGACGTGCTTCTTTCTGCGCGCCGCGTCGGACCGGCGGGCAAGGCCTACGGTCTGGACATGACCGACGAGATGCTCGCGCTCGCGAACGAGAACAAGCGCAAGGCGGGCGTCGAGAACGTCGAGTTTCTGCGCGGCGAGATCGAGAACATCCCGTTGCCGGACAACTCGGTCGACGTGATCATCTCGAATTGCGTGATCAATCTCTCGGCCGACAAGCCGCGCGTGCTCCGCGAAGCGTTCCGCGTGCTCAAGCCCGGCGGACGCTTTGCCGTGTCGGACGTCGTGCGCCGCGGTCCGCTTCCGCCGGCGATCGCGAAGAGCATGGAGCTGTGGATCGGCTGCGTGGCCGGCGCGCTCGAGGAAAACGAGTACAAGCACCTTCTCGCGGACGCGGGATTCGAGAGCGTCGACATCGAGCCGACGCGCGTCTATCGACTCGCGGACGCAGGCTCGTTTCTCCGCGACGCCGGAATCGACGTCGAGTCGCTGCCTGCGGAAGCCGACGGCGCGTTCATGAGCGGATTCGTGCGAGCTCGAAAGCCGTCCTGAAGCGCGAATCCGTTAAGATTTCGCGCCCATGAAGGACCGGATTGACGCGATCCTCCGCCGCAACCAAGCGGAGTATTTGGATTCCCTGCTTCCTCCGCGCGACGCGCTGCTCGAACAGATGGAGAAGTTCGCCGCGGAGAACGATCAGCCGATTGCCGACCCCGAGGTCGCGCAGCTCATGCGCGGACTGGTCCGTGTTCGGCGGCCGCGGCGCGTGATCGAGGTCGGAACGAACATCGGCTATTCGGTGATCGTGCTCGGACGCGAATGCGACGCCGACTCGGTGGTCGAGACGATCGAGATCGACCACAACACGCTCACGACCGCGCGGCGCTTCGTCGCCGAGGCGTCGTTGCCGTGCCGCGTCGTGTTCCATGAAGGCGCGGCGCTCGATGTGCTGCCGCGGCTCACCGGGCCGTTCGACTTCGCCTTCATCGATTGCGTGAAGACCGAATACGAGGACTATCTCGATGCGCTGATTCCGAAGCTCGAGCGCGGCGCGGTGATCGTGTGCGACAACCTGTTGTGGAAGGGACGCGTCGCGGCGGGCGATCACGATGCGAACACGGACGCGCTGCGCGCGTTCAATCAGCGGCTGATGAACGATCCGCGATTGATCACGAGCATTCTGCCGGTGGGAGATGGAACGGGCGTGTCGGTGGTGATCTGACGCGTTAGGCCGTGCGCGGTGGTTCTTTCTCGAAGCGCACGCGTTTGCGCTCCGGAGATGCCTCCGCCGTGCGCACGTGAAACTCGCATCGCGCATCGCCGTCCTGGAATCGGCGCTCGCGCACGATCTGACAGCCGGTGAGACGTCGAAGCGTGCTGACGGTCGTGCTGCAAATGTCCGGACGCGCGAGCGCGGCGGAGAGATACGGACAGTTTCGCTCGATGAGCACGTAGTCCTCGCCGCGGCGCTCGACCTGGACGAAGGGATCGCCATCGCCGTAGATCGCGCGCAGCGCATCCATCTTTCGATCGAGGGCGAATCGCGCGACGCGCGGCTCGAGCTCTTCGACGCGCTGATCGGTCATGCGCGCGAGCGCCGCCGTGAGCGCGTCGTCGCCGCCTTCCGCCACGATGGCATCGAGCATGGCTGCGACCAGCGCGGAGTACTGCTTCGGGAAAAAGTGATCGCCCGCGGGCGTGAGGCAGTACTGCACCGGCGGGCGGCCCGCCGTCGCCGCGTTTCGTGAGGCATCGTCGGATGTGCCGCAGTCGGAATCGATCCATCCGCTGCGCTGCAGATCGGTCACGTGCTTTCGCGCGGCCTCATGAGTCACGCCGAGGGCTTCGGCGATTTGCGGGATCGACAAAAGACCGCGCTCTTTCAGAAGGCGAAAAATCGCCGCGCGCGTCACGGGAACTTCGTCGAGAACACTTCGAAACCTGGACATTTTCTCGATGCGGCTTCAGAAATCGTGCCTCAGCCGCGTCCGCAATTTCCCAACCTCCGAGTTGGATATGTGCTCGCGTTTTGCACGACGCGTAAACGGGAGGAGGTATGGCAAGGATGAATTATCCACGGTTGCGATCGGCGCTCGTGTCAGTTCTGTCTGCCTCCCTGAAAAAGGAGATTGAGATGCGCAACTTTTTGATCATTTCTGCATGCGCGCTCGCGCTGTTCGCGTGTGCAACCGATTCGTACGACACCGAGGCCACGACTGCTCCGGCGATGCACTCGGGCGGCTCGATGGACAACAGCAAGACTGCGCTGTCGAAAGCGATGCGCGATCTGTGGGCCGACCATGTCGTCTGGACGCGCGACTACATCATCGCCGCGACCTCCGACGCGCCGGACGCGCAGGCCGCAGCGGCGCGCCTCCTGAAGAATCAGGAAGAGATCGGGCAGGCCATCGTTCCGTACTACGGAGCGGCCGCGGGAACGAAGCTCACCAGTCTTTTGAAAGATCACATCCTCATCGCGGTCGACCTCGTCGCTGCGGCGAAGGCCAACGATCAGGCCAAGCTCAAAGACGCCGATCAGCGGTGGCACGCGAATGCCGCGGACATCGCGACATTCCTCAGCGGCGCCAATCCGAACTGGCCGCGCGATGCCGTGCTGTCGATGATGAACGAGCATCTCGCGCTGACCACGCAAGAGGCAACGGCGCGGCTGAAGAAGGATTGGAGTGGAGACGTCGCGGCGTTCGACAAGATCTTCGATCAGGCGATGATGATGGCGGACGCGCTCACGGACGGGATCGTGAAGCAGTTTCCGGATCGTTTCCGCTCATGAAGTTTGGTGGGGCCGGCCGCCGGCCGGCCGTCACGCCGGCGGCCGGCCGGCGTGTGCGGGCGAGCCGCCCGCGTGACGGCGGGCCAGCGGCCCGCGCCACGCTATGCTTACGACGACGACTTTACGGTGCCCTTGACCGGGATCGTGACGAGCGGCGTCACTTTGTCGCTGGTGTGAATGAGGACGCTTCCGTCGAGCGCGCCCGGCTTCGCATCCTTCGCGACCTGCAGCGTCACTTCGTACTCGCCCTTCTTGTCGGTCGGCTTCACTTCCGCGGTCACACCCGCGACGCCCGACTCGGCCTTCGTGACGACGAAGACTTCCGGCGTCTTCAGGTTGTTCGAGCGCAGCACGATGGTGCGCGTCGCGGCCGTGTCCGTCGGCGCGACTTCGCCGAAGTTCACGCCCGTCGGCTCCACGCGGAACGGCGGACGGATCACGCCCGAAACGGTGAGCATGTATTCCGGCTGGTGCTTGGAGTTCGTGACGACCTTGACCTTCTCGGCGATCGGGCCCGGACGAACATCGCCGCCGCCGACCGTGATGTCGACGCGGTACTGCGACTGGCCGGTCTTGCCGACCTTCGTGATCACGTCAGCGCCTTCCGCCTTCACGACGTCGGCGCGGATCCACGGCTGCGGGCTCTCGATCTTCACGATCTCGAACGGCTCGTCTTCCTCGGAGTAGAGGATGACCGACTGCTTCTCGCTGTCGCCCTGGAGCATGTTGTAGCGCACGAATCCGACCGGATAGGCCTCGACGTACGGCTTGACGATCGCGGTGATCGTGACCTGCGCGCTCGCGGCGCTCGGGTCGTTGGTCTCGAGCGTCACGGCCTTCGAGATCGGGCCCGCGAAGTTCGTCGTGTCGACGTGCGCGGAGATCTTTCCGGTGGAGCCCGGCTTGATCAGCTTGTCGAAATCGGCGACGGTGCAGCCGCAGGTCGGCTTCGCCGCGAGAATCTCGAGATCGCCGTTGCCGGTGTTCTTGATCTCGAAGCTCCAATCGAGCTTCGTGCCTTTCGGCACCGTACCGAAATCTTTGATGGGCTCGGTCAGCGTAAGGCGCGGGGCCTTCGCCGTATCGGCGCTCTTCTTCTCATCGGCAACGACAAACGGAGCCGCGAGGATGAGAGCCAGAGCCAGCGTCGTGGCAATCATTCGCTTCGACATTGCGCAGAATCCTCCTGATATGAAAGACGGAACTATCGACGGTCTCGAACAGCCCTTCGGAAAGGGCCATTCCAATGAAAGTCGGCGGTCGGCAGTCGGCGGTCGGCAGGAGAAACGCAAGGTCGAGTTTCTGACTCGACCTTCGTCTGCTTCATACTGCCGACCGCTGACTGCCGACTGAATCATGCCTCATCTTCAAGAACTTCCTGAAATCAAACGTGTTTACCTCATCGGGATCTGCGGGACGGCGATGGCCTCGCTGGCCGGGATGCTTCAGCAGAGAGGCTACGAGGTCGCCGGTTCCGACGAGCACGTCTATCCGCCGATGTCGACGTATCTCGAGCGGCTCCGGATTCAGGTGCTCGAGGGGTATACGAAACAGCATCTCGAGACGTTTCGCCCCGATCTCGTCGTCGTCGGCAACGCTGCGGCGCGCACGAACGCGGAGGCCGCGGCCACGGTCGAGCTCGACCTGCCGTACACGTCGATGCCCGAGGCGATCTATCACCTCTTCATCAAAGGCAAACACTCGATCGTCGTGACGGGAACGCACGGCAAGACCACGACGACCTCGCTGATGGCGTGGCTGCTCGAAGCGGCGAATCGCGATCCGTCATTCGTCGTCGGAGGCATTCCGCTCAATTTCAATCAGAACTTCAAGCTCGGCGACGGAAACGAATTCGTCATCGAAGGCGACGAGTACAACACCGCGTTCTTCGACAAGGGACCGAAGTTTCTGCACTACCGCGCGAACACCCTGCTCGTGAACAACATCGAGTTCGATCACGCGGACATCTACGCGGACCTCGACGCGATCATCGATGCGTTCCGCAAAGCGGTGCAGCAGGTCGAGGCCGGCGATGTGATCGTCGCGAACGGCGACAACCACAACGTGATGTCGCTGCGCGGTGAAGCGCGCGCGGAATGGATCACGTTCGGATGGGGACGCGGATGCGATGCATTCGCGACCGACGCCGAGGAGCATCCCGACGGGACGACATTCACGGCGTGGTGGAAGGGCGAGAAGTGGTATCGCTTCAAGACCACGCTTTCCGGTCGGCACAACGTGCTCAACGCACTCGCGGATGCGGTGATCGCGCGCTCGCGCGGCATTGCCGCGGACGACATTCAGAAAGGCCTGGCGAGCTTTCAGGGCATCAAGCGAAGGATGGAAGTGCGCGGCGTCGAGCGCGGCGTGATCGTGATCGACGACTTCGCGCATCACCCGACCGCGATCGCGACCACGCTCGCCGGCGCGAAGCGGCGTTACCCGGGGCAGCGCGTATGGGCGCTCTTCGAGCCGCGCTCGATCTCGTCGTCGCGAAAAGAATTCGAGTCCGGCTACATCGACGCGTTCCATGAAGCGGATCGCGTGATCATCGGTCCGGTGTTTCATCGCGAGCGCTACGAGACGCGCTATGGCCTCGACAAGATGATGTCGGTCGAGACGATCGTCGATCGCTTGAAGAGCGATGACATTCAGGCGGAACAGATCGACGACTTCGACGACATCGCGCGCTGCGTCGCGCGCGACGCGCGCGAGGGCGACGTGATCGTGGTGATGTCCTCGGGCGCGTTCGGCGGAGTGCACGAGCGCATCCTCGCGGCCCTGAAGGAATGATTTTGGAGTGCGGCGGCCGTGCCGCCGCTTTCTCGGTGCAGCACGCGTGCGGCCATCGAAAAAGCGGCGGCATGGCCGCCGCACTCCAAAGGAATACCGCCCACCTCGTTACCGTTCCCCACGATTCCAACAACCGAATCTGTGAGGGAGAACTATGCCCGAGAACAAAGCACACGAGCTTCTGCGGAAGCACAACATCCACGTCGACGACGTGAAGGAGCGCCGCACGACGCTTCATCACCTGCGCAAGATCGTCCACGCGGAAGAGCTGCCGTTCGACGTCTTCAAAGCGCTCGTCAAGATGCGCCGCTGAGCGGTTGGCGGTTGGCAGTTGGCGGTTGGCGGTAGAACGATTCGGGTCTCTACCACCAACTGCCAACCACCAACCGCCAACTGCCTTACAATTCCCGCCCCATGCCGTTTCGTGACGAAGCGAATGCCCTGATTCAACGCAAGAAGTTCGACGATCTGGAGGCGCTCTGGATGAACCAGATCGAGAGCGACCCGAGCGACGTCGATGCGTTTCTCAATGCCGCGAAAGCGCTCCGCAAAGCGGAGCAGCGCACGCAGTCCGATACGCTGTTAGGTCTCCTCAGCGACGTGCTCAAAGAGCGCAAGCTGTGGGCGCAGCGTCTCCAGGTGCTGAAGGAGATCGGACGCCTCTCGAAACATCCCACGCAACTGCGGCCGCAGATCGAAGAGGCGCTGAGGAAGAGCGTCGGCGAGCACAAAGGATTCGCGCGTGCGTATCAGTACGCGGGCTTCGCGGATCCGCAGAGCAATCCGGTCGAGCGCGCGGAGAAGATCGAGACCTGGCTCACGTACGACGAAGGCGAGTGCTTCTTCATGACCGGACGCGGCGCGGGCGTGGTCACCGAGCTCAATCCGGAGCTCGGCATCTGCCGGCTCGATTTCGAAAAAGAGAAGCGCGTCTCCGTGCCCCTCGGCGCCGCAGCGAAGTTTCTCGTCCCGCTTCCCGCGGGCCACATCCTCCGCCAGAAATTCACCGACGCCGACAAACTGAAAGCGTTTGCCAAGGATTCGCCGGCGGAGTTTCTCGCGCAGCTCCTCAAGAGCTTCGGACGCCCGATGGTGATGGCCGAAGTGCGCGATGCGGTGATCGGCATCGTGCCCGAAGAAAAGTGGAGCTCGTGGTGGACCGCGGCGCGCAAAAACCCGCAGGTCGTCACGAGCGGCACCGGCGCGAAAGCGACGTACGCGTTCGCGGGATCGACCACCGATGCGGAGACGGTCATTCGCCGCGACTTCGAGCGCGCCGACGTGAAGTCGAAGCTCGAGCTCGCGCGGAAGCACAGCGGGCGCAGTAAAGAACTGGCGGACGCGTTTTCGTCCGCGCTCGCGAATGAAGCGGCGAGGCTCGCGCGCACCGATGCGTCGATGGCATGGCAGATTCTGGCGACGCTCGAGTCGCTGCCCGGCGCGTATACCGCGACGATCGACCCGGCCTCGCTGCTCAGCGGACCGACGGCGTCGCGCACCGTCGCCGGCGTCGCCGACAAGGCGCTGCGCGAGAAAGCGCTCGCCGTCGTGCGCGCGAATCATCCCGAGTGGCCGAAAGTCTTCGCCGAAGAGTTCTTCCTCGACGACGAGCCGCGCTTTCTCACGAGCATCATCAATGCGCTCGAAGAAGCGGGCCACACCAACGTGCGCGATCGCCTGATCGACGAGACGCTGCGCTATCCGCGTCGCCATCCGCGCGCGTTCTACTGGTACGTCAAGCGCCTCAACGACGACGAGTCGCTCGGCGACAAGGCCACGTATGCGCTGCTTTTCCAGATTCTCGACGCGCTCACGCACGACGAGTTCTCGCCGGTGCGGGCGCGTCTCAAGGATCTCTTCGACAAAGGTGCGCTCGTGATCCGCATCGTGATGGCGCAGGACAACGAAGAGCAGGCGCGCAAGCTCGTCGAGACGCTCGACCGCTACGGCGTGATCGAAGAGTACCGCCGCGACATCGTCAAGCACGCCGCGATCATGAAGTATCCGTCGCTGCGCGAGCCGCAGCAGGAGCCGGTCTACGCGACCGCGGACATGCTCGAGAAAAAACGCGCCGAGCTGCAGCACCTCAAGAACGTCGAGATCCCCGCGAACTCGAAAGCGCTGCAGGCCGCGCGCGAGATGGGCGACCTGCGCGAGAACTTCGAGTACAAGGCCGCGCGCCAGCGCGCCGAGTATTTGTCCGCGCGCGTCGGGGAGATCGCATCCGAGATCTCACGCGTGCGCGTGCTCGATCCGTCGCAGATCGACACGACCGCCGTGCGCGTCGGTACGAAGATCGAGCTGAGCAACGGCGACGTCCGCCGCGATGTGACGATTCTCGGGCCGTGGGAGTCCGATCCCGAGCACGGCGTCTACTCGAATCAATCCGACGTGGCGAAGGCGCTCATCGGCCATGCCGCGGGGGAAGTCGTGACGTTCATGGGGAACGACTACGTGATCGAGTCGATCCGGCGCTGGAGCGAGTAGGGCGAACTGCGCGCTCCACCTGGCGTACAATTCCCGCCGACATTTCTGGTCCGGAGGAACCACCCGAGATGACCTATGTGATTGCAGAGCCATGCATCACCACGAAAGACACTGCGTGCGTGGACGTGTGTCCGGTCGACTGCATTCATCCGCGAAAGGATGAGGCGACCTTCGAGAAAGAGACGATGCTCTACATCGACCCCGAGGTGTGCATCGACTGCGGCGCGTGTGAGCCGGCGTGTCCGGTTCAGGCGATTTTCCCGGCCGACCTCGTTCCGGATCAGTGGAAGCAGTACACACAGATCAACGCGGACTGGTACAAGCAGACGTGACGTTTGTGATCCAGCTCACCAGATCGCCCCGAGTTGTGGTATAGATTCGCTGTCGATTTCGACTTCAGCGCCGTTCGACGGCAACAAAGGGGCGTAGCGCCCCTTTTTGTTTTTTCCGAAAAGATCTTTGAATCATTGTTCGAGACCCTTCAGCTTCGCGCCCACCTCGGACCCAACCACGGTAGAGCGGGCGAATGGGCGTGCCTCCGTGGACAATTGCTGAAGCTACCTCTCTCTCTCTGCAACGCGGGCCGGAGGGTCTCGATCAGCGACTGAAACAGAAAACGGCGACGAAAGGTCGCCGTTTTCGTTTGGAGTGCGGTAGCGCCCAGCTACCGCTTTCTATGACGACGGAGTCGCCGCTCCGCGGCGTTTGAAAGCGGTAGCGCGCTACCGCACTCCAAACTATCGCCCCTTCAACATCCCGAAAATCCCTCGCACCACCTGCTGCGTGAGTGTGCGCGTCGCCTGCCGCGCGACGGTTTGGACGGTGCGCTCGACCGCGCTTTGACGTGCGCGGCCACGGCGTCGCGGCGTCTGCTGGCGCCATTCGAACTCGTCCTTTTGCGACTCCTCGGAAACTTCTTCGCGCGTTTCGACGCTCTGTTCAAGTTTTTTCTGCAGCATCTCGTGCGCGCTCTCGCGATTGATCGACGTCGCGTATTTCGGCGCGATCGGAGACGCGGCGATCACGCGTCCGTATTGCGCATCGTCGATCGCCGACATCGACGAGGAGGGCGCGATGATCTGCGCGGGCACGACCGGCGTCGGGATGCCTTTCTCGTCGAGCACGGTGACGACCGCTTCGCCGATGCCGAGGTTCGTGAGCGCGCTCGCGACGTCGACTTCTTTGGTGATCGGAAACGTCGACGCGATCGCTTTCAGGTTCTTCGCGTCTTTGGCCGTGAAGACGCGGAACGCGTGCTGGATGCGATTGCCGAGCTGCGCGAGCACGTCTTCGTCGACGTCCTTCGGCGTCTGCGTGATGAAGAAGACGCCGATGCCTTTTGAGCGAATGAGCCGTGCGATCTGCTCGATGTGCTCGACCAGTGCGGACGACGCGTCGGCGAAGAGCTGGTGCGCCTCGTCGAAGAAGAAGACCAGTTTCGGCTTGTCGGGATCGCCGACTTCGGGCATGCGGTAATAGAACTGCCCGAGGAGCCACATGAGGAAGGTGGAGTAGAGACGCGGCTTGTCCTGCACGTCGGCGAGCGAAAGGATGTTCACCACGCCTTTGCCATCGACCGTGCGCAGCAGATCGTGAATGTCGAGCTCCGGCTCGCCGAAGAATTTCGCCGCGCCCTGCTGCTCGAGCTCGACCATCTTGCGCACGAGCACACCCACGGTTGCGGACGACATCCCTCCGTACTGCTTCAGCTCCTCCTTGCCTTCGTTCGAGAGGTACGTGAGGACGCCGCGGAGATCGTCGAAGTCGAGCAGCGGCATGCGGCGGTCGTCGCAGTATTTGAAGACCATCGCCA
>Ga0075418_10002834_pt1 | contig 19832 bp, 18 predicted proteins | sample SoiMetdeltSBSDD2_FD_81776 | JGI IMG/M metagenome (GOLD analysis project Ga0075418, IMG submission 81776) | Bulk soil microbial communities from a Populus tree surrounding site in Tennessee, USA - Soil MetaG P. deltoides SBSDD2 | ecosystem: Environmental > Terrestrial > Soil > Tree plantation...
CAACTCGTGACCCGGACCAACGCGGCGCTCGAGTCGCTGCGGGAACTGACCCGCGGCGTGTTCCCGACCCAGCTGGTCCGGGCAGGTCTTCCTCGCGCGCTCACGTCGCACCTGGCCCGGCGCGGACTCGCGCCCGCACTCCACGTCGAGCCGTCGGCCGACCGGCGGTTCCCGGCCAGTGTGGAGGCGGCGGTCTACTTCTGCTGCGCCGAAGCATTGAGCGCCGGGTCAGGATCCGCCCGGATCGACCTGCTGGTGGCGGGCCAGGACCTGATCGTCCGGATCTCTGGCTTCGCCCGCGACGAGGTCGACGTACAGTCCATGGTCGATCGCGTCGAGGCGGTCGGTGGGTCGCCGTCGCTCACAGACGCGGGCGTGCTCACCGTCAGCATCCCGGTCGGCGTTGACGAGCCGGCGCCGGCTCCGGTGTAGCCCGGTCAGGTGAGGGCGGCCGCCCACGCGGCCGCGAGCCGGTCCGCGCCGAACGCGGCCTTCGCGATGTACGCCGCCGCCCCGCAGCCTGCGAGGTCGAAGTCGTCCTCGTCATAGGTCGAGAGCAGTACGACGATCGGCGCGTCGGCGGACAGCGTCATCTGCCGCGCGGCCTCGATGCCGTCGATCCCGGGCAGGTTGACGTCCATCAGCACCAGGTCCGGCTGCAGCCGTGCGAGAGCGGTCAGCGACTCCTCGCCCGATATGGCAGACCCCACCACGACGAAACCGTCGGTCTCTGCCACGACAGTCGCGATCGCCCGGCGGAACGGCTCCTGGTCATCCACGACCAGCACGCGCACATCTGCCACCTGGGCACCTCCCTATCGCCATGGTGTTGCAACGAATGCCGGTCGGGACATGGTGCTATCCACCCGGACCCGGGGTGGTTGTCCGCACCCTTTCGGCGGGGTCAGCGGGCGGCCGGCCCTCCGGTGGCCTCGAGGAAGGCGAGGACCGCCATCACCCGGCGGTTGACGTCGGACTCGTCCGACAGGCCCAGCTTCTGGAACACCGAACCGACGTGCTTCTCCACGGCACGCTCGCTCATGAACAGTGCCTTCGCCGTCGCCGCGTTGCTGCGACCGGCCGCCAACTCCTGCAGCACCTCCCGCTCGCGGTCGGTGAGCCCGAGCAACGGCGAACGCGACTCCTGCGCCTTGCGCGCCAGCAGACCCTCGACCACTCTCGGGTCGAGAACCGACCCGCCCCGCACCACGTCCTGCAGGGCGCGGACCAGCTCGTCGAGCTCCGACACCCGCTCCTTCAACAGATACCCGAGTCCGGCGACTCCCTCGGACAACAGGTCGAATGCGTAGTCCTCCTCGACATACTGCGACAGCACGACTACCCCGGTAGACGGATACTCGGCCCGGATCTGCTTGGCCGCATCGATGCCCTCGGTCGTGAACGTCGGAGGCATCCGGATATCGGTGAGCACGGCGTCGGGGTGGTGCTCGGCGACCGCTTTCAGCAGCGAGCTCGGGTCGGCGACCGTGTCGACCAGCTCGATGTCGTCGGCTTCGCCGAGCAACGCGCAAATGCCCTCGCGCACCAGAAAGTTGTCATCCGCAACGACGACACGCAACACCACGAACACCACTGTAGGCCCCGCCGCCGTCCCACTGGCCTACAGCAAGTCCGGGAGTCGGTGCGGGCTCGGTCCCTCCAGCGGGTGACCTGAATGCCGCCGGCGAGGGAGGCCGGCCGACGCTGGTTTTCCTAGCGTCGACGCCATGGCCGAGCACTGCGAGTTCGCTCGCGAGTGAAGGGACGAACGTGGAGAGTATCAACGCATCGACCAGCATGCCCACGCCCGCCCGGCGACCGCCGGCCGCGGGACCACGCCGCAGGCCCTTCAAGGCGCTGGTACGGCGCGCGACCGAGCCCGTGCCGGGAGTCGCCCGCTGGGCCGTGTGGGCGGCGCATGTGATCCCGTTGCTGACCGTTCCGTCCGGGCTGTGGCGGATCGCTCTGGGCATCGGCGTGCCGATGGGCTTCGGCGGCGACCTGGCTCGCGTCTACGCGGCCCCGGGCTGGATCACGCCTTACGTGATCGCGTTGACGCTGGTCAGCGAAGCCGTTGCGCTGCTCTCGTTCGCGTTGATCACGCGGTGGGGTGAGACAGTGCCAAGCTGGATGCCGCTCGTCGGCGGGCGCAGCATGCCGGGCGGGCTGGTGACATCCGCGGCGGCGGTGGGCACGGTCGCGCTGGTGCTGATCGCGGTACCGACCGTGGCCGTGTGGAACGGTCCCGAGAACATGGGTGATCCCGACGCCCCGCAGGGCCTCGCCGGAGTAGTGATGACGGCGACCTACGCACCCATGCTGGCCTGGCCGCCACTACTGGCGGCTTTGACCGTCGCCTACTGGGTCCGCCGCCGAGCCTGACCACTGGGCGGTCGAAGCGTGGGCATGAGTTTGGGCATGAATCACGGACGACCCCTGCTGCTCCGATCGGCCATGCCTGCGGTGTGGAAGGCGCTACGTGGAGCGGCCGTCACAACCTGCGCCAGCGTGGCGGCTGGGGCTTCGAGGACGTCACGAAGGGTCGTGTTCGACGCATCGCCATGCGCGAGGAAGTCGAGGCGGAGCCGACGAGGGCTCCGCGTGGCAAGGTGTGCTGCGTACCACCCGACGGCATCGATCACTGGGTTACGGTCTTGCGGACGTCCCACGAAGAGCTCGCCTGCGTGGACCGCCCAATCGAGCGCAACGACGAGCTCGAGCACGGTGAGACAGGTGGAGGCGCTGGACGAGATCGGTCGGTGCCACTGGCAGGGGATCCCCTGAGCTACCTAGCTTGGTCTGCGAGGACCCGCGTTTCGTCCACGCGGGCGCGACCCTCTGACTTCGGGAGGACCCATGCCGGACTACGGGCGACCGCTTCGATTCGGCGTCTTCCCCACACCTGAGGCGCGGATGCTGGACCAGGTCCTGACGCTGGCTCGAGTTGCGGACGAGGAGAACCTGGAGTTCGTCGGGATCCAGGACCACCCTTATCAGCGGCGCTTCCTCGACACCTGGATGCTGATGGCGACCGTACTGGCGAAGACGGAGCGGGTCGGCGTCTTTCCAGATGTAGCGAACCTGCCGCTACGCCCGCCCGCGGTGCTGGCCAAGGCGGCCGCGAGTCTGGACGTCCTGTCGGGCGGGCGGTTCGAGCTCGGCCTCGGTGCGGGATCGTTCTGGGAGGCGGTCGAGGCCATGGGTGGACCGCGGCGGTCACCGGGCGAGGCGGTCGACGCTCTCGTCGAGGCCATCGAGGTCATCCGGCTGATGTGGTCGGACCAGCGCTCGGTCCGCTTCGACGGCCGTTACTACCGGCTCGCCGGAGTGAAGGCAGGGCCGGCGCCAGTCCACCCCATCGGCATCTGGCTCGGCGTCGGCGGTCGCCGGACGCTCGCATTGGTCGGCCGAACCGCAGACGGCTGGGTGCCGTCAAGCGGATGGGCAACGCCGGACACACTCCCCGACATGCAAGCGTGGATCGACGAGGCCGCGGTCGCTGCCGGCCGCAACCCCGCCCAGATCGCGCGGGTCTACAACGTCTGGGGCACTATCGGCGGAACAGGCGGCTTCTTGCAAGGCGGGGTCGGGCAATGGGTGGACGAGCTCACCGAACTGGCGGTCGAGCATGGGATGGACACGTTCATCTTTGGTCCGTCCGCGGATCCCGTGCCGCAGCTGCAGCGCTTTGCGGCAGAAGTGGCGCCCGAGGTGCGCGAGCGAGTCGCCCATGACCGCAGGTAGTCCTTCGTCAGGACGAAGGACCGAAGCTCACGCTCGGTGTCGGCGGGGTCGCCGCCTCGTTGCCGCTGGCTCAACTGGTATGGGTCTGGGAGCGCTCCTTCCGGCGCGAGTACGCAGGGGCGGCTCCGAGTAAGTGAGCTCAGCGCGGGATCTAAGGGTTCGCCGGACGCCTGGCCGAGTGATTCTTCGGACAGTCGAAGCATGTCGTACATCGTCGAGCCGCACACCACCGCTACTTCGCTGTCGCCCACGGGGGCGCCAGACCTGTACCGCGTGCGCAGCCACCTGGCCGCGGCCGTGGTCTGCGCGTTGGTCTGTTTCGCGCCATTGGGGATCGCCGCAGTCGTCTACGCGGGCAACGTCCGGACCCGGCTGGCGCTGGGCGACGTCGAGGGTGCCCGTCGTGCGTCGCGGATGGCGAAGCGGCTGTGCTGGGCCAGCGCGACGGTGACGCTGGGCTTCCTGATGGTGATCGTCGTCGGCGCGGGCGGCTACTCCGACATCCACTGACCGCCCAGACCGCGCCCACTAAACAAGAGGCCGGGTCCGTTGCTACGGACCCGGCCTCTCTTTGCGTGGTCAAGGCAGATAGCCGCCGTCGTGCAGGCCGGCCGACCGCTCGAACACGTTCTGGTGGTAGTCCCCTGCGGTCCGGGCGCACTCGGCGCCGTACAGCGCGGGGAACGCGGGGCCGAACATGGCCCACTGGTCCGAGTGCCTCGACTCGTGGCGGTGTCTCTCGGTCCCGCCCAGGTCGCCGTACAGCCAGACGTTGCCCACCGTCGTGCCCGCGTTGACATAGCCGCTGTGCATCGCCTCGCAGGTCACGGTCAGGTCGCCGTGGACGTTGCAGGTGCCGCCGTGCGTTCGACCCCAGACGACAGCCACGGCGCTGACCGGCAGGTTGGCGACTGCCCGGCCGACGGTGACGAGCTGGGGACTGACAGCCGCGACGGCGACCGCCAGCACAGCGAGGACGCGGTTGTGCCGCGCTGCGATGTCGACTGGCTCGTAGTGCTGCGTGCGAGTGCTCATGCCAACAGCGTCGAGCAGTCAGGTCCTCACCGCGTCCGGCGTTCACCTCGTCTGCGATCCCGGCACCCTTATTCAGCGCTCGGCTACGAACGCCACCTCTCTCGACCGTGAACCAAATCACCCGCCCGGCCGCCGCCGTCCTCGGTCCATGGATCCTCGGCAGGGGGAGGCACGTCGTCCGTCCAGGCCTCCTCGGGCCAGCAGACCGGGCACAGCGACGTGTACCCGTGAGCGCGGTCTCCTTCACCCGTTGTCGGCAGACCGCAAGTTGTCATGTCGGGATTGTCCGAACCGAAGTTGTGCATCTTGGCGCTGTTATGAGTGTCAGCCGGGGAAACGCACGGATGACGCTTCTGATTAGCCACGTCGGACCTCCCCCAGACACGAATCGATACTTGAGTTCTACACCTCATCCGGTTCCGAGGGGAAGAGATTCAGTCGGTGGGCAGCTGTGGCGGCTTGCAGTCGGTTCGATACGCCAAGTTTTGCGATGATGTGGGAGACGTGGACGCTGACTGTGCTCTCGGTGATGAACAGCCGTCTAGCGATCTGCTGGTTCGAGTAACCCTGGGTGAGGAACAGGAGGACGTCTCGTTCGCGCGGCGTCAGAGGTACCGGGAGCTGGGCCGAGCTCCGAGGTCGGGCTGCAGCAGGAGTACTCACCTCGGCTGGACTTCCCGCCAGTGCATCTGAGGACACCCCTGCATGTCGCGCGAGTGTTCGCAACGAGTTCTCCAATGGTACGCACCCGAGTTTCGTAGCGGTCTGCAGAGCTGCGGCGAGTGCGCGGGATCCCTGCGCGCGAGCGCGGGTGCCGAACAGTTCCTCGGCCTGCCGCCACTGCGCGTACGCCGCGGGGTAGGGGCATTCGAGCGACTCCCATTCCACGGCGAGGTCTGTCCACGGGTCCGCTGATTGCCTCATGGACGCGCGAGCGGCCTCTGCCTCGCACAGCAGCAGGTAGGCGTGGCCCAAGACCCCTGTGTCGCGTCGTGCGGCGTCCTGGGCGATGGACAGCAAGTGTGCAGTCTCTCGGGTGGCCGATTCGCGAATGACTCGATCAGCCCTGGAGGTCACCAGATCGGCGTGCGCGCGCAATGCAAGGCTGCACATGCTGACCACTAGTCGACCGTCTTGCTGATCGGCGAGATGGCCGAGCGACTCGCGCGCAATGCGGTAGGCCTCGTCCGCGTCGCCCTGCCAGAGGAGATTTTCCGCGCGTGCGGAGGAGACGTCGTGCAGCGCGTATGGATCGTCCGGACGCGCGAACCGTTCGATAGCGGACATCTGCCGCTCGAAACCCGGACCGTCACCGCGCGCTACCGCAATACGGGCAAGCTCAAGATGAAGAGCCAGCGCCATGCCCTCGGCCGCCCACTGTTGCTGCAGCTCACGGGCGAGTTCCTCGGCCTGGTCCCATCGACCGGTCGCCACCAGAGCATGCACCCAGTTCTCGACGAGCGTGGGCGCCACGAGCAGCAACGGCCCGAAACGCTGGCAGGTTCGCGCGCCCTCGGCCGCGATTTCCAGCAAGTCGCCCAGCTGGCCGGCGGTCGAATGAAGGAAGGCGAGATTTCCGAAGCAGCGAACGACAGCCTCGAACGCGTCGGCGGCAAGTGCCTCGGACAGGCATTGCCGCAGTTGGGCCGCGCCTTTCTCGAGGTCGCCTTGCTGCGCGATCACGGTGGCGAGCGTGATGCGGGCCTGCAACTCGTCGCGCGTGCTGTCTGACTCAGCGGCCAGCGCGATGGCGCGTTCGGCCGCCGCCCGGCCGCGTTCGTACTGGCCGGTCACCGTCAGCCCTCTCGCGAGTGCGGCGAGCACTCTTACACGCAGCGCCGGCTCACCGGGCCCAGTCGCCAGATCGGCTTCGCTGCGTTCGTACGACGCAAGCGCAGCAGCGGGATCACCAGCGGCCCACAGCGCCTCGCCCAGCTCATGCTCCAACCGTGCGCGGTCGAGTCCCGCTTGCGGAACCGTCGGTAAGCCGGCGCGGAGAAGTTCGGCCGCGCTCGATGGCTGCCCGGCCCACCGTGCCATCTCGGCCTCGCGACAGAGCAGCTCCTGGTAGGACAGTCCGCTCAGTTCCTCCGGGTCGTCGACCCGGTTCCAGAGCACGTCCCTGGCCACAGACAGTTGGCGGCGCGCCTCAGCGAACGCGTAGACGCCTCGTGCGTAGCCGGCCGCGGACATGACCGCGGGAAGCGCGGCCGTGTACTCCCCGGCTGCCACGAGGTGGTGGGCGAGCTGAGCAAGGCCGGTGGGCAACCCATCCCGGCGCGAGAGCCGAATCCCTTGAACGGCGGCCCGGTGCGCAGCCGTCTGTTCGCTGTGCAGCATCTCCCTGAACACGCTTTCCCGCAGGATCGCATGACGGAAGTCGTAGTGCTCGGCCTCCGCGATCAGCAGCCCACGCTCTGTGAGGAGCCGAAGGTTCGGCGCCACGTCGCGGCCCGTGCTTTCGATGGAGCTCTCGAGGACTTCGTGCGGGATGTACTGTCCGAGTACCGCGGCTACGTGCAGTGCGAACCGGGCGTCGTCAGGCAGGTCGTCGACGGGACCCAGCATTGCTTGACGCAGTGCCTCGGTGTGGGCGCCCTCGATCTCGTCGTTGGCCGCCAGCTCGAGAGCGATGAACGGGTTGCCGTCGGACAGGTCGATCACCTTGTTGTGCTGCGTGGCCGGGAGCCGGACGTTCGACGTGGCTAGAAGCTGCCTGATCTGGTTTGCGGTGAGCGGTTTCAGATGGATGTCGCGGCTCACGTCCGCACGCCTCAAGTCTCCGATCGCCTTGCGTGTGTGCGGGTCCCGGGCGAGAGCATCGTCCCGGCAGGTGAGCACGAGCAGGAGTCGTTCCTGCGTGGCCGTACGGGCCAGGTAGTTGAGGAGGTCCAGGCTGGACGAATCGGCCCAGTGGATGTCCTCCACCACTGCCATCACCGGCTGGCGCTCGCCAAGGTGGTGCAAGACCCAGAGCACACTCGTGAACAGTCGCGACCGCTCCAGCCCGACGTCCGGAGAGGCGACACCGGAGGACGACCCCGAAACGGTTAACACGGTGCGCAACAGCTCCCACGTCGCGCCGGCGACCTCCTCCGGGCTGTCCGGCGCCGCGGCGATCTGGCTCAGCATCTCGACGAACGGTCCAAAAGGCAGCTCACCGCCACTGACCGGCGTGCAGTGTCCCAGCGCAACGAGCACGTCGGAGCGGCGAGCCTGCTCGATCAGCGTCTCGGCCAGCCGGCTCTTCCCCATACCGGCCTCGCCTCGGATGAGGGCTACGCTCGCCTGACCGACGCGGGCCGAGGTCAGGCACGCGTCGAGCAGCTGCAGTTCCCCCTGCCGGGCGATCAATGGGCGCGCCGACTCCACCTTAGAAGTCAAACATCGTTTGACGGGCCCGTCACTGCCTAGGCGACCTGGTCAATGGCACTCCCGCAAGCTCAGGACTCCTCCTGCCTACGGGCAGTGCGTCTCTTGTAGACAGGTGGTGAGCCGGAACCTTCGCCGATTGCCTTGCGGATGTGGTGGATCAGGACTCGCGGCAGTCAGGCTGGGGTCGGCTCGCGCTCGGCTACGGGTTCCTTGCCTGGCGCCAGCCTCCGAGCGACCGCGAGGAAGGGGAGTAGCAGCGCCAGGTTGAGCAGCGCCGCAGGCCGGGCCTCCATGCCGGCGACCACATAGCCGAGCCAGATCAGCAGGCCGAGGGCGGCCCACCATGGCAGGGCGTGGGCGCGCCAGAGTCCGACGCCGGCCCCGACGACCGCGAGGAGGGTGCCCAGCAGGAACATCAGGAGCGCGATCGCCAGCAGCCTGTCGTCGCCGGAGGCGGACGCCGCACGCGCCGCCAGGTCGCGGTCTGCCTCCTGGGCCAAGGACCCCAGAGGGATGTAGTAGAAGGCCCAGTGCATGGCGAGACCAAGCGTGGAGATGAGCCCCAGCAAACCGGACAAGGCTGCGAGCACCGGGCGGGTTCGGCCGACGACAACCGCGATTGCGAGCAGCGCCAGGGCCCAAGCGGCGATGTATGCCAGGTCGAGGTACGCCGCGGCGTGCCACCAGGCCAGGCGGTCGGCCACCGCCTGCAAGTGCGAGGCCGCGTCCGCGACAGAATCGGACTCGATCTCGACGTAGGCGTTGTCGACGGTGAGCCGGACCCACTCTGCGGCGGTCAGGAGCACTGGGCTGAGGACGAGCCCAGCAGACAGGATCAAGGTGTTCGGTCTGTTCATACCTCGACGATCCCGTTGGAGTCCCTTGCTGTCGTCCGCCGGCCGTCGCGGACATCCACGCCCTGCGCACCGCCTCGATGCTGCTGCGGGCTTACTTGCACCATCCCGTGGTCGCACGGACGTCATTCCCGGGTCGCTGTTCGACCGCGCTGAGTAGCGGTAGCGTCCGGCTGTGAGCTCGCTAGACCGCGTGGGGCGACTGGTCCGCCGGCACCAGTTCGACATCTCCCTGGTGGCGCTGCTCCTCGTCCTCCATCTGCTCGGATTCGGGCAGTCGCCAGGGGTCGGCGTTGCCGCCACCCTGCTCAGCGCGGTCCCGATCCTGGCCCTGCTATTCCGGCGAGTGGCGCCGCCCGTCGTCGCGGTCGCGTACCTCGGGGCGAGCAGTGTCTCGGTGCTGCTCGACATGCCTGACGCGAGTAGCGCGTTGACCGTGGTGGTCGTCGTCGCCGGCGCGTATTCGGCAGGCGCCTACATGTCCTTGCCATGGGCCTTGGCAACGCTGTGTCTGTGGTGGTCGTCACTGCTGGTGGACTTCGTCTCCGGACGGGAAACCGGTGGTGCTGGCGACTACCTCTTCGCGGGCCTCATCCTCGTGTGCGCGTTCGTGCCCGGCGTCGTGGCGCAGCGACTTCGAAGGCAGGCCGAGGCTGGGCGCGCAGCACTGGACGCGGCGACCAGCGAGAAGGAGCAGGCTGCCGAGGCGGTGGCCGCTGAGCGAGCCCGCATCGCACGGGAGCTCCATGACGTTGTCGCGCATGCGGTTTCGATCATGGTCGTTCAGTCAGCAGCCGCGGATGAGCTGATCGAACGGGACCCGGCGCGGGCGCATGTCGCGCTGCGCGCCGTCCAGGATGCGGGCCGCGCCGCGGTGATGGAGATGGCGCGGATGCTCGACCTGCTCCGCGGTACGACGAGCGGAGACGACATGTCACCGCTGCCGACTCTCGACCGGCTGAGCGACCTGGTCGAGGAAGCCCGGCTGGCCGGCGCCGACGTGGAGCTGCATCGGAGTCCGATACCCGCACTGCCGGCGGCGATCGAGCTCTGCGCGGTCCGGGTCGTCCAGGAGGCGTTGACGAACGCCGCCAAGCACACGCACAACCCCCATGTCCGGGTGGCGGTGGGCAGCGCCGACGGCCTACTCGACGTCGTTGTCGAGGACGACGGTGGGTCCGGGCCCCGGGCCGGTACAGGCACCGGGCACGGCCTGCTCGGGCTGCGCGAACGGGTCGAGGTCTTCGACGGCACCATGGACGCCGCACCACGAGCAGGCGGTGGCTTCCGCGTTCGGGTGGCGCTGCCGATCGGGAGCATGCCGTGACCACGGTCGTGATCATCGACGACGAGGAGCTGTTTCGCAGCGGGCTTCGGATGGTGATCGAGTCACGCACCGGCATCGATGTCGTGGGCGAGGCGGCCGACGGCGCCGCGGCGGTGAGCGTAGTTCGCGAACTCCGACCCGATGTGGCCCTCATGGACATCCAGATGCCCAATGTCAGCGGGATCGAGGCGACCCGACGGATCGTGTCGCTCGGCTTGGACACCCGCGTGCTGATGCTGACGACCTTTGGCATGGACCGTTACGTGGTGGAGTCGCTGCGCGCAGGCGCGAGCGGCTTTCTGCTCAAGACGGTGCCGCCCGACGAGCTCGTAGCGGGCATCGTGACAGTCGCCCGTGGAGAGTCTCTGCTTGCGCCGGTGATCCTTCGCCGGCTACTGGCGGAGTGGACGACACGGTGGCAGCCGGACGAGCACGACCCCCGGCTCGACAGGCTCACCGATCGCGAGCGGGAGGTGCTTCGCCTGATCGGCCGTGGCCTGTCGAATGCCGAGCTCGCCTCGCACTTCCACCTCGCGGAACCGACGGTGAAAACCTATGTCAGCCGGATCCTCGCAAAGACCGAGTCGCGAGACCGCGTACAGGCCGTCGTGCTGGCATACGAGACCGGACTCATCCGCCCGGGGAGTCAGCCCACGGGCTGACACCGGCAGCACTCGTTGCCACGAGCAACTTCTCTGCCATCGGTATCAAGCCCGTGACGCTTCAAACCCAGGACGGTTCACCCGCGTTGTGGGTCGAGGGGTGGGCGGCGGATGAGGCGGATGGCGAGTGTGATGATCCAGGCCCAGAACACGGCGTAGGGCAACAGCCAGAGCGATCCCTCCCAGGCGTACCGAGCGACGATGAGGCCGACTCCGGCGGCGATGGCCCACCACCCCCACCACGAGGGAAACGCCCGGCTGTCCAGGAGGATCCAGCCGACCGCCACCGCGAAGCTGGCCATGGCCAGCCAGGCGTTGGCGAAACCGAGGTTGCCCACATCGAACGCGTACAGCGCGACGGCTGGATCGAGCTCGGTGCCACGGTTGGCGGCCGCGTCCCAGCTGGCGTCCAAGGCGCCGTATGCCGCGAGGAGTGTTCCGGACACCAGTGCGACCGTGGAGCGCCACGCGGGTTCACCCTCGACCCGGCGCAGTAGTGTCGCGAGGCCGACGACGAACCAGAGGAAGACCAGCATGCCGATCGAGGCGGTCGCCTCGGCGGCGTGGACCCAGCCGACGGCGGCATTGCGGAAGAAGGTGGCGGCTTCGTCCTGCGTGGCGTCGAACGGCGGCTCGCCCGCTGTCGAGATCGCGATGATAGGACCGAAGAGGAGCACAACTGCGGCGATCGCCGCGACACCGGTGGTCCGGGCGAGGGTGCTCCAAGGGTCGCGAGTCGTACGTCTGGGGTCGGGGCTCAGTCTCGGTTGCATGCGTGGGGCCTTCCGTGGTGTGCCCGGGGAACAGTCATGGCCGCATTAGTGGGCTGACGCGAGGAGCCCCGGTCCGGAGCAGCCCGATCCCTGAGGCGACGGCCCACAGCCCGATCCCGCCGGCGAGCGGGAACAGGGGGTCGAGCCGGTCGGTGAACAGAAAGGTCGCTCCGGCGAGCGCGAAACCCAGGCCGCCGACGACGCCGGGCACCGCCACCACCCAGTTCCCGAGCGTGTGAGTCGCCGCGCCGGCCACGGCGAGCGCCGAGATGCTGAGCCCGAAGGCCGGCACCGTGATGCTCTCCAGCACGAGGTTCACGTCGATGAGCGGCGTGGCCTCGCCCGCGTCGATCCGCTCGGCCTCGGTTGCCATCACCAGGTGCAGGACCATGTCGGCGGCCGCGGCCACGGAGGCCGCGGCCGCGATCACCGCGGCTGTCTGTGTCCTGCGGTGGGCAGCGAGAGTACGGCCGCGCGCCAGCACGACGAGGGCAGCGGCGATGATGGCCAATCCGGCCAACAGCACCGCATGAGCGGGATACCAGGCCGGGTTGTCGAACATGATCCGCACGTGTTCCTTCAGCGAGACACCCGGCGGATCCTCCTTCGGATGCATCCCGCCCCCGGCGAAGAAGAGGACTCCACCGGCAACCAGGCCCCACCCGACCAAGGGGCTGGTTCGGCTGGTGCGGACGGGCTCGTCACTCATCGGCGTGGCAGTCATGAAGCCGACGATAGAAACCTGCGAACGTCCGGAGAACGTGGCCGACCACCGACATGGCCTGCAGACTTCCACACCCGGAGCGGGGGTTGTCCCCCTCACGCCACCGCGCACGCCGTGGAACCATGATCACGTGACTACGCGGACGATGCGTCTGCTGCTGATCGGTTGGGGGGCCACCGCCGCGGTGGCGGCCGGTGTCGAGCTTGCCCGGGCCGAAGCGCTGAGTAGCGTGGGCCCGCAGTGGACGTTCGCGTTCCTCACGACCTACCTCGTCGGCATCTGGGCGCTGCGCGCCGATCCCGCGAACCGCGCCGCGCTGCGGTTACTGATCTTCGGCTGCGTGGCCCTCACCTTTCTCGCGGTGTCGTCCGAGCTCATTGTCCAGGTCCAGGGCGGGAGCGGCGGGATGCGGTTCGTCGCCGGCAACGCAGTTGTCCAGACGGTCGGGCTCCTGATGGTGTGCAGCCAGGTATCCGCGCTGGTCCGCTACCCGGACGGCGTACCCCTGCTCACCGTCGAGCGACTCCTGGTCGGTGCCGTCGCGGTCATTGCCCTGACGCTGCCGACGCTGCTGCTGCTGACCACGCCCGAAGTCGTACCCGCCTGGGTGCTCGAGTGGAGCAGCCGGTCCGACGGCCTGGTCGTTCCGGCGGCCGACAGCCCGTGGTACATCAGCGGGCTGGGTCCACTTGGCCCGGTCATGCAAGGCCTGCATGACAGCGTGCTCGCGGTGGCACCTCTGCTGGCGATCGGGGTCGTCGCGGCGCGCTTCCGGCTTCTCGGGTCCGAGCAGCGGCATCGGGTCGCGTGGCCGCTGCTGGCAGCCTTGGTCTTCCTGCTCGGGATGGTTGTCAACCAGCTCGCCGAGGTCGGCACGGTCCCGCGGGTCGTGGGTGAAGGCGCATACATCGCAGTCCACGTCCTGCTGCCGATCTCGCTCGGGATCGGGATCGCCGCCCCCGGGATCTACGACGCGCTCGGCGCCGTACAACGGACCGCCACGTTCGTCGTACTGTCGGCCTTGATCCTCGGGATGTACGTCGGCGCCGCTGGATACCTCGGCATCGCGTTCGGGGGCCAAGACCTGCGCGTCGCAGTTGCCATCGCACTGCTCGCCGCGCTGGTGCTCGAGCCCATTCGCCGGACCCTGGTACGACGGGCCGAGCGAGTCGCGTATGGCCAAGTGATCACCCGCGACGAGCTTCTGCAGCGGCTTGGCGACACGCTCGAGCACACAATGGACCGGCGCGCGCTGACCGAGTCGATCGCGAAGACCGCTCTGGAAGGCCTGGGGGCGCAGTGGGTACTCCTCGAACCTGACGGCGCGCCATGCGTTCACGTCGGCCGAGCGATCCGATCAGACGAGAAGCCCGCGCTGACGGCCCGGCTGCTTCACGGCCACGACGACCTGGGTGCCATCTCTTGTGGCCCATCCGACAGCGGCCCGGCCCTGTCGCGGTCACGAGTCCAGTTCGAGGCACTCGCCCGCCAGGTCGCCATGGCTCTGACCAATGCGCGGCTGGCTGAACAGCTCAACCACCAGCTGGCCGAGGTCGACGCCTCCCGCCAGAGGCTGGTCACCGCCGAGGAGACGGCACGCCGTCGGCTCGAACGGGACCTGCATGACGGCGCCCAGCAGGACCTGGCCGCCCTGCTGACCCGCATCGCACTGGCCCGTAGCCAGCTCAGCCGAGCCGATCTGGACAGACTGGACGAGACCCTGGCAACGCTGCAATCCGGCGCTGGTGAAGCCTTGAAGAACCTGCGCGAACTCGCCTCCGGGATTCACGAGACCACGCTCGCCGACTCGGGACTGGTGGCCGCGATAGAAGGGCGAGCCGCCCGACTGCCCCTCCCCGTGAAGGTCGTCTTCGGGCCCGGCGTGCGCGGGACCAAGCTCGCCCCCACCGTGGAAAGCACGGCGTATTTCACCGTCTGCGAGACCCTCGCCAATACCCTCAAGCACGCCGACGCCGATCGAGCCACGATCACGTTGGTCCTCCAGGGCAGCGACCTGCACATCGACGTCACCGACGACGGCCACGGATTCGACTCGACCCGGCTCAACGGGTCCAACGGGCTGACCGGGCTGCGCGACAGGCTCTCGGCTGTCGGCGGCACCTTGACTGTGCGGTCGACACCGGGGAGGGGTACGACTGTGAGTGCCGTCGTGCCGACGAACCCATGAGCCCTCGGCCGCTGCGGGTCGTCATCGCCGACGACCACTACCTGCTGCGGGAGGGCCTGCGAGCTCTGCTCACCGACAGCGGCGATGTCGAGGTCTGCGCGGCCGTCAGCAGTGCCGCTGAGCTGGTCCAGGCGGTGGACCAGCTGACTCCTCATGGGGTGATCACCGACATCCGCATGCCCAACGGCACCGAAGGCATCGAGGCCGCCCACGCGATCCGGGCCCGGCACCCCGAGGTCGGCGTCGTCGTCTTGTCCCAGCACGCCGACGGCTCCTACGCCGACGCCCTGCTCGCCAATGGCACCGACGGCCTGGCTTACCTGCTCAAGGAGCGCGTGGGCGACGTGGCCGAACTGATGCGCGCCCTCAGCGAGGTCTGCGCGGGCCGAACGGCGCTTGACACGCTCATCGTCGACACGCTCATCGCTCGCCGCCGGACCCTGGCCCCGAGCGGCATGGATGCCCTGTCTCCCCGCGAGCGCGATGTCTTGCACGAGATGGCCCGCGGCCAGTCGAACGCCGGCATCGCCGCGACCTTGACGCTGTCGGAATCGGCCGTCGAGAAGCACATCACCTCCATCTTCGCGAAGCTCGGCCACGACGAACAGCCGAACACCCATCGCCGAGTAGCCGCAGTACTCGCCTACCTGGGCGCAACCACGCGCTGACTGGCTAGAGAGGCCAAGGCCGAAGACCGCCGCATATGCACAAGGAGACGGTGCCCGTGGCGCGGTAGTCCGACGACGCTTCAGGCTGCCTGGTCGGTGGCCTCGAGCAGTCCGCGGAGCCGGCGCAGTCCGTAGTGGACCCGGGTCCTGACTGTGCCGGCCGGGATGCTGAGCTCGGCCGCGACCTCGACGGTCGCACGATCACGCAGGATGGTCTCGACCACAGCGGCCCGATGGTGCGCGTCGAGCTGCGTGAGCGCGTCGCGCAGCTGAGCGCGCAGTAGCAGCAGGTCCATTTCACTGATGCCGGACGACGGCGCAGCGCCGGATTGGGCGGTGTCGGGATGCGACGCCGACGACACCGCCGGGCGACGCAGGCGTGCCTTCACCAGGTCGACGGCGACGTTGCGGGTGATGACCAACAGCCAGTTGAGCAGGGGTCCACCCGCTGGATCGAAGGACGCACACGCCCGCCAGCCGCGCAGCAGAGCCTCCTGCACGGCCTCCTCCGCTAGATCAGGGTCGACGACGATCTGACGGGCCCGCGCGAGCAGCCGCCCGCGATACAGCCGGTCCGCGGCCGCGAGTCCCTCCTCGGTGCACAGGTGAGCGCACCCACCGGGACGACAGAACCCCCCGAACGTCCGGGGACCCCGGCTGCTGTCAGCGACCCATTCGGTCGGATCAGCTGGGACCCGCCGGACATCTGTGTTCATAGGTCGAGGGTGATGCCGGGGTCTGCTCCTCCTCATCGGTGCCGGCTGCCCATCCTGGGCACGCCGACTACCTACGCCGAACGGTTCAACCACCGGCCTCGGGTCAATCGCTAACAGGATTCCCGCTCCTGGCAGGATCTGGCCGCCGGTGCGACGATGTTGGCTATGCCGCACCTGCTCGAACGGCGGGTCGAGCTGAAGGCGCTCGAGACGAGCGTCGAGCAGGCTGCCTCGGGGCATGGGTCGACGGTGCTCGTGTTCGGGGAGGCCGGCATCGGCAAGACCAGCCTGGTCCGGGCATTCCTGACGGCCCACAGCGGAAACGTGAAGGTTCTGGCCGGCGCCTGCGAGGACTTGTCGACGCCACGTACGCTCGGGCCGCTCCGCGATGCCGCGAGATCGACCGGCGGTCCACTTGCCCAGGCGTTGGCCGGGCCGGACCCGGACCTCGTCTTCACCGCGATGGCCGACGAGCTGACCGCGCCGCCGAGCCCTACGGTGCTCGTCATCGAGGACGCTCACTGGGCGGACGGAGCGACGCTTGACGTATTGCGCTATGTGGGTCGCCGGGTCCACGACCTGCCCGCGATGCTGGTGCTCACCTATCGGGATGACGGTCTGGGCCCACATCATCCGTTACGGCGTGTGCTAGGCGCCCTCGGCGGCGCCGAGGCGATCCGGCTGCGGTTGGCCCGGCTCACTCCCGGTGCGGTCACACGACTGGCCGCAGACTCGACCGTCGACCCGGCCGACCTGTTCCGGCTCACGGGTGGGAATCCGTTCTTCGTCACAGAAGCACTCGCCGCTCCCGGTGCTCGGGTGCCGCTGACGGTCTTGGACGCGGTACTGGCCAGGATGAACACGCTGACCGCCCCCGCGCGGGCGGGCCTCGAGCAGCTCGCCGTGGTGCCCTCGGGCGTCGAGCTCGGCCTGCTCCGTGCGCTGCTCGATGACATCACGCCGCTTGCCGAGGCCGAGCAGCTGGGCATGCTGGAGGTACGGGGCGACGTAGTGGCTTTCCGGCACGAGCTTGCGCGATGCGCAGTGGTGGAGTCGCTGCCGGCCAGTGTCCGGTTGGAGTTGCATGGCCGCGTGCTGCAGGCGCTGCTCGAGCGGGTCGACCCCGACCCGTTTCGCGTGCTGCACCACGCGCTCGAGGCGGGCCAGGACGATGCGGTGGTCGAGCACGGTACGGCGGCCGCACAGGAGGCGACGCGCGCCGGTGCGCACCGCCAGGCCGCGTCCAGCTACGCACAGGTACTCGCCCACGGCCGTGGGTTGCCTCTCGCCCGCCGCGCTGTGATCCACGAGGCGATCGCGTGGGCGCTCTCCAACAGCAACGAGCTCCACGCCGCAGCCGATGCCGCGGCAGCGGCCGTGGAGGAGCGGGCGTCGGGCGACGAACGCGCGTTGGCGCATGCTCTCGTCACCCTGACGCGGCAGCAGTGGCTGACCGAGCAACCTGCCGCCGCGCGGCGGTCCGCGGAGCAGGCCCTCACCCTGGCCCGGACCGGAGGTGACACCGTCCTGCACGCGCTTGCCCGGCTGTGTTTCGGAGGCCTACTGGTGCTGATCGACCGCGAGGAGGAGGCGCTGCCGGTGCTCGACGGCGGGCTCGAGATGGCTGAGCGCGTGGGCGCTGTCGACATCGCGGCGCTCTGCCACAACTACCGCGGCTCGGCGCGGCTGCAGCTCGGCGACCTCGCCGGCCGGGACGAGCTGCTCCGCAGCCTTGCGCTGGCCCTTGACATCGGACACCACGAGTTCGTCCTGCGCGCCTTCTACAACCTCGCCGAAGGCATGTGGCGGCTCGGTGAGTACGCCGAGGCGTGCGACTACCTCGATCAGGCCGACGCGTATGGCAGCGACCGCGAGTTCCTGGTGCACTCCTACATGTTCGAAGCGCGCCGCTACCGACTGCTGGCGATGCAGGGTGCGTGGGCCGCAGCCGAGGCCGGGCTCCGGGAACTGCTGGACGGACAGGACGATCCCGGCATGATCGGCCGCGAGACGATTCCGATCCTGGCCCGTGTCCTGGTCCGGCAGGGGCATCCCGGCGCTGCCGAGCAGCTAGCCCGCGCCAGTCAGCACGCCGAGCGTGCGGACGTCCTGGAATGGCTGGTACCGACCGGACTGGCGCACATCGAGGAGGCCTGGCTCACCGGCAGCCCGCCTCGGGCGGGACGCTACCCGGAGCTCCTGCTCCAACGGACCAACCGGCCCGGCACCGATGTCTGGCGCGGTGAGCTGTTGCGCTGGTTGCGCCGGCTCGGGTACCCGGTTGAGCCGTTCCCCGGCTGCCCGAAGGAGTACGCCGCGGGGATCCGTGGCGACTGGCGCGCCGCCGCGGCGGTATGGCAGCGGGCCGGATTCCCGTACGAGCGGGCTCTCGAGCTCGCCGAGTCCGGCGAACCGGAGCCCACTCTCGAGGCACTGGTGGTGCTCGAGCGACTCGGAGCGAAACCGGCCGCGGCCATCGTGCGCCGCCGGCTGCGCGGACTCGGCGTGACCAGGCTTCCCCGGGGTCCGAAGCAGACCACGCGCGCCAATCCGGCAGGCCTCACGGTCCGGCAGGTCGAGATCCTGAGGCTCGTCGCCGCAGGACTGTCCAACGCCGAGATCGCCGACGAGCTGGTCGTCTCCATCCGCACGGTCGATCACCACGTCTCCGCCGTGCTGCAGAAGCTCGGCGTGCACACGCGACATGAGGCGGCCGCGCGGTCGGCCTCACTGGTCCCGCCTGACTGACCGGTGACCCCGAAGCACCAGTCGCCAGGAAAACTTCGTGCCGGCATGAACCTTTGTCCGGGCGCAGTCGTGCTCTCTCCGACACCGGCGCCCACCAGAGGACGCCGCCAGACAGAGGACGAGATGCCATGTTACGAGCCGAACTCGCCGAGACCCCCGTCTCACAAGCCATCCCCGTCGTACGCACGGCCGGACCCGCCGATCACCCTCAGATCGCAGAGGTCGTGGACGCAGCGTTCCGCCAGTACTCGGGTCTGCTGATGCCTCCGCAGGTCTTCGACCGTTATCTCGGCGACCTTCTCGACTTCGACCGTCATGCCCGTCACGGGCATCTGCTCGTCGTCGAGGTCGACGGTCGGGTCTCCGCGTCAGGTGTCTACTACCCGGACGCCGGGGCGCAGGGACTCGGCTTGCCGAGCGGCTGGGCAGGCGGTCGCGGCATGGCCGTGCACCCGGCCGTTCGCGGACGCGGCGTAGCGAGAGCGTTGCTGTCTGAGTGTGTGCGGCTGGCTCGCACCGTCGAGGCGCCGGTCTTCGCATTCCACACCGTCAGCTTCATGACCGGTGCCATCGCGCTGTACGAGCGACTGGGCTACCGCAGGGCACCTGAGTACGACTTCGACTTCGGCGCCCGGTACGGCGTCAGCACGCCGCGCACGACCGCGATCACCTATCGCCGGGATCTGCTCCGGGCGGTCTCGGACAGCAGCACGTCCGGCACGGGTGACTAGGGTCTGTCACTCGTCCTGCGGGTTGCCCTTCCGACATAGACAGACATCCCGGGCCTCCTTCCCGAGCTCGTTACAGAACCACCGGGAACCTACGTGCGCCGGACTGAGCGGGGAAGGGGCACGGCCCCACGCCCGGCCCTCATAGGGTCAGGTCTGTGCGGTCCATGCCGCGGAGTCGTTCGGGCGCCTGGTGACATGGCTGCGTGGTTTCCGCAACCGGGGGATCGGCTCAGATGTCGGATTGTGCCTGCACGCGGCCGGCGGCGATCGCGGCTTCGAGTGCGGCG